>JGI26340J50214_10000493_pt1 | contig 13761 bp, 12 predicted proteins | sample BogFormECP12_OM2_FD_50214 | JGI IMG/M metagenome (IMG submission 50214)
TGGGGAAGCCGATCGAGTACAGATAGTGGACCGCGCCGGCCAGCACGCCGCCGGCCACCCCGGTGATGAACGAGGCCAGCGCGAACACCCACAGCTTGTAAAGCCAGGTGTTGATGCCGGCGGCCAGCGCGGCGGGCTCGCTCTGCCTGATCGCCGCCCAGGCGCGCCCGGGCCTGGTTTTGATGTGGGCCAGGACGAGCGCGAACATCAAGATCGCGACCACCACCGAATACCGGAAGTAGGCCGGGTCGCTCGAGGCGATACTGGGCCGGCGGATCGGCGGGATGTGCACCAGGCTGCCGTTGTAGCCGAGGAAGCCGTGGCCCCCGTTGGGGAAGTTCGCCGTCGCCAGCACCACCGTGATCGCGCCCGCCAGTATCAGCGTGATGAGCGCCAGGTAAAGGCCGCGCAGCCGGAGCGCCGGCAGCCCGATCAGCAGGCCGGCCACCATCGTGATCAGGCCCGCCTCAAGCAGCACCAGCGGATAGGGCTGCGTGGTGGCGAACAGCAGCCGGGCGGCCACCCAGGCGCCGATGGCCAGCACCGCGACTTGGCCGAGCGAGACCAGGCCGACCCGGCCGACCAGCAGCCCGAGCCCCACCGCGACCATCGAGTACACCGCCACCTGGGTCATCGTGTCGATGTAGTACAGGCTCATCAGCTGCGGCAGCCCGAACAGGACGAACAGCAGGAGTACCGCGGTCACCCCGGCGCGGGTCAATTGCCTGCGGTCGGGCCTGCGGCTTTTTTGCCTCCGGCTTGTGTCTTGCTGCACCGGGGTGGCCTGCACTACTAGGCCTCCTCGCGCGATTGCGACATGACCTGGTGCCGCGACAGAACCAGCAGCGCCACGGCGGCGAGCACGAACGGGGTCATGTCGCGATAGTTGGTGAGCGAGGTAATCGGGGTCAGCAGGTCGTGCAGCAGGCCGATCACGATCGCGGCAACGAACGTGACCGTGATCGAGCGCAGCCGGGCGATCAGCACCGCGGCCAGCGACGAGATGACCAGGAAGGTGAGGGTGGTGGCGTCGAGCGCGACGAGGTCGGTGGTGTGAGAACAATGCGGCTACGGCGGCGCGGTTGGCTGCGATCAGCTTTATCGCCTCGCGGAAATCCCCGGCCGTCGCGCAGCTTGAGCCGATGACGTCTATTTCCTTTTCCGGGAAGGCACCCGGCCGCACCGGCGCCGTGCCGGAGGACATGCCGACGACCACGACCCGGCCGGCCGCCGCCACCAGTTCGGTCGCCTGCGGCAGGACGGCGGCCTCGCCGCTGGTCTCGATGACCAGCGGCGGCCCCTCGCTCTTAGTCCAGTCGTGTACTTGGTCTGTCAGCTCTGGCCCTGGCGCCCAGGTCACGACCTCGGCGCCGAGCCGCTTGGCGAGCTCACGCCGGCCGGCCAGCGGGTCGACGGACAGCACCCGGGCGCCTTGGTGCACCGCGGCGACCAGCGTGGCCAGGCCGATCGGCCCGGCGCCGAACACCACTACCTGCTCACCCGGTGCCAGCCGGCCACGGGCCAGGGCATGCACGGCGACCGAGGCAGGCTCGACGAAGGACGCGCAGTCGGGGTCCAGGTCCCCGACCGCGAAGACCAGTCCGGCCGGGACCTCGAGCCGTTCGGCCAGGCCGCCGTCGACGTGCACGCCGACCAGCCGGAACCTTATGCATACGTTGGGCCGGCTGGTGCGGCACGGGTAGCAGCGGCCGCACGGCAGCAGTGGCCAGATCGCGACCCGGTCGCCTTCTCGTACGCCGCGCGCGTCCCCGGCGTCTTCGACGACCGCGGACACCTCGTGCCCCTGGACCCGCGGATAGAAGTCGCGGGCACCGGAAAGCGCGCCCACGTCACCGGAAAACAGGTGGAAGTCAGAACCGCAGATACCGACCGCCTCCGGCCGCACGATAACGTACCCGGCGCGGGCGCGGCCCGGGCCGGAAACGTCCTCGATCACGATCTCGCCCGGTGATCTGGTCACTGCGGCCAGCACAGACGGCCCCTTCCTTGCGGCAGCCAACAAGTGCGCGACTAGTGGGGAAACTGGCCATTACCGCACGCTAATGCGGAGATTCCCACGGCCGATCCCGCCGGACAATGACACGGCAACCAAAAACGCCCAGCGGATTCCTGAGCCTGGCCACAAGGACAAGGGCAGGCATGATGCCTAACGGGGTGGGCGGCGCGCCCTGGCGGACGGCGGTGCGCTCCTGCAGGCGGGCGGTGCGCTCTTGCGGGCGGTGCGCTCCTGCAGGCGGGCGGTGGTGCGCGCGACGCACATAGCCCACGATCCGTGGCAGGGACGCCAAACCGGGACGAACCGGGCGCTAGCGTGCGGCGGACACCCTGTCCCGATGATCGTGTGCATCTACCACCCATTTTGCGGGGGTAGATGCACACGATCCTGAGATGGGTCGCGCGGGGGGCCGGCCGCGGCTCGGAGGGCGGCCGCCTTGTCGGTGTTCTCCCAGGTGAACCCGGGCTCGTCACGGCCGAAGTGGCCGTAGGCCGCGGTCTGGCGGTAGATCGGCCGGCGCAGGTTCAGCGCCTCCACCAGGGCGGCGGGCCGCAGGTCGAAATGGTCCCGGACCAGCTGGGCCAGCAGGGGCCGGCCGACCTTCTCGGTGCCGAAGGTCTCGATGAGCAGGGACAGCGGGCGGGCCACCCCGATCGCGTAGGCCACCTGAACCTCGGCCCGGTCGGCGAGCCCGGCGGCCACGATGTTCTTGGCCACGTGGCGCGCCGCGTAGGAGGCGGACCGGTCCACCTTGCTCGGGTCCTTGCCGGAGAAGGCGCCGCCGCCGTGCCTGGCGAACCCGCCGTAGGTGTCCACGATGATCTTGCGGCCGGTCAGGCCGGTGTCACCGACCGGGCCGCCGATCACGAACCGGCCGGTCGGGTTGACGTAGAACTCCTTGCGCAGCGCCCCGGCGTCGTACCGGGCGGGCGGCAGCGCCTGGGTCACCACCTGCTCCCACAGCGCGTCGGCCAGCTTAGGCTCCACCCCGTCCTCGTGCTGGGCGGAGATGAGCACCTTCTCCACGCCGACCGGCTGGCCGTCCGCGTCGTAGCGCACCGTCACCTGGGTCTTGCCGTCCGGCCGCAGGTACGGCAGCAGCCCGTTGCGGCGTACCTCCGCGAGCCGCCGGGCCAGCTTGTGCGCCAGCACGATCGGCATCGGCATGAGCTCGGGCGTCTCGTTGGTGGCGTAGCCGAACATCATGCCCTGGTCGCCCGCGCCGACCGAGTCGAACGGATCGGTGCTGCCCGCCCGCATGTCGCGGGATTCGGCCACCCCGCGGGCGATGTCGGGCGACTGCCGGTCCAGCGCCGTGATCACGCCGACCGCGTTGCCGTCGAAGCCGAAGTCGCCGGTGTCATAGCCGATCTCGCAGATCACCCGGCGGGCGATCGCGGCGAAGTCCAGCACGGCGTTCGTGGTGATCTCGCCGGCCAGTACCACGAGCCCGGTGGTCAGCAGCGTCTCGACGGCCACCCGCGACCCGGGGTCCTCGGTCAGCGCGGCGTCCACGATCGCGTCGGAAATCTGGTCGGCCACCTTGTCCGGATGGCCCTCGGTCACGGATTCCGAGGTGAACAGGAATCCGTCGCCGGCGCCGCTCATGGCTGGTCGCCTCCCTGTGCTGTGGGTGACTGGGATGATTCTGGTCCGGTCAGCTCGGCCCTGACTAGCGCGACGCCGGCCACCATGGCGCGCAGCTTCTGCCTGGCCACCTCGGGCGCGAGGTGCCGCAGCCCGCAGTCGGGGTTGATCATCAGGCGGTCGGCTGGCACGTAGTCGAGCGCGCGCTTGATCCGGGAGGCGACGAGCTCGGCCGGCTCCACCTCGGAGCTCTTGACGTCGATCACGCCCAGGCCGAGCCACTTGTCCCACCCGTGCTGCTGGATCAGCCGCAGGTCGTCCAGGCCCTTGCGGGCGAACTCGAGGACGATCTGGTCCACTCGCGCGGCCTTCACCGCGGGAAACAGGAAGTCGTAGTGCCCTTCCCAGGACGGGCGCGCGTACCGGTTGCCGTAGCACACGTGCAGGGCCCAGGTGACCGGCACGCCGTCGGTCACGATGTTGACCGCCTCGACCGCGAGCTCGACCTGATCGGGGTACCCGGCCAGAAACGGCTCGTCGATCTGCAGCAGGTCGGCGCCGGCCTCGGCCAGTTCCCGTGCCTCGGCGTTGAGCCTGCGGGCCAGTGCGCGGACCAGCTCGCCAGGTTCGGCGTAGGCCTCGTCACGGATCCGCCGGGACAGCGAGAACGGGCCGGTGAACGAGAACTTGACCGGCTTGTCGGTGAGCTGGCGGGTGAACCGGAAATCGTCGGCCAGGCCAAGCCCGGGGCTGGTCTGCGAGCCGCCGGGCAGCTCGGGCAGCGGCCGGGTGACCTCGGCGTCGTAGTAGTCGAAGTAGTCGGTCTTGGCGCGCTGCGGGATCTGCACGCCGGGAATCCGGGCCAGGAAGTAGTCCACGTCGTTGTCCCGGCGCAGCTCGCCGTCGGACACGATGTCGATGCCGGCCAGCTCCTGGTCCTTGACCGCGGCCTTGATGGCCACCTCGTGGATCTCGGCGAGGTGCTGCGCGCTGATCCGGCGCTGGTAGTACTCGGTCTTCAGCCGCTCCAGCCATTCCGGCACGGAATAGGAGCCCACCACGGTGGTCGGCAGCAGCACTCTGTTCTTTGTTCGAATGTTCGCGTCATTCAGATCTACGTCGGGGTTCTCGCCGACCTGACCTGCACCGACCGCTCGCACGGGCTCAGAAGGCCCGTGCTCGCTAGTCGGTTCTGAATGACGCTCCATGGCGATCAGTCCCTGGCCTGCGCGGTCAGCGTGGTGATGTTGGACCCCGGCCGCTGGCGGAACGGCGTGAACTCCACGCCGAACCCCCGGCGGCTCGCGACCAGCTGCAGCAGCGGCCCGTTCACCCAGTTGACCACGGAGCCGTCGTATTTGCCCGGGCCGTAGAACCCGGTCCGGTACTGCTGGCCGCCGGTCAGGAACAGGTCGTGGCACTGGACCCGGCCGAACGGGTGGAGCAGGGGCAGCGTCCCGGTAAAGCTGCCGAGCGCGCCGTTGCTGACGTGCATTCGGACGTCACCGTGCCCTTCGATCAGCGGCCGCAGGATCTCGCCGGTCAGCGAGGGGGTGATCTGATAGCTGTCCAGGCCTTCCAGCGGGACGTAGCGTTCGCGCAGCCGGAGCGCCTCCCACGCCGCCTGCCAGAACGCGACCGCCTGGCCTGGATCGGCGAACTGGCCCGGGGAGGATTCGCTGAGCAGCTCGGGCCCGATCCGCAGCAGCCGGTCGATAAGCGGCACCAGGCGATCCTTCTTTATGCCGAACCGGCCCGCGATCAGGTCGGCGTCGTCCTCGGTGAGGAAGGCCTGCGTCTCGACCTGGTAGGTGCGCCCGTGGATGCAGGCCAGCTCGTCGGTCGGCAGGTTGTCGTACACGTTGGAGATGTAGACCAGGAAGGCCTTGCCGGCCAGGAAGCCGAGCGTGATGGCCGGCCGGGTGGCCTCCACCACCAGCGCGCTGACCCGCTCGCCGTGGTGGGCCACGGCCTGCCTGGCCCGGTCGAGCACGTGCGGGGAATAGTCGCCCATCAGGTAGCGGAGCCGGTGGTAGTACTCGCGCCCGTGCCTGCGATCGAGCTGGACGAACTCATCCAGCCAGGTGCGGGCCTGGTTCCCGTTCCCGACGCCGAGTTCCAGGATGTAGAGCTCCTCGGGCAGCGCGCGGCGCGCGTCGAGCTCGTCCCAGATCCGGAAGAGCTCCAGGATGAGCTCCCGGGCGGCCTCGGTGTTCCGCGCGTCGCTCTCGCCGCCAGGCAGCGACTGCTCGTACTCGCGGCCGGTGGCCTGCTCCCAGCCGGACAGCGCCTGCCAGTACAGCGCGTTGAAACGCCAGATGCAGCTGTCCCGCCCGGGCACCCACGGCTCCAGGGCCAGCCCGGGCTGGCCCTCGAGCGCCTGCTTGACGTGCGCGCCTAGGTCAATATCGCCGCAGCGGCGCAGGTCGAAGGCGATCTCGACGTCCGTGTCCGCGACCGGCCTGCTGACCACGGCCTCGCGGAAGTTCTGCTTGTACTGGATCCAGTCGCAGACCACGCGGAGCCTGGCCAGGTCGGCGGGCGAGGCGCAGACCGCCTCCATGATCGGGCCGAGCACCGACCGGGCCGCGGCGGATTCCCGCAGCTTCTTGGTCGGGCGCAGGTCAACGTCCATCGCGATCCACCCGGACGCCGGCGCCGTCGAGGATGCCGGGGACCGCCTGCTCGTTCCCGGCCACCAGCAGGTGCACCCCGGCCACGCCGTCGACCGCGCTCAGCTGCTGGATGGTCTCGGCCGCGAGCCGCGCGCCTTCGGCGGCGGTCTGGTCCGCCGGGACCCCGCGCAGCCTGCGGTACACGTCGTCGGGCACCTGCACCCCGGGCACCTTGTCCCGCACGAAGTCCAGCGCCCGCCGGGACCTGACCGCGCCGACCCCGGCCAGGATGTAGCACCGCTCATGCAGCCCGAGGTCGCGGACCTGCGCCATCCACCGGCCGAACGCATCGGTGTCGAAGACGAACTGGGTCTGCACGAACTGCGCGCCGGCCTCGACCTTCTTGCCGAGCCGTTCGGCCCGGAAGGCGGCAGGCGGTGCGAACGGGTTCTCCACCGCGCCGAGGAAGCAGTCCGGCGGCGGGTTCAGCGGGCGGCCGGACAGCACCACACCCTGGTCCCGCATGTGGCGCAGCGTCCAGAGCAACTGGACGCTGTCCAGGTCAAAGACGGGCTTGGCCTCGGGGTGATCGCCGAACTTCGGGTGGTCGCCGGTCATCACCAGGACGTTGCGGATGCCGAGCGCCGACGCCCCGAGCAGGTCGGACTGCAGCGCGATGCGGTTGCGGTCCCGGCAGGTCATCTGCATGACCGGCTCGAGCCCGGCGGCCATCGCCGCCAGGCTGCCCGCCCAGCTGGCCAGCCGCACGTTCGAGCCCTGATTGTCGGTGATGTTGACGGCATCGACCCAGTCCCGCAGCAGCGCGGCCGTCGCTTTGATCGGGCCGGTGTCCGCTCCGCGGGGCGGGCTGATCTCCGCGGTGACCGCGAAACCCCCCGAGGTCAGACGCTCGCGCAGGCTCATAAACCCCCCAGGACCCGCCGCTGGTGATGGGCGCTGTTGGTGCTCGGGCCCTCGTGGCCAGTATCGCCGGTCGCGACGACCCACAATCCTTCGTCGCGGCCCTGCCAGTAGTTCAGCCACGAGCTCTCACCCCAGCGACGGTGGTCGATGGGCCGGTGCAGCAGGCGCAGGTCAGCGACCCGGCCCTGGCTGGCCGCGCGCTCGTAGGCCTCGACCCAGACGCAGCGCAGCGCGGGATAGACCTCGCACGACCCATCCACGCCGACACCACCGCACGGCCCGTTACGCAGTTCCTTGGGACAGCCCATCGGGCACACGTACCCAGTGACGGGCAGCGCACACTGGCCGCACATCCGGCAACCGAACAGGTCCTGTTTCGTCTGCCGTTCCGCGCCGGTGAACAGTGCGCGGGCCGGCCCGTACGCCTCGATCCTGGCGCTGAGCCAGCGCAGCCCGGCGCGCGGACGCAGCGTGCGCTGCAGGCGGAAGGCCAGCCGGGCCCCCAGGCGCGGACGCGCCGGAATGGGCGGTCTGGCGGTCAAGAGGCGGTCCGGGATGAGACCAGCGCCGGGGCAAATCGTGCTTGGCCATTATTCACCTGCCGGTTACAAATGAATTGCAACCGTCCATCGCGGGTCACACCGCCTACCATAATAGATATAGTCAGTGTTAACGGGCGCGGAATCAACGACGACCGCCACAAGGTTCGCGCTGGTCGGTTGTGAGCAGCGACAAGCTGCACCGGGGAAAATCCGCAAAACTGGTCGCTAATGGCGGGACAGCACAAATTTGCCGCGTCGAATTTGTGGTCTGCCGCAGATCTCGGCTTTAGCAGTTTGATAGGCCAGGACTCGAACGAGGGTCGAACCGCATGGCTCGGAGAATGCGGGGCCGTGGTGGTATGGCCGGGGTGGACGCGGTTCCGGGTGGACTAGCCGNGCAGTGTGCTGTGGGTGGCCGAGCGATGACCGCGCGGCAGGTTCAATCGGTCGGCTGGGCCTGTGCACTTGGCGAACCTGGCCGGAGTAGCGTGAACCAAGGCCACCGTGATTGGCGGGGGGCAAGTTTCAGAACTTTCAAAAGGAGAACCGCCATGTCCGAAAACGAAACGGAAAATGACACACCCGTCAGCGACACGCTTCTGGTGATGACCGCCACGTCGCTCGACAACAGCGACCTGAGCCCTCGCGAGCTCATGATCGCCCGGATCGCCGCCCTCGTGGCGGTAGACGCACCCGCCGCTTCCTACGCGCTCAACGCCCTACCGGCGGCCGACTCAGGCATCACCCTCGATGACGTCGAAGATATTCTCGTCGCGGTGGCACCCATCGTGGGCACAGCCCGCATCGTCTCGGCGACGGCGAACATCGCCGAGGGACTAGGGTTCGTGATCGCCCTGGCCGAAGCTGAGCTCGAGGAGGAACTCGAGGAGGAGGCCGAGGCGGAGGACTAAGGACCTCACGTACCGGCGGCGTCACCGGCCGGATGATCCGGCCGGTGACGCCGCCGAACGCGATCCGTTCGCCGACGGGTCGTGTCCACCGCGGCCAGGTAGCCCATCGCGGACCCGAGCACTCCGGGGAGATGACATGACAAGCGCACCAGCCGTCGCCTTCCCCGGCACCGGCCGCATGGGCCTGCCCACGGCGATGAACCTGAGGGACGACCGCGGCGACACGTCCGTGGACGTGCCGGTATCCGGGAGCGAGAGGACCGGGACGCCATGACCGGCACCGCCCCGGCCGCCCCGGCCGCCCCGGCCGGCACGGCCGGCACGGGCGGGAAGGCGCAGGGCCCGCTCCCGCCGCTGCTGCTTGTGCTGACCGTCGTGACCGGCGTGGTGGACGCCGTCAGCATCTTGCGGCTGGGCCGGGTGTTCGTGGCCAACATGACCGGGAACGTCGTGTTCACCGGCTTCGCGCTGGTCGGGGCGCCCGGGTTCTCGCTCAGCGCCTCGCTGGCCGCGCTGGCCGGATTCCTCGTCGGGGCCCTGCTCGGCGGCTCGCTGACCAGCCGCCTGGGCCACGACCGCGGCCTGCTGCTGCGCGCTGGCGCGGCGGCCGAACTGGTGCTGGTGGCCGGCGCGCTGGCCCTGGCCACGACGACCGGCCTGGCCACAGCGGCGGGCCGGGACGGCGACGCCGCCCTGCTGGCCCTCGCCATGGGGATCCAGAACGCGGTGGCCCGCCGCCTCGCGGTACCCGACCTCACCACCACCGTGCTTACCATGACGCTCACCGGCATCGCCGCCGACCTGCGGGCCAAGGACCACCCGCTCGCCGACATGGGCCGGCGCGTCCTCGCGGTGGCCACGATGTTCGCCGGGGCCGCCTGCGGCGCGCTGCTCATCCTGCACGTCAGCACCACGGCCGCCCTGGGCCTCGCGGTCGGGCTGCTGGCCCTGGTGACCGCGGGTGCCACGCTCGCCGCCCGACGACCGGGGTCGTGGCGGGCCGGCTGACCGCCAGGCCGTTCGGCCTAAAAAATAAGTCCAGCCGGGGCAGGACCTCGCTAGCCCGGGGGATCACAGCGAGCCCCAGACCTCCTGCGCCGTCTCGACGATCAGGGCGAGCTTGGCCCACTGCTGATCCGGCGTGATGTCGTTACCCTCCTTGGTGGAGGAGAAGCCGCACTGCGGAGACAAGCACAGCTGGTCGATGTCGAGGAACCTGGCGGCCGCATCGATCCGTCGTTTCAGCTCGTCCTTGCTTTCCAGCTCGCCGCGCTTGGTCGTGACGAGCCCGAGGACGACCCGCTTGCCCTCCGGCACGAAGCGCAGCGGCTCGAATCCGCCCGAGCGCTCGTCGTCCCACTCACAGAAGAATCCGTCCACGTCAAGATCGTTGAACAGGGCCTCAGCGACGAAGTCGTAGCTGCCCTCGGCCGCCCACATGCTCTGGTTGTTACCGCGGCACATGTGCGTCGTCACGGCCAGGTCCGGCGGGCGGCCGGCGAGCGCCCGGTTGATGTTCGCGATGTACTGCTCGTGCTGGTGCTCGGGGTCCCCGCCGATCTCGGCAATGTGCCGACGCTGAGCGGGGTCGTTCACGTAAGCCAGGCTGGTGTCGTCGAGCTGCAGGTAGCGGCAGCCGAGCTCGTACAGCCGCTGCACCTCCTCGGCGTACGCCGCCGCCAGATCGGCCCAGAACTGGCCGAGGTCGGGATAGACCGATTCGTCGATCGCCGAGCGGCCGCCGCGGTAATGCACCATGCTGAGCGACGGGATCGTGAGCTTGGGCACCGCGGTCTGGACCGTGTCAGCCAGGAACGTGAACGCGTCGCCGAAGATCGTGCGCTCGAGCGTCAGCGGCGCGACCACATGCGCCGACGGCGGGGCCCACTCGTAGTCCTTCTGCTTGTTGTGGAACGCCACCCTGATGGTGTCGTCCTGCACCTTCTTGATGCCGCCGAGCTGGTAGATGAAGTCCATGTGCCAGGACTCCCGGCGCAGTTCGCCGTCGGTCGCCGAGGCCAGCCCGACCCCCTGCTGCCTGCGCACGACCTCGCGGATGGCGGTGTCCTCGGCGGCCCGCAGCTCCTCGCCGCTGATCCGCCCGGCGGCGGCGGCGTCGCGGGCCCGGAGTAGATCGGGCGGGCGGAGCAGGCTGCCGACATGGTCGGCGCGGAACGGCGGCCGCCCGGTGGCCGGCGCTGCGGTCGCGGCCGGCCGCTGTTCTATGCCCTGCGTATCCTGCATGCGGACCTTCTGGGGGATGGAGTTCAGCAGCGCCAGCGTGTAGGGGTGCAGCGGCTCGCGGTAGATATCCCGCACCGGACCGATCTCGCATAGCCTGCCGAGGTACATGACCGCAACCCGGTCGCTGACCTGCTTGACCAGCGCCAGGTCGGGCCCGGCAGGGCGATGGGCGCTGCACGTCAGCGCCGGGTCAGCGGCGGCCGCGGTAACTGAAATGAGATAGGCGACCGGTCGTCGCCNTGTGCGGGACAGCCCCGGACGCGCCACGCGGCCCCCCCAAGCTGGCCGGCCGCGTGGCGCCCCGCTCCCGGTTATGCCCCGCGGGCCAGCGCCGGCCGGCGGATCAAGACGATGCTGACCGTGACCACCCAGACGAGCGGGACCAGCACCGGAAATGTGTCGACCATTGTTTCCCCTCCCCGTTTGGTGCTATCAGTCCGTTAATGCGCCAGACTGTTCACCTCCGTTATGGTCAGTCCGGTCGGCGGGCGGCGCGTCACGGTAGGTACCACAGTCATTTGCACAGGGTTCCGTGATGGCGCCGGCGCGAGCTTGGGCCTACGATCACGAGCATGGGGCCTGGAGGTCCGTTTCCCCTCCAGTTGCTGGACCGGGGGGCGGAACTCGCCGCGATAGCGACGGCGATTGAATCGGCATGCGCGGGGTCGGGGTCGGCGCTGCTGGTGGAGGGCGTGGCCGGGATCGGCAAGACCAGGCTGCTGACGCACGCGTGCGAACAGGCGGCCCAGGCGGGCATGACGGTGCTGGCGGCGCGCGCCGCCGAGTTCGAGGACGGTTACGCGTGGGGAGTGGTCCGGCAGCTGTTCGAGGCCGAAATACGCACGGGCGGCGGGCAGCGGCTCGCGGACGACGCGGTGGCGCTGGCGGCGCTGGCCCTGACCCGCGACGCGCCGCCAGGGGATGAGGACTCTTTCGCGGTCCTGCACGGCCTGTACTGGCTGACCGCGGACATCGCCCAGCAGGCGCCGCTGCTGCTGGCGGTCGATGATCTGCACTGGGCGGATCAGCCGTCGCAGCGGTTCGTCGCCCACCTGGCGCATCGGCTGGAAGGCCTGGCCGTGCTGCTGGTGCTCACCGTCCGTGAGCCCCGGTCGGGGACGGCGCAGCAGAAGTCGCTGATAGCGGGTCTGGCCGCGGAGGCGAGCGTAATAGCGTTGCGTCCGGCCGCGCTGGGCGCGACGGCGTGTGCGGAACTGGTACGCGGAACGCTGGGCGCAGGCCCGTCGCCGGCGTTCCAGGATGCCTGCCGCGAACTTACCGGAGGCAACCCGCTGCTGCTGCGGGGTCTGCTGGCCAGCCTGGCCGCCGAGGGCGTGAAGGGAACAGACGCCGAGGTAGCGCACCTGCGGCGGCTGACCCCCGGCTCGGTCTCGCGCAGCGTGCTGCTTCAGCTCGGGCGGATGCCCGCCGCCGCACTGGCCGCGGCCCGCGCGGTCGCCGTGCTCGGCACCGCGGCCACCGCCGAGCGAGCCGGCCGGCTGGCCGGCCTGGACGGCGACGCATCCGCCGAGGCGATCGGCGCGCTGATGGCGGAGCGGTTGATCGAAGGCGAGCGGGCGCTGCGGTTCGTGCATCCCCTGGTGCGATCCGCGGTCTACCAGGATCTGGCCCCGCCGGTGCGGCAGCGCTGGCACAAGCGCGCCGCCCGCATCCTTGATGCGGAGGATGCCGCCGCGGCGGAGGTGACCGTGCACCTACTGGCGGCGGCCGCGACCGGCGACGCCTGGGTNGTGGACCGGCTGCGCCAGGCCGCGGCCGATGCCCGTAGCCGCGGCGCTCCCGATGTCGCCATCCAGTGCCTGGAACGCGCGCTGGCCGAACCGCCAGCGGCCAGTGTCCGCGGCGACGTACTGTTCGAGCTGGGCAGCGCCCAGACCTTCCACGCGCCGGCCGTGGCAGCAGAGCACCTGGCCGAGGCGCTGGCCCGAAGCGCGGGCTGGCCCCGCCGGGGCGAGATCGCGCTCGCGCTCAGCCAGGCCATCGGCTTGTGCGGACGCTTCGCCGAAGCCGCCGAATTGCTGCAGGGAACCATCAAAGCAGCTGGCGATGATCCCTCCCCGATCGCCGTTTCGCTGCAGGCCGCGCTGCTCAACGTCGCACGCTGGGACCTCGATACCCGGCCGGTCATGCGGCCGATACTTGAGCGGCTGCAGGCGCGGGCCGAAGCCGGCGAGGACCTTGACCCCCAGCTGCACGCCAACCTGGCGATCGAGTTCGGCGCGGCCGGCCTGGACCGCGAGCGGGCGATCCGCCATGCCCGCGCGGCGGTCCGGGCGACGCCCCGGCTGATGTCGCTCACCTCGACCGCGCTGCCCGAGGCGGTCACTGTGCTGCTGTTCGCCGACCGGAGCGGCGAGGCCGCAGACGGCGCGCAGACGTGGCTGCGGCTGGCGCAGCAGCGGGGATGGCCGCTGGCGTCCGCGATCGCCGCCTCGGCGGCGTCGCTGATCGCGCTCTATGACGGCGACGTCCAGCAAGCGCTGGCGTACGGGCAGCAGGCGATGACCGGCGGCGGCGACTGGATCTCGATGATGGCCACCGCCTTCATGATTCCGGCGCTGATCGAACGGGGCGCGATCGAACAGGCGCGCGCCTTGCTGGCTGCGGGAAACCTGAACGGCCGACTCGGCCCCACGTGGCCCTACAACGTTGTCCGGCACGCACGCGGATGCCTGCTTGCCGCAGTCGGAGACCACGCCGCAGCGGTTAAGGAACTGCTTGAAGCCGGAGAGCTGGCGGAGGTGTGGGGAGTCCGGAACCCCACGTTGATGCCCTGGCGTTCGGACGCTGCGCTGTCGCTCATCGCGCTGGGCGACTGTCGCGAGGCCAGCCGGCTGTGCGCGGAGGAAATCGAGCTCGCGCGGCGGTGGGGCGCCAGCCGGGGTCTCGGGATCGCCCTG
>JGI26340J50214_10000495_pt1 | contig 13726 bp, 10 predicted proteins | sample BogFormECP12_OM2_FD_50214 | JGI IMG/M metagenome (IMG submission 50214)
TGGTCGATGGCCACGGTGGCATCGCTCAACGCGACTCCGTTGGGCAAGTTAAAGGAAATCGTGACCGAGGGAAACAGGCCGGTGTGATTCAGGGCCAGCGGCGTGGTGTTGGCTTGGCCTTTGGCAATGGTGAACAGCGGGGCGTTGCCCGCGGCAGTCACGCTGCTACTGCCCGCCGGACGAAAGAAAATGTTTTTGAGGCCTTCTGGACTTTGCGAATATTGCGGAGCGACTTCCATGACCACGTAATACTGGTTGAGCTGGGTATAGATGATGGAGACTTCAGACTGCCCGAAGGCGCTGTAAATGCCGGCGTCCAGGGACTGCGCGGTTTGCCCCAGCCGCGCCGCGGTTACGCGGTCGTACGTCAATAATTCATCCAGCCCGCCGTTTTGCTGGTCGGAGTTCACGTCCTGCAGTTGCGGCAACTTCTTCATCTCCGCAAAGACTCTTGGTCCCCAGGTGGCTAGGTCGGGAATGTTGTCCGTCTGAATGGTGTACTGATAGAGCGCCGAACTGCCGCGCCCGCCGATGCGCAGATCCTGCGAGGCTTGCAGGAAGGCGGAGGCCACCGGGAGCGCGTTCAGTTTGGGGCGTAGACGATTGATGATATCCGGCGCGGCGGTTTTGCGTTCGTTCAGCGGCTTCAGCGCGATAAAAATGTTTCCCGTGTTGGTGGCTCCGCCGCCTCCGGTGAAAGCCATTACGTTCTGGACCGCGGGATCTTTTTGGATGACGGCTTCCAGCCTTTGGATGGAATCGTTCATGGCCGGAAAGGACGAGTCTTGCGGGCCCTGCACGCCGCCCCCGAGCGAGCCGGTATCCTGCTGCGGGAAGAAGCCGGTGGGAATTTTCAATATGACCACCACATTGAGGGTGACGGTCAGGATGAGGATGGTCCAAATCAGCACCGGATTATCCAACGCCCAGTGCAAGCTGGTGCGGTACCAGGAGAGGATGCGGTCGAAAATCCCTTCCGTGAACATGTACAGGCGGCCATGTTTGGCGTGGCGCTGGTCGCGCAGCAAGTAGGCGCACATCATCGGCGTGGTGGTGAGGGAAATGACCATGGAGACGATAATGGCGGTGGACAGCGTGATGGCAAACTCGCGGAAGAGCCGGCCCACGATGCCGCCCATCAGCAGTAGCGGAATAAAAACGGCAATGAGCGAAATGCTGATGCTGAGAACCGTGAAGCCGATCTCTTTCGCGCCTTTGAGCGTCGCGGTAAGGGGTTCCATACCGTCTTCGAGATGGCGCGTGATATTTTCCATGACCACGATGGCGTCATCCACCACGAAGCCTGTGGAGATGGTCAAGGCCATGAGCGACAGATTGTCCAGGCTGTAGCCGCAGAGGTACATCACCGCGAACGTGCCGATGAGCGAAACCGGAACGGCGACAGCCGGAATAAGCGTGGCGCGCCCGTTGCGCAGGAAAATGAACACCACAATGATCACCAGAATGATGGAGATCGCCAGGGTGCGTTCCACGTCGCTGACCGAGGCGCGAATCGTGGTAGTGCGGTCCAACACAATGGTGGTGTCGATGCCCTGCGGAATGGACGCGGCGATGGAAGGCAGTTCGGCGCGCACGCGGTCCACGGTATCGATGATGTTTGCGCCGGGCTGGCGGAAGACGATCAGCAGCACCGCGCGCTTGCCGTTCAAATAGCCCGCGGTGCGTACATTTTGCGTCGAATCGATGACGTCGGCGACGTCGGAAAGATGAATGGCCGCGCCATTTTTGTAGCCCACGATGACGGGCTTGAAATCCTCGGCGTGCGAAATTTGATCGTTGGCCAGGATATCGGCGCTGACGTCGCCATCCGTAATCTGCCCCTTGGCTAAGGCGGAATTCTGCAGCCGCAAGACGGATTGCACGTTGGTCATGGTCAGCCCATAGCTGGCCAGCTTTGTAGGATTAACTTCCACGCGCACCGAAGGCAGTGCGCCGCCGCCCACGTTGACCTGACCGACTCCCTGAATCTGCGAGAGCTTTTGTTGAATGACGGTCGAGGCCTCATCGTACAACTTGTCCGGGCCGTACTTGCTGGAGGTGAGTCCGAGGATGATGATCGGCGAATCGGCGGGATTCACTTTGCGGTAGGTAGGATTAGCGGGCAGGTTGGCCGGAAGATAAGTGCGCGCGGAATTGATGGCCGCTTCCACGTCGCGCGCCGCGCCGTCGATGTTACGGCTCAGGTCGAACTGAATCGTAACCGATGATGAGCCCAGGCTGCTGGCGGAGGTCATTTCCGTGACCCCAGCGATGTGCCCAAACTGTCTTTCGAGCGGAGTGGCCACGCTCGAGGCCATGATTTCTGCGCTAGCTCCAGGCAGGCTGGCGCTGACGGAGATGGTGGGGAAGTCCACCTGCGGCAGCGGGGAGACGGGCAGTACGTTGAAGGCGATGGCCCCGGCAATGGCGATGGCCACCGTCAACAGCGTGGTCGCCACCGGCCGGTGGATGAATGGCTCCGAGACGTTCATTGCGCCCCTGCCGGTTCCGGAGTCGGCCCTGAATTCGCGGTGCCGGGATTGCTTGCGCGCGATTTACGCCGCGAGAAGCGCTGCGCAATCTTGTCAAAGAAAATGTAGATCACCGGCGTGGTATACAGCGTGAGCACCTGGCTCACCAACAGGCCGCCGACCATGGCGATGCCCAGCGGGCGGCGCAACTCCGAACCGATGCCGCTGCCAAACGCCAGCGGTAAACCGCCAAGCAGCGCGGCCATGGTGGTCATCATAATGGGACGGAAGCGCAGCAAGCAGGCTTCGTAAATCGCGTCTGTGGAACTCTTTCCGTGATGGCGCTCGGCTTCCAGCGCGAAGTCCACCATCATGATGCCGTTTTTCTTCACGATGCCAATCAGCAGCACNAGGCCGATGATGGCCACCACGCTGAGGTCCTGACGAAACAGAATCAGCGCCAGAAACGCGCCAACTCCCGCGGAAGGCAGCGTCGAAAGAATGGTAATGGGATGGATGAAACTCTCGTACAAGACGCCTAGCACGATATACACCGTGACCAGCGCGGCCAAAATCAGCAGCGGCATGTTCGAAAGGGAATTGCGAAACGACGCCGCCGTGCCTTGGAAATCGGCCTGCAAACTCGCGGGCATGTGCATATCCTTTTGCACTTTGGTGATGGCGTCGATGGCGTTGCCCAGCGCGGCATTCGGAGCCAGATTGAACGACACGGTGATGGCCGGGAACTGGCCCTGGTGATTGATGGAGAGCGGCTGAGTCCTATTTTCAAAATGCGCGAAGGCTCCCAGCGGCACCGCGCTGCTGTAGGCGGAACTCGTGGTCCCCGCGGAGCTCGCGCCTTTGCTGGAAGTGGACGCCGAAGTGTTCGACGTCAGCGCATTTTGCGGCGGCGTCAGTGTATTTGCAGAAGCCGTGTATTGCGCCGACCCGGTCAGCGCGTTGGAGCCAGCGGAGGTGGAACCGTTTCCCGTGGAACTGGCAGCCGCGCCCGTAGTTCCCGCCGCGGCGTTGGCCTGGATGTACAGCTTGTTCAGTTTACTGGGATCCTTTTGAAACTGCGGCTCCGCCTCCAAAATTACGTGGTACTGATTCAGCTGCGTGTACATGGTGTTGATTTGCCGCTGCCCGAAGGCGTCGTACAGCGTGTTGTCGATGGTAGTCGGCGCGATGCCCAGCCGCGAAGCCGTGGGACGGTCGATAATCAGATTGACGGCCAGACCGCCCGGCTGCTGGTCGGTGGCCACGTCCTCGAGATCCGATAGCTTTTTCAGCTTGTCCACGAACTGATTGGTCCAATCGTTCAGCTCGTTGGGGTCGGGATCTTCCAGCGTGTACTGATATTGCGTGCGGCTGACGCGGTCATCCACGGTGATGTTTTGCACCGGCTGCATAAAAAGTTGAATGCCTTGGACATCCGCGAGCTTGCTTTGCAGTCGGCGGATCACGTCCGAAGCGTTCAGGTCCCGTTGATTCAGCGCCTTGAGGTTGATGGACATGCGCCCGCTGTTGGTGGTGATGTTAGTGCCGTCCGCTCCAATAAAAGACGAAAGGCTCTCCACCGCCGGGTCGTTAAGGATGACGTTGGCAACTTCCTGCTGCTTTTCCGCCATGGCTTTCGAGCCAATGGTCGGCGGAGCTTGCGAGATTCCCTGAATAATTCCTGTGTCTTGTACTGGAAAGAAGCCCTTGGGAATAACGATATATAGAAAAATAGTGAGCAGTAGCGTGCCCAGGGCGATGAACAGCGTGATCGTTTGATATTGCAGAACCACCTTCAGCGTGCGCCCGTAAAAGCCGATCATGCTGTCAAACGCGCGTTCCGTAGCTTTATAAAAACGTCCTTGTTCCGCTTCCGGATTGTGGCGCAGGATGCGCGCCGCCATCATGGGCGTAAGCGTCAGGGAAACCACCGCGGAGATCACAATTGTAACCGCTAGGGTCACGGCAAACTCGCGGAACAAACGGCCCACCACGTCGCCCATGAACAGTAAGGGGATCAGCACCGCGATCAGCGAAATCGTCAGCGACATGATGGTGAAGCCGATTTGCTCCGCGCCTTTCAGCGCCGCTTGCATCGGAGGGTCGCCTTCTTCAATGTAGCGCGAAATGTTTTCCACCATCACGATGGCGTCGTCCACCACGAAGCCGGTGGAAATGGTCAGTGCCATCAGCGAAAGGTTATCCAGACTGTATCCCAGGGCGTACATTGCGCCGAAGGTGCCGACCAGCGACAGCGGAACAGCCACGCTGGGAATGATGGTGGCGTACAGATTGCGCAAGAACAGAAAAATCACCAGCACCACCAGCACCACGGTGAGGCCCAATTCAAACTCCACGTCGTCCACCGAGGCCTGAATGGGCGTGGTCAGGTCCGTCAGTGTGATCACGTCAATGCCTGCCGGCAGGTTGGCTTTCAGCTGCGGCAGCAGCGCTTTAATACGTTTCACCACGCTGATGGTGTTGCCGCCGGGCTGCCGCTGCACGTTCACAATCACTGCCGGCGTCTTGTTCATCCATGCGGCTAGCGTGGTGTTTTCCACGCCATCGACAATTTTCGCCACGTCCGTGAGCATCACCGGCGAGCCGTTGCGATAGGCCACCACCACCTTGCGGTAATCGGCGCTGGTGACCAGCTGATCGTTGGCGTCAATCTGATAGTCCTGCCGGGGACCATCGAAGTTGCCTTTGGCCGCGTTGACGCTCGCCTGCGTCAACGCCGTGCGCAAATCTTCCAGGTTCAGGCCGTAGCTGGAAAGCGCCGCGGGGTTGGCTTGAATGCGCACCGCGGGCTTCTGTCCGCCGCTGATGGTCACCAGTCCAACGCCGGTAAGCTGCGATATTTTTGGCGCCAGCCGCGTATCCACCAAATCTTCCACCTGCGATAGCGGAATATCCTTCGAGGTAACCGCCAAAGTAATCACCGGAGCATCCGCGGGATTGGTCTTGCTGTAGATCGGCGGCGCGGGAAGATTGGCGGGCAGAAAATTCTGCGAAGCGTTGATGGCCGACTGCACTTCCTCTTCCGCGATATCGATGTTCAGGCTCAGGTTGAATTCCATCACAATGACCGACGTTCCGCCGGAACTGCTGGAGGTCATCTGATTGAGGCCCTGCAATTGCCCGAACTGCCGCTCTAGCGGCGCGGTCACCGTGGTGGCCACCACGTCGGGACTCGCTCCCGGGTAAAATGTCAAAACTTGAATCGTTGGATAGTCCACCTGCGGCAGCGCGGAAACCGGCAACTGCGTATAGCTGACGATGCCCACCAGCATGATCGCCGCCATCAGCAGCGCGGTGGCTACCGGACGCAGAATAAAAGGGCGTGACGGACTCAAGGGGCGCTGCTCCCGGGTTTGCGTTTGTTGCCCGGCTTGTCCTCGCTTGCGGGGGCGCTTTGTGGTGTGTTTCCGGCGGGAGCGGCATTGCCGGCGATATTGACCTTGGAATTGTCCTGCAGTTTGTCGAAGCTGCTNTTGGCCAGCACCTCGCCTGGATTGATGCCCGTGACCTGCGCCGTTCCGCCATCGGTGACGCCCACCTTGATCGTTCGCATGTGCGCCACGCCATCTTGTATCACGTACACGAACGCAGTTTGTCCGTTGTGCTGAATCGCCGACGTGGGGATCAGCGTGGCATCTTTAAGCGTATCCACTAGCAGGCGCACGTTGACGAACTCATTGGGATACAGCGCCGCATCCTTATTATCGAATATTGCCCGCGCTTTCACCGTTCCCGTGGTGGTGTCAATCTGGTTGTCCAGCGTGAGCAGCGCGCCGCTGGCGATTTTCTTCAGCCCGCTTCGATCATAAGCATCCACGGCCAGCTTGGCGTTCTGGCGCAGCCGCGGCTGCACCTGGCCCAGANTATCCTCGGGAATGGTGAAAATCGTCGTGATGGGTTGCAGTTGAGTGATGACCGCCAACGTAAGCGTGCCCGACGATTGCACCACGTTCCCGGGATCCACCAGTCGTAAGCCCACTTTGCCGCCGATGGGTGCTTTGATGTGGCAGTATTCCACCTGTACTTCATCGAATTGCACCGTGCCTTGATCCAGTTTCACCGTGCCCTGATCCTGCAACACGATTTTTTCCTGATCGTCCAAAGTTTGTTTGGGAATGGCGTTGCGCGCCCAGGCATCGCGGTAGCGCTGCACGTCCATCTGCGCCTGCGCCAGCACGTTTTCGTCGCGCTCCAGCGTGCCCTGCGCCTGCAGCAGCGTGGCACGGTAGGTGCGGTCGTCAATGTCAATCAGCGCATCGCCTTTGCGCACCATTTGCCCTTCGCGGTAGTGCACCGTCGTCACGATGCCGTTCACCTGGCTGGTGATGGAGGAGGTGTACACCGGCGTGACCGTGCCGATCGCGTCCAGATACACGCCGATGTCGCCCTTCTGCGCGGTGGCAGTATTGAGCGTTACCGGAGCGCCCCCGGCGCCCCGTCCGGTTTTGGGAGCGCTCGCGCTTTGATCGTGCTTTCGCAGGATGAGCCAGAAACCCGTGGCAAATATCGCCAGCACGATAATCCATACCATCGCGCCAACGGCTTTGCTGCGATGCGGCGGGGAATCGGGCAGTGCATGGCTGGGCCCAACGGCTGGGTGTTCATTCTGGGCAGGCGGCAAGTCGATTCCTAGTCCTAGCTGAAGTTCGGGCCCTTACGGCCTAAAGGCCCGCTGTTAATGGACGGATTTTAGCCCGGTTCTGGATACACGCTCAAAAAAGATTCACTTCGCCCCCATCAGGCTGTTGTTCGATGCCTGGGCGGCTCGCGCAGGGTGCGCTCTTAGGCTGCGCCACCTGGTTGGATCGGACCACCTGACAGATTAGCCTCTACTAAACTTGGTTCCGCCGCCAAGACTAGCTCTCCCGCCGGTGGTCTCACGTTTCGCTGTCATAACGCAAAAAAAAGAGGGACCAGCTTGCGCCGATCCCCCTCCTGGGACAAATCCACTCCTGTCTTGTTGCGCTACCTTAGCTACCTTAGCGCCCGGAAGTAGACACGTTTTGCGCCGTAGCATTGGCCTTCGGCACGCTCACGTATCCGCTGATGGTGTCCTTGCTTACTTTGTTGATCACCACCTCCTCCGGAATTTTCGTTCCCGAGGTGTAGAAGAAGATCGGCTCGTTCAGCGCGCGATTCTTCTTGTCGAAACGCTTGTCTTCCACGGTCATGGCCACGCTGAACTGGTTCTTCTTCTCGTTCACGCCCTTCAGTTCCACGGTCACGTTGCCAACCTTCTGCGGCTTGTTCTTTCCGGTAATGGTGAACTCCACGTAGTCGCGTTCGCCTAGCCGGCGCAGTTGATCGATCTCGTCATGATTGCGCGCAATCAGCGTGCCCATTTCGCTGCGCGCCATCTTCACGTCTTCGCGCGTAGCATCCAGGTCCGTGCGCACCCCGCCCACTTTGGTGTCCACGGTCTTCACGTCATCGGTGGTCGCTTTCGTGGCCAATTCGCTGTGCACCGAAGTGTCCAGCGCGGTGATTTTTTGCGTGGTGTCTTCGTTTAGCTTCGCGGATTCCGCGCGCGCCTTCTTCAACTGTCCTTGTGTGATCTTCAGCTTGTCGGTGACCACCNTCAAATCGCCACGCAGTTCCGTGTTGTTCTTCTCGTCCTCTACCAGACGGTCCTTCAGCGACGTGATGTCCTGCAACTCCGCTTGCTGTGCGCTCTTCAGTTGTGCTGACACCGCTTGCTGCGTGGAGTCCAGCTTGGACGAAGCGTTATAACCGAACGCCAGCCCTCCCACCGCCACCAGCCCCAATACGATGATCGCCGGCAATTGCCACGCCGGCGCCGTTCTCGTTTCCACAATGTGTTCGTCGGACATAGTCAGTTTCATCTCCTCTTGTTTCCGTCTCTATAAAACTCAAACTTTTCCCGCGACGCTACGCAACTCGAGAGTTGCTGGTCGGGCACCCGTAGCCATAAGTTAGCATGCTGCGCACCAATGGAGCTCTGGCGGCAAGTCGAATTAACATGCTTATTATGAGTGTTTTAAGAGTGGACCTTGGTATTGGACCTGGTACTAGGCCGCGCAATCTTTACCCGCCCAATGACAATCTGATGAAACACGCACACACCCGCAGCTTCTTACTCCCCGGTCTCCACCCCCAGAGTCTGCAAATCGCCAGCGAGCTGTTGCGGTGATTGGAACACGATTCCAGACAGTCCCAACCGCCGCGCGGCCTCGGCGTACCCCGCGATGTCATCAATATAGATGGCGTCCTGCGCGGAGACTTTGCACGTTTCCAGCGCCGCGCGGTAAATCAGCGGGTTGGGCTTGCTGACTCCCACCGCGCAGGAGTAAATGCGGTTGGGAAAATAACGAAAAAAGTCGTATGTGCGCTCCATGTGCGCGACGTGAATCGGGTCGGTATTCGACAGCAAGCACAGCCGGTACTTCTTGGCCAGCTTTCCCAGAAACGCATCATCTTGAATCGGCCGCGGATCCAGCACGCGATTCCACACCGCCACAAACTGCTCAAAGGTCAGCGTCACTCCGAAGCGTTTGCTAACGCCAAGATAGAAGTCCCGCGCCGTAATCCGCCCTTCCTGCCAATCCAGCCAACTGGGATGCTTTTCGAGGGCCGACCAGATCTCCTCCGGCGAAAGTCCCACATTCTCCGCCAGGCCGGACATGGCGCTTTGCAGATCGATGCGGATCAGCACCCGCCCGATATCAAAAATAATCGCGCGAAATCTTGCGGCGGCCATGGACTATTCCCCGGGCGCGACGCTCGGCGTCGCGGGCCTTGCCCCGCTGCTGGAACCCCGCCGTGCGCGCAACACCCCGATGATTCCCGGCAAAATCGAAAGGAAAATCACCACGCCAATGACGTAGTGGATGCGATGCTCGATGTTCGGCACATGGCGGCCCAGAAAATAGCCGCCCAAAATCATGCTGCCCACCCACAGAATCCCGCCAAAAATATCGTAGGCCACAAACATGGCATAGGACATGGCTGCCGCCCCGGTCACAGGCGGGCAAAACGTACGGATGATGGGCACGAAACGCGCCAGAATCACGGTCTTTCCGCCATGTTTGTGATAAAAAGCGCGCGCCCTTTCCAGATGGCTGCGGCGGAACAGAAAGGAATCCTTGCGCGTGTACAGCGTGTTCCCCGCGGCGCGCCCGATCCAGTAACCCACCTGATCCCCGGCGATGGCGCAGAGCATTCCCGGAATCAGGATCCACCGCAACGGGATGACTCCCGCGGCGGCAAAGACTCCCGCGGTCACCAGCAGGGAATCGCCGGGCAGGAAAAAGCCTACAAAAAATCCTGTCTCGATGAAAATAATCAGGCAAACCAGCGGAGCCCCGCCCCAGCGGATCAGTTCTTTCAGTCCTTCGGGATTGTAGAGCGCTCGCAGAAAGTGAAAAATCGAGTCCAGCACGCGGTATTGGTCCTTTGTGTCATCGGCGGTGTGCCTCCACAACCGGCACCGCAACAAGCGCGCGATTGCGCGCGGTCTTGAAAAAGCCGTGACCAATACGGTAGCAGAAAAACGCCGGATTCTCTCCGCATTCATGCCAGATCAACACCAGCAGGCAGAACGACGAAACCAGCCCGGCAAGCCGCATCATCATGCCTCCCATCACTGCGTCACCTCCGGGAGCCGCGCTTCCGCGCGCTCGGCAACCAACGGCCTGGGAAATTCAGCACGCGGCGCAGCCAATTCCAGCAGTTTCCGGATGCGCGGCAAGGCCTGGCGCGCTACCGCCGCTCCGGCAGCGATGGCCTCCGCCGTGCGGTGGAAATCATCCCACGCCAGCGTCTGCACATCCGGCCGCAACACCAAATCCGCGTGGCGTTCCCAGATTTCGGCCTGATGTTTTTGCGCCGCGCTTACCGCCCGGCTCACCACCTGAAATATGTTCTTCGGTGCGCCGCGCCGCCCGTCATGCATGCCTACGGAAACGCCTACCACCGTCGTGGCGCCCATCCTGCGCGCCGCCAGTGTTGGCACTGGGGCCACCAGGCCGCCGTCCGCCAGATAGCGCGTGCCGATTTCCACCGGCTGGAAGAGTCCGGGAAACGCGCAACTCGCCCGTATGGCGTCGATCAGCGCTCCGTGCGTAAAGACCACCGCTTCGCCATTCGCCAAATCCGTGGCCACCACGCTTAGGGGAATGCGCAGTTCGTCAAACTGCCGCGCCTCAAACGCCCGTCCGATGAGTTCGCCCAGGCATTCGTTGCTTGCCAGCCCCAGCCGTGACACGCGCCAGCGCGCAATGTCTCGCACGCGCAGCGTGCTGCATGTTTCGATGATCCGCTCCAGCGGCGCGCCGCTCGCGTACGCCGCGCCCAGTATGCTGCCCACGCTGCTGCCGGCAATATGCGAAATCGCAATGTGATTTTCTTCGAGCACTTGCAGTACGCCGATGTGCGCGAATCCGCGCGCGAACCCCCCACCGAGCGCCAGCGCCACGCCGGGGCGCGCCACAGGCTCCGGCTGTTCAGGTAGCGCGGTGAATGCTGGCCACGAACCGCTATCGCGACCAGTTGGTATGCGGGGCTTCATTTCACGAGGATGACGTTTCTCCCCGCTTGGGCCTATGGGACGCGCGTCCTGCTGCAGCAGTACCGATGTACCTGCTGAAACCCGCCGGAGATCTGCTGTGCCATTTCGCAGTTTCGCTTGAAGAATTTTTACAAATATTTGTCCAACGGACGACTAGTACGTTCTTACCACTCCTGTGCCCTCTCTGTACCATTGTGCCTCGCAGTACCCTGCGCGATTCTCAATCACGGCAGGATGGACGTCACCACTGCCGCTCATAGCTGGGGCTGAGGGAGACCATGACCGAGGCATTTAATACGTGGGTCGGCCGGGAAGTAGTGTTGCAAGTGGCGCTCGGCGACATCAAGGTGCCCTTGCGCGGCCGCCTGCTGAAAGATTCCGAAGAAACCGTGCGCATGCGCATCGGTGAAGGCTGGGACGTGGACATATATAAGGTCATGATCTTGGCCGTCGAGCAGGATGGCATGGCCTTGCGCCCGTCTTAAGCAGTTCCGGGATTCGCTAACGGCATTTGTTCGTTGTACCTGAGGGAGGACCCATGAAGGCGCAGGAATACAAATATGTAACCCATCGCCGTGCGGCCCTGTTGCTCGGCCTGACGGAGAACGAACTGTTCGAACTGTCCAGCGAGTCGGGCCTGGGTCTCCGCGAGACCGCCGACGGCGTGGACGAAATCTTCTTCACCTACGAAGACTTGCGCCAAATCTGCATCATGGCCACCCAGCACGTGCACTAAAATCGTACCGCCGCCGCATCGCGTGCATCGAAAAACGCCGCGGCAAAATTTGCAAAGTTTACCCCAGGCCCCCCTCAAGCAGTAAACCCCGCCCGGGTCGCTCCCCCCAGCGACCCGGGTTTTTTTCTGCGAACTCACCGCCAAGGGGACCAGCATTTCCCCAACCGGACTTCTCGCCGGAATAACTTCCGGTTAGCCCGTCATCTGTCCAGCATGGAGTTGCAGGCGAAGTTGTGTACCTAATTGCTACGCTCAAGTATCGATAGGCGCCTGCATTAGGCCAATTTAGCTTTAGGGAATCAAGGAGAGAGGAATTGTGTAGTGTGGCCTGTCAGTCGCGTATTCTGTCATCGTGAGGTTCAATCCATGCGCCGATTTGAGTTCAAGGAAGGAAGCTCGAACAAATTTTGGGAAGTGACCGTGTCGAAAAATACGCTGACGGTGCGCTTCGGACGCGTCGGCAGTGCGGGGCAAGAAAAATCGAAGACATTTGCTACCCCGGCATTGGCACAAAAGGAACAAGACAAGCTCATCGCGGAGAAACAAGGCAAAGGATATAAGGAAGTAGAGGCGCCGAGTAGTGCCAAAGACGTCCCGCCAGTGGCGACGATCAAGCCGGCCGGGCCGGTGTCAGATGTACTTGTGCGCTTGGACAAATGGCTTTCCGCGAACCGTCCTGACTACTACGGCAAACTGCTGCGGGGCGCTTCACCAGCGGAATTGGATGCATTCGAGAAGAAATTCCATCTGCAACTCCCGTCCGGCTTCCGTGAACTCTATCGATGGCGAAGCGGCCAAGACCCGAATTGCTCAGCCAGCCTGCAACACACCTGGATGTTCTCGCGCTTGGAAGACCTTTCCGACAGCAAAGAAACCCTCGACGGCATGATCGGATTCGATTTTGAAGATCCCAAATGGTGGCGCCGGGGATGGATTCCGTTCTTGTCGAATGGCGGTGGCGATCATTTGTGCCTGGATTTGACCGCCGAGGATGGGGGTGCTCCCGGTCAACTCCTCACTTTCTACCACGATTGGGAGAAACGTGCAGTCGAATATCCCAGTGTGCAGGCTTGGCTAACTGAGCTTGTCGAATCGATGGAAAATGGCACCCTGGAGCTCTCCTGAAACAAACTTCGCATCCAGGTTTCACCAACGCCATTTGCTATCATGCTCNCTGCTCGTTCCCGAGGGCCGTATGCAATTCCTTGCGGTACTTCTTTTACTGGCTTTCATTGTTGGCGTAATCCGCCTTCTCGCTTATTGCCTAACGAACGGACGAGACCGTCTCCGCCTCTTCCTTGCCGGATGGCTTCTTGGACTGTCCGTTTTGTTCCTTCGCGCCGGCTGGGTGAACTTTACCATCGAGAGACTCGGCGATTCGTTTGGTCAAGCGATCGCCCGGACGGGGCTGGGTATCCTGAGTTTCGGCGCGGCGATCGGGTTGGGAGCTCTCGCTCTCGCCTACGCTGCGCCGACGATTTGGCGCGCATTCCAACGACGCCGTCTGGCATCCACTCCAGCCGTTGCCCCCGATAGGACTACTGCACCCATGCGCTGGCCCGAGGCAGGCTTGTTCACTGTGATCGTGCTGCCCTTACTCGGCGTGAGCTGGCTGATCCTCGTCTACAACTACCCCGCCTTGATCACTCCTTCGCAGTCCGACGAGCCCGTTCCCTGGCTGAAAGCNACGGTCAACTCTCCTACGCTCAAGAACGAAGGTATACCGCTCACTTGGACCGGAATTACGCTCTACACGCAATCGCCGTCCGGAAAATGGATTCGCATCGCGTTTCCCTACGAGTCGCACTCGCGCCGCCTCGCCGTTCTCTCTCCTGACTCTGTCCTGATTACCTGGCCATCGTCGATACCGTGGCTGCCCTTCAATAATTTGGTGGGCGCCGTGTACAAAAAAGGTTCCGAAGCGCCCGTAGCCACCGTCCCCGGTAGCGACGACATCGCCGCCGTTCCCTC
>JGI26340J50214_10000497_pt1 | contig 13715 bp, 12 predicted proteins | sample BogFormECP12_OM2_FD_50214 | JGI IMG/M metagenome (IMG submission 50214)
CGCCGCTGGAGGCGTTTCTGAGCCTCCTGGTCCTTGATCGATGGAAGAATCGTCTCCAGGTCCAATCGTGCGTACCAGACCTCCAGAGTGCGCATCTGTGCGAATTCGCTCATCCGCTCCCGGTAACTTCGAACGCACCGGAGCGCTGTTTTGCGAGTGTCGGCTTCGCTGAAGCCGTTGCTGCGACTGGCGATCAGAAAGCTCGTCGCCAACCGCTTAATATCCCATTCCCAAGGCGCCGGGAGCGTTTCGTCGAAATCGTTAATGTCGAATACCACCCGTCGCTCCGGCGTAGCGAACGCCCCAAAGTTCATCAGGTGGGCGTCACCACAGGACTGGACCCGGATCCCCGTGGCCGGCGTGTGAGCCAGGTCGGCTGCCATGATCGCCGCAGCGCCGCGGAAGAAGACAAAGGGCGATGGAATCATGCGTCCATATCGGACCGGAATCAGCTCTGGAAGCCGTCCCTTGTTGGATGCTTCCAAGATTTCGATTGGGTCTGAACGGTCCGCCGCAGGCTTCCAACCCGCGTGACTTTCCCGGGGGCAGGTATCGCGAATCGCCTTGCCCTCTGCATACTGTTGCTCGCGCGAGCGCTGCTGCATCACGGCTAAGCTCGCAGGCTTATTTGCTTTACCTCGAAAAAGTTTATTTTTTGCCATGCTTTTTCCTGTGTGAGGAGGGGGAGTTGCATTTTTCGGATGGTGAAGTCGCTGCGATGGATTCCATAAATAGGGCGGCTATCTGGAATGCGCGCCACGGTTCCCTTATCGTTCTTTATCTTAATCCTCTCCATCCCGGCGCACCCCATCCGCCCCACGCGCCCCAGTTCATCGACGCATCCTGGTTCATCTCTGCTGCTTCAAGATTTTCGTTAGCCAATTTATTAGCTAAACGGAGCTGCTTATATGCTTGATACTGTGTTGGACCACCCACGTAGGCCTGGTTGTTAGCTGCGTCGGGAAACACGTAGTATGTCTTCCCGTCTTTCTGGACCAAGGTCACTTTGTCCGCCGGAAGTGCTTGGAGCTTTTGTTGCTGCGCGGCAGTCTTGGGCATGATCACTTTGAAGCCCGCGGCGATCAGAAGGTTCTCTTTGTTCTGCGTCTGCGTGCTGGTGCAGCTCACTGCCAGGGCTAAAAGCGCGATGGCGCCGATAAGATTGAATCCGATGAATATATGTTTCATGGCTTTTTGCGTTCTTCCTCGTTAGTTGTTTGGTCTGGCGCAACCTGCTGTTCCCATTGAGCGTGCGCTTTCTTGCTGGCCATCCAGCCGGGCGGCCTCCGTGCAATGGCTTGCAACTGCGTTGGTTTACTTATTTGATGGTTCGACTGGTATGACGTGGAGTTTTCTCATTTAGTTTGTTCACTTCACGCGCTCGACCTTCGGCAGCGTCAACGACGGGTGAGCGCGGCGGCGATGAGATTACGTGTGCGTCTTGTTTCACCGTTGTGTCGTTCTGTACGTCATTTCACCTGCTCGAAATCCGGCAGCCTCCACGTCTTTTCAAAGATCGCCTTGTCCGTCGACTGGAGCAGCCCTAGGGTGGGAATGAAAACCGAATTTTGCAACAAAAGCATTAGAAACGCCTCAAGTCTCATGTATCGAACAAGCGGCGTGTCGTCCTGTATGGAGTCGCGATCGTCCGGCCAATTGCGGATCTTGATCATGGCACCACTGGGAGTTTGTTCAGGCGGCGCCGGATCTTGGGTGGGGGACTGTTCTGGTTCCAGAGGCACATGTTTAAGCTACGGAGATTGGTTAAATTTCAACAAAGTACAAAAAGCGACATGGGAGTTTGTCCAAGCCTCGCCGACCGGCAAAGCAGCACCCTGGCCGGTAGTGGGGCGAAACACGTCATCGAGCGACAGCGCGATGATGTGGGAGCTGGCGTGTGCGTCAAACTACGGGCGGCAAAGGCTCACAGTCCGGCGCTTGCCACGCATTTTCACGCCGCTCGTGCGGTGGGGCATCTACGCCCTGCTCGACAAGGCGATGCTGGCGTCGCAGCGCTCTCTGCCTAATTGGAAGCCTGGAGCCAGGGAATTGAGACGGCATTAGCCAAACAGCCCGGCAAGATCACCCCTTACAAGCTACTTCCAGCGGCCCTTTAGGCGATGAAAGACGTAATCCGAGCACGTCTGAAGCTATTCAGCAATGGAGAGCGGAGGAAGGAATGAGCGACACACGGCTTGGTCGCGCCAGAAGGAATGCTCCGCGATATTGATCGCATGATCCCCGATTCGCTCGAGCGCGCGAGCAACGAAGATAAGATCCAGGTAAGTCGGCACAAGTTCTCAGTCCTCGGTAGCCCGCGCAACTTGGGAGGCGCGAGAGTCATTGAATGGACCTTTGCCTGGCGGTTTATTATTTGAGGAGGCTATGCACTTCTGAAGCGTTCGCCCGAACGCTAATCGCGGATCCCGTCCCACCTGCAACCTCCAACCTCAATCGGCGTGTCGGCCTTCGACGCTGTTCTCCAGCAACTTGCCGGTCTTGGCGTCGACACCGACTTCGTGTGTGACGCCACGATTCTTGATATCGAAGGAATATCGTAGCCCGCTGCCGCCCTTTTCCTTCTCCAGCTCCTCGTCGGTGATTTTTCCAGGGAAGGCTTTGAGTGCGATGGCGCGGGCCTCGCGCAAGGTGACCTTAGCGTCCTTCGCCAGCTCTTCTCCGGTATAGGCCGACACGACGCCCGTGCCGCCGACCAGGACGGCGCATATGGCGGCAGGAACAAGCAATTTAGAACGAGTCATAATGCGTTTTCCAATCTGAGTGGACTTCCATTGAAATGATAGGGCAGGTCGTGTAACGTCGCACGCTATTTCCGGAGGTTTTCTCAATTTAATTCCGACGGATTTCTCACGGTGAGATCATAAAGACCGGCCCTGCTAAATGACAGAAATGTCATCAATATTTTAGGGTTATTGTCATCTTGAGGCGCCAGGGTCCTGCGGGTTGAGTTCGATTTGATATTTCCTAAAGTGAGATTTTTCCGTTTTCTATGTTTTTTTATCCCCCTGAGCGGTTGCTCTTCATATCACCCGCTTCCCCTATCGAACGCAAGTGTCCAACAGCAGCTGCGTACGCCGGCGGCGAAAGCGCTGCAGATTGCCGCTGCGCAGCTTCATCACCCGCTCCTCGCTTCGGTTCCATTGAATTTTAGAAGCGGGCTCGGCCCTGATCAGGCGGCCATTCTTGCGGTGCTTTTGAATCCGAAGCTGCGCGCAGACAGAGATCGCAGAGGTCTCGCTGCCGCGCAACTGATCCAGGCCGGAATTATTCCCAACCCCACAATTGGCTACACCCGTGACTTTGTCACCGGTGGCAGCACCGCCGGTACCGTAACCGCGTTGGATTTACGGGTAGCTGGGACATCTCGGCACTGGTCAGTCATAGCGCTAAAGTAGCAGCGCGCGCTTGCGAATTTGCAGGCTATCGATCTCGATGTCGCCTGGACCGAATGGCAAATTGCCGTGGCGGCGAAATTAGCCCTATATCGGGTGATGGCTCTCGAAGAAGAGCTGAGCCGCGCTAGGCAAATAGCCACTGACCAACAGCAAACGGTCGACACCCTGCAAGCTGCCGTGGATCGGCACGAAAAAAGTGTGCTCGACCTGGCCGCAGCTCAGGCGAGTCGCGAAGACGCGCGCGCGACGGAGCTGACGCTGGAACAGGAGCTTGATCGTCAACGCCTGGAATTAAAGAAAGCTGTCGGCGTTTTGCCGGAAACTAACCTCTCGATCCAGGAGGGCGTCGCCCTTCCGTCTCATTTCCCTTTGCCGTCGGATGTTGAACTGGTTGCGGATCTGGAGAACAGGCGCCTGGATTTGGTGGGGCTTCGTCAAGGTTATCAAAGCCAGGAACAAACCGTGCGAGCTGCGGTGCTGGCGCAATTTCCAAAAATAGTACTCGGTTTTAACCCTCACAGCAGCGATACGACCAACGTTCATACGGCCGGATTCGGGATCACCATCGACCTCCCTATCTTCGATCGGAACCAAGGCAACATCGCTATCGAAACGGCGACTCGCCAAAAACTCTTCGACGAGTATGCCACTCGCGTTTTTGAAGCGCATTCCGACATCGCGACAGCAGTCGCCGACATCCGATCNCTCAACCGCCAGGTCGCAGCGGCTGAAGCAGCTCTGCCCGTTCTTCGGCATCTGGTCGANATTGCCAAGGAGGCATCGGACCAAGGCGCAGCGGACGTACTCGGGTATTTCCAGGCCAAAACCAACCTTAATCAGAAGAGCTTGCAAATTATCAAACTGAAACAGCAGCTGGTCGACTCGAGAATCGCTCTGGAACTTGCTTCGGGCAGATACCTACCGGCGGGCGATTGGCAAATAAAATCGGAGTAACAATGAAAAAGACGCGACTGTTAGTAATTCTGTTAGTCCTGCTGGGAACCGGCGTAGGCTTGTTTTTTCTCATTCGGAGCCATCGAACGTTGACCGCTGAACAGGCGCCGACGCAGGTTGCTGAAGGCGACGAGACGAAACCTGTCGCGCAGGTTCAGACCGTCTCTATTGAGCGCAAATCCATTTCCGAAAAACTTACGGCTTACGGCAGCGTGGTTGCGCAGCCTGGCAAGACTCATTTCGTCGCGATCTCTTTTGAAAGTCGGGTTCAACATATCCTGGTTAGTCCCGGTCAACTGGTGAAGCCAGGTGACACCCTCCTGGAGGTTCAAGGGAGTCCGGCGAGCCTTTTGCAGCTGCATCAAGCTGAGGCCACCGCGCAGGAGGCCTCTAAAGAGCTGGATCAAGCGAGAAAACGTTTCGATATGAAACTCGCCACCAATCAGGAACTGAATCAAGCCCAGAAGGCGGCTTCCGACGCCGAACTGCAGCTGGAAAGCCTCAAAACCCAAGGCGTCGCCGCCGACGACAGAATCCGATCGGAAATCACGGGCATTGTCGCCAAGGTCGATGTCGAGGACGGTCAGGTTGCGAGTGCAGGCACTCCTCTTGTCGAGCTTATCGCAACGGGCGATATCGAGATCAAACTTGGCGTGGAGCCGGAAGACGTTGCGAACCTGCAGCTTGGCCAGCGAGTTGGCATTTCTCTCGTGAATAACCCGGCAACATCCGAGATCGAAGGAACCGTCCGGCTGGTCACGCAACGCGTCAATTCGGCGGATCGATTAGTAGACGTTTTTGTTTCAGTCCCGCAAGGAATAAAGCTCTTGCTCGCGGCTTACGTCCGCGGAGAGATCATTGTCGCATCGCGGGAGACGCTGGTTGTGCCGAGGGACGCCGTCCTGCCTGACGACGGCGGCTACACGCTGTATGTCGTCCAGGATCACCGTGCGATAAAGAAGACGGTTAAAGTCGGATTACAAACGGATTCACAAGTTGAAGTGATCGATCCTGAGTTACGGGACGGTGACCAGGTCGTTACGGTCGGGAATCGCGAGCTCGGCGACGAGATGCAAGTGAAAGTATTAAGATGAATTTCTCGGCTTGGGCGTATCGGCATTCTCGCTTCCTCCTTGCGCTTTTCGTCGTCTTCGCTATCGCCGGAGCGGCCTGCAGCCTTTGGCTCCCGGTCGCGTTGTTTCCTCAACTCAGCTTTCCTCGCATTCGCATTGACCTTGATGCGGGAGATCGGCCGGCAGAGCGGATGGCCATCGAGGTTACGACTCCGGTTGAAGAATCGATTCGATCGATCCCTGGCGTGCGAACCCTCAGATCAACGACGAGTCGGGGCAGCGCTGAAATATTCGTCGATTTCGATTGGGGCGAAGATATGATCGCAGCCTTGCTCCAGGTGGAGTCTCAGATTAATAAAGTCCTGCCCACTCTCCCGCCCGGAATGACGTTCAATGTTATCCGGATGGATCCAACGGTCTTTCCAGTGATCGCTTACAGTATCACGTCGGACCGTCATCCGTTGACCAAGCTGCGCGATCTGGCCCAATACACTCTCCGGCCGGCTCTCGCTACGGTTCCGGGCGTAGCCCAGGTCGGGGTGCAGGGAGGCCAGATCGAGGAATATCGCGTGGTGGTCGATCTGCCGAAACTCCAATCTTTCGGGATGACGTTCAATGACGTGGCGAATGCGTTGTCGGCCTCTAACGTTTTAATTGCCGTCGGCCGCATCGAACAGTACGGCAAGCTTTACCTGATGATCTCGGATACCCGATTTCAGAGCTTTGAAGATATCGGGAAAACGATCCTGAAATCGGGTCCGGATGGTACGATTCTGCTCACCGACGTCGCGACCATTGAACAGTCAAACGAACCGCAGTGGGTCCGTGTCACCGCGGACGGCCATGACGCTGTCCTCTTTCAAGTCTACCAACAACCCGGTGGAAATACCGTCCAAATTGCGCGAGACATCAAGGCAAAGCTAGGGAGTTTGCACAACCAGATTCCGGAAGGGGTTCAGCTTGCCAACTGGTATGATCAGAGCGAATTGATTCTCGCTTCAAATGGCAGTGCACGCGATGCGGTTCTGATTGGTGTCGGATTAGCAGCGCTCATCCTGCTGCTTTTTCTTCGCAACTGGAAAATCACCCTCTTCGCCGCAATTGCGGTGCCCTCGGTTCTCTGTGCGACGGTGCTCCTTCTCTATGTGCTCAAGATGAGCTTCAACATTATGACGTTAGGCGGGCTGGCCGCAGCTGTTGGACTTATTATCGATGATACGATTGTGATGGCCGAGCATATTATCCGCCGCGTTAGAGAAAAAAAAACTGAAGCGCCCAAAGGTGCGGTGCTGGACGCGGCGGCAGAATTCACTCGTCCGCTGATTGGCTCCTCTGCTGCCACGATTATCATCTTCGCGCCACTGGCATTCCTTTCCGGAGTGACTGGAGCTTTTTTCAAGGCGCTATCACTCACGATGGCAGCCAGCCTGATTATCTCCTTCCTGATTGCCTGGATAGCGTTGCCGGTCATCGCCACCCGGCTTCTCTCAATAAGAGACGCCAAACTTGATGACGGCGGTAGATTGACGAGGGCAATTCACTTCTTGTACCGGCGGTTAATGACCGGACTTCTGAGGACTCCTCTCTTGGTGGTCTTCGTTATTCTGCCGCTAGTCCTCGCCGGTTTTATGGCGTTCAAGAATGTGCAATCCGGCTTCATGCCCATAATGGATGAAGGCGGATTTATTATCGACTACCGGGCGCCTCCCGGAACCTCACTTGCCGAGACGGATCGTTTAGTGCGCCAAGTAGAAGCAATTCTGCATACATTGCCAGAGGTCCAGACTTATTCCAGGCGCACTGGTTTGGGCCTGGGTGGCGATTTGAACGAGGCGAACCAGGGTGACTTCTTCGTCCGCCTAAAGGCAGGTCCGCGACGAGGAATTGAGGAAATCATGGATGACCTGCGCACGCAAGTCGAACACAACGTTCCGGGTTTGGCGATCGAAACGGCCCAACTCATGGAAGACTTGATCGGCGACCTCACGAGCGTGCCACAGCCCATCGAGATCAAGATTTTCTCCGATGATGAAGCCACCCTCCAGAAACTGGCGCCGCAGGTTGCCAATGCAATCAGTTCGGTCCCGGGCGTTGTCGAAGTCAAAAACGGGATTACGCCGGCGGGCGATGCACTGGAGATACGGGTAGATCGAGTCAAGGCTGCGTTGGAGGGCGTGGACGCGGATTCAATTACAAAGATATTGACCGGGTACCTGAGCGGCAACGTGACGACCAAAGTGTTGCATGGAATCAAGCTCGTAGGTATCCGGCTCTGGATCCCGCAGAACACTCGAAAGACCGATCTTGATCTGAAAAGCTTGTTACTGCCAGCCCCGGACGGCCATCTATTTCCGCTGGGAAGGATTGCAAGCTTCGATACTGTCTCCGGTCAGCCGCAGATCAAGCGAGAAGACTCCCGGCGAATGGTTGCGATTACCGCGCGCATCACTGGACGTGACTTGGGTTCGACCGTGAGAGACGTGCAAGGGGTGTTGGATAAGCCGGGTTTCCTCCCCAAGACCGTGCCCTACACACTCGGCGGCCTGTATGAACAGCAGCAGATCGCCTTCAAAGGGTTAACGATTGTCCTGGTAGCAGCGATTATTCTGGTCGTTCTTCTGCTGTTATTCCTTTACGAGAGTTTCGGTGTGACCATCGCCATGCTGATTACCACCCTGTTGGCTGTCGCCGCCGTCTACGTTGGCCTCTTGATCACCGGGACGGAATTCAACATAACTTCCCGAATGGGTATGACGATGATTGTTGGCATAGTCACTGAAGTAGCGATCTTTTATTTATCCGAATTCCAGGATTTGCAGGACCAAGAGAACCAGTTTGTGCTCGCAGGGATCAACCGAATGCGGCCAATCGCGATGACGACTTTTGCGGCCATACTCGCGTTGCTACCACTTGCACTCGGTATTGGTCAGGGTTCATCTATGTTGAAACCACTCGCGATAGCGATCATCTCCGGCCTCGTGTTTCAGCTGCCGCTGGTTTTGATTGTGCTTCCTTCTTTCCTCGCACTCTTTCGCCATGGGCCGAGTGGCGCACCGCGAATTACCCGAGCGACTCCTGCACTGGTGAGTAGTGACAGGTGACAAAACTGTCATCTGTGGTTCACGGTCGTTTAATATCTTTTCGATAGGATTCTCACTAGTCCGGGGCCGCCAACGGAAAAGCAGGCGCCCCGCACAGTTAGGGCTGAAATATCATTTCCGTACCATGGTTGACCGGGTTATTTTTTTGGATGGGCTGGGAAAATGTTTTGGCCGCACAATCGCGGTTAACGGCATTTCCATGGTGATCGGCGAAAGGCAGATCTTTGGCTTTTTGGGGGCGAACGGCGCTGGGAAAACCACCACGATCCGGATGCTCTGCGGATTGACGCGCCCGACGCGCGGACACGGAGCGATTCATGGACTGGACATCTGGCGCGACCGTTTCCGAGTGCGTTCGCATTTCGGCTATGCTCCCCAGCGCTTTAGCCTCTATGGCGATCTCACAGTGCTGGAGAACCTTCGGTTTTTTGGTGGCGCCTGCCGCGTTCCTAAAGATCGGCTGAGAATGCGCATCGAAAAGCTTCTCTCGGAGTTGGACCTTGCAGCGGATCGGGACACAAAAGCCGGTAGCTTGTTCGGTGGTTTTAAGCAACTGCTCTCGATCTCTTGTGCTCTAATTCACGAACCTTCGCTCTTGTTTCTCGACGAGCCGACCGCCGGCCTTGATCCGGTTCACCGCCAATACATCTGGGACCTTCTATATAAGCTAAGCCGCCAAGGCAATACTATCTTCCTAACGACTCACTATATGGACGAAGCGGAACGATGCACAGAAATCGGATTTATTCAGAACGGACAGCTTCTAGCGAAAGGCTCTCCTCTCGCCCTCAGAGAAGGTTTGCCCACCAAGCTTCTGGAAGTTCATGTTGAAGAGGTTATGGATGGGATGCAGATCTTCCGAGGCCTTCCAGGCGTCTACGGAGTAGAGCTGCGACGCGGTCGCTTCCGGATCCAGGCGCGCGATTCGGAGGCGCTACTGAAGGGTTGGCTCGAGCGGTGGCCTTATTCGAATGTTCGTTGGTTAGGTTACACCTGGGTGGAACCAGAAATGGAAGATGTCTTTATGGCTTACTCCCAGAGATACTTCGCCGACACCGGTTTGGAAAACAGAAGAGCACAGGCGAGAGGTAACTGAATGAGAATCTTGGTCGTCGAGGATGAAAAGAAAATCGCAACGTTCGTGCAACGTGCTCTGAAAGAGTGCGGATTCGTTGTGGATGTAGTTTGCCACGGTGACGAGGCTCTGGAAGTGATTCTGGATCACAACTTCGATGCGGTCGTCCTGGATATTATGCTGCCGGGCCGGGATGGTTTGAGTATTCTTCGCCATCTCCGAGAACAAGGAAATTCCGTTCCCGTCCTGATCCTGACTGCTCGCGGCCACGTCGCGGAGAAGGTTGAAGGACTGAATCTTGGCGCGGATGATTACCTTGCAAAACCTTTCTCGATCGACGAATTGGTGGCGCGCGTTCGCGCATTGATTCGTCGTAATTCGGGCGAAGGTCTGCTCCGGTATCGAGTACACGATCTCGTGCTCGACCTGGCGACACGAGTCGCGCGAAGGGGCAGTCGCCGAATTGATCTCACAACGCGCGAATTTTCCGTGCTCGAATGTTTAATGCGTGCTCCTGGCCGTGTGTTGACTCGGACACACCTCTGCCAACATGTTTGGGAATATCATTTTGATCCGGAGAGCAATTTGGTCGACGTGTATATCCAGCGGCTTCGACGCAAAGTGGACGACGGCGAGCAAGTAAAATTAATTCAAACGATCCGCGGCACTGGTTACCGGATCGGGGAGGCAAAGTGAAACGCTGGCCGCTCCGCAGCAGGCTTGCGATTTGGACCGCTTTTTTCCTCACAGTTGAACTTTTCGTCTTCGGACTCGCTTCGGGTATATTGATCTTCAACGAGCAATTGGAGGCGTTCCGTGAGATCAGGGGTGATCCGACCTCACCCATAGTGATCCGGAAAGAAGCCAACGAACTGATAGTTGACACTCGCAACCGCCTACCTGACCGCATTCCCGGCGGCAGCGCTGGCTGCGGCTTTCGGGGTCTGGTGGATTACGCGACGGTCCCTGAAACCTTTGCAAGATGTTGCTGATGCAGCCGAACAGATTCATGCAAAAGCACTCAACCAGAGACTACCACGCCTGCATCCCAGGATGAAATCGGACGGCTGGTTATGGTCCTGAACGATACGTTTGACCGGCTCGAACGCAGCTTTTCGCAAGCAACGCGATTTTCAAGCGACGCTTCTCATGAGCTTAAGACGCCCCTAACAATTATGCGCGGCGAAATAGAATCTGCATTGCGCACCGGTTCGCATAATCCTGAGACCGAAAACTTATTGGACAGCCTGCTTGGCCAGACCCAACGGCTCTCGACTATCGCTGACAAGTTGCTTTTGCTTTCCCGGGCTGACGTAAGGGCGCTGAACTTGAAGAAGGAAGCCGTAAATTTTACCGCGATGTGCCACGATGTAGTAGAAGACGCCGAAATCCTTGGGATGCAGCGTAACATTACAACGAAGGCGGAAATATTGCCGGAAGTTATCGTATGGGCGGATAGATCGTACATTCGCCAAGCTCTCGTAAACCTTCTGGATAACGCCGTTAAGTACAACGTCGAGAGTGGCGCCATATCGATCTCGCTCTCAAGGTCCGGCTCGCTAGCGATGTTCCGGATCGCCAACACGGGTCAAGAAATTCCCAAGGACCGCGAAGGCCGTATATTCGAACGCTTTTATCGTACGGAGGCCAGCCGGGCTGGCGAGGTCGTCGGTTCGGGCTTGGGTCTAAGCATCTGCCGCGAAATCGCACTGGCGCACGGGGGGCACATTTGGTTAGAGCGACCGCAGGCTGGCTGGACGGCGTTTGTCTTTACGTTGCCTGTTGTGCCAGATGGACGGGATCGGCCCAAAGAACAAGAGCCCGCGCCCGACCCCGAGGGAAGCCGCTTTATACTCTCGGAAATGCTTCCTGCATGAACTTCGGAATCCAGGTTGAGAGCCTCACATTCCGCCGCATGTGGTACGGGCCCGTGACTTAACCATGCCAGAGCTTGATGGTAGCCTCGATGACAGGTTCGTGAGGAAGGAGGTGCAATCTTGAAGATTGACGACCAACCACATCACCGGTGACAAGCGCCTGGGAATAGGCTGTTTCCCTGTGTAAACAGATAGCGTCGGTGTGTCCAAAGAGTGTCAGGCATTTCCGCCTGAATGCTGCGGCGATGTGACTTGCAGAGCCGTCAACCGTAAGGACTGCTTTTGCATTCCATATAACCCATATATAATTCTCTAAAGTGGTTTCTCCTGCGATGCACTCCGCCGGCTGCGTCAGTTGGCGGCAAATTGCTGCGCAATGCTTCCTTTGCCAGTCCTGCATCCCGGATGTCATGACGACTGGGCCAATCCCGTGCTCGGCCAGTCGATTGATCGTTGTTGCCCATCTTTCCGGGGTCCAGTTCTTACTTCTCCAACCAGAAGTCGGATTGACGTGCAGGTACTTGGAAGATGAAACCGGATATGCCCATTCCTTTGGTGGAGGGGCGAGTTCCGGTGCCTGAAAACTGCCGTGATCACCATCCAGAATGTGTTTCCAGTAATATTCCGAGATATATAATCGACCGTGATCCGGCTTTAGAATGGTTGGGAAAATCCTTGAGTGATACCACTGAATTGAGGCGCCCGGGTTGATTAACAGATGCTTTTCCCGCGCTCTGGTGAGGAGCGAGTAAAATGCCGATTTTCGTCGATCGTCAAAGCACCAAAGCGCTTCATAGCATTTTGCACTGGGTCTTGTCCGAAATTTCACAAAAGGGATCAATGATCCGATAGGCTGAAACCCCGATCGCGTAATCAGATCAATAGTGTGACTATTTCCATGAGCAAGACGTCTTAGCGCAGGCTCAAGAAGAACCAAGTCGCCGAGTTGCTTGTGAAATATAACGACAGAATGCGACATGCTCGCGGGTTTTTCGAAAGGCTGGACGATCCGGTGCGTTGCTCCAATACCTGCTGGGGGTTTCGGAATGCTGGTACGCCGCTCAAGCTTTATTCCGTGGCGAGTGCGGAGGCGTGCGTTGCCACGCATCTCCAGGTACGGTCACGCCGGATGAATATATCTGTAAATCTGAATCGCCTAACATATANTTCATGCGTTTTGGACCAACCCTGGTAAGTAGCGCGACCTGTCGCGACGGCCGCGTCGCCGTAAACGCGTATTCGAACGTCCTCTATGGTCGCGGACGTTGTCCGGAATTCCGGATTATTCACTTCTGCGACGTACTCGTTCTTATCGAGCAATGAATCACCCGTGCCGGAGAGGGTGTAATCATCGGCCAGAATTTGCTGAAGAATCTGTACGTCCCGCTGTACCCAAGCTTGCGCCATCTGGCGTTCGAATTGGAGCAACAGCTTCGCGTCGCTGCTTTCGCCGGCTTGAGTTGCTGGAACCGACACATCAAATGAGCCAACGAGGAGGAGTCCTGCAGTTAACAGGCGCAATCGGCGACATAATCGATCTAGCAAAGTAATACAAGGTTCTGAGACTAAGAAGAGTGAGTCGTGCAGCACATTCAGTGACAATTCTTGCAGAGCGCGATGAACGCAGCGTGAAGCAAAAATGAAAATTTCTTAATCTTTAGGAAAGGGCCCAGCCCGAAAATTTCATCCCGCGGCCGCGGGATGAAATTTTCGAGCTAAAGAGCCGCTTGGAAAGCGGCACCAGAGGGCTAACGTTGGCAGCTGCGAGCCAAGGGCATAGGCGTCCTCGGCCTGTGCCGCACTACGGTCAGCCGCTCTCCACGGGATATAACTTCCGAGGAGCTTGCCACCCACCAGCAAACGTTATTTCTGCAGCTGCGTCGTCAGAAAACAGGCAGAGACGCCCGTTCTACCTTGTTCGCGAACGAGCCGTATTTTTACCAAGCGCTCACTTAAACGATTGCCGGCTCACGCCATTTCTACGGATTCAATCGGCAGCCTCGAGGGAGGCGCCGGGATGTCGCCCCGCACGCTGCGGCAAGACGAGCAGGCACCCGATAATGAAGAGTGCGATCACCAGCGATGCGAGCGGCCGGCTGAAAGCCAGGCCGCCGTGGCTAACGGGCTTATCCAGAAAGTCTCCGACGGTAGCTCCAAGCGGCCGCGTGAGAATGAAAGCACTCCAGAACAGAAACACGCGCGAGACGTTCGTCCACAAG
>JGI26340J50214_10000499_pt1 | contig 13686 bp, 11 predicted proteins | sample BogFormECP12_OM2_FD_50214 | JGI IMG/M metagenome (IMG submission 50214)
CGCCACGAAAAAGGGGCTCGAAAACAAGATAGATGCCCTGCTCGAAAAAGATCGCGATTTCGCCGAAGCCTCTCCTATGCCGCCGCCGGAGCTGGCCGCGCAGGGCGTGTATTGCACCGGCGACGATTGCCACAAAGTGGCGCCCAAGTGGGCGCGGGATAAAGCGGAAGTAACCCCGCCGAATTCCAGCGTGGTCGCGGTGTGGAACGTGCAAGGGTTTGGCCAGGGCAAAGGCTCGGGCGGCAAGAACGCCCCGATTCACTTTGGGGACACTCCCGCAGCGCAGGAAGAAGCCGCCAACGAAGGCAAATTGGCCCCTAAAACGCCGGTTAAAGTGGTGAGCAACGGCACAGAAAAATCCCCGCAAAAATCGCTGAATAGGGCCGCGACGCACGCAGGCGATAAAAAGTCGGCGAAAGTGCCCGCCGGCAAGGCGAGGAGATAGCCATGGCCGAAAGCAAAGCTTCCCCGTCTACCAACGGCGGTTCCCCCTCCGCTGGCCAGGTAACTTTTCTCGAAGCCATTAAGCAGGCCATGTATGAGGAGATGGAGCGCGACCCCGCCGTGGTACTGCTTGGCGAAGACGTGGGCGTCTACGGCGGCGCCTTCAAGACCAGCGAGGGTCTGCTGGAGCGTTTCGGCTGGGAACGCGTCATCGATACCCCCATCAGCGAAAGCGCCATCATCGGCGCCGCCTGCGGCATGAGCTACCTCGGCCTGCGCCCCATCGCGGAGATGCAGTTCATCGATTTCATCGCCTGCTGCTTCAATCAGCTCACCAATTTCGTGGCCAAAGGCCATTATCTGTGGGGCGCGCCCGCGCCCATGGTGGTGCGCGGACCTTCCGGCGGCGGCGTGCACGGCGGACCGTTTCACTCCGCGAATCCCGAAATGTATTTCGTGCACACTCCCGGCCTCAAAGTCGTCTATCCCTCCACGCCCTACGACGCCAAGGGTTTGCTGAAATCCGCCATCCGCGACAATAACCCGGTGCTCTTTTTCGAACACAAATACTTATATCGCCGCATCAAGGAAGAGTTGCCCGCTGGCGACTACACTGTGCCACTCGGCAAAGCCATCGTGCGCCGCGAAGGGAAGCACCTCACCATCGTTTCCTACGCGGCCATGATGCACACTTCGCTGGAAGCCGCCGACGCCCTGGCGCAAGAAGGCATCGAAGCCGAAGTGATCGACCTGCGCACCCTGCAGCCGCTCGACGAAGAGACCATTCTGCAATCCGTACGCAAAACCAATAAATGCCTGGTGGTACACGAAGACACCAAAACGGGCGGCATTGCCGGAGAAATCGCCGCGATTCTTTGCGAGAAAGCTTTTGGCGATTTGGACGGCCCGCTGATGCGCGTTACNGCTCTGGATACTCCGGTGCCCTACGCGCCCACGCTNGAAGAATATTTTCTGCCCAACGCCAAAAAGGTNTTTGCNGCCGCCAAAGAACTGGCGCGCTATTAATTCAGGGCTGCGACGATAAACTTGCGGCCGAGTTGGNAAAAAAATTTGGAAAGTTTCCTAGGAGAGCAATCATGGCCGTAGACATCGTAATGCCCCANATGGGGGAGAGCATTTTCGAAGGCACCATCACCAAGTGGCTGAAAAAACCCGGCGACAAAGTCGAGCGCGACGAGCCGCTGTTTGAAATTTCCACCGACAAGGTGGATGCGGAGATCCCCTCGCCTTCCGCGGGCGTGCTGAAAGAGATCAAGGTCAGCGAAGGGCAGACCGTGCCCATTCAAACCATCGTTGGCGTGATCGACGCGGCTGGATCTGCGGCGGCGGTCGNACCGGCCCCCGCTCCTAAGGCGGAGGCTCCCAAAGCCCCGGCTNCAGCTGCACCGCCCGCAAGACCCGCTCCGGCNCCCGCTCCAGCAGCCTCCGCGCCAGCGNCGCCTNCACACGCGGCTCCGGCCGCGGCTGCCAAGGATGGCGCGCGCATTCACAGTTCGCCGCTGGTGCGCCGCATGGCCAAGGAACACGGCATCGATCTCAGCACCATCGCCGGCACGGGCGCCGGTGGGCGTATCAGCAAACAGGATATTGAGGCGGCAATCGCCGGAGGAGGCGCAAGCGCCGCAGGCTCGCCCGCGCACTATGAGGAAGAAACCGAAGAGCAACTCGAGGAAGCCTACGAGGCCCCGGCAGCTCCGGCACGCCTTGCGCCTTCGCGGCCCGCGGCTCCACCACCACCTCCTCCTGTAAGTTCCGGTGGCCAGGCGCACGTGGCATTTGAATCCGCCGTGCCCCGCGAAAAGCTGTACTTCGGCGACTACGAAGTTTCACCCATGAGNGTCATGCGCCAGCGCATCGGCGAACACATGCTGGCTTCGAAACGCGTCTCGCCCCACGTGTACTCGGTGGACGAAATCGACATGAGCAAGATCGCGGCCCTGCGCGCCAAGTCCAAGGACGAGTTCGAGAAGCGCAACGGCACCAAGCTGACCTTCATGCCCTTCTTCGTCAAGGCCGCGGTCGCCGGCTTGCGCGCNTTNCCCACATTGAACNNTTCCCTCGATGGCACCAACGTTGTCCTGCACAAGGAAATTAATATCGGCATTGCCGTGGCCCTCGACTGGGGTCTGCTCGTACCCGTAGTGAAACATGCCGACGAAAAAAATATTCTGGGCATCCAGCGCACCATGAACGACCTGGCAGAGCGCGCGCGAACGAAAAAACTGAAGCCCGAGGAAGTTCAGGAAAGCACCTTTTCGATTACCAACCCCGGCGTCTTTGGCGGCCTCTTCGGCTTGCCCGTAATCAGCCAGCCCAACGTGGGCATCCTGGGCCTCGGCGCCATCGAAAAGCGCCCGGTGGTGATCAACGATTCGATCGCCATCCGCTCCATGTGCTATGTGACCCTGAGCTACGACCACCGCGTCGTGGACGGCGCCATCGCTCATCAATTCCTGCACAAAGTGAAAGAAGCGTTGGAAAACTGGAGCGAGCCGCTGCTGTAGCCCGCAAGGCCGCGGGTTACTGCACGCGCAGCAGCGGCTTCAATTTGGCTACCCACACCGCGAAATTGTCGAGCGGCACCGGCTCAATGCCCGCGGAACGCAAGGTTTCGCCCACGAACTGGTGGCGTTCATTTTTGGACAGCAACTCCACATCGGTCACGGCCGCAAATTCCGTTCCCAGTTCGGATTTGGCGGCGATACGTTCGGCGGTGTAGGCCAGCAGCTTGGCGTCCGTGGGAGAGCGCGTGACCGACAACGTCTGCACGAAGCCGCGCGTGCCGTTGCGCCGGTAGCTGTAGTCGATGCGCATGGGATCTCCGGGAAAGGTGTACGGCGCAGCGCGCACGGATTTTTCCAGGCGGTTCCAGATCTGCGCCTGGCGAAACACCTGGCCGCAGTAATGCCGCATGCCCGCTCGCGAGCCCGGCGCTCCCACGCGCCCCGGAGTCCGCTCCGGCGCCACGTGGTCGGCATACAAGCGCTCCAATTCGGCGTCCAGGTCTCCCGCCAGCACCGCTTTCTGCGGCGCGAGTTGCAGGGCATTCGATAGCGTATCGTCCCATTTGTGCAACAACTGCTGCCAGGCGGTGGGCTTCGCGCCAGCCGGGCCGGAATCGTACCCGGCGCTGTTGGCGGCATACTCCACAAAACGATTTTCCAGATCGTCGCGCAACGCGCGCAACAGATCCTCGTCGGCCTGCGGGTGTATCCGTCTTACGCGGCGAAACTCTTCCGGCTCCTCGATCAGACGCAGCCGGCGTTCCGACGTTTGCGGGTCGTACAGCAGCACCCCGATGTTCACCCACTCGTCGCGCACCAGATTCGGCGTGTAGCGCAGCACGCGGTAGACATATGTCTTTTCCATCTGTGCGTGGTTGCTGCTAACGGTTTCGGCGGCCATTCCTGGCGACTCCTACACCCAATTGGGAAAGGGCTGGCGGCTGGATTTCTTGGCCCCCAAAATCAATTCCTCTACCCGCGACCGCCGCCGGTGCAACTGCTCGAGCAGCCGCAGCAGGGCGTCGTAATCGTCCGCGTACCACTGCGGCGGAATCTCCCGGCTCAGTTCATCGAGCACTTTTTCGCCCAGCCCTTTTTCGAGCCGCGTGAGCCAGGGGGCAAACGATTCCATGCCCGTCACGCCCTGATACACGCGGTTGCGCGTATACAAGCCCCGCAGCGGCGCATCCGGAAACGTCCACTCTCCGGCATTAAAACAGAACCCTTGATCGATCATCCTGGTTTCGTACACCAACTCGCGCGCCTCGGCCGGGTCACCGGCCAGCCCGATCTCCCCCAGCACCGCCGGCGGCGGCGCGGAGTGCGGCGCGGGGCCCCCCGCGGGCCGATCGTTTGCCGACCAGTCCGCGCGCACGTAAAACAGCGTCTGCCGCCCGTTGGTGTTGCAGGTCCACTTGTCGAACACCAGCATGCCCGCAAACTCGTGCAGGTTGGCCACCGCGCGCAGTTGCTCGTCCGGCAGAAAATCGTGCAGGGTCATGCGCCGCGGATCACCCGGAAAACGCGAACCGAACTGCAGCCCAGGCTGGCATGGAATGCGCGACCGGGGAAGTTCAACACACAGCTCGGGTGTCAGACGGATCAGCTCCTCGGAAACTTCCACCACGGCCACCGGCGTCGTCGGCAGCCCCAACCGCGCCGCCAGCTTCGTTCCCAGCAATTCGTTCACCAGCACCCGGCTGTGCTGCGGATTGTTTTGGAACTTTACGACGTAGTAGTGCCCGTCCGAGCAGTGCATCAAGTGCGACTGCGCCCCGCCGCGCATCCGACGTATCTGCTCCAGTGCCCGCAACATAGCGTCTTCCGCCTGGCGTTATGCTAACGGCACTTGCGATTTAGGGCAAGGGCACTGGCGGCCACGAGGCAAACTTTCCCGATTCGAGAACACTCTGCGCGCCAATCGGGAACCTTCTTCCAGCCCCCTCCGTCTCGCTTCGAACCACATGGCCCCTAAAACAGGCCAAGCCCCGGAACCTTCCGGGGCTTGGCATTACGAACTCTTTCAGCCGATGTTCGGCCACGCTAACGGCGTTTCTTCTTGCCGGCTTTTTTCGCGGGCTTCTTGGCGGACTTTTTCGTCTTGCCTTTGCCCGCCGCTTTTTTGGCTTTCTTGGGCGCGCTCTTCTTCGTTGCTTTCTTGGGAGTGGTTTTCTTGGGCGCCACCTTCTTGGCCGGAGACGCCGCGCGCGCCACCGGAGGGGCGGACACCCGCGGCGCGGCCTTGGCCGCATCCTTTACCGTGGTTTTGACTCGCGGCGCAGCTTCCTCGCCCTCTTCCTCGGTCACAATCAACTCTTCTTCTTCCGTGTCTCCCAGCTCGTCGGCCTCTACGCCCAACTCTTCTTCGTCCTCGATGGGTGCCAGCTCGCTATCCTCTTCAAAACTATCTTTCTCGAAATCCATGCCATCCTCCCCAGGGGCAGATTAGGTCCCGCGTACATCGATTCTCTGGTGCTGCCCGGCCGCTGGGAGACGCTGCACCCCTCGCCGGCGCTCCTGCAAGGTTACAAAAGCCTTCCGCGTTGTTATAGCATTCGCGCGGTCTTTGTCAAGCATTCCGCGGCGCGGGCGCGGAAAAAAGGCAATATCCGCAGGTCCGGGCCGTAACCAAGCCGCCTGCGCGCATGTCCAGCCTCCCTGCGCGGATTTCTTCGCTCAGTTGTGCGCCGGTGACGCTGTGCCCGCCTGCGCCGCGGCCGTACCCGCATGTTGCGGCTTTTTCCCGGACTTCGCCCGGCTGTGCGCCCGGCCTCCCGCAGGCGCGGCTTCCGGAGCTCCGCCGACGGTGTAAATCCGCAAGACCATCCCGCGGCTAACCCGGTCGGCCTTCAGCCGGTTCCATTTCTTCAAGTCTTCCGCCGTCACACTGAAGCGGTCGGCAATCCCCAGAAACGTATCGCCCTTGCGCACCCGGTAGCTCACTAGCCGCCGCGCGGCTTCCGCTTGCGCCTGGGCTGCAGGGATAATCAGCTTATCTCCGGGATCCAGTGTGCTGCCGCGTTCCAGATTATTGGCTTCCGCTATCGCCGTCGGCGTTACTCGGTACTTCTTGGCGATGGACGACAATGTCTCGCCAGGCGCCACGCGATGCCGCCGCCAGCTCACCCACTTGTCCGGCGGAATATCCGCAATCTCCGTGGAGAATTTCGCCGCCGTTCCCGGGGGCAGGCGCATCTCAAACGCCGGGTCATCCGGCGTCGCTAGGCGCAACAAAGACGGATTCAGCGCATGCAACGTCTCCACATCCACGTCGATCGTCTCCGCCACCAGGCGCAAATCAATAGCCCGCCCGGGCTTCACCACCTCGAACGGCACGGGAGGATCGGGCTCCGCGTGAATGCCATAGTGCGCGGCGTCCTTGGCGATCAGCGTCAGCGCCAGGATGATCGGAACATAGTTCTTGGTCTCCTTGGGCAGGACGTTGCGGCGGTACAGCTCCCAAAAGTCCGCGTACCCCGTGCGTTCCACGGCTTTTTGCACGTTGCCCGGCCCGCAGTTATAGGCCGCCATGGCCAGATACCAGTCCCCAAACATGCCGTACAAATCTCTTAAATGGTGCGCCGCCGCCCGCGTCGCTTTCTCCGGATCCTGCCGGTCGTCCACCCACCAGGTGTGCCGCAATCCATACTCATTCCCGCGCCACGCCACGAACTGCCAAATCCCCCGGGCCCCCGCCCGCGACAGCGCCAGCGGCTGAAACGCACTTTCCGCCTGCGCCAGGTAGATCAAATCCTGGGGAACCCCTTCCTCGCGCAACACCCGCGAAATCATCTCGCGATAGCGCCCCGCCCGCCGCAAACCCGTCTCCACAATCGCCTTGCCCCGCGTGGTCTGGAAAAAATTCAAAAACGACAGCACTTCATCGTTCACCGTCAGCGGCAAGTCGTGCGAAATATTTTTCGCCGACTCCTCCGCGCGGTCTTTTAGTCGCGGATCCACGGGAAAGGTCATCTCCGCCACTTCATCAATCGGCGCGGGAACCGCCGGCGGCTCGCTAAAACCATCCCCCGCGTGAAAGGCCTGCAGCTCTTCGCCGTATACCGTATCCACCACGCGGTGAAACAGCTCGTTCAAACGCCCATCGCTGGCCGGGTCGTATCCGCTCTCCAGCATCCAATCCACCGCGTCATTAAAATCCTTGCGCGCCGCCTCCAGATGCCCCGCCTTGTAATTTTGCTCTCCCGCGGCGAACTTCTCCTCCACCCGCTGCACCAGATATTCCCTGCTGCTCAACACCGCGGGCAGCAGCGATATCGTCGGCCGCGCCGTCGGGTTCCGCAGCGGCAGCGCAGTGCCATCGGGCATTTCCTGCCACGACGCGGAACTGCCTGGCGTCGCCCGGGCATCACCTGCTGGGGCCGGGTCTGTATACGCCGGNGCCGACGCCGGAACCCGCGCCTGCGCTGGCCGTCTGGCGGCGTCGTCGCATCCAAACGCCAGGCATGCCAGCACAGCGACGAACAAAGCTAATTTCCGGCTTGGCTTGGGTGCGGCTGGCAGGGCTCGGTCCTTCATCTCTCCATGGTAAGTACCCGGCACTCCCCGGGTCAACGCTTTCCGCCACCCCGGGGGTTGGCGCAAACACCACACAAACGCGAGCAGCGGCATCCAGTCCACAGCGCGCAAACCCTCGCACTCTTGCATCCGTTTCGCGCATTCAATTTTAGGGACCTAGCGTGTGGGTCGGAGCTATGGCGCGACGATAGACCAACCCCAGCTAAGAGGCTGTGCTCCCNGAACCCGCCTTTTCGGGGTAAACTGCCGAGCGCCAAGTCAGCNATCCCCTATTTCTCGTGAGGGCCGCACTCATGCTCCGTACTCTGCGCCGCANNTGCATTGCACTGGCCGTCCTCTCTCTGACCGCCAGCGGCCTCCNCGCCCAGGACCTCTCCAAGGAGAAACAATCCCAAATCTCCCAAGCCGCCTCCGATTTCATGGCCGCAACCAGCACCCCGGGCCTCGCCGTCGCCGTGGTCCTCAACGGCCAGCCCTCCTGGTCCGCGGGCTTCGGCATGGCCGATCTGGAAAATTTCGTCCCCGTCACCTCCGCCACCCTCTTCCGCCTGGCCTCCGTCTCCAAGCCCATCACCGCCACCGCCATCCTGCAACTCTACGAACGCGGCAAGCTCGACCTCGACGCCCCCGTGCAAAAGTATTGCCCGGCCTTCCCGCAGAAAGAAGCCCCCATCACCACCCGCGAACTCTTGAATCACCTGAGCGGCATCCGCCACTACAACCCCGACAACAAAGGCGACATTCCCGAGGACAGCGCCCGCCATTTCAAATCCATGGAAGAATCCCTCACCATTTTTGAAAACGACCCCCTCGTCGCCCCACCAGGCACAAAATTTCAGTACAGCACCTACGGTTACACCGTCCTGGGCTGCGTTCTTGAAGGCGCCAGTGCACAAAAATACGTCGACTACGTCCGCGAAAATGTCTTTGTACCCGCAGGCATGGACCACTCCGTCGCTGACGACTTCTTCGCCGTCATCCCCCACCGCACCCGTTGGTATCACAAAGACGCCAGCGGCACGGTGCATAACGCTGGCGTGCTCGACTCCAGCTACAAAATCCCCGGCGGCGGCTGGCTCTCCTCGGCCGACGACCTCGCCCACTACGAATCCGCCATCCTGAACGACACCCTGCTCAAACGTCCCACCCGCGACCTCATGTGGACCCCCGGCAAAACCACCAGTGGCGAAGTATTGGACTACGCCCTCGGCTGGGGTCTCGAGACAAAAAACGGTCTCTCCACCGTAGGCCATACCGGTGGCCAGCAGGGCACCAGCACCTGCATCATGCTCGCCCCCGAGCGCCGGGCTGGCATCGTGGTCCTGGCCAATATCGACGGCGTTGGCACCTACGATCTCGCCGCAAAAATTCTGGCCATCGTCCTCGACCTTCCCAGGCCCAAGGAAAAGTCCGCTAAACCGTGAGTCTTCTCGCGCCAGTCATTTCTCCTGTTTTTTCTTCGCGCCTCCCGTGTTAAATTCGCTGTGCAACTAAAAAAACAAGGAGTCCCCCCTTGCCCATCCAGAAAAAAAGCATCGCAGCACCGCGCAATATTCCCCGTGAAACCAAGGCACCCGCGCTCCCCAGCAAGACCGTGCTGCGCCCTCACAGAAATCAATCCATGAAAAAAACCGCCTCCTTCTTCAGCGCGGCCGGAAAAAACTAAGCCAGGCCCTCCGCGCTGCAAGAATAAACCTCGTGCAATCAATTGCATACGATTTTGCTTGCCTTTCCTCCCCAAACCGTGGTACCTTTTTGTTGCGTTTGTTGCTCTTGTATCGCCTTTGGAATTCGTAAAGGTCCGCAAGGTAACTCTTGCGGCTTTTTTGTTTTGTACCGCCTNAAAACNGCGGCCAAGACGTACCGCAGCACCAAATAGCTTAATTCTTGAAAAGAGACACAGCAGTGAGCAAAGAACAAGGAACAGTGAAGTGGTTTAACGCCAGCAAGGGCTTTGGATTCATCCAGCGCCAGAGCGGTGAGGACGTATTTGTCCATTTCTCCGCTATCGTGGCTGATGGCTATAAGTCGTTGAACGATGGCCAAGCGGTTGAATTCGAAGTCGTCCGCGGCCCCAAGGGCTTGCAGGCGTCCAACGTCCAGCCGCTGTAACCACTTCGACTGGAAAATTTCGGGCGAGACGCCACAAGCGTCCCGCCCGTTTTTTTATTTCCGCGGCCGGGTCTAATTCCTAACAATTATCGCCGTACTTCGGCGCCATCCACTCGTCGCGAATCACTCGCCACTTTCTTTCCCGAACACCCTCTTTCCGGGACTCCCTGTGTCCGCTACTGCAAATAGGGAGAATAGTATTTGCTCCCCAAGACCTCGTCCGCATCCACATAAACATACATCGTGTAATCTCCAGACCGTTTCATTTCCTCGCGAATCTCGTTCCCCATCTTGCTCGGCAAAAGAGTCGGAACGCGGCCCTCGTCGGTAAGCCTCTGAATTTCATTGAGCTGTTCGCCACTGGCCTTTCGCGAGATATTCAGCAGCAGTTTCATTTGAAACAACCACTCCATTGGATCCTCAACCTGCAATGGACTCGTCGCCACAGTTCGCACCAGGCGGCTAAGTATTTTCCCCTTGAGCGCGTCATCGGGGCAAAAATCGAAAAACACCAGCAGCATGCGCATCTTCGCGATGTCGGCGCATTCCATACACTCCTTCTTTGAGGGATCATACTCATCTAAATTGTTCAAAAGCTGCGCGGCGTCCGATTCCCAGGCCTCGGTATCCACTGCCAGCTGTTCCGGCGTTGCGCGTGGCCCGGCCTTTTCCTGTAACGCATAAATCTTCCCGAACAGCGCATCAAACTCCTTCACATCCGGGATCATCCTCATCTCCGCGCGCTCGCCCTGGGATCCTTTGCGTTGCACATCGTCCGCAGTTAAAGCCGGCACCCGCTCGGCAGCATGAAGCAACTCTCGCCAATGGTTGAATGCCGCAACAATCGCTCCCCAATCGGCGCTTTGGTCTCCGCAGCGAACCTCTCTCGCACTGCGCGCTAAAAAATCCCGGTAACTAAGAAATAGCACGTCGACGGCGAGATTCTTTTCTTTTCGCTTCCTGGCCAATTCCAGGATCGCATTCGGAAGCCTGTCCTCGGCGTAGAGCCACGCCATCTCGCGGTCCGTCCCGCGAAGCCGCGTCAGAGCCCCGGCGTAGGCCTCCGAGAGCCGCTCAAATTGCTCCGTAGTTAAAGACGTCCGCGCCAGGAAATCTGCGACCGGCGCCATTTGCAGCGCGGAGTTCATCCCGCGAATACTGTCTTCATACCACGCCACATCCTCGCCCTTGTTTTTCTCCGCCGCGGAAAACGCGCCTGCCGCCAGCGCATCAAGCGCTCCATAGTACTTCGCGACGTCCGGAATCAACGCCGACGCGCACGCAGTTGGCGGGATCTGCACATGGATCTCGCGCAACGCCACCTGCGCCTTGGCCCTGTCCATCTTGCTAAGCGCAAATATCGCTCTCGTTTGCACCGACAGAGCGTCCACAGCGCTCAGAGTTTGCGTGGCGCTGGAAAGATCGTTCTCTACGGTATCGGCCGTTAAAAATGCCCGTCCCAGAGGGAATGCATTTTTCGCGCTGCCCGCCGACTCAATCAGTCGCTGCACAACGCCTTTCGCCAATTCGCCCGGCGGCAGCGCTCCGCTCTCAATCGCATTCAGTTGAATGTCCGCCCGAAACTCAATAGCCAGGGAATCCGCCGCATCCACCACCCGCCTGACCGCCTTTGTATGGTCATCGCTGACCTTCTCCCTCGCCACCTGAGCGCTGAGCGGCACACCCATTAGCGCACCAGCCCACACACAAACCACCGCACGGTAACAAATGCGCATGCTTCCGCTGCTTCGGGCATCCGCACGCACGTTCACATCCTCAACCCTTCCCCAACGCCTGCTCCAAATCCCCAATCAAATCCCCCACATCTTCAATGCCCACCGACATGCGCACCGTCCCTGGCGAAACCCCGACACGCGCCAACTCCTCCAAACTCATCCGGTAATGCGAAGAATAAATCGGCAATATCACCAGCGACTCCACCCCGCCCAAACTTGCCGCCAACAAGAAAACCTTGATTCGCTCGCAGAACCGCCGCGCCGCCGCAAGTCCGCCTTTCAAATCAACAGCCAACATGGCCCCAAATCCGCTCATCTGTCTCTTCGCCAGCAAATGATCCGGATGCGAAGCCAGCCCTGGATAATAAACGCGCGCCACCTTGCGATGCTTCTCCAAGTATTTCGCCACCGCTAACGCATTCGCGCTCTGCCGCTCCATCCGCAACCCCATGGTCTTCATCCCGCGAATTAGCAAATAAGCCGCTCCTGGATCCATCGATCCACCCAGATTAATCACCATCTGCCTTACGTGCTCCATCCACTTCGCACTCCCCGCCGCCGCCCCCGCAATAATGTCCGAATGCCCGCCCATATATTTCGTAGCGCTATGCACCACCATGTCAAAGCCCATCGCGATCGGTCGCTGCTGCAAAGGCGTAGCAAATGTATTGTCGATAATCGAAATCAATTTATGTTTCTTGGCAAACGCCGTCACTTTGCGCAAATCCACCAGCCGCAACGTAGGATTCGTCGGCGTCTCCACATAAATCACGCGCGTCTTCGCGCTAACCATCTTCTCCAATCCCGCCAGATCCGTCCCCACCAGCTTCACGCCAATCCCCATCCCCGGAAACACATCCCGCATCAACCGGTAACTCCCGCCATAAAGCTCCGCCGTAGAAATCAGGTCATCCCCAGCCTTCAACGCCCCCAGCAACGCACTCGAAATCGCCGCCATCCCCGACGCGGTAACCACCGCCGCCTCCGCACCCTCCAGCGCCGCAATCTTCTTCTCCGCCACCGCCAGCGTCGGATTCCCATACCGCGTATAGATGTACGCCTTACTCTTCCCCTCCGCCCACCTCTTCATCTCCGCCACGGAAGCAAACGTAAACGTCGCGCTATGGCACACGTCCGTAACCACCGGCCCGCTCACCCCATGCCGGTTCGGTTCCCCAGCATGCACCGCGATCGTCTGCAATCCTAGCCGTGTCCCGTCCTCAGTTCGTAATCTCCCACCCCGTAGATTTTTAACGCTGCGCCGAGTCCGCGTATTTTTCATAGTGCGCAGATTATTCGCCCTCCACCTCCGCAGCAGCAACCACCAATTTGGCGTCCGCTTTCTCCCCGCACCTCTGCGCACTCTGTGTCTCGGCGTTATCCTGATGTTTTCTCACTGGTCCTCATCGCACCTGTACCAAAACTGTCCCTCGATAACCTTGACCGCAAGTACCGTAGTGCTATACTAACTCTCGGAAAGAACCACGCCTCGCCAACGCGAGGATCCCTCCAAAATCCCAACCTAAGTCCAATCAGGAGAACAACTATGTCCACCGCCTTAGCCGCGGATCGCTCCCGCGTCTGCACTTTTACCTTCTTGAACGGCCGCCAATGTAAAATTCCTTTGGCCCCCAACCACCCCTACCTCTGCACCTTCCACGCCCGCAAAGAATCCCAAGCCCAAGCCACAGAACGACTTGGACGTGACATCGCCTTCGACCTCTCCGGCCGCTACATTTCCTTCTGCGACCTCAGCTCCGCCCTGGCCCACACCATCACCGCCGTCGCCCAGCGGCACATTCCTACTCGCACCGCCGCGACCATCGCCTATCTCACCCAAAACCTCGTCCAATCCGTCGCCGGCGCCCAGAAGGAATATATCGACACGTTCGGCGACCAAGTCTGGCGTGACACGGTCGCCGCCAATTTCAACGCTCCCCGCCCCGGCGAAAAACCCGCCGACGATCACGCTACCCAATCCACCAACCCGGACGACACTCTCGACCACGATCCAGACGAAGACTCCACCGACAACCAGTTGACCGACGATCCGGTGAACGATGACCCAGAGACCGATACCGACGCGGATCACGCAGCAGCCGACGACCACCCATCTCCACCACAAGTCGAAGCCCTCCTGAATCGCCTTCGCCACGACCTCGAAACGCGATGACCGCGCATCCCGAGCCGCACGGGGAAGGGGCATGATGTCGTCCCTGGGGTAACTACCTGTGTATCAAAAATCGCAGCTAAACCACGCAGAATGAACACTTGCGAAAGGTTGTGAAAACAAAGCAACTTAAAGTACCTGTCTTTTCACAACCTTTCGCGAT
>JGI26340J50214_10000509_pt1 | contig 13602 bp, 10 predicted proteins | sample BogFormECP12_OM2_FD_50214 | JGI IMG/M metagenome (IMG submission 50214)
GCCTACCTGGAGCAGGTCGCCGACCTGCTGCGGCCGGGGACGCGGGTGCTGGCCAGCGGCCTGGGCGCGGAGCAGGAGCGGGCCGCCGAGGCGGTGGCGCAGGCCCGGTCCGGGCGGGCGGTGGCGCTGATCGGTTCGGGCGACGCGGGCGTCTACGCCATGGGCAGCCCGGCGCTGGAGATCGCCGACGACGCGATCGACGTGACGGTGGTGCCCGGGGTGACCGCCGCGCTAGCGGTGGCCGCCGTGCTCGGCGCGCCGCTCGGCCACGATCACGTCATGATCTCGCTGTCGGACCTGCACACGGCCTGGCCGGTGATCGAGCGGCGGATCACCGCCGCCGCTGAGGGGGACCTGGTGACCTGTTTCTACAACCCGGCCAGCGCAAAGCGGACCTGGCAGCTGCGGCGGGCCCTGGAACTGCTGGCCGCGCACCGGCCGCCGGACACCCCGGTCGGCTTGGTCAGGGACGCCAGCCGGCCGGGCCAGGCCGCGTTGCTCAGCACGCTGCGCGAGTTCGATCCCGGCCAGGTGGACATGCACACGCTGGTCGTCGTCGGCTCGTCCCGCACCTGGGTGCAGGCCGGCCGGATGGTGACGCCACGTGACTACTGGTGGGCCCAGGGGGAGGCACAGCGATGAACCTCATGGTCACAAGGGAGTGCCGCGGCTGCGGCGCGTGCCTGCTCACCTGCCCCGAGCACGCGATCCGGCCGGGAGCCAGCCACCCCCTGGTTGTTCTCGCCACCAGATGTACCGGGTGCGGCGAATGCATCGAAGTCTGCCCGGCCGACGCGATAGAGGTGATGACGTGAACCAGGTGCATCCCATCGAAGCCGAGTCGTACCGCATCCTGCGGTCCCGGATCGACCTGAGCGCGTTGCCTCCGCTCACCCGGGCGGTGACCGAGCGCGTGATCCACGCCACCGCCGACTTCGACTACGCCACCGACCTGGTCTGCCACGAGGCGGCGCTTCAGCGCGGGGTCGCGGCGCTGCGCCGCGAGGTCCCCGTCATCGCCGACGTGGCCATGGTCGCCGCAGGCATCACCGGCTACCCGGTGATCTGCAAGATCGGCGACTCGCTGGCGGCCCGGCTGGCGCGCACCACGAACATCACGCTCAGCGCGGCGGCAATCCGGGTGGCCCACGGCGAGGCCGGGCCCGGCGCGATCTGGCTGGTGGGCTGCGCGCCGACCGCCCTGGCCGAGATCATGAGCAGGCAGGTCGAGCCTGCCCTGGTCATCGGCGTCCCGGTGGGGTTCGTCGGCGCGGCTGACGCGAAGGACGAACTGCGCGCCAGCGGCTTGCCAGCCTTGAGCAACATCTCGGAGAAGGGTGGTTCCGCGGTGGCGGTAGCGGCTTTCAACGCCTTGCTCCGGGTGGCCCACGCTCCGGCGGACTCGGCGGTTGATCCGGAGCCCGCCCGATGAGACCACCTCTCCTGCTGGCCGCGCACGGCACCCGCGATCAGGCCGGGGTCGCGGCCTTCAACGCGCTGGCCGAGCGGGTCGGCGGCTTGGCCGCGGGGGACGGGACGCGGGTGGCGGGCGGCTTCATCGAGCTTTCCCCGCCGCCGCTGCGCGAGGCCGTCGCCACCCTGGTGAACGGGACCCCGGCGCACATGGTCGCGGTGCCGCTGATGCTGTCCGCGGCCGGGCACGCCAAGGGCGACATCCCCGCGGCGCTGGCCCGCGAGCGCACCCGGCATCCGGGCCTGCGGTGGACCTACGCCCGTCCCCTTGGTCCACACCCCGCGCTGCTCGACCTGCAGGCCGCCCGGATCGCCGCGGCCCAAGGGGGGTCCGGGGGGATGGGTCCCTCCCAAGGGGGGTCTGGGGGGATGGGTCCCCCCAGAAGAAGAAGCGGGGGGGTCTGGGGGGGTCGTCCCCCCGAGGCCAGCACTGCTCCCGCCATCCTGGTCGTCGGCCGCGGCTCGACCGACCCGGACGCCAACGCGGACGTGGTCAAAACCACCCGGCTGCTCTGGGAGGGCCGGGACTACCCGCTGGCCGAGACCGCCTTCGTCTCGCTGGCCCGGCCCGATGTTCTCCAGGGCCTAGAGCGGTGCCGCCTGCTCGGCGCGCGGCAGATCGTGGTGGCCAGGTACTTCCTGTTTCCCGGCGTGTTGCCCGACCGGGTGGCCGAACAAGCCCGCCAGTACGCTGCCGCGCATCCCGAACTGGACATCAGGTGCGCCGACGTGCTCGGCGACTGCGATGAGGTCGCCGCGCTGGTCTACGAGCGGTATCACGAGGCGCTATCCGGAGATATCCGGATGAACTGCGACATGTGCGTATACCGGATCGCCATGCCGGGGTTCGAGCATCGCGTCGGCGAGCCCCAGCATCCCCACGATCACCCCCATGACCACGCCCATGGGTGAGGGCTACTCGCAAGAGCAACGGGACGCCGTCTACCGGGTGATCGCCGAGCGGCGCGACGTCCGCCGCGGGTTCCGGCCGGACCCGGTGCCCGCCGACGTGCTCGGCCGGGTGCTCGCGGCGGCCCACCAGGCGCCGTCGGTGGGCTTCTCGCAGCCATGGGACTTCATCGTGATCGCCGACCGGGTGCGGCGGGAGCGGATCGCGGCGCTGGCCCGTCGGCACGCCGGCGAGTTCGCGGCGGGCCTGCCCGGCGCCCGGGCCCGCGCGTTCGACCAGCTGAAGATCGAGTCAATCCTCGACACGCCGGTCAACATCGTGGTCAGCTGCGATCGTACCCGGGGCGGCCGGCACACGCTCGGCCGGCACGCCCAGCCGCAGACCGCCGAGTTCTCCAGCGTGCTCGCGGTGGCCAACCTCTGGCTGGCGGCCCGGGCCGAGGGCCTCGGCGTCGGCTGGGTCAGCTTCTTCGACGAGCGTGAGCTCGCCGCCGAGCTCGGGCTGCCCGCGCATCTGGAGGTGATCGCCTACCTCTGCGTGGGTTACGTCACCTCCTTCGCGGCCGAGCCGGAACTGCAGTCGTCCGGCTGGGCGCGTCGCCGGCCGGTGTCGTGGGCGGTGCACGCCGAGGAGTTCGGTCACCGCGGAATGCCAGGGGAGGCACCAGTGGACCCGCTCGCCGACCTGATCGCGGCGATCTCCCCGCCCGACGCCGAGGCGATGGCTGCCGCACGGGAACGGCAGGACCGGATGACCAAGCCGCGCGGCTCGCTCGGCGTCCTCGAGGAGGTGTCGGTCCGGCTGGCGGGGCTGGCGGGCAGCTGCCCGCCGCCGCTGCCCGAGCCGGCCTGCGTCGCGGTGTTCGCCGCCGACCATGGCGTGCACGCGCAGGGGGTCAGCCCGTGGCCGCAGGAGGTGACCGCCCAGATGGTGGCCAACTTCCTGGCCGGCGGGGCGGTGGTCAACGCGTTCGCGGCCCAGGCCGGAGCCGAGGTCACGGTGGTCGACGTGGGGGTAGCCGCCGACCTCGAACCGGTCCCCGGGCTGCTGCCCCGCAAGATCGCGTGCGGCACCGCGGACTTCACCGAGGGACCGGCGATGACCCGCGACCAGGCGGTGGCGGCCCTGGTGACCGGCGCCGAGATCGCCCGCGACCTGGTCGCGGCGGGCAACCGATGCCTGGTCACCGGCGACATGGGCATCGCCAACACCACCGCGTCCGCCGCGCTGATCTGCGCCTTCACCGGAGCCGACCCGGCCGAGGCGACCGGCCGCGGCACCGGGATCGATGCGGCCACCTACGCGCGCAAGATCGAAGTGGTCTGCCGCGGCCTGGCCAGGCATCTTCCCGCTTCCGTCGCCCCCGCCCGCACCCCCGGCCCCGATTCGCCCGATTCGTCCAGTCTGGTCGACCCGGTGGGTGTCCTCACGGCGTTCGGCGGCTTCGAGCACGCCGCCCTGGCCGGGTTCATCCTCGGCGCTGCCGCGCTGCGCGTTCCGGTGATCCTGGACGGGGTCATCGCGGGCGCCGCCGCGCTGGCCGCGGTGGCCCTGGCGCCCGACGCGGTCGCCGCCTGCTTCGCCGGTCACCTCAGTGCCGAGCCCGGCCATGCGGTTACGCTTAGCTACCTGGGTCTACGCCCGCTGGTAGACCTGGGGCTGCGGCTCGGCGAGGGCACCGGCGCCGTGCTGGCCCTGCCCCTGGTGCAAAGCGCGGCGCGTGCGCTGCGTGACGTCGCCACCTTCGATTCCGCGGGCGTGGCCGACAAGCTCTGATAGACCGAGGGAACCATGGATCCGTACTTGCTGGGGCTCCGCCTGCGTGGCCGGCTCGTCGTCGTCGTCGGCGGCGGGGCGGTCGCGTCCCGGCGGGTGCCGTCCCTGCTCGACGCGGGCGCGGAGATCCTCCTGGTGTCCCCGAAGGTCGCCGCCTCGCTCGAGGACCTGGCCGCGGCCGGGCGGATCCGCTGGGAGGCGCGGGGATATCAGCCCGGCGACTGCGCCGGGGCCTGGCTGGTCTGCGCGTGCACCGATGACCCGGGCGTCAACGCGGCGGTCGCGGCGGCGGCCGAAGACCAGCGGACCTGGTGTGTCCGCGCCGACGACGCCGGGGCGTCGGCCGCTTGGACCCCCGCCTCGGGCCGTGCGGCCGACGTCCTGGTGGGGGTGCTGAGCGGCGACCCGCGGCACAGCGCCGCGATCAGGGACGCGGTCGTGGCCGGGCTGCAGTCCGGCGAGATCAGCGCCCGGCACGGGCGCGGGCACCGGAGCGGGGTGGCGATCATCGGCGGCGGCCCCGGCGATCCCGGGCTGATCACGGTGCGTGGTCGGCAACTGCTCGCCGAAGCCGACGTGGTGCTCACCGACCGGCTGGCGCCCCGCTCGCTGCTGGACGAACTGCGCGACGACGTGGAGATCATCGACGCCGGCAAGATCCCCTACGGCCGGGCGATGGCGCAGGATCACATCAACGCGGCGCTGATCAGCCACGCCCAGGCAGGTCGTTTCGTGGCCAGGCTGAAGGGCGGTGATCCGTTCGTGTTCGGCCGGGGCGCCGAGGAGGTGCTGGCCTGCCTGCGGGCGGGCGTCCCGGTCACCGTGGTGCCCGGCGTCACCAGCGCGGTGGGCGTGCCGGCCAGCGCCTGGGTTCCAGTGACCCACCGCGGCGTCGCGCAGGAGTTTCACGTCGTGTCCGTACACGTTCCGCCTGGCGACGAACGATCCACGGTGAACTGGGAGCTACTCGGGGGGAGTTCGGGGACCCTGGTACTGCTGATGGCCGTGGAACGCATTGGCGCGGTAGTGCACGAATTGATGCGATACGGACGCAGTCCGGATACTCCCGTTTCGGTAATCGCAGACGGTACTCTGCCGACGCAGCGCACAATTAACTCAACGCTGGAGCGAGTGGAGAGCCTTGTGGCGAAGGAGGGGGTCCGGCCGCCCGCGATCGTCGTGGTAGGCGACGTGGTGACCGTCGCCGCGGAGATTACAGGACTCATGCGCGATGTGACTACCTGACGAACGGGATACACTCCGCGTGCCAGGCGATCAAGCTGGTGGCTCCGCCCAGGAGACCCGGAGAACCCGATAGGCCCGCCGGGATTTCCGCGAGGGTTTTGAGGAGGACATTACAACGATGGAAGGTCAGGGCGTGGCGGCTTCTGCGGCGTCTGCGGCCGACGGGCACGGCGAGTCCGGCCCGGGTTCTGGCGTCGCCGCTGAGTTTGACCACCCTGCCGAGAACCACGTGACCAGTGAGCGCTCATCCGAGGAGTCTCAGCCAGAATTGCCGTCTAACCAGATTGAATCGGACAAACTGGATAACATTGTTGATCCCGATCGAAACAATAGTGCTGTCGCAAGGGATGAGAATACGGGCCACAAACAGACCGCGGCCGGCCTCGCGCCCCCCGCGGTAGACGCTCCCGCGGGGGGCGCCCCCGCGGCTGATGCCCCCCCGGCTGATGCCCCACCGGCCGTCACGCCGCCCGAGACCGCGGCTGCGGCCGGCTCCGGGCCGCCCGAAACCGCCCAGCCCGCGAGCGGCGAAACCGCCCAGCCCGCGAGCGGCGAAACCGCCCAGCCCGCGAGCGGCGAGCCCGAGACCGTCCAGTTCCCCGCCGTGACGCTGGAGGCCACCGAGCCCGTCGTAGATTCTGTTCCCCAAGCCGCCAAGCCCGACCCCGCGCAGCCCAAGCCCGTCCGGCCCGAGCCCGAGCGACCCGAGTCCGCGCAGCCCGAGTCCGCGCAGCCCGAGTCCGCGCAGCCCGAGTCCGCGCAGCCCGAGTCCGCGCAGCCCGAGTCCGCGCAGCCCGAGTCCGCGCGACCCGAGTCCGCGCTATCCGAGTCCGTGACCGAGCAGTTCCCGGCCGTCCCGGCCGGAACCAGCGAGCCCGGCTCCCCTTCTGAGCCCCTGGCAGGCGCGTCCCAGCCAGAGCCGGCCGTTCCCTTGGAGCCCGTTACCCCCGCGCCCGTCGCCGCGGTCCGGTCCCGGGCCGCCGCTCAGCCTCATGTCCGGGTCGACGCGCGCTTGCTCGAGGCCGCCCTGCTCAACCTCAGGAAGCGGATCGCCGCCATCCCGCTCGTCTTCCAGATCTCCGGTTCCGCCGAGGTCAAGGCCGAACGTGGCAAGCTCCTCAGCCAGATTGACGACTACCTGCTGCCCCGGGTGCGCCGCTCCGCCGGGCCGGTGCTCGTCGCCTTGGTCGGTTCGACGGGCGCCGGGAAGTCCACCCTGGTGAATAGCCTCGTCGGGGCGAACGTGAGCGCCACCGGCGTGCGTAGGCCGACGACAAACAGCCCCGTCCTGGCCTGCCACCCCGACGAGATCGACTGGTTCGCCGAGAACAACTTCCTGCCCACGCTGCCCCGGGTCAGGCAGGAAGGCCTGGCCCGGCCCGGCCGGGACGGCTTGCTCGTGCTCGCGGCGAGCGAGGGTATGCCGCGCGGCATCGCGCTGCTGGACACGCCGGACATCGACTCGGTGGTGCAGGCACACCACGAGTTCGCTTACCAGTTCCTCGATGCCTCGGACCTGTGGCTATTCATGACCAGCGCCAGCCGATACGCCGACGGGCCGGTCTGGGAGATCCTGCAGCACGCCCGGGACCGTAAGGCCTCTCTTGGGGTGGTCATGTCCCGGATCCCGCAGGCTTACCGGACCGAACTCGTCGACCACTTCAACGCCATGCTGGACGCGAACGGGATCGCGGCCGCGGACCGCTTCGTCATACCGGAGATCCCACTCATCGACGGGATGCTCCCGCCCGACGCCTACCAGTCGATCCGCGACTGGCTCGCCGACACCGCCGCCCGCGCCGACCGCCGGGTGGCGGTGCTCTCCCAGACAATGTCCGGTGTGCTCGACACGTTCAAGACCAGGATCCCGGCCGTGGCCGCGCACGTCGAGGCGCAGGTCGTGCTGCGCGCCGAACTGCGGCGGGCCGCCGAGACTGCGTACGAGAACGCCTTCGCTGAGGCCAGCGAGGGCATTAAGGATGGCACCTTGCTCCGCGGCGAGGTGCTCGCGCGCTGGGAAGACTGCGTGGTCGGCGGCGACCTGCGCCCGCGCCGCGGCGCCAAGCCCGCCCGGAGCGGGAACAAGAAGGGCAAGCGCGCACGTCGCGGACCTTCGCGGTCGGCCGCGCTGAACGCCGCGCTCCGTTCGGCCATCGAGTCCTACATCGTGGCCGTCGCGGACCGGGCGGCGGAGGCCGTGGAGGGTAGCTGGCGCGCCGATCCCGCCGGGGCTGTGCTGCTCGCGGACGCGGCCGCCGAGCGAGCCCGCGATGTGCGCGCCAAGCAGGTGTTCGAGTCCGTCTTCGGTCCCGCCGGGCAGAGCGGCGGTGGCGATCCGGCCGACGCGGACATCAAGGCCGCGGACGTGATCAAGGCCGCCGACGCCGCCCAGGCCTCGGCCTTCAGCCGATCCTCGCCGGACCTGGCGCTGCGAGCTACGCGGGCCATCGGGGCCTGGCAGGATCACCTGACCCGGCTAGTGGAAGGGGAGGACCTGCGGCCTGCTGCAGCCCGGCGCAGCTCCTTCGATGAAGAGGCGCTGAGCCTGGTGGTGCTGGTGGCGATGCTCGGCGAGGCAGTGCCCGCTGGGACTGTGCCCGCTCGGACTGGGCCCGCTAGGATTGGGCCCGCTCGGACTGGGCCTCCTGGGACTGGGCCTCGCCCGGCCGGTGCTGCGGTGTCGGCCGAAGTCGATGGCGGCGTCTACACCGAACCGCGGCGGATGCTGACGTCGGTGTTCGCCGGGGTGATGGTGACCGAGATCCTGGCCAAGGCGCGCGCCGACCTGCTGAACCGGGTCCGGCTGCTGCTTGACGAGGAGCTGGTCAGGTTCGTTGAGGTGCTCGACGCGGCCGGGGCCTGCGACGACGTCGCAGCCATCCGGCTTTACCAGGCGGAATTCTCGCTCGAGGCGGTTAGGTGACAGCGAACACGATCGGGGTGACCGGGCTGGCGTACTCGCGGCTGCCCGCTAGGCTCGCCTCGCTCCAGGAACTGACGAAGATCGGGTCCGGAAGGACCGGGTCCGAAGGGTTCAGCCAGGAACTCATTACCGAGGCGGAAGCGCTGCTGCGGCGGTCAGGTGAGCGGATGCGGATGTCCGCCTCGCACACCGTGGTGGCCCTGGCAGGCGGGACCGGCAGCGGCAAGTCCTCGCTATTCAACGCCTTGGCCGGGTCGAATTTCTCGCCTGCGGGGGTGACCAGGCCGACTACCAAGCACTCGCACGCGTGCGTGTGGGGGATGGAGGGGGCGGCCCCGCTGCTCGACTGGCTCGGCGTGCAGCGGCGCCACCGCTACGCGCGGGCGAGCGCGCTCGACGAGGGCGAGGCGTCGCTGACCGGCATGCTCCTGCTCGACCTGCCCGACCACGACTCGGTGGTCACCGGCTCGGCGGCGCTGGTTGACCGCCTGGTCAAGCTGGCCGACATGCTCGTCTGGGTGCTCGACCCGCTGAAGTACGCGGACGCGTCCGTGCACCGGCGCTACCTGGTCCCGCTAGCTGGGCACGCTGCGGTGACCACGGTGGTGCTCAACCAGGTCGACACGCTCAGCCCAGACCAGGTCGCCGACTGCGGGTCCGACCTGCGCCGGCTGCTCGACTCCGAGGGCCTGTCCGAGACTCAGGTGCTAGTGACCTCCGCGACCACCGGAGCCGGCCTCAAGGAACTGCGCCGCGTGCTGGCAGGCGCGGTGGCCGCCCGGCGGGCCGCGAGCGACAGGATCACCGCTGACATCGACGCCCTGCTCGAAAGGTTCGCGGTCTACGCGGGGGATTCGGTACCCGGCTGGCTGCCTCCCGTGGCGCCCGTACCGCTGCTGCCGGCCGCTCCCGATGTCGCCCCACCCGAACCGGTTTCCACCCGGGTTTCGGCGCGCCCACCCTGGGAGCAGCCGGACGGTGACGAGCACGAGGGCAACGGGCGGGCAGGCGCGGCCGACTGGCAGCCCTGGCAGACGAGCGCCGCGCCGACGCGCCCGTCGTCCGCCGCGCGGCCGCCGTGGGAGGACGCGACGCAGGACGGCAACGGCGTCGGCAAGCCGGCCGAGGATCCCGCGATCTACGTACCAGCCGGTCCGGTCGGCACACTGACCGCGGCGTTCGCGAAGGCCGCCGGGGCGAGAGCGGTGACCGAGACGCTGAACGGCGTGCGCGAGCGCAGCGCCGCAGGCTACATCGGCTGGCCGCCGGCGCGGCTGGTGGCCCGCCTACGCGGCCAGGCTCCGGCCCACAAGCTGCTGGCCAGCGATCCCGGCCAGGCCGGGCAAGCGCAGCGGTCCGATATCGACAACGCGATCAACGTGTTCGCCAACGAGGTGGGTGGTTCGCTGCCCGAGCCCTGGTCGCGGACCGTGCGGGCGGCGGCGCGGTCCCGAGGTGACGAGGCCCAGTCAGCCCTCGGCACCGCGGTGGCGCAAGGCCTGCCGCCGCGCGACAAGGTGACCGGCTGGTGGCGGCTGGTCGCACTCGCCCAGTGGCTGCTGATGGCGCTCATGCTGGCCGGCCTGGTCTGGATCGTGCTGATCCTGGCGTTCGGCGAGTCCAATGCGGCGCGCAAGTCACCGTCCCTGATCAACGACGTCTCGCTAGCCCCGTGGCTCGGGGTCATTGTGGTGGCGCTGCTGCTGCTGGGCTGGCTGATCTCGTCGTGGTGCCAGAACATGGTCGTCCTCGCGGCCGACCGCGAGCGCGAGCAGGCTGAGCGCGACATCCTGGCCCGGATCGCTACCGTCGCCCACGACTTGGTGGTGATCCCAGTTGGCCGCGAACTCAGCGACTACGAGCGGTTCCGCACCGAACTAACCGCCGCCCGCGACAGCTAGCTCTCCGCCGCCTCCGCGCACAAACTGGTCCGCGCACTCGGCAGCGATCACGCGCCACGTGACAGCTCCGCGCCATAGTCCCGGGGAGTCGGCCGACGTTCCAGCGTGGGTGCTGCTTGCACCGATGGTTCTAGCCCCCGGGGTGGGAAGCACAGATGGTTAGGCCCGTCCACCCGGGACCGAAGATACTCGGCCGGGGTGACGCCGGCGAGTTCCCGGAATTCGTCGGCTAGATGCGGCTGGTCGGCGTAGCCGTGCCTGGCGGCGGCCAAGCAGCCGTTCTCGTAGGCACCCGCCCGAACGGCCCCACAACTCTTCCAGCGGCACCATGTCATCCCGCATCAGATCCATCGGTGGCCCGACGAAGCAGCGAGCCGCCGCCAGCGCGAACGTCACAGAAACGTGCGCGTGACCTGCTTCGAATTCGATCACCGACGCGCGGCTGGCCGGCCCCGCGATCATGGCGCCGGGTACCCGGTTGACTTGGCCTGTTACGCCGAGCGAACGGAACTCGTCGCGATTCAGGTTGACCCACAGGCCAGTTTCGGGACCCGGCAAGATCTTCTCGACCGATGTGCAGAGCTGCTGGCCAGCACGGTATGTGATCGCCGTGATGAGCCCATCCAGCGGCGGCGCGGGGCGGTGGACGACGACCGGCATGGCGCGCCGCTCCTAAACCCGTGTCAGTCTGGATTGTCGCCCCGGTCTGGATTGTCGCGCCTGTCCGAATACACGCGCCAGTCTGACAGGCTCGCGCCCATGCCGCGGATGTCCCTTTTCGCCAAGACCCCGGCCACCGCGACCTGGCAGGATCGGAACCGACGGGATCAGCGCTGGTAGCGGGAACAAGAGGGGCACATCACGATGGTAGAAGAGCAGCCGAAATGGCGTACAGGGAAGATCTGCTACGTCGAGATTCCCGCCGTGGACGTGGCCCGCTCCGCCGGGTTCTACCAGCAGGCGTTCGGCTGGAAGATAAGGCAGAGAGGTGACGGCTCCACCTCCTTCGACGACACCGTGGGCGAGGTGAGCGGGACCTTCGTCGTCGGTCGGCCGCCCGCGACCGAGCCCGGTTTCGGTGTCTACATCATGGTGGCCGACGCCGAGGCGACCCTGGCGGCGGTACAGGCGGCGGGCGGCGAGATCGTCCGACCGGTGGACCCGGCGGCGGGCGAGGTATTCGCCTGGTTCAAAGATCCCGGCGGCAACATCCTCGGCGTCTACCAGCAGCCCGGCCTAGCGCAGACCGAGGCGGCCTCGGCCCGGCAGACGCAGGCCAGTACTCCCGAAACTAGTGCGCTCGAGGCCAGCGCGCTCGAGGNCAGCGCGCCCAAGGCCAGCGCGCTCGAGAACGACGCCGCAGACCTCGGCCGGATGCTGGACCTGGCCACCCCCTGGTGCCTCCATGTGGCCGCGACCTTGCGCATCGCCGAACACATCTCCGCGGGCCACACCGGCATCGCCGAACTCGCCGCGGCGGCCGGCTGCGACCGCGACGCCCTGCATGCCGTCCTCGGTCACCTGGTTTCTAAGGGGGTGTTCACCGAGGAATCGCCCGGCCGATTCGGCTGCAACCGGGCCGCCGGGCAACTCAAAGAGTCAAGCTTCCTCGATCTCGAGGGCATCGGCGGCCGGATGGCGCATACCTGGGGGACGCTGCTCGATTACGTCCGCACCGGTCAGCCGGCCTACCAGCAGGTGTTCGGGCGGCCCTTCTGGGAGGACCTGGCCGCCCACCCGCAGATCGCGGCGGAATTCGACGCCCTCATGGGACCGGCCGGGCACGGCATCCCAGACTTTGACATCGAGCTCAGCGAGGGGTGGGACCACATCCGCACCGTCGTCGATGTCGGCGGCGGGACCGGGGCCATGCTAGCCTCCCTAATCCGCCGCTACCCCCAGGCAAAGGGCACCCTGGTCGACCTCCCGGGCACGGTGGCCAGGGCCGATGGGATCATTGACAGCTTCGGAGTCTCCGGCCGGGTGGAAGTCAAAGGACAGAGCTTCTTCGATCCGCTCCCCGCCGGAGCCGACCTCTACGTGCTGAAGAGTGTCCTCAACGACTGGGCCGACGAGCCGACCGTGGCCATCTTGCGGCGCTGCGCCGAGGCGGCCCGGCCAGACGGCATCGTCGCCATCCTCGGTGGCGTCTCGGCCGACGAAACGCCCCGCTCACTGGGTATCGACATGCTGGTGGCGGGCGGGAAGACCAGCACGCTCACGCAGTTCACCGAGCTAGCACGGCGGGCCGGCCTCGAGGTCGTCGCCGCACGCACTCAGCCATCCGGCCGGTTCGTGGTCGAATGCCGGCCCGCCGTGCCGTAAAAGACCATAAACGACCGCCAACGACCATAAAGGACCATAACGAAAGGATCCCCATGACCCAGGACTCCGAAGCCACCCGGGTGCTCGGCCTCGTTCACGGCCAGGTCTGCTACCTGCAGCTGCCGGCGGCCAACCGCGACCGAGCGGCCGCGTTCTACGAGGCGGTCTTCGGCTGGCAGATCGAAACGCACCATCCGGACTTCGAGGCGCCCGGCCTCATCGGCCAGTGGGTCGAGGACCGTCCGCCGGCGCGGGACGTCGGCCCGATGCTCTGGATCCACGTGACTGACATGGCCGGAACCCTCGAACAGGTCATCAGGCACGGCGGCGAGGTCCTCGAGTCTCCCGCCCCCGACGGTCCGACCCGGACCCTCGCCACGATCATCGACCCGGAAGGCAACCCCATCGGCCTAGCCGGCCACGCGCCGCCGCCCTGACCAAGGCACGCGCCTCCACCCTGACCAGGGCACGCGCCTCTGCCGTAACCCAGGCTCCCGCCGTCCTCACCCGAAGGATTCAGCTCCAGGCGGAACGGGCACAGGGAAGCCCCCATCCCGTCGCGCGGTTACAGTGTAATCCTGTAATCAATACCTGCATGGGCTGGGAGATGTCATGGAGGCCAGTCACCCCCTGGACGCATATTCGCAGATCGTTTCCTCCGTGGCCGAACGGCTCACGCCCAAGGTCGCGAGCCTCCGCGTGCCCCGCGGCCAAGGACGAGGCCCAGGCCGCGGCCAGGGCCCAGGCCAGGGCGGGGAGAGCCTCGGCTCCGGCGTGGTCTTCACCGGTGACGGGTTCCTGCTGACCAACGCCCACGTAGTCGGCAGGTCCACGAGCGGCACCGCGTCGTTCTCCGACGGTACGTCGGCGCCGTTCCGGGTGGTGGGGGCGGACCCGCTGTCCGATCTCGCGGTGCTGCGCGCCAACGGCCCGACCCCTGAGCCGGCCGAGCTCGGCGAGGCCGACAAGCTCGTGGTCGGGCAGCTGGTGGTGGCGGTCGGCAACCCGCTCGGGCTGGCCGGCTCGGTGACGGCCGGCGTGGTCAGCGC
>JGI26340J50214_10000510_pt1 | contig 13582 bp, 18 predicted proteins | sample BogFormECP12_OM2_FD_50214 | JGI IMG/M metagenome (IMG submission 50214)
TCTAAAGCGGCTTCAGAGCGTGTTGCGCGCCTTACGACGGGAGGAAATCGATGTGATTGGCGCGTTCACCGCCGCGGCTGAAGCGGTGCTCGGGGGTTCAGCACCGAGACGAGGACCGGCGAGCGCATCCGGCGCTGCAGCATCATGGCTGACGCCTGCCAGGCGCGCTGATCTGGGTGAGGCTGCCGATCGTGCCAAATGACGTTTTGCGTCCAGGCGGCGCTGATCGGGCCGAGGTCCGTACCTCCGGTACTCCCCCCACCAGCCTTGGGACCTTGGCAGTTGCCGTTGTCATCGTTGTAAGCCTTTATTTCGGGCGTGAAGTTTTTGTTCCAATGGCCCTCGCGGTGCTTATGAGTTTCGCGCTCGGGCCGCTGGTTCTGCTGCTGCGTCGTTGGCACCTTGGTCGGGTGCCTGCCGTTTTGGCCGTCGTCCTGCTCGCCTTCTCAATAATCGGCGGAATCGGCACGTTCGTCGGCACCCAGCTCGCGCATCTGGTAGCGGACTTGCCCGGATACCAGACCAATATCTCGCAAGAAATCCACTCGCTGCGAGATTCGACGGGTAAAGGTGGGGTGGTTGACCGTACGTCGAAGATGGTAAGAAATCTTGACAAGGAGATCGAGAAGCCAGCCGAGCCGGACGATAAGACCGCAGCCGACCAACCTGCCGCACCTCCGCGAAGCGCCGAGCAGCAAAGCCCTGTCCCGGTCGAGGTCCGCCAAGCCGCCGCGACGCCACTGCAGCTCATCTATGGCGTTGCCGCCCCTCTGCTTCAGCCGCTGACAACGGCTGGCATCGTCGTGGTTTTCGTCATCTTCTTTCTGCTCCAGCGGGAAGATTTGCGCGACCGGTTTATCCGGCTCGCCGGGGCGGGCGATCTTCGGCGCACCACCGTGGCGCTGGACGATGCGGCCAGACGCCTTAGCCGCTATCTCCTGACGCAGACCGCGGTCAACGCGAGCTTCGGCGTGTTGGTCGGCAGCGGATTGTGGTTTATCGGCGTCCCGAACCCAGGACTCTGGGGCATCCTCGGGATGCTGCTGCGCTTTGTTCCCTACATCGGCCCGATAATTGCCGCGGCGCTTCCGATGATCGTCGCGCTTGCCGTCGATCCAGGCTGGTCGATGCTGCTGTGGACCACGGGTTTGTTCGTGGTGGTCGAACTTACCACCGGGCAGGTGATCGAGCCTTGGCTTTACGGCCATAGCACTGGACTTTCCGGCATCGCAGTCGTCGTAGCAGCCGTTTTCTGGACGCTGCTATGGGGACCCATTGGCCTGCTGTTGTGGACGCCGCTAACCATGTGCCTCGTTGTACTGGGGCGACATGTCGAGCACTTGCAGTTCCTCGAGGTATTGCTCGGTGACCAACCGGCACTGGCGCCGGAGGAGAGCTTCTATCAGCGCATTCTCGCCGACGACCCTGACGAAGCGTCACATCTCGCCGAAGAGTTTCTCAAGGAGAACTCGCTGTCGGCCTATTACGACCAAATCGCCATCCGCGGCCTGGCGCTGGCTCAGTTAGACGTCAACCGGGGTGTGCTCGATCATGATCAGCGGGTCAGGATCAAGGGGGCAATCGACGCCGTCATCGATAATTTGTGCGACGTTCCCGCCGCGGGGTCCAGCGCGGGCGCTGGAACGGCGCCGGCGCCCATTCTGTCCTCGGTGGAATTGGCGCCGAGCTGGCAGGGCACACCAGTGTTGTGCGTGGCGGGGCGCGGCTCGCTCGACGAGGCATCGGCGGCAATGCTGGCACAACTGCTACAGAAACACGGGATCGGAGCCCGCGTAGTGCCATCGGACTCGGTCTCGCCACCCAACCTGTTTGCGCTCGATACGACGGGCGTGCAGATGGCCTATCTCTGCTACCTCGAGCCCGGCAGCTTTTCGAACCCGCATTACCTCGTCCGGCGACTAAGGCGCAAGCTGCCGAAAGCGACAATCGTCGACGGGTTCTAAACACTGAAGACGGATGAGGCTGATGAGCGCAATGCGCTAGAGAAAACCGGGGCCGATCTGGTCGCGACGCAATTACACCAAGCGGTCGCGCAGGTTACCGATGCCGCGAGAGAAGCGGCGAACCCCCGTCTTGCAGCCGGGCTGCCACCGTCCGCGCTCGAGCCCGTATCAGCGGTGTCCTGAGGCGCGACCACGCGAAGGCGTGTCGAATCGTGTGAGGGTTGGCCGTCCTCCGGTCCTTTATTGCGTCGATTGCTCCGCATGAATTTAGGTCTCTTCGTCACGATGCTGTGATGCTTGGTCACTGTCACGTTGGCTCCTTTTCCAAGTAAAAATTTTTGAGCTCGACCTCTTCGAAAAATCGTAACCGAGAAAAATTTAGCGGAAATTTCTTCGTTCGACTGTGATTGTGAAATTTGACGGACCCGGCTAACCGAGTTTGTGGAACGAAACATCCCTTAACGTTGTTTATCCCGGTGGGTAACAAAATGATCAAGGAATGGAGCATGAGGTAACAAAATGATCAAGGAATGGAGCATGAAACGTCTTTTGGCAGCGGCCGTCATCACGGTCACGGCAGGTGCGGGTCTCGCGGGTGGTGCTGTGGCACAGAATGCGGTGCCGCCGGCAAATCACGATGCCGGCACCCCCGCCGTCGCGAAGCCTGGTGTGAACAACCCGGGAGCGCCGGTCGCTGGGGCGAACAGCTTTACCAAGGCGGAGGCGCTATCCCGCATCGAGAAGGCCGGCTACACCAACGTTTCCGGTCTGGCCAAGGACAAAGACGGGATCTGGAGAGGTAAAGCGAACAACGGAAGCGCAATCGTCCCCGTTGCACTCGACTACCAAGGCAATGTCGTCCCGAAGTAACCGGCGTCGTTAGGTTGCGTGCTCAACTTATATCATTGATTTGAGGAATGTTATGACACAAACCGTCACCGCCCTTTACGACACCTACGACGCCGCGGTCTCCGCGGTGAATGATCTTGAGGCATTCGGCATCCCGCACGCCGACATCAGCCTCGTTTCGAACAACGTGGACCACCGATATGACAAGGATCATCCGACAAACGCTGCCGCAGGCGCCGGGACGGGCGCCGGCATCGGAGCAGCAGTGGGTGGTGTTGGTGGTCTATTAACCGGCCTTGGCCTGTTGGCAATTCCGGGTGTCGGACCAGTGGTAGCCGCCGGCTGGCTGGTTGCCACTGCCGTCGGTGCCGTGGGTGGTGCGGTCGTGGGCGGTGCGACCGGCGGATTTGTTGGCTCGCTCACCGGCGCAGGCGTCCCAGAACATGACGCCAATTTCTATGCCGAAGGCGTCCGCCGCGGCGGGACCCTCGTCACCGCCCGCGTCGATGACGCGCGTGCACCGACAGCCCGCGAGCTCCTACAACGCCACAAATGGGTCGACCCGGCCGTTCGAAGCGGCACTTACCGCGAAGGGGGTTGGACTTCGTTCGACGAAAGCGCGCCACCTTACACTCCAGAGCAAGTCGCCGCGGAGCGTGGTCGCTATATCGGGCGCGGTGTATAGATGGTTTTGAGTCGGCTGATCTTGGGTTGAGGTTTGAACGAGGTCGGTCAACGAACCTCAGCCGGTGGGGTCTCAGGGTAGGGGAATTTCAATGGCTAAGACCTCGCCTCAGATCAAGTCGTTCTCCGAGCGGGGTTCTGCGCTTCGCCAGACCCGCAATCTGAAGATGGCAGAGTCTGCGCACGCTTATGTCCGAGGAAACACGCTAAAGTTTTACGAATGGCTTGCCACCTCGGACAGCAGCAAGGTGCCTCAGGGTTCGCCGATTTGGATTTGCGGGGATTGCCATGTCGGAAATTTGGGTCCCCTGGCCGATACCGACGGTGAGATCGATATCGAGATCCGCGATCTCGATCAGACGGTAATCGGCAATCCGGCGCACGATCTGATCCGCCTCGGACTGTCGTTGGCGACGGCCGCCCGCGGCTCAGACCTGCCGGGGGTAACTACGGCCAAGATGATCGAGCAGATGATGGTGGGATACGAGGAAGCCCTGGCCAACAAAGACCCGGACCTGCGCAGCCGGCGCCCGGAATGCGTTCGGGTTGTCATGCGCCAGGCGGTCCGGCCGACCTGGGCCCACCTAGCGAAAGAACGTCTGGAAGATACCAGCCCGACGATCCCGCTGGGCAAGCGGTTCTGGCCGATCAGCGAGGAGGAGTGGGGCGAGATAGAACGCATTTTCGCGACCGAGGACGTGCGTCTGCTGGTTACGGCCCTGCGCTCGCGCGAAAACGACGCGCGCGTCGAAGTGCTCGATGCCGCTTACTGGATAAAAGGGTGCAGCTCCCTTGGACGGTTGCGCTGTGCGGTATTGCTCGGCGTGGGCAAAAGCCAAACAAAAGAGGGCGGCCTATGCCTGATCGACATCAAGGAAGCTGTGCAGGCGGCAGCACCGCTCCTTTCTGAGGCAACGATGCCGGTGGATCAGGCGCAGCGCGTTGTCGAAGGTGCTCGACATCTGTCGCCGGCGCTGGGCGACCGAATGCTGGCTGCGGCCTTTCTCGACCGCGCGATCTTTATGCGCGAGCTCCTTCCGGAGGACCTAAAGCTCGAGGTCGACAAAATCAGTCGTGAGGAGGCAATGAAGGCGGCCCGATATCTGGCAATGGTGGTTGGGAAGGCGCATGCCCGTCAGATGGACCTGCGTTACGATAGGAAATCGGATTCCTGCAGTTAACCTAATGGGCTTAACACATGGGGACGAAACCTAAAGCCGTGACAGCCTGGTCATACGGGCCCGCTCGAATACCGCTGAAATTTGGGGCGGCGCCTGGTGCCTGACCTATACCGGAACCCGCCAGCCTGACACGATGATTGTTGAGAAGGAGGCCTGTGATGGAATTAATCCTCATAATTATTTGCTGATCATTCTCTTTGGTGGCGGCTTTGGATATTATCGTGGCGGCTATCACACGCGCGGTGGTCCTTACGGTATCGGCGGGATACTCGGAGTTGTCCTCATCGTCATCCTGATCGTGTGGTTGCTCCGCGGCGGCGGGTATGTCAGCGGTTTCTGAGGCCCGGCCAGCTGCAGCTATTTCGACCCACGCGGCTTAGACCAAGCCTCCGACGAGGCCGAGTTCCAGCGCCTGAACCGCGGAAAGATACCAGCCACCGTATGATTTGCGTCGGATGTCGTCGAGGCTCACCGCGCTGCCGACGATCAGTTCGGCGAAGCCATCGTCCTCCACCCGCAGGCCATTGTCGATGTCGGCGATGATCTCCTCCAGCACCCGCCGGCAACTCCCCAGCGGGCCTTCTAGGTGCACGTCGCGCATCATGCGCCGCCCGTGGATCAGCAGCGTGGTGTCGCGAGTGAGCCAACGCCGATCACGCGGGAAGCCCGCCATGACCGTCACCGCCGCCGACGCGACCAGCGTCTTGCCGAGGAACCACATGTCACGCCCATTAGCCTGACGAAGGAGGCGGACTTCTTGGGCCAGTCGTCGTCCCACTTCGGCATCCCCGCCTGAGCTAAATAGCTCCACGACGATCGAGCCCGGGACGTCCAATACCGGCAAGACCTGGCTGAGGAACGATGCCGCGGCCGCTTCGTCGATCAACCCGGACAGGCGCACCGTCGGGTGAGCTAAGCGCGCAATTAGTTCCGGTGGGATCTCGGTAGTGGACTCGCTCATCGGCTGTCTCGGATTCTGTTGCGCGAACCAAATGAGTTGATCCTCGTGGCTGAGCCCTTTGCCAGCCAGCACCTGATCGCCTCCAGGTTATGTGGGTACTGCGCCAGCATCCTGGTCGGAGCGCTATCAGCCCTTGGGCTAGGCTAGTGCCCGTCCATAAACGCATGTTTTTCAGTGGCGTAAGGGGCAGGGGCGGAGCCGGTATTAACAGCGTGTGGCGGGCTTTCGCGTTTGAGTGGCAGTGGAGGGCAGAGGAATCGTTTGGCGAGCGAGGGCAGGCGAGCCGAGTTGGTCAGTTCGCCATGGATGCGGTCGATCGGGTTGGTGGGACTATGCCGGTTTGAGGCGGGCGAACAGCACCAGGTTGTGGGCCACTACCGCAGACCAGATGTAGGTTTTGAAGTGGTCGAGCCCGCGCCAGGTGCAACGTGCGAGACCGTAGCCGCGCTTGAGGCAGGAGATGCCGGCCTCGATCCCGGCACGGAAGTTGCGCAGCCGGCGATAGACCCAGCGGCTCTTGACCATGTCTTCGACAGCGATGCCGCGCTTCTTGTGGAAGGCGAGATCGTGCACGCCGCGTGACTTGGCCTGCTTGAGGTTGTCGAGACTGGCATAGCCGCCATCGGCGGCCATCTGCCGTGGCGGCACGCCGCAACGGGCGATCTGGCGATCGAGCATGGGCAGAAAGCGCTCGGCATCCGCGGGGTTGCCGGCCTCGACGACAACATCGAGGATTAGACCGCTCTTGCCAGTGACCAGGTTGAGCTTGTGTCCGTACTGCACCTCGCGGCCGCCCTTGAGGATGATGTCGGCGTGCGGCTCGAACAGGCTGACCAGCTTCTCGCCGGCCGGCACCGCCAGACCTTGCAGGACCCGACGCTCGCTCTGAGCGAGAATGCGCTCGATCAGCGGCAGATAATGGCTGAGCCGGGCGCGCCACCGCTCGGCCGTCATCCCGACGATGTTGACCAGCTGTTCGGCGGCTTCGTGCAGCGCAGCCAGGGTGGCGCGGGTGGCGGCGATCAGCTCGCGATAGAGCTGGCGCTTCTTGTCTTGCCCGCGGCTGTAGTCGATCGCTCGCGCGCGCTTCTTGGCGAGGCGTTGGCGATCGCGCCACTGTATCGTCGGCGCTCCCGGCAACGCTCCAGCCTGGCGCAGCAGTCGCGTCATGACGCGCACGGCATCCCACAGCAGCGCGCTGTCGCTCGGCTCGTGCATCAGCGCCGCGCTGACCGTGCTGTCGATCCGCACCATGGCGCCGCTTTCCAGCTTTTCCTGTTTGGCGCTGGCCAACAACGCCCGATTGACCGCCTCCCATGTCTCGGGGCGGATCGCGCTGATCGTCTGATGCAGCACCGATTTCTTCGGTGACCAGGCCAGCGGCAATCGCGCAAACGCACGAAAGGACGCCGAATCCTCCAGGTGAAACGCCAGCTCTTCGTAACTCAATTGCCGCTGTTGCTTGAGCAGCGCGCAGCGCAGCACCGCCTCTGCCGGCAATCCCCGCCGTCCGGTTTCGTGCAGCCCGTGCGGCGCAAATCGCCGGCCACCAGGCTCACCAGCGCGTGCTGCCGATCCAACCACTGCGACATGGTCCTCAACTCGCAGCCGATCTCGTGCTGCGCAAAGACCTCGAATATAGTGGCCTGGACGGTGCGCTCCTGACGCATTGTCGGCTCCCGCGGTAAGGGTTGGGTTTTGGATTCAATGGCTTGCATCCGCAGCCTACCCGAAACCGCCGGGCCTTGCCCGCACAAAACCCAATTGTATATGCGATTCCAAAAACTTAGGGTTTATGGACGGGCACTAGGCTAGGCTCACTGGTCAGCGCCAGCGCCTGTAACATGCCGCCTGCGGCGATCTCTAGCGTCCGAAGCGCGATGACAGACGACACTTCTATGCGCCCAGAGACCAAGCATTGACGCCGACGCGAAACCATGGATTTCTTAGCATATCGGTTGCTATTGACGCTCCTCGCGCGAGCCCGCGATATCGGGCGTCCGACGAGCCTGATCAAGGGATTTTGCTGGCGCCGTCCCCTCCGAACGAGCCCTTCTCGGTGATCCTCATCGGCCTCATCCGGTAGGGTCACCCCTGTGCGGCTCCAAATGTATCGGTCATTCTCGCTGCTCGCATTCGGAGGGGCCCCGGTTGGCCGGTTGTGCTTTCGAGTGCCGTCTGATGCTCGATCTCCGAATTGAGCTTAGCTCCGACCAAAACGACGATGATCGACAGCCAGATCCAAGTCATAAAGCCGACGATTGCGCCGAGAGAACCGTACGTCTTGTTGTAGCTGCCAAAGTTTGCGACATACCATGAGAACACGGCCGAGGCGGTAAGCCATACAATCGCAGCAAACACGCTGCCCCAGGTGATCCAGCGCCATTGTGGTTCGGTGCGACTCGGACCGTATCTGTACAGTACGGCCAGCGCCAACGTGACGAGCAGGAAAAGAATGGGCCATCTGCCGATTTTTACAAGAAAAGCAGTCACTCCAGGAGAGGGAATGTAGTTTAAGACAGCCGGAAGAGCGACCACGGCCGCAAGCGTGAGCACAATGAAGACAATTATCCCAAACGTGACCAACAGCGAGACGGCATTGAGCTTTAGAAAGCTACGCTTCTCCTCTTCTTCGTAGACAATGTTGAACGCATCGAAGAGAGCCTTGACGCCGGAATTTGTAGTCCATAGAGATATCACAAGGCTGACAAGAAAGCTGATGCCCAGTGTTGTCCCACCCTGCGAGGCGAGGCGGGTCATTTGCTCGCGGAGCACGTCGACCGCCCCACCGGGGGCGACGCTCGCGATCGAATCGAGATGACTGGCTACGGTAGCCGGGTCGGCAAAGAGGCCGTATATAGAAATCAGAGCCGCGATGCCCGGGAAAATAGCGAGGAGCGAGTAGAACGTGACGCCAGCAGCGACCAAGAGGATGCGGTCTTCCGAGATACCATGATAGACGCGCAGAAGGATGTCCTTCCACCCCCGGGCTGGGATCTGCGAAGGCGTCTCCGCAAACTGGCCACGGCTGGCTTCGAGCGGTCTGAGATCGCGTGTCGCGGGGCTCGCATCCCCAGACTGCCGCCGTGCAAATCCGAGTATGAGCAGCAGGGCGTACAATCCGACAGCCCATAAGGGTGCGCGCTCTGATGACGTTGCACCCGCAGTCCTAGATCGATGTACATCACGGGTGCTCAGGCGCTCCATATGACAACCACGTTACGCCGGTCCCAATCAGCGTGAGCGGGAGCGGGTTTCCCGGATATCTCGGGCGAGGTTGCGGAAGAACTCGGCTGCCGGGCCCTAACGCGCATGGTCTACAGGCTGATCGGTTACCCGGCCCGGAGTCATTCTCTGTCGCATAGCTCTTCCAATGTTCTGGTTAGCCGGGCGCGGACCTGATGGGCTTCCCGCTCGAGCTGCTCACTTTGGGTCGCATGGTCGCTCCTTGGTGGCTCCCTGCCTTGCCGCACGGGATTAAGCACGCTTCAGGCACGCGAGCCCAATGGCAGCCATGAGTGCGACCGCCGCAGCCCCAAGAAGAACTTTCTCGCGTTTCTGTTCATCCATCATAATGTGTTGGAGGCTCTGTGAGCCACTCGCCACCAGCGATCGCGCTGAGCTGGTTGCTTGTGAAGCGGCCTCGCCCACATCGGCCCTCCAGCGCTGGACTGTTTCTGTCAGTGCTGGAATGACGACATCGGTGGCGCGCGCGATGGCATCGCCCGCTTCGGAGCCCCATTGCTCGACTTGCTCTTTTGCCTCGACGGCCATATCAGCCGCTCGGTAGACCGTCTCGGCGCCCGGCGACGGTTGACCGGGCTCCGTCCGCCACAGGCTGATCAGTCCGCAGCCGACCAGCATGGTCGTGATGGGAGGTTTCCTGAGAATGCGCCAGGCCACGCCGGCGGCGATCGCTCCGACCGCGACGGGATTAGCCGCCGCGCGGTCCTTGATGTCGGCAATGAGGCGCTCCGCCCGGTTGCTGGCGGCCTCTCTCACATTGGCTACTATGTCGTCCCGCGACTGGCGCGCCTCGCCGAGCACCTCCTCCTTGAAGCTTGAAAATGTCTCAGGCGCTCGAAGAACCTCCAGGTCGGATCTCAGGCGCTGCCTCGCATCGCGTACGTCGCCTTCAAGGCGATCAAGATCGGCGTGCGACATCAGCCGCCCCGGCTCTGCAGGCTTGGCATATTGCTTGGCGAAGCGCCGGAAATCTCGGTCTTGCCCGCGACCTTGTCAGTGAATTTCTCGGCAACCTCATGCACCAGCTCCTTAACCCCTTCGGATGCGCGTTCTGCGATGCCTTGGGTCAATTGCCGGCTGGCTTCACTTGCGGCCTCGATCAGGTTCTCTCCCACCTTGCCCGTAACCCCGGCAATCGCGTCGCGCGCCGGTGCCAGCGTCCGCTCTTCCACTTCCGTTGCCGGTAGGAGCGTTGCAACGGCCGCACCGGCGGCCAGGCCCAGAACCACCAATGCTAGCGGCTGTTCGCTCAAGAGATGTCCAAAACCGGCTTGCAACGTCGACTGAGCCCGACCGGCGATCTGGGACGTTTGCGCGGAAATGGTCCGGCGGACGCCGCCCGCATAGTCGGAGACGGAGGAGGTCACGTCGGTGACGCGATCCTTGAGGTCCGATGCAGCCTCGGATGTCTTCTCCGTCGCCCGCGAAACCTGCCAACGCCAATCAGAGCCTGCGCTCTCATTGCTTCTTTGAGTGGGAGCGCCCTGAGAGGAGCCTCCTCCACCACGCATCAAGAGAGCACAACCCGCGGCGAGCACCAGTAACGCCTCCGGGTGCCGCTTCGCGGTACCGATAAACCAGTCGCCTGCCCGCCCGTAGACATCGCCGCGGTTGACCATATTCGTCATGTGACTTGCTCCTTCACTATCCTGACATCTTCACTTACTTGGCTGACGCTTCTGGTCGGTACGAACGTATTCGGCATGGTGGAACGCCCGTAGAGGAAAGTCGCGGCGGCACATCCGCCAATCACGGCAGCGACAATCAAGCAGGCCCACTGAAGCGCTAGTCCAAGGTTCGCGATTGCGAAAATGGCGGCTTGAATCAAGATAAAAAAGGTAACCAGGCCGAACAGACCCGCCACCATCATCCATACGCCTGCTTGGACCCCGTCCTTGATCTTCCCGATGAATTCCGCCTGCGCAAGGCGGATCTCTTTCTGAACGAGGTCCGGCAGGTCATCCAGCACATCGGCAAGGGTGCGCACCAGGGCCGAATTGCGAAGCCCATCAAATGGCATCGGAGTTTCCCGTGCGTAGGTTGGACCGGCTGCCACTCCACGTACCTCCCTGGAGCAGACGGGCCAGCACGAAACCACAAGCTGCGGCGGCACTGAATACCAACGCAGGGTTCTGACGCACATAGTCGGATGCGGTCTCCAACAATGCCTCCGGCGACTGCCCCCGCACGGTGTCGGAGAGGTCGGTGACGCTGGTCGCCATCCCGCGGACAAGCCCGGCGAGTTGCGGAGTGTCAGGATGAAGGGTGTCCGCCGCCACTCTCGCTGAACGGCCGATGTGTCCTAAAAAGTCGGCCCCTGAAGCGATCTGCTGGTCGACGAATCCTTTTGCCTTTTCACCGGCCTCCGTGGTGAGCGATGTCGCCGTCGCCTTTAGATGGTTTCCGGCGTGCTGGGCGGCTTCACCGACTTTCGATAAGGCCGCCCCGATCTGAGTACCTAAAGCCGTTTTTTCCTCGGCGATATCGGCTGGAGCGGAGGTGACAGCGCGGCTTCCCGAATTCGTCGACCCTGGGTGTTCATTGTCCATGCTGGAACTCCTTTATGGAGAGAACTGGGCAACCGCATCAGAAGTTCCATAACAGAAGGCGACAAAATCGGGCTATACGCCGCCTATCCCATCGGGACGAGCTGATCGACCTCAGAGCTACATCCACAGGGTTTGCGAGGAGGGGGTGGCGCGCTGGTATGCGGCCGGTCACCACGGGCTGGCTCATCTCGTCACCGCGGAGCTTTTCCGAATTATCGACACTCTCGAAGGTGCAATCAGCCGTATATCGTACGACCGGCCCTGAGACCGAAAGGCAAGCAGGGCTACATCCTTATTAATGAATCTTGTCGTGTATTTGCGCGCACAACGACCGCAACATACGCTTCCATGAATTGACCGACGCTTGTGATGCGCGGGCATTTTTTGTGTCGCAGAAACAGACCGCCGGTTGCAACTAAACGCCATACTAGGTGTTCATCGTAAGAAACCTAAGGAGAGCAGATATGAACAAAGATCGAATCGCTGGAGCGGCGCACCGGGTGAAAGGGGCGGTTAAGGAGGCAGTCGGCCAGGCGACCGGGGACGCAAAGACGAAAACCGAAGGCATCGCAGAGAAGACGGCAGGGAAGGCGCAGAACGCTATTGGGGGCGCAAAGGACGCCATCCGGGAGTCACTCAAGAAGTAAACACACAAGGCAATCCCAGCCACTCACGCAAGTAGGGTGAGATCTCGATCCAGCACCGACCGCAGACCGATTCCTCGGCTACGTTTCTGGATCCGTAGGTGATCCCGCTCGTAACCGCAAAAGGAGGAAACGAATCATGAAGAAAATTATCCCGGTCGCCGTCTTCGCTGCAATGGCCGTCTGTGGTGCGGCGGCCTATGCGCAGCAGCCGGCGCCAATGACCTCTGGACCCGCCCAGATTTTCACAGCGCTACCCGCTGGGACCACCGTGACTAATTTCTACAAGCAGACTGTCTATGATCCGTCGGACAACAAGATCGGTGACGTCGATGACGTGCTTGTCGACGAGGAAGGTCGTGTCACTGCAATGATAATTGGCGTCGGCGGATTTCTCGGCATGGGCGAAAAGGACGTTGCTGTTCCCTTCAGCTCCGTGCGTGCTAGCGAGAAAAACAGCAAATGGTATTTGGTTTTGAACACCAACAAGGAGGCTTTGAAGGCCGCCCCCGGGTTCGCCTACGATAAGACCAAAACGACCTGGATGCCCGCTGTCAAATAAATGATCGTGAGCGCGGCGCGCGGATGCCGAAAATCGGCCGTTTGGGCTTGCCCCGCGCGCCGCGAGCTACCCAACGCACGTCAGGCGAAGAAAGGGGCGCGGGCAAGCCCGGCGAAATAACGCTAGCGATCGGCGCTTTCGCTGTGGCCTATTGCCAAAGTAAGCTGTAGGCCGCGGCGGCACAACAGTAGAACCCGAACGCCCTCGCCCTGGTTCATCCATGCGCCGCGCCTCACCGTGTTCGATTGCGGGGCGCGGCACTGCCGGCTGGAGCCGCCCGGGGTTTAGGCGAGGTCACGAAACCCGAAATCCCTGCCCAGCGAACGATCCGCTCAATGGACGCGCAGAGAAGCACCTGCCAGGGAACTGAACGAGAAATGTACCGTTTACCATTTTGGATGACCTGCGAAAAGCAGATATCTCAGCCAGTTGCACGTCAGAAGACCCGTTCAGTTCGGAGCGAATGTCGATTCCTGAGCGGCAACCCGTAATATGAAGGAGAAAAATCATGGGGCGCGGTATCCTGTTGTGGCTTTTGGGTGTACCCATACCGATTATCCTTCTACTCGCCCTGGTTTGGCATTGATCAATGACGGAGCGCGGGATGCCAACTACCTCCGCAGTGCGCCCCGACAGTTACGGTGGCGCCGTTGCCGGGGCGACGGTCGAAGCCCCCAGTTCCAGCGTAGCCTGGGCGGCAATAACCGGCGGCGCGTTTGCCGCCGCCTCGTCAACCGTGATTCTAGTCGCTCTGGGTTCGGGAGTCGGACTGGCGTCCATCTCGCCCTGGCCCAACCTGGGAGCAACTGCAACCACATTCACCGTGATGACCGCGATTTGGCTCATCGTCGTGCAGTGGCTGTCGGCAGGGTTAGGTGGCTATCTCACCGGCCGACTACGGACCAAGTGGGTGGGCGTGCATACGCACGAGGTGTACTTTCG
>JGI26340J50214_10000511_pt1 | contig 13569 bp, 8 predicted proteins | sample BogFormECP12_OM2_FD_50214 | JGI IMG/M metagenome (IMG submission 50214)
CACTGGATTTTATGGCACAGGGATGTTAACTATCTGGTGCGGCCCGCCAATGCCCACAGCCTGCCAAATCACCGGTTGCAAGAACGACGCCCCCGCGGCGATTTCCGAACATCGCTTGTGCCTGCTGCATTTCACACTGTCGCTGGAAGCGAGCTGCGCGGAAATGCGGCGGGAAACGGCGCTGGGCAATGCCCCGCACGAGCGGCAGCGCGAGATCATGGTGTTTATTACCACGAATGGCGAAGCCCTAGCGCGCGTGGCCACCAGCGGGCTGGTGCTGACGGACGACCTGAAGGCGCGCATCCTGAGCACGTTCCTGACGTTGATGAATCTGCGGGAAAATCTGGACCGCGCCAACATGCGCAGTTCGTTCGGGCGCGTATCGCATCCGCGCTAAGGCGCCAGTGGCACGGGCCGCCCATGGATGCGCAGCGACGGCAGTCCGCGCCGAGGCTGGTTCCTGAGATTACGAGCCGATATAGCGGGCGTAGAGCGAACGCGCCAGCGCGGGGTCTTGCGAACCCTTGAGAATGGCGCGGCCGTCGGCAAAAACGGTCATTTCGTGGGGCGGAATAGCGAAACGCAATAGAAAATCATTTTGGCGAACACTGGCAACAACGGGCTCCAGCCTAACGCGCAGGGCGGCGAGATCCAGGACGCGGCGGCGCTCATGGATTTGCACGGAGTCCCGTCCGCACATGGTGACGTGCGGCTGGGCGGCACCGGCGAGATAAGTGAAATCGCGATGGGCACACGCGCGACAGTCCGCATCGCGGGCCACGCGCAGCGACTGAAAGTGTCCGGACCAAACATTGCAAGAAACGAGGCGGCCGTTGAGGGCGTCTTCCCGGCCGCTCAGGAGTTTCAGCGCTTCGGTTACTTGGAGGGAAGCAATTAGGTTTACGACCGGCCCTAGCACGCCGATGGTGTCACAGGTTTCATCGAGGCCGGCGCCCCCTTGTTCCTCCAGCAGACACGCCAGGCAGGCGGTGCGACCGGGTAGGATGGCCATGGTTACGCCATAGCTGGCCACGGCCGCGGCGTAAATCCAGGGGACAGCGTGTTTCACCGCGAAGTCATTGATGAGCAGGCGAGACTCGAAGTTGTCGGTGCCATCCAGAATCACGCCGTAGCCGCCGAGAAGTTCTTCCGCGTTGGCAGGACCAACATCGGCAACGACTCCAGCAATCTCGACGCTGGAGTTGATGGCACGGAGCTTGCGTTCGGCAGCTACTGCCTTTGGCAAGGCATCGCGGGCGTCCTGCTCGTCGAAGAGAATCTGGCGGTGCAGGTTGGACGATTCCACGAAGTCGCGGTCAATCAGGCGAACGCGGCCGACGCCGGCGCGCACCAGCAGGTTTGCGGCGGCCGCTCCGATGGCTCCGCAACCGACAATCACCGCGCTGGCGGACAGCAGACGGCGCTGACCTTCCGCACCAATGGGGCGAAAGAGGATCTGGCGTGAGTACTTTTCGTGAAACGAATCGCTCAATGCGGGGTTGACCTCTACACCGGCACGCACGTCCGGCAAGGCTTTCATGATAGCGCCAAAGTGCGTGAGGCAGGCAACGCCCGTATGCTACGCTTCGTCTGAACAATGAGCCGCATGAAATGGCGCTGGACCAATGGTTTACGAGTCGGTGTCGGAGTAGCACTCCTGACGGGAGTTGCGGCGGCGCGGGCGCAGAACGCTACGGTTGAGCGCCAGGTTCCCGAGGTCCTGCCAACTGGAATAACGCAGGGTCCGCAGAGCAAGATAACCGCGATTCGGGTAGTGACGGAGGATGGCCGAGTGCTCTCGGACTGTCCGGACGGGGTGTCGGTGGAAATCGGCAAACCGCTGGACCGCGCTGACGTTAACGCCAGCCTGCGCGCGCTGTATCGAACGGGAGACTATTCCGATCTACGAGCTGTCGTCACTCCCGTTGCAGGTGGCCTGCGCCTGGATTTCGTTGCCAAAGAGAATTTGTACTTCAATCGCGTGATCATTGAAAGCCTTACGGCGCCGCCTAGTGATGCTTCCGCAGCGGCAGCTATGCAGATCAGCCTCGGTGACACTTACCGCGCCAGCACCGTGGAGGAGGGNCTGCAACGGCTTCGCGATGTGCTGCGNGATGAGGGCCTGTATCGCGCCGAGGTCTCGGCGGAAACGCAGCCACATCCCGATACCCACCAAATGGACGTGGTGGTGCACATCAAGCCGGGACCGCGGGCCTTGGCGGGCGATATCGTCTTGAGCAACGGCACGGAGTTCCCGGCGGCGATCATTATCGCGCGTACGAAAATTAAGACCGGCAAGGAAGTGACCTCGGCGCGGCTGCAAAAGGGCACGGAGCGGGTACGCAAATTTTTGATCAAGAAGGGCCACTTAAGCGCGCGCGCGGTAATTCGCCGGGGAGCGTATGATCCGGCTAAAAATGCCGTGGCGCTGAACCTGGAGGTGAACGAAGGCCCCCGCATACAAGTTGTGGTCATGGGCGCCAAAGTTTCCAAGGGTGAATTGAAGAAGCTGGTTCCTATCTATCAGGAAGGCGCTGTGGACACCGACTTGTTGGAGGAGGGCAAACGCAACTTGCGGGAGCGCCTGGAGCGCCAAGGATATTTTGACGCGAAAGTGGATTACAAGACCGACACGCATGCCGCGGGTCCGAACGCCACGGGATGGCAAGGAAGCGAAGAAACCATCACTTATAACATCGACCGCGGCGACCGTCACAAGCTGGCGGGTATCGAAATCAGCGGAAATCGCTATTTCGCAACGACTTTGCTGAAGGGCCGCCTGCAGATTTCCGCCGTCTCGTTCGGTTTGCGATCGCACTTCAGCCAGCGATTGCTGGACTCCGATGTGCAGTCGATGCGTAACGTCTATTTGTCAAACGGCTTCCTGGACGCCAACGTGAAAGCCACGGTGCAGGACGACTATAAAGGTAGGGCGGGCGACCGCTTGGTGCGCTTCAACATCGTGGAGGGCCCGCAAACGAGCGTGGCCTCGCTGGCGATCGACGGCATCCACGCGTTCAAGGAAGCGGAGCTGCTGGCGGTGGTAGGTTCCGTGCCCGGGCAACCCTATTCCGACGCCAACGTCGCCAGCGACCGCGACAACATCCTCGCCAGATATTTCAACGAGGGCTACCCCGAAGCCACGTTTACTTCCACCGCGGAGCGGCTACCCTCGGAAGAGCCACAAGGATCGGGCGAGGGGAAAGCGGAGGACGCCACACCGTTCCAGAAAAAACTGCGCGGGAGTATATCACCGGCTCCGCAAGCACCGCCGGTGCGCCTGGTGTATCACATTCAGGAGGGACCGCAGACGCGGGTGCGAAGAGTGTTATTAAGCGGCTACAAGCATACGCGCGAAGGTGTCGTCCGGCGCGAAGTACAGGTCAAAGCACACCAGCCGCTGCGCGAGAGCGACGTTGTGGAGTCGCAGCGGCGTCTGTATAACCTGGGCGTCTTCAATCGCGTAACCATCGGCCCGCAGAATCCCACGGGAAGCGATCCCGACAAAGACATCGTGGTGCTGGTCGAAGAAGCCAAACGCTACACCATCGCCTACGGCGGCGGCTTCGAAGTTCAGCGGCTGGCCAGCGGCCAGACGGGCGGCACGCTGCAAGCAGCGCCCCGCGGGATTTTTGAAATTACGCGAAATAATCTTACGGGAAGAGCCGATTCGCTGTCGCTGCGGGTTCGCGGGAGCACCATAGAGGACCGAATTTTACTGGGATACACGCATCCAAATCTGCTGAGCGACCGCAACTTGAATTTGCAAGTCACGGCCTATACAGAAAAATCGCAGGATATAAATACCTTCACGCAATCGCGTTATGAAGCTTCGGTGCAGCTCACCGACGTGGTCACTCCGCACACCACCCTGGTGTATCGATATGCGTTCCGCAAGGTCTTGATTTCGAATCTGAACGGCACGATTGCGCCGGAAGAGATCCCGCTGTTCGAGCAACCCACGCTGGTTTCCGAGTTTGGCGCCACGTGGATCCGCGACACGCGCGACAACCCCGCCGAAGCCACGAAGGGCACTTTTAACAGCGGTGACGTGGCGCTGGCCGATACCACAATCGGCTCAAGCGCAAGCTTCTTGCGGCTGTTTTTTCAGAACTCCACTTATTATCCGCTGCGGGGAAAATTTAGCTTTGCGCGTTCCATTCGCATCGGTATCTTGCAGCCCTACCGCGACACCGTTTCGCTGACGTTTCCCGCTCAGCAGGGACTCGTGCAGTTGATCCCTCTGCCAGAGCGGTTCTACGCTGGCGGGGGCACATCGCTGCGCGGCTTTGCACTGAACCAGGCCGGCCCCCGGGACTCCCTTACCGGCTACCCGGTCGGAGGACAAGCTCTGCTGGTGCTGAATCAAGAAGTTCGCTTTCCCATGCATCTGCCGTTTATCGGCTCGGCGTTAGGCGGGGCGATATTTTACGATGGAGGAAACGTCTTCAGTCAGTTGTCGCGGGTGACGTTTCGCTACCGTCCGCCAACGCCGGTTTTTGATACCCCAACGCATTGCCAATACAACTGCACGAACGAGCTCAACTACTTCTCGCACACGGTGGGATTTGGCGTGCGCTATGCTACTCCCGTTGGCCCCATCCGTGTGGACTTAGGCTATCAGATCAATCGCCCGCTGTTTGTGATTCCTGTTCCGACCCCCGGCATTTCTCCGGACCCCAATATGTGTCCGGCGATGTGCCAGGGGACGCGGCTTCCGAAGTTTCAGATTTTCTTTAATCTAGGTCCGTCCTTCTAATGTTGAAGAATTCCACGCGGGTAATGCTTCTCGGTCTGTTGATGGCGGGCCTGTGCGCGCAGGTGGCCGCACAAGAGGTGATCGACCGCATCGTCGCGCGCATCGAGGATGACGTTATCCTGCTTAGCGAGGTTCAGGAGTTGCGGCAATACCAGAAGTTCGTGGATGGCAAATCCGAAAGCGACGAGCAGATTCTCGATCGCCTGATCGATCAATGGGTGGTGCGCTCGGAGGCAGAGACTTCCCGGTTCCCCCGGCCATCGGACGCCGACATCCGGCGTAATGTCGAGCGCTTGAAGGCATCCTTCGCGTCTCCGACGGAGTATGAAAGCCGCAAGAAGGAAAACGGCTTAAGCGACGGCGAAATACGGAAGCTGGCGGCGTCGCAATTATACCTAGGCAACTACCTCGATTCGCGCTTTCGACCATCGGTGCAGATCGACGCCAAAGCTGTAGAGGATTATTACCAGAACGGCGTTGTGGTCCGAGCTAAAGCCCGCGGCCAGCAGCCGCCGACGTTTGAAGCCTCGCGCGAATACATCCAGGAATTTTTGATCCAGCAAGGCATCAACGAAGAGGCAGACCGCTGGCTGAAGGAAAGCCGCGGGCGTATCCATGTGGAAATGCTTTTGAACGCGGGCCGCAAATGACCCAAGTGCCATTCAAGCGAAAATGGCGCTGGCTGCGTCACGTTGTCTGGGTCCTGGGCGTGAAGGTGTTCCTGATCGTCGCGCTGCTGGTGCTGTTTTTTGGTAGTGGCGCGGCCAATCCGCTGCTGCGCCGTCTGATCGTTCGCAGAATCGACGGCGCAACCGGCGGGCGCACGGAGCTCCGGACCCTAAGCGTGGGCTGGCTTTCCAAGGAAATCACGCTGAAGGGCCTGGTGATCCACGGAAAAGAGCCTGGGGGCAGCGCGCCGCTGTTTTCCGCCGAGGAGGTGCGCGCCGGACTCCGTATTGAATCTTTCTGGGGGCGCAAAATTTCCCTGGATGGATTAATTCTTCGCCAGCCAGCGATCCACTTGCGCGTGGACAAAGATGGTAAGAGCAATGTTCCGGTCCCGGCGCGGCCGTTGGGCGGGAGCAAACCGCTGCGGCAGACGTTGTTCGATTTGCACGTCCGTCACCTACAGATTGACGATGGCTGGCTACTATACAACGAGGTGAAAACTCCGTTGGCCGTTGAGGGCGGGGAACTAGCGCTAACGATCGATGCAAGCGGCGCTCTCGATCATCCCTTGTATCTCGGCAACCTGGAATGGCAAGCAATTCACTTCACGGCTCTCCGCTACGTGCCCTTGCCGGTCGATCTGTCCGCCAAATTCACGCTCTGGCGCGACGGCATAACCCTCGAACAGGGACAGCTGCACGCCGGGCGTTCGCATCTGGATGCGCAGGGTGACATGAACGGATTTGCCGATCCGCACTGGACGTTTCGTTATCGCGGTTGGGTGGATTTGTTCGACCTCCGGGAGATGCTGCGAGAGCCACTCGTGCCCACTGGGGTCGTGGATGTCCGCGGTGAGGGAGTTCTCGCCCACGGAGAATACCTTGGCAGTGGCAATTACTTCGGGCAAAGCATTTCCCTGCCTTACACGCAATTCCACACTTCTGGACTGAACAGCCGCGGGTCGTACCGCATCGACAATTCGGGCCTCGTGGTGCCGGATTTCTATTCCGGGGTCTTCGGCGGCAGCGTGACCGGACGGGTGACCATGCGATTCAGCGACTCGCGGTTTCGCGCCGAGACCCACGTGGAAAATGTCCGGCTGGCACCCGCGCTGTTCGCCTTCGAAGAGACTAGCTTCCCCGTTGATGAGCTGCACTGGGATGGAATCATTAGCGCCGATACTGTGGAAAATTGGGTCGGCCCGTTTCAACACTTCGATATCACTGGTAACGCGCACTTTGATGCCCCGGATCAGGTAATTCTTGGCCATCAACCCATCAACGCGGATTGGGAATTCAAATGGGTAGCGGACCCAAACATCTTAACTTTTGAGTCGGGAGAGTTTGCCACGCCCTCGGCAACGGCGAGCATCTCCGGAACGCTCGAGCCCCGCCATTCCAACCTGAGCATGAAACTCGATGTCGACGCCTTGGAGCCCAACCGCGACTTCATCAACAAGATTCAAGGCGCTAAACCAGGTTCCGCAGATGCCCTCCGCACGCTTTCCGGGGCCATGCACTGGAACGGCAAAATTACCGGCCCGCTCGGCGGACCGACCTTCCAGGGGCGTTTGCGCGGGGAGCATTTGCAATACGACACGATTGCTCTGGATACGCTGGAAGGCGATTTGACCTATTCGCCGGCACAACTGACGCTGACAAACGCGCGGGCCCGCCGCGGCCAAATGGACGCGATGCTGGTGGCCGAGCTCGAACTGACGGAGTGGAGCTTCCGCACCGAAAATAATTGGACTGTCGACGCCAGTATCGAAAAAACGCCGCTCCACGAGATCCAGCAATCGCTGAAGCTCGACTATCCGGTGCAAGGTTTGCTGAGCGGGCAGTTTCACGGGCGAGGCACGCGCTCGCAACCGGCGGTCACCGGTTTATTCGACCTCTCGGAGGCCACGGCGTACGGATTGGCTTTCAACCGTTTGCGCGGCCAGCTTAATATCCAGCCCGACGAAATTCGTGTTACCAACGCGGAACTGCGATTCTTTGCCCCAGGCACGGAGGCCGGCCGCGGCGCGGGAATTGTCACCGGCTCCGCGGCCTATCAATTCCATGACAAATCCCTCTCGGCGGATCTGGTGGGCGCGGGCTTGCCGCTGGAAAATTTTCAGCAACTGCAGTCCGCGCGCTTTCCGTTGGGGGGACAAGTCAGCTTCCGTATGAAACTTGCCGGCCCAGCCAAAGCTCCGTCAGGGCAGGGCACCATCCGGCTGGTGGACTTGCGCGTGGGAGCGGATGTGATCGGCAGCTTCGAGGGAAATCTCGAGTCCGACGGACAGGCCGCCACGTTTCAGGTAAATTCGGCCATGAGCACGGGCGAGCTCTCAGGGACCTTCACTCTGGGGCTCCGCGAGCCGTTCCCGCTGAATGGAAAAGCCTCCATCAAAAATATTGACCTCGATCCGTTCCTGTTATCCGCATTTCACGTCAAACAGTTCAGCGGCCACGGAGAAGTGGCGGGAGATATTGCCGTCAGCGGTTCCCTTAAACAACCGCAAAGTCTCACCGTCGATGCCCGCTTCTCTCGCCTGGTGCTGAATTACGAAAATGTGCGTCTCGAAAACGCTGGCGATGTCCACTTCCGTTCCTCGCGCGAGTCCTTCGAAATTGAACCGGCCACCTTCCGGGGCAGCGACACCAACTTGCAAATCGCGGGCTCCGTCGGGTTCACCGGCCGGCGCAACGTGAACCTGAAGCTCAATGGGGCCATGGATCTGCGTTTGCTGGATGGCTTTGCGCCCGGACTGGACACCCAGGGCGCGGCACAAATCGATGCGGCCTTCGAAGGCACGCTGGACCGGCCGCGAATCACGGGCAAAGTCCATGTCGATAAAGCCTCGGCCCGGGCTGCGGATTTCCCCACCGGTCTCAGCGCCATCAAGGGCGACTTGATTTTCGATGCCTCACGAGCTTTTTTCCAAAGTGTGACCGCGGAAGTCGGCGGCGGAGAGCTGACGCTCACCGGGAGTGTAAGTTACGCCGACCGCCCGATTCGGTACGACGTCGGTGTCCGCACCGATCGCGTGCGCATCCGCTATCCTGAGGGCATGAGTTGGCTGGTGGGCGGCAATTTGCGTCTTACTGGCACACTCGACGCGGGACTTCTCTCCGGGCGGGTGGTTGTCCAACGTGTGAACTTCAATCAGGGAGTTGAGAGTGCCGCGTCGCTCTTTTCCGGGCAGGGAGGGATTTCCGGACCTTCCGGCGGCTCGACCTTTCTCCGCAATCTGCAGTTTGACATCACCGGGCAGTCGGCTCCAGACGCGCGCATGGAATGGCCAGGCGCGGAACTGGAAGCGGACGCTGATGTGCGCGTGCGCGGCACCTGGGAACATCCCATTCTCCTGGGTCACGTACACATCCTGTCGGGGGATCTTTTCTTCGCGGGGAACCGCTATCGCGTGTCGCGCGGAGATATCAACTTCGCCGATCCGTTCCGGTTGGATCCAGTGCTGAACGTGGAAGCTACCACCACGATTCGGCAGTACGAAATTACACTGGATTTCACCGGACCATCGAGCAAGCTGGCGCTTTCCTACCGTTCGGATCCGCCGTTGCCAGGGAACGACATCATTACGTTGCTGGCCCTGGGTCAGACGTCCTCAGAGGCTTCGTCGCATTCGGGTGGCCCTACACAAACCAACTCCGGCGCTACGGCGCTGCTTTCGGAAGCCATCTCCAGCCAGCTGGGCGGGCGCCTGGAGAGACTGTTCGGGATAACGCGGTTCCGGGTGGATCCAGGATTGACGACCCTTGGCTCGACAACGGCGACCGACCAGAATCCCGCGGCGCGCGTAACCGTGGAACAGCAGATTTCAAGAAACTTGACGATTACCTATGTTTCGAACGTCGGCTCCACGCAGCAGCAGGTGATTCAAGTGGAATACAACATCAGCCGCAGTCTCTCCCTGGTGGCCCTGCGCGATTACAACGGGACCTTCGGTATCGACTTGGTCAAGAAGAAGAGATTTGACTGAGGCTGGAAGTCGGCAAGAGCAGTTCAGGGCTGCGGAGCGCTGGTGGATACACTCGCCGGAGCGTTGGACGAAGGCTCCGCGGAGCGTTGCTGCCAGCGGCGCTGCCCGGCGCCGAGACGGGCAGACTGTCCCACTTCCGGGTTCTGCTCTTTCACGGCCAGCAACGATTCCTTGGCCGCCTTGGTACTTGCGGCGCGCGCGGCGTCCTGAATCTCGCGGTTGATCTTGGGCATCTCCGCGGCAACTTTCTGTCCCAGCGGCGAACCGTAAAACTGTAGCAGGCCTTTGATTTCATCCTCGGAGTAGTGTTTGTCGTAAACTGCTACCATTTGTTCCGCGAATTGGTCCACGTCGTATTTTTTTTCGTAACTGGAGACAAAGGCATTCACGAACGCTTGTCCCTTGTCATTGTTGGGCACGGTGGCCAGGAGCTTTTCGCGAAACTGTTCCGAGGAGGTGGTCACGCTCTCCTGCACCATGTCGCGCACGCCCACGAGTTCCATGAGTGCGCGGATATCCGCGGCCTTGACGGGGTCGATGGACTTGGTCGCACCTTGCGCTGCCCCAGTGTTTTGCGGAGCTGCCTGCACCGGGTTTTGCGAAGCACCCTGTATCGCCACCAAAAAGGTGCCGATGTAAATCACCACCAACGCAAGAACGGCTTTCATCACTTCCTCCGCGGCGAGACGCTGGGCGCTTTCCGCCACCTCTTGCATTGTAGAGAGCCCGCGCTGACCGCGGCGGCGAGCGAGGTACAGGCGTGTTGAGTCGCGCACCGTCCGGTCGGACAGGTGGCCAGGCAAATCGGAGCTAAGCGCTCGCCAACCTCTGGTACCATGCCGTCGCATGCCTGAAAGCGCTTCCGCAAGGAAAAACACCGCTGCCATGGAACAGGGCGCCAAGCTCGCAGAGCGCGAGGAGGGACTGCATCACAGCCTGTCGTCGCGCCAAGTGGCAATGATCGGTCTGGGCTCCACGATCGGGACGGGCCTTTTCCTGGGCAGCGCGCTTTCCGTACAACTCGCCGGTCCGGCGGTCATCCTCAGTTTCGCTGGCGGCGCGCTCATCGCGCTGACCGTGATGTGGGCGCTCGCGGAATTGTCTGTTGCTCACCCCGCGCCTGGCTCCTTCGGGCTGTACGCCGAAATGTTTTTGCACCCGTGGGCTGGTTTCGCGGTGCGCTATACCTATTGGTTCACCTTGGTCATCATCATTGGCAGCGAAGTGGTAGCGGCTGCAATTTATTGCAAGCTGTGGTTTCCGGGTGTTCCGTCCTGGCTGTGGGTCGCGGGCTTTTCGCTGGCTATCCTCTACGTGAACACCATCAGCGTGAAAAACTTTGGAACTTTCGAGTATTGGTTCGCGATGATCAAAGTGGTCACCGTGGTGGTGTTTCTGATTCTCGCCACAGCCTTACTCTGCGGCCTCGGCTTTCCGCGGATTGGCACGGCCAACTACACGGCCTACGGCGGCTTCCTGCCCAACGGCTGGAACGGAGTCGGCCTCGGTGTGGCTATGGCGGTGTTTAGTTTCCTCGGTCTGGAGATTGTCGGCACCACCGCCGGAGAAGCCGCTAACCCGCAGGCCACTGTTCCCCGTGCACTGCGCCGCACGCTTCTCGTCCTGGCGATTTTTTATCTCGGCGGTCTCGCGCTGGTCGTTGGCATCGTTCCCTGGAAGCAAATTGGCATTGGCGAAAGTCCATTTGTCCGCGTATTCCAGAATGTTGGGATACCGGCCGCAGGACACGTGATGAATTTCGTGGTGCTCACCGCGGCCCTCTCCAGCGCCATGTGCAATCTATATTTCACTGCGCGCATGCTGTTTTCACTGTCTCGTGGTGGCTACGCGCCCGTGTTTCTGGGACGCTTGAGCAAGCGCGGCATGCCGGTTTTTTCAGTATTGGCCTCGGGTATGGGCCTGGTCGCGGCGCTGCTGCTCTCGCACTTCTACGAAAAGTCCGCCTTCGTTTTTATGATCGGGGTAGCTTTCTTTGGCGGACCTTTCGCCTGGCTCATCACTCTATTAACGCATCTGGCGTTTCGCCGGCACGCCAAGCGCACCGGAACACCGTTCCTGAGCTTCGCTCCCAAGGGTCCCTGGAGTTCCCTGCTCGGGGCTATCGCGATCCTGGGCGTACTGGTCTCTACCTGGTGGATTCCAGGATTTCGCATCACCTTGCGCGCCGGGCCGTTGTGGCTGGTATTCCTCACGCTGTGTTACTTTGTCTGGAGAAGATTTCAATCCACAGGAAAGGGCATTGCGAGCAACGATTGATGGCTGACCTTGTGCACTGGCGCGGCGAGTTTCCGATTCTGGCTCGCTCCACCTACTTAATCTCCAACTCCCTGGGCGCCATGCCGAAAGCCGTTTATCAGGCCCTGCACAGTTACGCCGAGTCGTGGGCCACCCGCGGCGTGCGCGCNTGGGAGGAAGGCTGGTGGGAGATGGCCGTCGGAGTCGGCGATCAAATCGCTCCGCTGATCGGGGCGCGCACCGGTGAAATTTCCCTGCACCAGAATGTCACCATCACGCAGGCGGTCATCTCTTCCTGTTTCGATTTTCGCGAACCGCGCAATAAAATCGTGATGAGCGAGCTGGAATTTCCCTCCGTCCAATATTTTTATCACGAACAGCGCTGCCTCGGCGCACGCATCGAAATCGTTCCCGCGGCGAGCGATGTGCGCATCGATCTCGACAAATTTCTCGCCGCCATCGACGAACGCACCTTGCTGGTCCCGATTTCCCTGGTGCTCTTCCGCAGTTCCTTCATCGTTGACGCCCAAGCGATCATCGAGCGCGCCCACAAGGTTGGCGCACATGTGATCCTGGACGTCTTTCAGGGCACGGGCACAATTCCCGTTGATGTCAGGACGCTCGGCGTCGATTTCGCCGTCGGCGGCGTTCTGAAGTGGCTCTGCGGCGGCCCGGGCGTCGCCTATCTTTACGTTCGCGAAGACTTGCGCAGCAAACTGAATCCGGGGCTCACCGGCTGGGTGGCGCATCAACGCCCCTTCGCCTTCGAACCCGGCGCCATCGACCGACGCCATGATTCCTTCGGCTTCCTAAACGGCACACCGCATATTCCCGCGCTTTACGCTTGCCAACCCGGACTCAAAATCTTGAATGAAGTAGGCATCGCCGCCATCCGCGAAAAGTCCATGCGCATGACCAAACGCCTGTTTGAGGGCGCACAATCCCGCGGCTGGCGCGTCAATACACCGGAGAATCCCGCGGAACGAGCCGGAACGATTTCCATCGACTGTCCGAACGCCGCCGCGGTTTCCCGCGAACTCCTGGCCCGCGAAATCCTGATCGACTACCGTCCCAAAGCCGGCATTCGCATCTCTCCGCACTTTTACAACACGGAAGAAGAATGCGACCATGCCCTCGAGCAAATGGCCGAAATACTGCGCTCCGGCTCATGGAAAAAGCATGTTGCCGAAGCCGTGGCCGCACAGGACTGAATGCAGCCTTGCGATCCTACTCGAAGAACAGCCGGAAAAACATGTTCTCTCGCCGGCTTCTTCCGCCACGTCGCCGCTCGCAAAATTTACTAGGCTGAATATTCGATAAACATGACAGCGCCCACACCGGAACTCTCCATCATCATCCCTGCGTTCAACGAAGAGTCGCGCTTGCCCGAAACCCTGGCCAAAATCGCGGCCTGGATCCGGGATTTCGGGCGTGAGACGGAAGTCCTGTTGGTCGACGACGGCTCCACGGATCGCACCGCGGCGGTCGCCGAAAAGATGCGCGGCCAGCTCTCCACGCTGCGCATCATTTCCAATGGTGTAAATCGCGGCAAGGGCTTTAGCGTCCGCCACGGCATGCTGGAGGCCCGCGGCCGCCTGGCGCTGTTCACCGACGCCGACCTCTCCGCGCCGATCGATGAAGCCGGCAAACTGCTGGACGCCGTGGACGGCGGCTTCGACGTCGCCATCGGCTCGCGGGCCATGAATCGCAAACTGATCAGCGCGCGGCAATCCCGTTTCCGCGAATTTGCCGGCATTATTTTTAACACCGTGGTGCGCCTCGCGCTGCGTCTGCCTTTTGTGGATACGCAATGCGGCTTCAAGGCTTTTAGGCGCGAACCCTGCAAAATCATTTTTGAGCAGCAGCGCATCGAGCGCTTCGGTTTCGATCCCGAGCT
>JGI26340J50214_10000512_pt1 | contig 13565 bp, 11 predicted proteins | sample BogFormECP12_OM2_FD_50214 | JGI IMG/M metagenome (IMG submission 50214)
CGGATTTGATCTTCGCATCAACCACCATTGGAGCCTGCGTCCTCTGGATGTGGACTATTTGCCGACACGCTTTCCGGAACTCACCAACGGGCGTCAAACGCAAAACAATCTACGCGCTTCCACCGGTATCGTATTCAGCTTCTAACCGGTGCTTAGCAGGACGCCACTCGGATAACTACACGGGTTGGTGCAGGCAGAAGGGCCGGGGTAAGGCAGAACCCGGCCCTTTGCACTTTCTGTTCGTCGTTCACTTCGTTCGGCAAGCTTCACAATGCAAGTCACCGCTCCAGCGTGTATATGACCGTAATGTAGGTGTCCACCGTGACGGCCTGACCATTCAGCATCGTGGGCCGGTAGCGCCACCGTCGCACAGCCTCGAGCGCCGACTGATAAAAGATCACGTCACCGCTCACCGCTTCCAGGTGCTCGATGGTACCGTCCGTCGAGATGATGGCGTGCAGTTCCACGCGCCCGTCGCGGCGAATCTGCCGTGCCAACGCTGGGTACACTGGCTCGACTCGCTCCAACAGCATCGCGGGATCGATATGCGTGAGGTGCACCACGCTGGGCGTCGACGGGGGAGGCGGTTTGGGACCTTCGCTCCTGCCGAGCCGGATGCAAGCCGGACAGTCGATCCCGATCGTTCCATCCGGCGGATCGTCGGAAGCGGAAGCTTCGGAGCCGTTTCGCCCGATGCGCTCGCCTGGCGCTATCGGATTGGGGTGTGCCGTGGGGCACATGATGCAGAAATGTTGTCGCGGTCCCGCCGGCAGAGGGTTCACCGCCGTATGCTGTCGCTCTCCGGTGGCGTGGTACGGCGGAATGGGCATGAACTCCTTCACCGTGATGCGCTCCGCTTTGCTGAAAAACGGTATGGCAATCACCGCCAGCAGCACCGACGCTTGCAGCAGCGTCGAAAGCACTAGCGAACGCCGCCGCAATCTTCGCTCCCGGCAGTTCTGCTCCTCATTCCCACCAATCAGGCAGGAGCGCAAAGAAGCAAAATCCGCAGCAGAATGGTCAACTTCACTTTCTTTCGCACAGGGCGCACCATTACCTTCATTGGACATGACACACCTCCACTAGAATTCAGAATCGGCTATCGCGGATNATTTTCGCGGCGCCAGCGGCAGCTCGTCGCTCTCGCAACGCCCGGCCCACCAACGCCGCGCTCGCAGGGATGTGAGGGTGCGCGCGTCCTCACTACTTTGGACACCACTGTCTCCTGCAAGTTCCCGCGGCGGCAGGCTAATGTTGTCGGCAGCCTCGTCGCAGCAGACTGTGGGTTTTTGTGGGTCGAAGCTTGGACTCCGACATCCGGTGCGGGCTAGCAACGCTTTAGCGCCTGGGGACAAGGNTCGCCTTGTTTCTGCGGCTCGCCGGACTGGCGCGCAGGCCGCCGAGCACAAAAATGTATCGTGGAGGCCACCTGCTGCATCTCATTTTTGTGGACGTGGAACTGAAGGGAGTACATCCGATGCAACGCCGAATCATGGAAGCTGTTGGCGTGCGCCGCACCGGCTGGGCTGCTCTGGACCGCGATCCGCAGCAGGACAAGGTGGAATTCCTCTGTCCGCACTGCGGCGCGCGCGACCAGAAGAACGCCCGCCGCGAGCGCTCGCTGTATCATTTTACCGATGGGTTTTTGCAGGATTTACAGGGCGAGGTGACGCAGTGTCACTCTTGCAAGCAGCAAGTCCGGGTGGTGCCGGTGGTTATGTTGCATGACCAGGGCGAGACCCGCCGCTTCGAGGCGATTTTTGCCGACCANGCCGCACCAGAGGNTTCGGACTCACGTTCCGCGGGTGCAACACCGTCTCTCGTAGCGACACACTAATCTTCCCAACCCAGCAATGAGAAAGGGGCGCGGAAGTTTGCGCCCCTTTTTTGTTCTTGCCTGACATCGCCAATCTCCGGCGAGGTCATTTACCGATGCCAATACCCGTAGCGGTCGCGCCAGCCATGCGCAAAGGCTTCGCGCCGTTCATGACGCCAGTGTTCTGCCTGCCGGCTGTAGTATCCGTGATGCTCGATGGCCTCGCGCTCGCGGAAATTGTCGTAACGCACCACCGGCCGATCATCCCAATCGCGAGCCTGCGCCGCCGGCGCTCCGGCGAAAGCCAAGAGCCCGCCGAGGGCAACCGCGCCCAAAACGATTTTCCCAACCAAAGACTTCATGGAATGCATATGCAGTTGCATAACATCCTCCCGTGGAGCGCGCCCCGGAACCTTTCTGGGTTGGCGTCCTGCTCTTTCAAACCCCCGCCGGGGCAAAATGTCGCGGGCCCCTGTAGGCGCCGAACTTTAGTTCGGCCTGCTGATTCGTTCGCCGCGAACCGATCTCGTTCCTCTCTCTGCTTCTCTTTCTCCGCGAGCGGCAAACAAAAAAAGGCGCAGCCACAAAGGCCGCGCCTTTATTCATCTGTTGGATAGAACCTTCGGGATTTACCGGTGATCGTGGTCGTGATCGTCCCAATCGCGATCCGTGCGCCAGCGTTGGGCGTCCGCATCCCACCAGCGGTGCGCATGATTCCAGCAATACTCCCGTGCCTCCGCGAGTTGTTGCCGCCGCTGCGCTGCCTGGGGACTATCCCATCCGTGATGTTCCGCCGCTTCGTGCAGCTGGTGATCGGCTTTGTTTACGCGGTTGCGACAGCCATTGTCATCATCGCCTGCTCGCATCGCGGGCGCCGCGGCGAACAGCAAGAAACCGCTTAAGGTCGCCGCCGCCAAAGAGGCTTTTGCTATTCTCGTGATGTTTATTTGTATCTTCATGTGGTTAGCGCCCTCCTTTTCCGGCGCAGTGGCCAGCGTACGCAGGGGCCTCCCTGGGCGAAATACAGCGATGCACGTAAACATGCTTTTGATATCCGGCACTCGGTATCTGCTTGTATTTAATAGGCTTGAAGGAAGGGATCCACTTCCATGTGGTACTTTTCCATGCCCGTGCGGATCTTCTCGAACGCCTCGTCCACGGTATCGGCGTATTGGATCAAGCCGTATTCGTTCTGACTGATCATTCCCCAGCGCACCATGGCGCGAAAATTCAGCACCTCTTCCCAATAGCGTCGCCCATAAATCAGAATCATATTGTTTTTGGATAATTTTCCCGTCTGCAGCAGGGTCATCATTTCCCACAATTCATCCATGGTCCCGAAGCCGCCCGGGAACACAATCAGGGCCTTGGCAATCTGCGCGAACCACAATTTGCGCATGAAAAAATAATGGAAATTCAGGCTCAGCTCGGGGCTGATATACGCGTTGGAAAACTGTTCGTGCGGCAATTCGATGGACAAGCCGATCGATTTTCCTCCCGCGTCGTACGCCCCGCGGTTCGCCGCCTCCATTATTCCAGGGCCGCCTCCCGAACAAATCACGAAGCGCCGTGGCTTCGGCCCCAGCGAACTGGCCCAGGCGGTTATCTTGTGGGAGAGCTCCCGCGCCTCCTCGTAATAGCGCGACATTTCCAGCGCGCTCTTGGCGCCTTTCAGCGCTGCCCGATGGTTGGCCCGGGCCGCGTCGCCCAGCTTGCTCATTTTCTCGTTCTTCAGCCGCGTCAGTCGCGCCAGTGCCGTCTCCCGCGATTCAATCCGCGCGGAACCAAACATTACAATGGTGTCACCGATGTTTTCCTTTTTCAGCTGCATCATGGGCTGCAGATATTCCGCCAGGATCCGCAGGGGCCGCGCGGGTGTGCTCTGCAGAAACTCCAGATCCTCATGCGGCGGTTTCGGTGCGTGCTGGGGCTTCAACTTCGCCTGACGGTTAGCTACTGGGCGTTCCGAGGCTAGACGCTGGGACGGTCTTCGGGGCATGGTCACCACTCTCTCTAAAATAAGCGAGCCTTCATTCTAAAGAGGCAAACCACTCGCGGCAACGCCATACGTCCCCACTGCGTCGAATCAAATACATCGCCGCTTTCTGTAAGCCGCAAGAAGGTGCGGTCCATCTATGTCAAATTCAGGTCAGCCCAAGCCTTGCTCTGTTCCGTGCCCTCAGAGTCCTCCGCGTTCAGTCTCGTCTCACTACGACTACCGAACCCACAATCGGACCACGCCGTGGCAACCCGCGCCAACACCCAAGCTCTCCAGGATGCAGCCTGCAGGTGTTACTCTTTCCCCGGTGATGCAGACGCCGATCCACAAAATCGTCCTGCCATTCTTGCTGGCGCTGCTGGCCCCCGCAGCCTGCCTCGCCCAAGCCCCAGAAGGCCCTATCAGCCCGAACTCCGGCGTGGCCGTCCAGCGGCCTCCCGCGCAATCCCGCATCAAAGTCCAGGTCAGCCTCGTCAACACTCCGGCCGTGGTACGCAACAGAAAAGGCGAAATGGTCACCAATCTCGACGCCAAGGATTTCCAAATCACCGACAACGGCGTGCCTCAGAAAATCACGCATTTCGATCTGGGCACCGATCCCATCTCCATGGTCCTGCTGGTCGAAAACAGCTCGCGCATTGCAGCGCTCCTCCCACAAATCCGCAAAAGCGGAATCCTCTTCACGCAAACGGTTCTAGGCCCCACCGGCGAGGCCGCGATCGTTTCCTTCAACGATTCGGTGGACAAATTACAGGACTTCACGCGCGACACCGCAGCTTTCGAAGGCACTCTCGCACAACTCCCGCAAGGAACCTCCGGCGCCAAGCTTTACGACGCCATGGCCGCGTCCGTGGAAATGCTCAGCGCCCGCCCAGTACCGCCTGGGGAAAAGGCCGCCACGCGCAGAATCCTGTTCATACTTGCTGAATCGATCGATTACGGCAGCTTCGCCCGTCTTGGCGAGGTGTTGCGCCGGGCACAGCTTGCTAACATCACGATTTACGCCGTGGGCCTTTCTACCACGCGCGCCGAACTGCAGGCCAAGCACCCTCCCGAAACACAAACGCCCATCACGCCTCCCGGTACCTTTCCGAACCCTCCCTTCCCGGGAAGCATCCAGACCCCCGATACTGCGGCCGAACGGCAAGGCGTTGATGCCACCGCGCTCGCAGTGTGGGTGGTGCAGCACGCCGAGAATGTGGTCAAGGGGGAAGCTTTGAAAACCGCTGCGGCAGCAACTGGTGGCGAGCACCTCGCCACTTTCAAGGACCGCTCCATCGAAAAAGCCATCGACGAAATCGGTGGAGAACTCCATGCGCAGTACAACCTCAGTTACGCGCCTTCGGATAACACCGCTTCCGGCTACCACGACATCTCCGTCACCGTGGACCGCAAGAACCTGCAGGTCCGCTCCCGCCCCGGCTACTACCTGCCGTAGAGTTGTTCGAGGCTACCGCTAGGAGAGATTCTTCGTGGGATAAAAGCTGTGCAGCACCTTCAGTAAGTCGGTCGCTGACAGCGCAAACCCTATATTCGTCACATTTTTCTTGACCAGCTTTTGCGTATTGATCCCGATCACTTCCCCGCGCGAATTCAGCAGCGGCCCTCCGCTGTTTCCTGGATTGATCGGCGTGTCGGTTTGAATCCACGTTCCGGGTCCGGCGCTGTCGAACCTGCCGACCGCGCTCACAATGCCCTTGGTCACGCTGAACAGCATGGCGTCGCCGGGATTGCCAATAGCAAAGACGCTTTCGCCCTGCTGCACGAACGCCGCATCCGTTAGCGTCAGGAAGGGAAACTTGTTTCCGGCCACCTTGAGTAGCGCGATGTCCAGATCTCCATCAAGGTAGACAACTTTCGCTTCCAGCTGAACGCCGCCGGGCAGGACCGCCAGCAAACTCTCTTCGTCACGCGCCACGTGCGCATTGGTCGCAATCACACCGGTCTCGGTAATGAAGAAGCCTGTGCCGCTTTTATTCAGCCCCTTGAGGTAAACCACCGCGGGTTTCGTCCGGCGCACCACCTCTTCCAGCGACAGCTCCTCGCGGAAACCGTCGCTTCCAGCGGTGTCGGCCCTCACTGCGGCACCAGCCGCGCTCCCGGCGGCTAGTGAGTCGGCGCTTGGAGTAGCCGGCGCCGGCCCAGCGGACGCGTTCATCACCCCGTGCGGCACGCGCTCCGAGACCGAGCCGGTGAAGACTCCCGCAATGGGTTCCAGATTCACGTGGAAGTGATCGGTCTTGAACAAAAAATACTCGCCGTGGCTGTGACCGTTCAGTCCCACCCAGTTCATCGGCCCTTCGGTTATGGTCAGCTCTTTTGTTGCATACCCCGCCAGACTGACGCGCGCGACCATGGCATGCTCCAACCGCGAACCAAACGCGGTGTGCGTGCGGTGAAAATATCCTCCGGGAAAGTCTTTATCGAACGGCGTAACGCCCTCAGCAACGCCATTGATGCTTACCGCGGCTCCGGGAGGATTGCTGGTAATGCGCAGCTTCTCGGCTGCCGCGGGAAGCGCGGAGAGCAGCGCGGAGAAAATGACCAACACACAAATGCGGGAACGGGAGGCCATGGCTATGCGCACCTCGCGGGAAGGATGGACCCGCAGGCACATTACCACATACTTATATTGCTTTGCTATTATCTGTGTCGGTGGGCGCGAAGCCCTCGCAACTCAGCACCGGCAGGCGCGGGTATTTGGGAAAGCGCGCATCGCTGAATCCCAGTTGGCACAGCATAAATACGGATTCCCTTGCGGAGACAACGCGCCGCGAGTGGATGCAGGAGTCACACAGCCCGGCTTTGTCGCCCTGCTCTTGTTGCTGCGGATTTTTCTGAGTGATGGCCATCGCAGAGGCACCAACGGAGCAAACACCAAAAAAGCACAGAACCCCGGCTGCAGAAGCTACGGCTTCAACGCCAACACGTCAGGTTCGGGCGCTACTGATGCGCTTTCCTGCGCTACGCCTTCCGATTCGGCCGGACGTACCGTTGCTGCAGGTGTCGCAGGTGGCGCAGCCGGCTTGGCGAAGCGTCCTTCGTCGATTGGCGGATCGATCTCGATTTTCTCAATCGTGATCTGCTGCGTCTGCTCCGTCCCGGGCGAACCCGAATCGATCTGAAACGCAAATTTCAGGCCTTGCACCTCGCGGTAGTCGCCAAAAAGCGTTACTACGGGAATTTCCTGATTCTCCGCCTTGCGTGTGCCTTCCCACTTGGTTAACAGGTAGGTCGCCGAATCAAAAAAATACGTTCGCACATCGCCATCTTTGTTCGTGAGCTTTAGCTTGGTGACGGCCTTCCCCCCTACTTCATCTTTGCCGGCCAACTCCACGTGATTGCCCTTGCGCTGATAGTCCAGCAGCGGCCCGTCAAAATCCGCCTCATCGGAGATATTGCGCAGGTCGTTGGCCTCCATGGGCTGCACATCTTTGTTGGGCGCGAAGGGATTGATCACCCAGCCGGCGGACTTGCCGTCGTAGACGCGCACGATGGTTTGCCCTCCAATCGTGATCTCCATGTGCATTTTGAGCGGCCGCGCAAATTCCACCAGGAACGGGCCTTCGGCGTCTGGGCCAAAAGAAATTGTGCCGGTCACTCTTTGGCGCTGAATGGCCCTGATTTTATCGACGCCGCCCCGCGCGGCCAGCACCTTGGCAATTAGGTCGTCCGCCGTCTGCCCCGCAGCGCGGGGAGCGGGCACACCGAAGTGGCACGCCATGAACAATGCGAGACAGAATAATCTTCTGCGACTTACGCCTAAGGTCGAATGTTTCACGAGGAACCCATTTCGCGGACTCATTGCTTCAGCGAGTACGACGTTTAATGTTAGAAGTTGATGGTGCGCCGGTCAATTGCGTTGTCCGCGGCGTTCTCGATGGCTCTTGTTGAAGATATTTCCGCAGCGTATGCTCCTAGCGGTCTGTACTGTGAAGCAGAAATTGCAAATGGCTGGAGATAACGGCCCAATGGAGAGAGTCATGAACTTAAAAAAATGGATCGCGCCCATCTCACTCGCCGGCATCCTGATCACGTGCGCGTCACAAACGCGGGGACAAAATGAACTGGTGGCGAATCCTGTGAGTACCTCCGTAAAAAGTCAAATGACCCGCTCCAGCAAAAATATGATTGCGGCAGCGGAGGCCATGCCCGCGGACAAGTACAGCTATAAGCCGACACCCGACATGATGACCTTCGGGCACCTGATGGTGCACATCGCCGACACCAACACCACGCTCTGCGCGGCACTCTCCGGAACGCCCGCGCCGTCCGGCAAGATGGAAGAGACCGATGGGAAAGACAAGCTGGTCGCGGGGCTGAAAGCCTCGTTCGATTACTGTTCCACCGCCCTTGCGAACGTGGATGACGCCAAGCTTGGCGAACAGGTGGCGATTTTCGGCGGGCGCATGGTGCCCCGTGCGGCGGCCTGGCTCATTTTGTCCGGCTCGTGGGCCGATCACTACAGCACCGAGGCGGTTTATCTGCGCCTGAACGGAATCCTGCCGCCAACCGCGCAACCCAAGAAGTAAGTAAGCCGCTACACCTGCAGGACGTCGCCTTCGCGGGCCACAATTTCATACAACACGGGATTGACGAAGAATCCCAGCAGCAGACGCGACACCAGGCCGGCCACGACCACGATGGCGAAGGGTTTTTGCGTATCCGAACCAACGCCGGTGGAAATGGCCGCCGGTAATAGTCCCAGGCAGGCCACCAGCGCCGTCATCATAATCGGCCGCAAGCGCAACAACGACGCTTCGAGCGTGGCGTCGCGCACCGATTTTCCTTCCAGCCGCAGTTTATTGATGTAGCTGACCAGAATGACGGCGGTCTCCACCGAAACGCCCAGCAGCGCCAGCAAACCGAGAATGCTGGAGACGCTGAACGGCGTATGCGTGAGCTTCAGAGCGATCAGCGCGCCGACCGGTTCCGTGAGTACGACGCCGAGCGCAATGGTGATGGGAAATTTGAAATTGCCATACAGCGCAAAGAGAATCAGGAAAATCAGCATCAGCGCCAGCGGACCAATCACCACGAATTGCGATTTCGCTTCCAGCAATTCGCTGTACTCGCCGCCCCAATTAAGCGTGTAACCCGGAGGCAGCAGCACTTTTTTCTTGATCGCCGCCTGCCCGTCATTGATCACGCCCTCGAGGTTCCGTCCCACGATGGAAAACTGAATTCCGATGTAGCGCGAATTATCTTCGCGATAAATAAAGGAAGCTCCGCTGGCCTCGCGAATGGTGGCTAGCTCGGAAAGCGGAATGGCCTGCCCCGCGGGGGAAGGAACCAGCAAATCGCCGATGTCGCGAGCCGTGGAGCGGTATTGCGGCTCCATGCGGACCACCAAGTCGAACAATTTTTCGCCCTGAATCACTTGCGTTGCGGCTTGCCCGCCGATGGCTGCCTGCACCACAGCTTCGACGTCGGCAACATTGATTCCATAGCGCGCGATTTTCGCGCGGTCGGCTTCGATCAGCAGGCTGGGCTGGCCGAGTTCGCGGACCACCGTCAACTCCGTGAATCCCGGGGTCTTGTCGAGGATTTGCTTAATTTCCACGGCCTTTTTTTCCAGCACGTCGAGGTCGGGGCCGAAGATTTTTACCGCCAGGGAGCTCTTTAGCCCGGTGAGTGCTTCGTCCACGGCGTCTTCCGCGGGCTGCGTGAAATTGAAAATCACTCCGGGATAGCTGGCCAACTTTTTTTCCAGGTCTTTCGCCAGTTGCTCCTTGGTGTGGATCGAAGACTTTTTCCAGGCAGCATCGCCATAGGGCAGAAGACCAACGTAAAACTCACAGTTGAAAAAACCTGTGGGGTCGGTGCCGTCGTCGGGCCGGCCAAGTTCCGAAGCCACGGTGGTCACTTGCGGATATTGCATCAACAAGTTACGGATCTTGGGTGCGAACTTCGCGGATTCTTCAAAGGAAATGGTGTAAGGCATAGTGGCCCGCACCCACAGCGCGCCTTCATCGAGGTGCGGCAGAAACTCTCCGCCGATTAGCGGAATGAGTAAGAGAGTAGCAATGAAAATTGCTGTGCTGACCACCAGCGTGAGGCGCGGACGATCCAAGCACCATTCCAGGCGTTTGGCGTAAGAATCGCGGACACGGTCGAAGATCTTGTTGGGCTTTTCCGTAACGCCGTTCTTGAACCAGTANGAGGCCATCACCGGCACGATGGTCAGCGTCAGAATCAGCGCGCCCACCAACGCGAAGGCCATGGTGTCGGCCATGGGATGAAATAGTTTTCCCGCCGCGCCGGTCAGCGCATAGATGGGCAAATAGCCAGCGATAATCACAGCGACGGAATAAAAAATGGGGCGGTCCACGTCGCGCGCGGCTTGCAGTATCACTTCGTGCAGATCGTAGGTCTGGCCCTTGCGCAGGCCGAGTTCGCGGTAAATATTTTCGACCATCACGATGGTGCCATCGATCAAAATGCCGAAGTCAATGGCGCCAATGGAAAGCAGATTTGCCGCCTCCCCGGTGGCATGCAGAAAAATAAACGCAAAGAGCAGCGCCAGCGGGATGGTAAGCGCGGTAATCAACGCGGCGCGCAGACTCACCAGAAAAAAAATCAAAACCACCAGGACCAGAACCATGCCGCGAATGAGGTTCCACTCCACTGTGTCGGTGGTCACGCGCACCAGATCGCTGCGGTCGTAAAACGGATGGATCTTGACGTCCGCGGGCAAAATACTGCGGTTCAACTCCGCGGTTTTCTGCTCGACGCCTTGCAGGACCGTTTGCGCCTGCTCTCCTTTGCGCATCAGGATGACGCCTTCCACGGCGTCGTCATTCTTCTCGTAACCAAAAATGCCCAGGCGCGGCGCGTGGCCGATTTCCACGCTGCCCACATCCTTGATCCGGATGGGTACGCCGTTGTTGCTGCCGACCACCACTTCGCCGATGTCTTCGTTATTGCGCAGCAAACCGATGCCACGTACGTAATAGAACTGCCCGCCCTGGGTGTAAAAGCCGCCGCCGGTATTGGCGTTGTTGGCGGAGAGCGCGCCGATCACCGTCACCACTGAGAGATGAAAATTATTCAGCTTCACGGGATCCAGCAGGACGTGATACTCCATCGTCGGCCCGCCAAAACCCGAATCGTCGGCCACGCCCGGGACGCCGCGGTAAGCGCGCTCCACAATCCACGCCTCGATGGTGTGCAATTCCTGCGCGCTGCGGTCCGGGCTGTCGAGAACATAGCGATAGACCAGGCCACTGGGACTGAACAGCGGCGCCATGCTGGGCGTCACCCCCGTGGGCAGCGAAGCGTCGGCGATGCGCTGAAAAATCTGTTGCCGCGCGAAATAGGGATCGGTGTTGTCCTCAAAGGTCAGGATCACGTCGGAAAGCCCGTAGAGGGAGATGGAGCGCATGATCCTTAGCTTGGGCGTGCCATTCATAGCCAGTTCCAGCGGCAGGGTGGTGAGACGCTCGACTTCTTCGGCGGCGTGGCCGGGCCACTGGGTAATGAGTTCAACGATGGGCGGCGAAAGGTCTGGATAGGCGTCCACGGGCATGCGCTGGAAAGACATCGCGCCGGCGATGACCACCAGCACGGTGAAGAGCAGCACCACGAAGCGCTGCTTCAGCGCGAATTGCACGATGCGATGAATCACGAAGTTTGCCCCGTAAACATTTCCACGTTTTTCGCCGCGTTAGTGCTCCAGAGAGTTCTTGAACTGCAGAAACAGGCTGCCGTCGCCGACGACCTTGTCGCCTTCTTGCAGGCCGCTGCCAATGCGTGTACGCCCGCCGCTGCTGTCGCCGATTTTCACGATGCGGCGCGCGAACTTATTCGTATCCGTCTGCAGATACACGAACGTAACGTTTTCCGTATCGCGCAGGACGGCGGCGTCTGGGACGGTCAGGGCGTCGCTTACCGCCCCTGCTTGCACCACCGCGTTGACATACATGTCCTTTTTCAGCTTGCTGCCGGGATTGCCGGCCACGATGCGCGCTGGCAGCGTGCGCGTGGTGGGATCCAGCGCCGGCGCGAGATAAGAAATCTTGCCGTGAAATTTGTCGGGATAACTGTCGGTGTTGATTTCCACCGCGTCGCCCACGTGCACGTAAGCCAGGTCGCTCTGATATACGTTCACCAGCACCCACACGGTGCTCGTGTCGGAAATCGTGAAGCACTGCGTGCTGCCCGCTTGCAGCAACTGGCCCGGGCCCACCAGGCGCTCGACAATTTCTCCGCTGACGGGCGCCAGCACCGGAACTTCCGAAGTCGCTTTGGTGTCCGCAAATTTCTCGGGATCTTTTATTCCTAAAACGCGCAAGGCATCTTCGCTGGATTGCAAATCCGCCAGCGCGGCGGCGCGGTCGGACTCCGCCTGCTGCAAATCGCGCTCGGCGATGGCCTTGTGTTCGTAGAGGTCCTTGGAGCGCTGATAATTTTTATCCGCCAGGAGATATACGCTCTTGGATTTGAGGTAGGCTGAGCGCGCCGCCGAATAATCGGGGCTGCTGACCATCAGCAGCGGTTGGTTCTGGTGCACGACTTGTCCCGGCTCCGCCAAGATCTCTTTCACTGGGCCGCCGATCGCCGAAAACACCGGTGTGGTGGCAAACGCGTTGTACGCGACCGCGCCGGTCAGACGCAGCACGCGGGGCAGCGCCGATTTCGTCACTGTCACCACTTGCAGGTGCGCCATTTGGTCTTGCGGCACGGTGAAGAGCGACGCAGTGTCATTCTTGTTTTCGTTAACGGAGTACGAAGTCATCTTGGATTCGGATTCGCCGGGACCGCTGGAGCTGCAGCCCGGCAAAACGGCGGCGACGACGAATGCCGCGGCGAGAACAGCAGTTGCAGGCTGACACAAACGGCATCGCTGAATGAGCATTTTCATGGCAGAACCCTCGTTCCCACAGCTTGGCGCATCTGTTCCAGCGCGGTCATGTAGCTCGCCAAGGCCTGGCGATAGGCCATTTGGTTGGCGCGATAGGTGCGTTCGGAATCCAGGTAATCGAGCAGGCTGGCGGCCCCGCGTTTGTAGGAGTATTCGCTGATGTCACGCGATTCCTTGGCCTGNTCNACGTANCCGCCTTCNTANANGCGAATAATTTCGTCGTTGGATTTCAGATTGGCGTAGGCGCTCGCGACGTCGGTCAAAACTTGCTGCGCCGCCTCGAGTTGCTGCTCCTGTGCCTGGGTGATGGCATATTTCGTGCGCGCAATTTCCCCTTGATTGCGGTCGAAAATCGGCAAATCGATGTTGAAGTAAAACGCTCCGCTGCTTTGCCCGTTGGTATGCGTGTAGTCAAAGGTGACGTTCAGGTCGCGCTTGCCGTTGGCTTCCGCCAGCGATTCCTGGCTGCGCGCCGCCACCACCCCCTGTTGCGCGGCCATTAAGTCCGGGCGCGAGCGCAGCGCCAGGGCCTTGAGATCGTCTATCCCGGCTTTGACTGGCGTGTAGGCCAGCTGGCCATCCACGTCGTAATTGTCCGGCACGGACTCGAAGCCGAGGTATTGCCGCAACTGCGCGAGGGCCTGCACTTTCGCGACCCGCGCTTGCGAAAGATCGCTCTGGAACTGCAGCAGCTGCAGGCGAATCTTGAGCAAGTCGCCTTCGCTCATGTCCCCAAGCTTGTAACGCTCATTGGAGATATCCACGGTCTGCTGAAAGCTGTCGAGATCCTGATTGGCGAGGTCGATGGTGGACTGCGCGAGCAGCACGTCCACGAACTGCTGCGACAAATTGAAAATGAGCTGCCGCTGCGTGTCGTTCACCTGGTC
>JGI26340J50214_10000516_pt1 | contig 13475 bp, 17 predicted proteins | sample BogFormECP12_OM2_FD_50214 | JGI IMG/M metagenome (IMG submission 50214)
CCCCCTCTTCCTTTAGCCGTAGCGCCCTCGTCGCGAATTATCCTACCCTTAATTGTGCAAAGGTTATTCTCGACTTTCGCAGACGGGTGGCCCGGTGCCGGCCTGCTCCTGCAACGGCTGCTCATTGGCACCATTCTCCTGCGCGGGACATTCCAGCAAGTGGGGACGGGCCCTCATTGGGCATCGTTCGCAGTGCAATTGATCGCATCGCTTCTTCTTATCGTAGGTCTGGGCACACCATACATCGGACTTCTAGTCGCAACCACGCAGTTATGGGCCGTATTCTCCGGGTCGGCCGATCCCTGGACCGCCATCGTACTTTGCGGCTTAGGCGCCAGCTTGGCAATGATTGGACCGGGTGCCTGGTCGATGGATGCTTGGTTCTTCGGGCGAAAGCACGTTGAGATTGTCCGGAAATAGACGCGGTTCACTCCTCACTCCTAACGTGCTAGTCCATGCTCCTGGTTTGAGTGTCCCGTGGCAGTGTTCGGCTCGTGGGTGGTGGTCGATTAATGTCCGGCACCACGGCAGGAAATACACCGCACTTGACGAAGTAAACAAGCCCCGATCTTCCAGAAGGATGAACCATCTCTCCCTCCGAGAGTACCAACCGGAGCCCTCCTATATACCCAGACCATGATCCGCCGATCTACCGTTGTGGTCGGAGGCAGCCCCATTGCACACTCAGCGCAGACTTCGATCATGAAAGACAGTCGTGATCGAAGCGTGAACTTCGGGAGGAAGTTATGACGTTCATTCCCACCCAAAACGGCTTTATGCGTCTGGAAGATTCTGAAAAGCTGTTACGCGCCATTTTCCCAAACTACCCCAGCCTGGAGCCGTGCCATGCCGCACCAGATCTGGAAGCGATTGTCCAGCGCAGGCTGGATCGGAGCAATTAGCCATGTTTCGCATCACTGCCGAAACCTGCCATGCGTTCACACTCGCAGAAATCCTCATTCTGGTGGCTATGAACGTCGAAAACAACCGCCTCGCATCTCAAGGCCGCGACGGTAGTAAGTCTGCGGCGACGCTGAGAGAAAAACTTTCGGCTACTTAATTTCTTCGCATAAACGCTCGCAATGCACTGCTAGTGCAAGAGTATTTAGGAGGAGACTATGGGCGCAACCGTTCCTTTGATAAATCCTGAAAGCCTCGCAGGCACAAGTTTTCCCGGCGTGAGCGGGATCGAGGCGGACCGGTTCTATCTCGAACCAGAAATCAGCTCTGAGCACGGCTTCGAAGACATCGTCGGGAAAAGTCCAGCCGTCCGGAAGGTTCTGGAACAAGCCGCGATCGTTGCGCCGACCGATTCGACTGTCTTGCTCCATGGCGAGACTGGAACTGGTAAAGAGTTGATCGCGCGCGCGATTCACAATCTCAGTTCCCGCCGCGAGCGCACGTTCGTGCGCATGAACTGCGCGGCGATTCCCTCGGGCCTGCTGGAAAGCGAACTGTTCGGGCATGAGAAGGGAGCCTTCACCGGAGCCCTGATGCAAAGAAAAGGTAGATTCGAATTGGCGGATGGGGGCTCGCTGTTCCTGGATGAGATCGGNGATATCAGTCTGGAACTACAGCCGAAGTTATTGCGGGCTGTGCAGGAGCAGGAGTTCGAACGTCTGGGAAGCGCCAGGACGATCCACGTCGAGGTGCGGATGATCGCCGCGACCCACCGCGATCTTCCGGCCATGATTGAGGAAGGAAAATTCCGCGAGGATCTGTTTTATCGCCTCAACGTATTTCCGATAGAGATCCCGCCGCTTCGCGAACGGCGCGAAGACATTCCGCTGCTGGTGAACTATTTTGTTTCAAAGCTGTCACAACGGATGCGAAAACATATCACATCTGTATCAAGGCAGACCATGGAAATTCTAACGAACCACTCATGGAGGGGGAATGTTCGGGAGCTGGCGAACTTTATCGAACGCGCGGTCATTCTCACACGTGGTGAGGAGCTAGAAGTGCCGGTCAACGAGCTGTGTACTTCACCCGAGACCATGGTTGCCTTTGAAAAGCCCTCTACACTTCGACAAGCGGAATCCTCTGTAATCATCAACGCTCTGAGAGCCTCCGCAGGACGAATAGCAGGCAAGGGGGGAGCCGCCGAACGTCTGGGATTGAAGCGTACGACGCTACAAAACAAGATTCGTCGCTTGGGAATCGCAAAGGCGGCCTACGGCTATTAGGTGCTTTCATGTCTCCGCAGGGCACTCTGTGGCCCGAGAACAGGCTCTGGCATTTCTCAATCAGGAGGGGCAATGCCGCGCAGTAGTGTGTGTTCGGGTTCACTCAGCGCATGTCCGGGAATTGTGCAGGCAAAGGGAAGTGCAAAACAGACCGTCTCAACGGCGCGTATGATAGTCCCCCTTACAGATTCCGAGGCGTCTCATTTTGTTTTGTAGGGTGGTACGTTTAAGGCCCAGGCGTTCGGCCGCTCCGCCGTGACCCGCGATTTGCCCGGACGCTGCCTTCAGTGCCTCGAGGATGACTCTCCGCTCGGCTTCATGGAAGGTAGAGGCCCGACTAGAAACGTCGTGAAAATGAGAGACTTGAAGCTCAGCGATTGGCACTTCCAGTTCTTCGCCGTGCGAAAGTATGACTGCGCGCTCGATGAAGTTGGCCAATTCCCTGACGTTGCCTTTCCAGGGAGCGTTCGTCAGGACCTCCATCGCTTGCTTGGGGATGGACCTGATCTCTTTCCGCATTCTCTTGGATAGCTTCGACACAAAATAATTGACCAGCAGTGGAATATCTTCAGGCCGCGCCCGCAGTGGTGGGATCTCAATGGGGAAGACGCTGAGTCGATAAAAGAGATCTTCGCGAAAACTGCCCTGTCGAATCATCTCAGGGAGGTCCCGATGGGACGCGGCGATCAGTCGCACGTCAACCTGCATCGTACGAGTGCTGCCCAGCCTTTCGAATTCCCGCTCCTGTATAGCGCGCAGCAATTTTGGCTGCAAGTCGAGATTAATGTCGCCAATCTCGTCCAGAAACAGCGAGCCTCCGTCGGCCAACTCGAATCGACCCTTTCTTTGCGTCAGAGCTCCCGTGAAGGCTCCCTTTTCGTGTCCGAAAAGTTCGCTCTCCAGCAAGCCCGACGGAATGGCCGCGCAGTTTAGTCTCACAAACGTACGCTGGCGCCGGGAACTGAGATTGTGAATGGCACGTGCAATGAGTTCCTTGCCGGTTCCAGTTTCCCCGTGAAGCAACACTGTTGAATCCGTGGGCGCAACGATGCTCACTTGCTCGAGTACTTTCTTAAAGGCCGAACTTCTGCCTACAATATCCTCGAAGTTGTATTCGGAGCTGATTTCCGATTCCAGATAGACGCGTTGGTCTTCCAGATGATCTCGCGATGCGCTGAGCCGCCCGTAGGCCAGTGCATTGTCGATCGCCAGAGATATCTGACTACTGACCTGAGAGAGCAAATCCAGATCTGCCTGGGTGAAGCTGTTCTCTTTCCGGCTCCCGAGCACCATAGCCCCGATCGGGCCACTTGCGCCAACCAGTGGCAGTGCGGTAACTGAAGCGATGGACTCCGCTCGGAGCATCTGTGCGATCACCGGTGGCATCTTGTCGGCCGGTGTCAGCAGCCTCGGCTGGCGGCCTCGCAACCGCTCCAGGTCTTCCTGCGCGACGGACACCGGGATATCGCTCATGAAGCCGCGGTTGGCAGGAAAATCCAGGACTACAACGTTCAGACGATCAGAACGGCCATCGAATAGCATGAAGCTGGTGAAATCATTTGCGAAGTGCTTGCGAATGGATGCCGATGCGGCCCGGAAGAGATCGTTGATATCGAGAATCGTTACAACGTGGTTGTTGATCTCCAACAGAAGACGAAGACGATCGCGCTCGCGTGTCAGATCACGCTGATATGCTTCCACCGTACTTATGGCAAGGGCGTTCTCCAGGGCAACCGCAACATGTCCGGCAATAGAACGCATGAGTTCGACATCGGCGGGACTAAACTCAAGTCTTTCTTGCCTGACGAAAACCAAAGCCCCGAGTTTTGACCGCGGGGTTGAAATTGGAAATATGTATGCGCTCTCCGCTTGATCAACCCGGGAGGCGAGTTCGGGATAGACTGCAAGTTCCTGCTTTACGTCGGGAACGAATACCGGGACCTGGTCTTTAAGCGCGCGTCCGAGCCCCGTGCCCGCGTACATGATTTCTGTACCGACCTCAATCGCCGCATCGTCGTGACTGCGCTCGAAGGCACGCAGTGCCAGGCGTTCGCCAGAACGATCAAACAAGAGCAGCGCGATGTCGTCGAATGAAACTACGTTGGACAACAGGTTAGCGAGGCTGTGGAGGACTGCATCGACCGTGGGCTGCGCTCCGACGGTGCCAGAAACCTTTAGGAGCGCGCGGTATCTTGTTAGGTCACCATTGATGGCAACATCATCTTGGTCGGTCGTCAATTGGTCGATCGTCAATTGGTCGGTCGTCAATTTCGCACTCATGCAATCGTTGTGTTTGATAGTTCTCTAACCGGGCGCCCGAATCTGATCGCCAGTTTGTAGAGTCTCTCGGCTACTTCGGACGTACTCGCATAGCTAAAGTGCTCCTGCGCTTGTTCGAGAAGGACGTTGTACAACAACCGAGTTTCGTCGTCGTTGAGTTCGACAATCATGAGATCCTCGCCATGAACCAGCTGGGCCAGTGCAATCGCGCTTCCAAACCAAGAAGAACTAAACTATGATCGTCTACTTTGCTCCGGTGCCCGTGTTTACGGGCATCGACTGCCGATGTACTTGAGTGAAACCAGGACATTATTCTCCACTTGGTCACGCCCTCAAACGGCCTCAACTGGATGGGTGTGCTTAATTGAGGACCTCTTTCCGCTACTCCCATGCTGCCGCTTGCGTCGCTCGGCTATCCGCTGCATGGGCGATAGACGGAGCCGGTCGCATACCGCAAATGCGTAGACACTGCCAGCGACAAACACTGCGCCAACGCTAGCCAACCACTTCAGCAACTGTTCGCCCACTGAATCGACATAGCTCACCTCGGTGAGGTCGACGATCAGCCCCTTGGGCAGAACGTCCTTTGTGACTAGGCACCTGGCCTGCTCTGCCCAATCAGCGACGAGTCTGCCTTCCAGCTTCAGGGTCGGACCACTCGCTAACCACTGGATTTCTGCACGAAACATTGGATTGATTCTCGAAACGCTTTGTCCTGCTCTCCCATACGCGTTGGAGCGCACGTTTCGTGCCAATGCTGCTGGTGCTATGTGATTGATGTAATTGCCTGGTGGTGAAGACTGGTTCGTCCGAATTGCCGCAATGCGGTCATTGTCCGGATACGGGCAGAGGGCCTCCGGTCGAGTCCATGCCTTGATTCACATTTCCCAAGGCTGGCGTTAGAAATGTGATGGTATTTGCACCCCATGTCTAAGAACCGCCGCCGGCTGCCCCCCCCTCGATCCCGCAATTACTGTCCACTGCACATGGGATAGTTCCACAGAAAAGCACAACTCTAGTTCCTCATTCCGCCCGCCGGCTGTCATGACCGTTCGAGGGCAGTGCCGCAATGTGGGCACCAATCTCCAGCCGCTGCTCGTTCATACTCCCGGCAATTCAGTGATTTGCCGTTGCGACGCATTTGGCGAGCTAAATGCCTGAATACGGGCGATGCATCGATGGCTGAACTGCTTCGAGCGGCAATTCGGGCAGAGCTACCGCGGCATCAGAGAGTCAAGTAGGAACGAAGGAGCCGATATGTACGCCACAAAAACAGTCAATGGCGTCCCCGCGATCCAGCGCGATGGACAAAGTGTGCTGAGTGTCTGCGACCAAGATTGGGAGTTTGCAAACTGGCTATGCGCGCTGCTCAACGAACTAGGCAGCAAGTCCGAATTGTTGCTGAACGAGCAGGACTGGGAGTGGCTCAAGGCGATCGATAGCCCCTTCAGAAGGACGGTACAGCATGCCTGATATCAAGACAGCCCCCAAGATTTCAATCGTTGTTCCTTTTCACAACGAGGAACCTAATGTCATCGAACTGTATAGCCGCCTGCAAGGCGTCATGGAGGAGCTTGGTCGCAGTTACCAGTTCGTCTTTGTCGATGATGGCAGCAGGGATCTGACTTACAAGTTGCTGAAGGAACTCGCCGAAATCGACCCTCATGTAGTCGCGGTTCGGCTGCGTCGAAACTTCGGCCAGACCGCAGCGCTGGCTGCCGGGTTCGCCCACAGCACTGGCGAATATGTGATCGCTATGGATGGCGATCTTCAGCATGATCCCGCAGAGATCCCGGTCTTTCTGGCAAAGATCGAAGAGGGCTACGACATCGTGAGTGGGTGGCGCAGCCACCGCATCGACAATCTGTTGCTCCGGAAGATCCCTTCCCGCTGTGCCAATTGGCTGATGGCCAAGCTCAGCGGGGTCAACATCCACGACTTTGGGACAACCTTCAAGGCCTACCGGGGCGACCTGCTGCGGCAACTGCCGCTCTATGGCGAAATGCACCGTTTCATTCCGGCTATAGCTTCGGCTTACGGAGCCTCGATCTGTGAAATACCCATTCAAAACAACCATCGGAAGCACGGCGAATCGCACTACAACATTTCCCGTACGTTCCGGGTGTTTTTCGATCTCATGACAATTCGATTTCTTCTGCGCTACATGTCGCGCCCGCTTCACTTCTTCGGCCGGCTGGGCGTCATGAACATGGGTGTCGGATCGGCGATTGCACTCTGGCTGCTGGTATGGAAGGTCCTTACACGGACCGACGTCCTGCAGCAACACGGGTTGCTGCTGGTCCTTGCGGCCGTGCTGATCCTGGTGGGGCTCCAACTGGTGGCGCTCGGACTTCTCGGGGAGTTGGAAGTGTGGCAGTACTTCAATCCATCTGCGCGGAGACCTTACGCCGTGTCTGAGGTGCGTGATCTGCACGCCAATCTGAAGGTTCACCTTGCGTCCGAGGTGGGCGCCGCAAACCGGAGCACCTGTGCTGAGTGAGGTTCAAAATCGTCGCGCTGGCCGGTATCGGGAGGCCGTGATGGTACTCCTGTTGACTGTCCTGGCATTTTCAGTTCGCCTCTACCGGGTCGACTTTAACAGTCTGTCCGAGGATGAGGTGGCCAAATATGCGGCCATTCAAGAGTATCGACACGGACACTTTGTCGGCGTCAACAGCGAGCATCCGATGCTGCCGAAGATGCTGGCTTGGGCCAGCCTGACAACCGGTGAACGATGGGGCGGAGTGGCCGCGAGGCATGGCTGGCCCTCGCTAAACCCTGAGGGCTGGCTTCGTCTGCCCAATGTGCTATTCGGTGCAGCGACGACGGCCATCCTATTTTTGTTTTGCCGACGAATGATGGGTGTTGCCGGGTCTTTTGCGGCGAGTTTTTTCTGGGCAGTTGCGCCCTTGCCTGTGGCGTTGAATCGGCTTACGAAGGAGGAAACGCCGCTCACGTTCTTCACCCTATTGGCTTGTTACTTCTACTGTCGCGCCCAACAGGCAGATTCGGGCCCGACTGCACGGCGATGGTACGACCTGAGTGCAATCGGGTTTGGCCTGGCTCTTGCCTCGCAGTACATTCTTCACCTTCTCGGTCTGAACGCGCTTGCCTGGGTTATTGCCGGAAAAATGGGGCTGAACCGCAAGACGTCTCAATTCAGCTACAGACGTTTTTTCCTCGTGATGTTCCTTGCCTTTGTTGTGGTGAACCCGGTCATTCTCTCTCCGGCCAACTTCAATGCCATCTTGCATTGGCTCCATCATGACGGGGTCACGCACAGTGGCTACGATTTCGACGGCAGGCTGTATATGAACTTCCCCTCGCGCCTGCTGGCGGGAGTGCCGTGGTTCTACTATCTCTGGCTGGTGCTGGTAAAGACACCGATTCCAATCCTGGTGGCCCTTATGGTCGGCAGCATCTTGCTTTTGCGAGATCGCCGGACACTCGCGTCGTGTTTTTTTCTATCGCTCGGGGTGGTTCAACTAGCCGGGTTGTCTGTCAGTGGAGCCAAGTGGATCCGATATTCACTTCCGCTCCTGCCCTTCCTGTACCTGGCAGGCGGATACGCGGTTCAACAAACCCTGAAGGCCGCAAAAGGAAAAGTCCTGGGCCCGGCCCTTGTGGGTCCTGCCGCCGTCATTTTGCTGGGATGGCCGCTCCTGGAATTGCAGTCTTGGGCGCCCTACTATTCGTTCTACCTGAACTCAATTGGCGGAGAGAAACAGAACATCACACGCTACTTTGCAATGGATGAAGTGTCCGAGTTTGACACGCGCGAGGTAGCGCAAGAGGTGTGTCCGTTCGCGCCCGCTGCGGCGACGGTAGCAACCGCAAGACCGGCGAGCATGGCCTATTACCTGCAGGCCTGCGGGCGCGCGGACCTTCACATTGTGCCGCTTTACGACACGCATTATGCGCCGCGAGACGGAGATCTGATCGTGCTCGAGCCTTCGCGCCGTTTCTTTGAGACGCAGAGATTCTTCGATGTTTTGGGAAACTCTGGGATGCCCCACAGTGAAATCCGCGTCGGACCGGTTTTGGCGAGCACGATTTATCTCTTCGACTCCTCAGTGCCAGGACCAAAAAGCGGTAAAGAAGAGTTGACGATAACTCAGTTGCGGGGCGCGCCACCTCGGTTCGACAACGATGCTCAAGAACGCGCATCGACAAACACGAGCAGGTTTGGATTCTTAGATCTCACCAGGAGACTCATACAATGACTCCGCTTTACCACGCGAGGAAATCCGAAGTGCGCTGGCTTGTGAGCGCAATCACTTTTTTGATCATCGGCTTCCCGGCCGTCGCACAGCAGGCAAATGTATCTGCACCTCTGAGCGCTGATGAGGTGATGGGACGCGTTGCGCAGATGAGCGAAGTGCGTGCCAAAGCACTGGAAAGCTACTCCAGTGTTCGCACGTATCACCTGGAGTGCCACTGTGTGTCACATAAGAAGGCCGACATGGTGGTACGCACTGACTACCAGGCACCGAATAAAAAAGAGTTCACCATCGTGTCAGAGAGCGGCTCGGGCACGGTGCGGGACCGTGTGTTCAAGAAACTCCTGGAGGCGGAACAGGAGTCGATGCGGGATGAGAATCAGCAGCGTTCGGCGATCACATCCGAGAACTATACCTTCCAGGTGTCTGATTACGAGAAGACCGAAACGGACGAATTCTATGTGCTCGATGCGCAGCCGCGAAGCGAGAACAAGTTTCTGTTTCGAGGCCACATTTGGGTGAATGCAAAAGACTTCGCGATTACTCGAGTCGAGGGCGAGCCGGCTGTCAACCCTTCCTGGTGGACTGTCAAAACTGACTTCCAACGTCGCTACCAGAAAATCGGCAACTTCTGGTTGCCGGAATCCAACGAGAGCGAAACCAAGGTGAGGGTTTTTGGCACAGCGGTTCTGAGTATTGAATATCGCGATTACCAGATCACGCAGGCTGGAAGCGCGACCGTAGCCTCGTCCTACAGCGAAGCACTAGCACCTACAGTAGCCGAAGAGTTTTAGAAAGAACATCGACGCGGCGCTGCATTTGAAGCTCAGCGCTCCTTCTGATCGCTACGGCATTCCCGCTAGCGTAAAGCACCCCGCCGAGCGTTCTTGCAAACTCGCGTGGGCCGGCGCAGATGGGGACCCTTCAGCGATTCCTGGGGAACAGAACCCGCAAAGAATGCGCCGACTATCCTCCATATTTCTTTCCTGAACACAGTTGACAGCACCGGAATCAAAGCAGAAATAGCGCAACCGATCCAGGGCGCTAGGCATCTGGTCCACGGCTGTCGACCTGTTGACCTTTGATGTTTCCACTTTGACACATGACAAAACGAATTCGCGTACCAATCACGTGCCCAGACTGCATCCGGTTATGACCCTTTGAAGGCAGCTGCCCTCATGTGGGCACATGCAATGCGATTTCAATGGTTTATGTCCTTCCCCCACAAGAAGTTCCGCTTGGCCCTCGAAATGCTTTATCAAATGCGCTATGGCAACCTTTGACCACCCTTCCGACTTAGCTCATGGCATTGCATACCCGTCTCTCGGGAGACCAGGATCGCGAACTGACTTGCGGCGTCCGGCATTGCCGCCCGAGGAAGAAGAACGGTCTTCTGCCTCTTCCAGCCTGGAACGAGCAGAAGCTGGCGACATATTCCGCGAAAGTCTAATTGCATCGGGGAAGTCAGGACGGCGAAATCCGTGGGCGACAACTGGAGCGCTGGGCTTCGAACTGCTTGTCCTCGTGACGCTAGTTGTCGCGCCGCTGTATCGCACAATTCCGCTGCCCAAGAGAGAGGCGCTGACGATGTTATATCTACAGCCGCCACCGGCCGCGGGGGTTAATGCCACGAAGCTTAGAGCACCCTCGCCACCGTCTGCGTACACGCCGACCAGCATCGCCATTCCCACCCCTGCGCAAAAGACGCAAGAAGCGCCACCACCTCCGGTCGGCACAACGGTTGGTGTGGTCGGGGGAGTCGCTGGCGGAGTGGCCGGCGGCGCTGCCGGAGAAGTGTTTAACGAAATGCTGAAGAGCGCGCCCAGCGTTCCAGTCCTCGCGAAATCGACTGTGCCGACGCCGGTTAAGAGGATGCGTATCGCCTCCCGGGTAGCGGAGGCGAACCTGATCCACGACGTTCCGCCGCAGTATCCGCCGGAGGCTGGCCGGGCGCGAATTGAAGGAACAGTAGTGCTTATGGCCGTGATCGGCGCCGATGGCAGCGTAAAGGATGTGCGAGTCGAGAGCGGTTTACCAATGCTCGCGCAAGCCGCTATCGATGCAGTGAAGCAATGGCGTTACAAGCCTTACATGATCGACGGAGAACCGGTGGAAGTTGACTCCCGGATCACAATTAACTTCACCCTTTCCGCCAGCTAGGATCGACGATGCAAAACAACACACATCCCTTGTCTAACAGGTTCTGGGACCGGCTCCTGAAACTAACACAAATGTTGGTACTGCTCGCCCTGGGCGGGGTGATCGTTGCAGTACCCATGTCGGCCCAGTCTGCGGAAACGCCGAATGCAAGAACAGGAAAGATTCTCGGTACCGTGGTCGATACGAGCGACGATCCGATTCCCGGTGCCGCCGTGGTCCTTCAAGGGCCGGCCGGTGATCGGCTCACAGTTGTCACAAAGGACGATGGAGCCTTTGTATTCGACCAGGCTCCGGCGGGAATCCCTTATCAGGTCGCTGTCACTGCGGAAGGATTTGCCGACTGGAGTTCGTCCATTACAGTCGAACCCGGACAAGACAAGACGCTAACCGACATCAAACTCCGCATTCTGGCTGTGCAGCGGGCAATTACCGTGAGTTATTCGTCGAAGGAAATTGCTGTCCAACAGCTCAAAGCTGAAGAACAGCAGCGCGTTTTACGCTTTATACCGAACGTATATGTGGTCTACGACCCCCACCCAGAGCCTCTTACTACGCGGATGAAATTCGAGTTAGCGTACAGAGATCTCACCCATCCAGTTTTCTTCGCCCGCACGGCTGCGTGGGCGGGAGTCGAGCAGGCCGCGAGTCGAAACAACTACCCCCAAAACGTGAAAGGATATGGACAGCGGTTAGGGACCGGCCTTGCCGACGGTGTTACCGAAGACTTGATCGGCAATGCTATTCTGCCATCGCTGCTGCATCAAGACCCTCGCTATTTTTATCAAGGCGACGGCACAAAGAAGTCCCGGGCGCTCCACGCGGTCTTAGCTGCATTTATCTGTAAGGGAGACAACGGAAAAACGCAGCCGAATTACTCCACATGGGGGGGCGGTCTGATTGCTTCTTCTATTTCGCTCGCGTACTACCCAAGTTCGGAGCGCAATGCTCGGCATGTATTCGGAACCTTTGGAATCGGAATGGGCCTGCATGTTGGTGGCGGTTTACTGCAAGAGTTTGTCCTGGACAAACTCACGAGCAGGGGTAAGCACTAGTTTCGAGCGCTCGCAAGCTGTTGAAAGACAAGTGGCGAGTGCGGATCTGCCCGATGCGCACGACCGGATCGAGTTCGATCTATAAGTCACCTCTCCACGTGCGATCCTGGCGCCGGTCTCCGAGTGTCGTATTGGTCGATGGCAGGATGGTTCCCGGACCTTCGGGAGAACAGTCCACGGTAACAATTCGAGCGCGCGACTCGAACGGGAATGTTGGAATAGTCTCGGTGGATACGACGAAGGCGGATCGAATCCCCACGATTCAGGTTCAGCAAACCCCTGCCGAAAAGCCATAATAAAGCGATCCCAGATTAATTGTATCCATTCCAAGTACAGGCCAGCGGCTGGGACTAACTCTCCGGCTCGCTGCCCAAGTGTGGTCAGTGACCGTGACAGGTCATTCGATGTCTCTGCAGTAACGGCCGATCGAATTGGTAGACAGTTATTTTCATCCACTTACAAGCGGCCACTTCTGGCAGCCGGATTGCGAATACAACATGCGATCGTGAAATTGCTTCAGGGGATAGGCTGTGCTTGGAGAACTAATAAACATCCCGACTGACACACTTATTGACATGCTGTACATAATCCTCGCCGGTGACTCCGCAATCAATGCTAACGATGCAGTAGAAATCGAACAAATTCAACGCGAGTTACAACGTAGAGGCGGGAAGCAATGCTGGAGCGTTCACGCTGTAAACTGAGGGATTAGCAGCTGGGAGTGGCGTGTCCTTACGACAAGAGGCGGGCGAAGAGAACTTCTTCCTGTTCGGTTTGACGGCTGAGCAGGTGATTGGCAGTCGAGGATGGTACAACCCGCGCTGGCACTACGAACACGATCCGGAGACTCGCCAGGCCCTGGACTTGATTTTCTCGGATTATTTCAGTCGCTATGAGCCGGGTGTGTTCGAGCCGTTGCGGGACATGTTGCTGAACCACGGCGATTACTACATGCATTTGGCGGACCTGAACTCATACCTCACGGCAGACGCGCAGCTGACAGCGGCATATGCCGATTCCGACCAGTGGGCGCGCAAGGCCATCCTGAATGTGGCGGGTTCGGGGAAGTTCTCCAGCGACCGCACTATCGCGCAATACGCAGCAGAAATCTGGAACGTAAGGCCGTGTCCAATCCCAGAGAAAGCGTAAAAGAGGACGCGTCACAAAGAACACAGAAAACAAGGAGAGTGGAGTGAAATTTACAAAGTCAATTATTGTTCAAGCGATGGCAAAGTTTGGTCCTGCATTGGTCCTGGCGCTCGTCGCGTGCTCCGCGACCTATGCACAGGATGTGAGAACCAACTATATGCCGGGAACTGATTTTTCAAAATACCACACCTATGCATGGGTCGACGAGGTACAAGGCGTACCCGCGGTAGGTGGCCACCCCGACCAGATTCTGGACGCCCAGGTCAAGCAGGCAATCGATTCACAGATGACAGCCAAGGGCCTCACCAAAGTGGTGGACGGTAAGCCCGATTTACTCCTCGGCTACCAGCTCGCGATCGATCGGGAGAAGCAGATCAACGGCTTCGGGTCCGGCTGGGGCGGCGGATGGGGCGGCGGTTGGGGTCCGT
>JGI26340J50214_10000519_pt1 | contig 13438 bp, 16 predicted proteins | sample BogFormECP12_OM2_FD_50214 | JGI IMG/M metagenome (IMG submission 50214)
TGAAGTTCTACGACAACCTGGGCGGCCCGGAAACCTACAACCACTATCCGATCGGCTGGGCGATGGCTTTCAACACGCCGTACAAGCTGTTCAAGCGATACGCCTCCCATGAGGGGGGAATCGCCGACACCGCGATCGTCAGCTGGCCGAAAGGGATTGCAGCGCACGGGGAGGTGCGCGACAACTACATCAACGTCTGCGACATCACCCCGACCGTGTACGACCTGCTGGGCATCACGCCGCCGGAAACGGTGAAGGGCATACCCCAGAAGCCGCTCGATGGGATCAGTTTCAAAGCGGCGCTGGCCGACGCCGCTGCCGAGACCGGCAAGGACACGCAGTTCTACGAGATGCTCGGCACCCGCGGGATCTGGCACAGGGGCTGGTTCGCCAACACCGTCCATGCCGCCACCCCGTCGGGCTGGTCGCACTTCGACCAGGACCGCTGGGAGCTGTTCCACATCGAGGACGACCGCAGCCAGTGCCATGACGTCGCCGCCGAACAACCCGAGAAGCTCGAGGAGATGAAACGGCTGTGGTTCAGCGAGGCCGGCAAGTACAACGGGTTGCCGCTGGCCGACCTGAACCTCCTCGAGACGATGACGCGGTGGCGTCCCTACCTCGCCGGCGAGCGGTCAAGGTTCGTGTACTACCCCAACACCGCCGAGGTGGGAATCGGTGCCGCGGTGGAGATTCGCGGCCAGTCGTTCTCGGTGCTGGCCGAGGTCACCGTCGACACCACGGGGGCCGAGGGGGTGCTGTTCAAGCAGGGCGGCGCGCACGGCGGCCATGTCCTGTTCGTACAGGACGGGCGGCTGCACTACGTCTACAACTTCATGGGCGAGGAGGAGCAGAAGGTCTCCTCGTCCGGCGCGGTGCCGTTGGGCAAGCACATCTTCGGCGTCCGCTACGACCGGGCCGGGACGGTGGAGGGCAGTCACACACCGGTTGGGGAGGCGACGCTCCACATCGACGACGAGGTCGTCGGGTCGCTGCCCAACGTGAAGGTCCATCCGGGCACGTTCGGGCTGGCCGGGGCGAGCCTGAGCATCGGGCGTAACACCGGTTCGGCGGTGTCGCGCTCCTACAAGGCGCCGTTCGCGTTCACCGGTGGCACGATCGTGCAGGTGGTCGTCGACGTCTCGGGCGAGCCCTACCAGAATGTGGAAAAGGAGCTGGCGCTGGCCTTCGCGAAGGACTGACCGGGCTGCCACGCCTACCCTGGTCGCATGCTGACCGAGCTCGTCGACGTGCAAGGCGGATCGTTCCGCATGGGCTCGACGAGCTTCTATCCCGAAGAGGCGCCGGTGCACACGGTGACGGTCGGCGGTTTCGCGATCGAGCGGCATCCGGTGACCAACGCGCAGTTCGCCGAATTCGTCTCGGCGACCCGTTATGTCACGGTCGCCGAGCAGCCGCTCGATCCCGCGCTGTACCCGGGCGTCGCCGAGGCCGACCTGCAGCCGGGGGCGCTGGTGTTCCGCCCCACCGCCGGTCCGGTCGACCTGAGAAACTGGCGCCAGTGGTGGGACTGGATGCCCGGCGCGAGCTGGCGGCATCCGTTCGGCCCGGGCAGCGACGTCGACGCCAGGCAGGACCATCCTGTCGTGCAGATCGCTTACCCCGACGCGCTGGCGTACGCGCGCTGGGCCGGCCGGCGGTTGCCGACGGAGGCCGAATGGGAGTACGCCGCCAAAGCCGGCTCCACCACCGTGTATCCGTGGGGCGACGAGGCCGGCCCCGACGGGCGCCTGATGGCCAACACGTGGCAGGGCCGCTTCCCGTACCGCAACGACGGCGCGCTCGGCTGGTTCGGCACCTCACCGGTCGGGACCTTTCCGCCCAACCGCTTCGGCCTCGTCGACATGATCGGCAACGTCTGGGAGTGGACGGCGACGCGGTTCTCCGCACACCACCGGACAGGGGAGGCGCAGCCGTCGCCGTGCTGCGCGCCGATCGAGCCGGCCGATCCGGCGGTGAGCCAGACGCTCAAGGGCGGCTCCCACCTGTGCGCACCCGAGTACTGCCACCGCTACCGCGCGGCGGCGCGGTCACCGCAGTCTCAGGACAGCGCCACCACCCACATCGGGTTCCGCTGCGTCGCCGATCGGTAGCCTCCCAAGTGCGTGACCAGCGCAGATTTGGCTCTGGGCAGGTCTTCGCCTAGAATCTAGGGGTTGTCTTGGGCAGACCTCGGCCGGCAGCGCTGTTTGACGCCGTCGGCCCTGCGTGCCCTTAGACGACAAAGACCGCGCACGTCGCAGTATCTGGCGTGCGCACGTGAACCACGTCGAGGAGCTTGTAGTGATTCAGCAGGAATCGCGGCTGAAGGTCGCCGACAACACGGGCGCCAAGGAAATCCTGTGCATCCGGGTGCTCGGTGGATCGTCGCGGCGCTACGCCGGCATCGGCGATGTCATCGTGGCGACGGTCAAAGACGCCATCCCCGGCGGCAACGTAAAGCGCGGTGATGTGGTCAAGGCCGTCGTGGTGCGCACCGCCAAGGAGCGCAGGCGTCCGGACGGCAGTTACATCAAGTTCGACGAAAACGCCGCGGTGATCCTGNGGCCCGACAACGACCCGCGCGGAACCCGCATCTTCGGNCCCGTCGGCCGCGAACTCCGTGAGAAGCGGTTCATGAAGATCGTTTCGCTGGCCCCGGAGGTGCTGTAGATGAAGATCCACAAGGGCGACACCGTGCTCGTCATCTCCGGTAAGGACAAGGGCGCCAAGGGCAAGGTCCTGAAGGCCTACCCCGCCAGGAACAAGGTTCTGGTCGAGGGCGTCAACCGGATCAAGAAGCACACGCCGATCTCGACCAACCAGCGCGGCGCGCAGTCCGGCGGCATCGTCACGCAGGAGGCGCCGATCCACGTGTCGAACGTGATGATCGTCGACTCCGACGGCAAGCCGGCCCGCGTCGGATACCGCATCGATGAACAGACCGGCAAGAAGGTCCGCATTTCCCGCCGCAACGGCAAGGACATTTGATGACTACCGCAGAAAAAGTCGCAGAAAAAGTTCAGCCCCGGCTCAAGCTCCGCTACCGCAACGAGATCCGCGATTCGCTGCAGTCGCAGTTCGGCTACGCCAACGTGATGCAGATCCCGGGTGTGGTCAAAGTCGTCGTCAACATGGGCGTCGGCGACGCCGCCCGCGACGCGAAGCTGATCAACGGCGCCGTCAACGACCTTGCCGCGATCACCGGTCAGAAGCCGGAGGTGCGGCGGGCCCGCAAGTCGATCGCCCAGTTCAAGCTGCGTGAGGGCATGCCGATCGGTGCGCGGGTGACGTTGCGCGGCGACCGGATGTGGGAGTTCCTCGACCGGTTGATCTCGATCGCGCTGCCTCGTATCCGTGACTTCCGGGGGTTGTCGCCCAAGCAATTCGACGGCGCGGGGAACTACACGTTCGGGTTGACCGAGCAGTCGGTTTTCCACGAGATCGACGTGGACTCGATCGATCGGCCGCGGGGCATGGACATCACCGTCGTCACCTCGGCCACGACCGATGACGAAGGGCGAGCGCTGTTGCGGCAACTCGGCTTCCCGTTCAAGGAGAACTGAAGACATGGCAAAGAAGGCCCTGATCATCAAGGCGCAGCGCAAGCCGAAGTTCAAGGTGCGCGCCTACACCCGGTGCAGCAAGTGCGGCCGCCCGCACGCGGTGTACCGCAAGTTCGGCCTGTGCCGGATCTGCCTGCGCGAAATGGCGCACGCGGGCGAGTTGCCCGGCGTGCAGAAGAGCAGCTGGTAATTGCGAAACCCCGATAGCCCCGAAGAGAAAGGTGCGCGGAAGGCCCNAGCCGAGGGAACCACCGCGAGGAAGGTGACACCGCTGTCATGACGATGACGGACCCGATCGCAGACTTCCTGACACGTCTGCGCAACGCCAATTCGGCGTTCCACGACGAGGTGGAACTGCCGCACAGCAAGATCAAGGCCAACATCGCCGAGATCCTCAAGTCGGAGGGCTACATCGCCGACTACCACGTCGAGGATGCGCGCGTCGGCAAGAAGCTCATCGTGCAGTTGAAGTACAGCCCGAGCCGTGAACGCAGCATCGCGGGTCTGCGCCGGGTGTCCAAGCCGGGACTGCGGGTATACGCGAAGTCCACCAGCCTGCCGCGGGTGCTCGGCGGCCTGGGCGTGGCGATCATCTCCACGTCGTCGGGTCTGCTCACCGACCGCCAGGCGGCCAGACAAGGCGTGGGCGGCGAAGTCCTCGCTTACGTGTGGTGAGGAGAAGCAGACATGTCGCGTATTGGAAAGCAGCCGGTCCCGGTACCCGCGGGGGTCGACGTGACGATCGACGGGCAGAACGTCTCCGTGAAGGGCCCCAAGGGCACCCTGGCGTTGGATGTGGCCCAGCCGATCAGCGTGTCACGCAACGACGACGGCGCGATCGTGGTCAGCCGGCCCGACGACGAACGACGCAACCGCTCGTTGCACGGGCTGTCCCGCACTCTCGTGTCGAACCTGGTGACCGGTGTGACGCAGGGCTACACCACCAAGATGGAGATCTTCGGCGTCGGCTACCGCGTGCAACTGCGCGGCTCCAACCTGGAGTTCTCGCTGGGCTTCAGCCACCCGGTCGTGATCGAGGCACCCGAGGGCATCACGTTCGCGGTGGAGACCCCGACCAAGTTCTCGGTCTCGGGCATCGACAAACAAAGAGTCGGCCAGATCTCGGCGAACATCCGCCGGTTGCGCCGCCCGGACCCGTACAAGGGCAAGGGCGTGCGCTACGAAGGCGAGCAGATCCGCCGCAAGGTCGGAAAGACGGGTAAGTAGACATGGCTGCGACACAAGAGAAGACACGGGCGAATTCGACGCACTTGCGGCACAGCGCTTCTGCGGACCGCCGCATCGCGCGGACGCGCCGGCACGCCCGGTTGCGCAAGAAGGTGTCGGGCACCGGCGAGCGGCCCCGTCTGGTGGTGCACCGCTCGTCGCGACACATCCACGTGCAACTGGTCAACGACCTCAACGGCACCACCCTGGCGGCCGCGTCATCCATCGAACCTGATGTGCGCGCCGTCGAGGGTGACAAGAAGGCCCACAGTGTGCGGGTCGGTCAGCTGATCGCCGAGCGCGCGAAAGCCGCGGGCATCGGCACGGTGGTGTTCGACCGCGGCGGCTACACCTACGGCGGTCGGATCGCAGCGCTGGCCGATGCCGCGCGGGAAAGCGGGCTGAAGTTCTGATGACGGAAAACGGAAGGATTGCATGATGGCGGAACAGGCGACAGGCGCCGCCGGAGCCGCCGGGTCGGCGACATCGGGTAGTGGGCCCGCGACATCCGGCACGGCCGATGGCCGGACCGAGGCCCGCGAGGGCCGAGGCCGGCGCGACGGCCGCGGCCGGGACAGCGGCGACAAGACGAACTACCTCGAGCGGGTGGTCGCGATCAACCGCGTGTCGAAGGTCGTCAAGGGNGGTCGGCGGTTCAGCTTCACCGCGCTGGTGATCGTCGGCGACGGCAACGGCATGGTCGGCGTCGGCTACGGCAAGGCGAAGGAAGTGCCCGCCGCGATTGCCAAGGGCGTGGAGGAAGCCCGCAAGAACTTCTTCCGGGTGCCGCTGATCGGCGGCACGGTCACCCATCCCGTGCAGGGTGAGGCCGCAGCGGGCGTGGTGCTGCTGCGTCCGGCCAGCCCCGGAACCGGTGTGATCGCCGGTGGCGCCGCCCGTGCGGTGCTGGAATGCGCGGGCGTGCACGACATTCTGGCCAAGTCTCTGGGCAGCGACAACGCAATCAACGTGGTGCACGCCACCGTGGCGGCACTCAAGCTGCTGCAGCGTCCCGAGGAAGTTGCCGCGCGCCGCGGCCTGCCGATCGAGGACGTCGCCCCGGCCGGCATGCTCCGCGCCCGCAGGGAGAGCGCCTCGCTGGCCGCTTCTGCGCCACGGGAAGGGACGGCATAGCGATGGCGGAGTTGAAGATCACCCAAGTACGCAGCACGATCGGCGCGCGGTGGAAGCAGCGCGAGAGCCTGCGCACGCTGGGCCTGCGCCGGATCCGGCATTCCGTTGTCCGCGAGGACAGCCCGCAGGTTCGCGGGCTGATCGCGGCGGTGAACCACCTCGTCGAGGTCGAGCCGGTCAGTTCCGGCGGCCAGGCGCCGAAGGCGAAGGGCGGCAAGAAATGACGATCAAACTGCACGACCTGCGCCCGGCGCCCGGGTCGAAGACCAAACGCACCCGTGTGGGACGTGGTGAGGGTTCCAAGGGCAAGACCGCCGGCCGCGGCACCAAGGGCACCAAGGCGCGCAAGAGCGTGCCGGTGACCTTCGAGGGTGGCCAGATGCCGATCCACATGCGGCTGCCCAAGCTGAAGGGATTCCGCAACCGGTTCCGCACCGAGTACGCCGTCGTCAACGTCGGCGACATCAACCGGCTGTTCCCCGACGGCGGCGACGTCAGCGTCGACAGCCTGGTGGCCAAGGGTGCGGTCCGCAAGAACACTTTGGTGAAGGTGCTCGGGGACGGCAAGCTGACCGCCAAGGTCAACGTCACCGCCCACAAGTTCAGTGGCAGCGCACGCGAGAAGATCACCGCGGCAGGCGGTTCGGTCACGGAGCTTGCGCGAGGTAGCTGATCCTCACTGCAACTGCGGGATCACCTCGGCGGCAAGCCGTTCCATCTGCTCGCGGTCTTCGGCCACGTTCTCGCCGACCGGATTAAGCAGGACCGTGGCGGCGCCTGCGTCGATGACCTCACGAACTCCACGGACCAGGTCAGCAGGGGTGCCCGATAGCGGCACGTCCTCGATGCCGGGCATCTGGCCGTAGATCCGGTGCAGCCCCGCGAGCACGCGTTCGCGCGCGCGGGCGCGGTCGTCATCGACGATCAGGTACACGCGCTTGCCGATCGTGAACCCGGCGGGGTCTTTACCCTGGTCCTCCAGCGCACGGCGCAGCGTCTGGACCGCCTCGGCGAAACTCGCGCTGGTGGAAGAACCCGCGCCCATGAAGGCATCGCCGAGTCGTTCGGCCCTGGCCAGCGCCGCCGGGGCGCTGCCACCGAACCAGATCGGCGGATGCGGACGCTGTACCGGTTTCGGCTGGATCAGAAGGTTCTCGACATCACGGAATCGGCCATGGAACGTCACATCGGGCTCGTCGGACCAGGCCGCCTTCATCAGCTGAAGGCCTTCGGTGAAGCTCGCGATGAAGGTAGCCTTCTCCACCCCGAAGGCCCGGAACGGCCGGAAGCCGCCGCCCGGCGCCACGCCGAAGTCAAGCCGCCCGTGGCTGAGGCGGTCCACCGCAGTTGCGATCGAAGCGAGCTGCAGCGGGTCGTGCAACGACGAGATGATGACCGCGACCCCCAGACGTAGACGAGTGGTGCACGCCGCCGCCCAAGCCAGTAGCTCCATCGGCGCGATCAAGGGCGCCGGGCCGACGACTTGTTCAAGGACCCAGCCCCCGTCGAAGCCGAGCTGCTCGGCACGGGCCAGGTAGGAGCGCACGCCATCGCTGTCGAAGCCGTCCACGTCACGTTGCGGGATGGAAATCGAAAACCTCACCAGACCACGGTAGGCCGACGCAGGAGTCACCGGCCATCGGTAGGCTCGCAAGCATGTTCGCTTTCTCGCCCGGCATCCCGGGCTTCGACGACGTGCGTGCGCTGGTGCGCCGCGTCGACACCGCACGCCACCATGGCGTGCCGAACGGCTGCGTGCTCGAGCTCGACCTGTTGTCGGCCCCGCCGGAAACCGGCGGCTTCGACCCGTTCGCGATCATCTCGGGCGGCGGCCGGCACCTGATCCTGCGCGACGCCGTTGCCGCCATCCACCGTGCCGCCGACGACCCCCGGGTGGCGGGGCTGATCGCCCGGATTCAGATCCCGGCGGCGGCCGCCGGCCCGATACAGGAGTTGCGTGAGGCCATTGCCGCGTTCAGTGCGGTCAAGCCATCCCTGGCGTGGGCGGAGACGTACCCCGGCACGCTTTCCTACTACCTCGCGTCGGCGTTCGGTGAGGTGTGGATGCAGCCGTCGGGCACGGTCGGGCTGGTCGGCTTCGCAACGAACGCGTTGTTTCTGCGCGGCGCGCTCGACAAGGCAGGCGTCGAAGCGCAGTTCGTCGCCCGCGGCGAATACAAGTCCGCGGCAAACCTTTTCACTCAAGACAGCTATACCGACGCACACCGCGAGGCCGACACCCGGCTGCTGGAAAGCCTGCACGGTCAGGTGTGGCAGGCCGTCGCCGAGTCGCGTCACCTCGACGCGGCGTCGGTGGACGCGCTGGCCGACCGGGCGCCGCTGCTTCGCGACGACGCTGTCAGCGGAGGCCTCGTCGACCGGATCGGATTTCGCGACGAGGCATATGCGCGTATCGCTGAACTCGTCGGGGCTGAAGGTCATTCGCCAGAGAGCGACGAGCCGCCGCGGCTATACCTCGCCCGCTACGCCAGGGCCACCTCGTCCCGTCCCGGCGTTCCGACTCCGCGCCTGCCGGGCCGCAAAGCCAGGCCGACGATCGCGGTCGTCACGCTGGCCGGACCCATTGTCAGCGGGCGAGGCGGCCCCCAGCCGCTGCCGCTGGGCAGCACCAGCGCCGGCGGCGACACGATCGCCGCGGGACTGCGCGAAGCGGCTGCCGACGACGCCGTTGCCGCGGTGGTACTGCGCGTCGACAGCCCCGGGGGATCGGTCACCGGGTCGGAGACCATCTGGCGTGAGGTCGCCCGGACCCGCGACGACGGCACGCCGGTCGTCGTCTCGATGGGCGCGGTAGCGGCTTCCGGCGGCTACTACGTGTCGATGGGTGCGGACGCGATCGTCGCCAATCCGGGCACGATCACCGGCTCGATCGGCGTGGTGACCGGCAAGCTGGTGGCCCGGGGGCTCAAGGAGCGTCTCGGTGTCGGCTCGGATGCGTTGCGCACCAATGCAAACGCAGACGCATGGTCGACGAACGCACCTTTTACTCCCGAACAGCACGCGCAGGTCGAGGCCGAGGCGGACCTGTTCTACCAGGACTTCGTGCGGCGCGTCGCCGAAGGGCGGGGCATGTCCGTCGGAGATGTCGACGCGGTGGCGCGGGGACGGGTGTGGACGGGAGCCGACGCGCTCGAGCGCGGCCTGGTCGACGAGCTCGGGGGCCTGCGGGCCGCGATCACCCGCGCGAAGATTCTGGCGGGTCTGGACACAGACGAAGAGGTGCGCATCGTCAGCTACCCCGGATCGTCGCTGATGGAACTGCTACGGCCACGGCCCTCGTCCCAGCCCGCGGCGGCTTCGCTCCCCGAGGCGGTCGGCGCTCTCGTCGGCCGGTCAGTGGCTCACGCGCTCGACACCGCCACGGCGGCGTTGGACGGGTCGACCTCGCTGTTACTGGGCGACTATCGGTTCTGAGCGGCTACTTCAGCACCGCGCTGACATAGCTCAGGCCGGCGAACAAGGCGGTGGCTTCGTCGTCGGGGAACTCAAAGCCGTTGGCTGCGTAAGCCTCCTCCATCGTCTGCGTCGAGACGTCCCAACCGTGGGATGCCAGGTATTCGATGACGTGGCTGCGCTCGCCGTGGTAGACCAGGTCGGCCATCTCGATGTCGTGCCCGTAGCGCTTCAGACGTTCCGAAATGCGTTGCGACCGCTCGTCGGAGAAGACGGCAACGTCGGGCACGTGCTCGGTGGCCACCCGACTTCCCGGTGCGCTGAGTGCGGTGATGTTGTCGAACAATTTGTCCTGAGCCTGGGGCGGCAGGTAGATCAGCAGCCCCTCCGCGCTCCATGCGGTCGGCTGTGTTCGGTCAAAGCCGCTGTCCAGCAATGCCTTCGGCCAATCATCGCGCAAGTCGATCGCAACACTCCGACGCTCGGCGGTCGGCTCGGCGCCCAGACCGGCCAGCGTCTTGGTCTTGAACTCGATCACGTCGGGCTGGTCGATCTCGTAGACCACGGTTCCGGTCGGCCACGGCAGCCGATAGGCGCGCGCGTCCAGCCCCGAGGCCAGGATCACGGCCTGCCGCACGCCCGCCGCGGCGGCGTCGGTGAACAGCCGGTCGAAGAAACGGGTGCGAACGGCCATTCCCTCGGCTGCGCGGCGCATGTTGAATTCCGGATCCACGTCGGCGAGATCGACCTTCCCGTCGACCAGCCGGGTGAAGAAGTCGACGCCGACCGCGCGGACCAGCGGTTCCGCGAACGGATCGTCGATCAGCTTTTCGCGGGAAGCCAGCGCGCGTTGGGTGGCCACCATCGTCGCGGTCGCGCCCACGCTGGACGCCAAATCCCAAGTGTCGTTGTCGGTCCGGGCCATCTTGATCCTTTGCTTCTTGGTCGCGGCTTTCTGGTCGCGTTAATTCTTGGTGGCGTTCACGGCGATCGAGTTGCGCAACGGCGCGCCCAGCTCACCGTCGGGAAGCGGAAGGCCGGCGGCCGCGAACAGGTCGGCGCGGGTCTGCGCAGACACCTGCCATCCGTGGCCGGTCAGGTAATCCACGACATGGTTTCGCTCGCCGGTGTACCAGAGCTGCTGCAGGTCGACGTCGAACCCGTGCTCGCCCCACTTGCTGGTCATCGACGTCACGCGGGGACTGATCAGTGCGGTCGGGTCGGGGTGGTACTCGGTGGCGAGCCGGCTGCCCGGTGCGCTGAGTGCGGTGATGTTGTCGAACAGCCGGTCCTGAGCGTCGGGTGGCAGATACATCAGCAAGCCCTCGGCGCTCCAGGCGGTCGGGGCTGCCTCGTCGAATCCGCAGCGCCGCAGGGCAGCCGGCCAATCCTCGCGGAGGTCGACCGCCACGGTGCGGCGTTGCGCGGTCGGCTCCGCGCCCAGGCCGGCCAGCGTTCTGGTCTTGAACTCGATCACGTCGGGCATATCCACTTCGTAGACGGCGGTGCCGTCGGGCCAGTTCAGCCGATACGGACGCGAATCCAGCCCGGCGGCCAGGATCACTGCCTGCCGGATACCCGCCCCGCCGGCATCGGTGAAGAAGTCGTCGAAGAAGCGCGTGCGCACGGCCATCATGTGGACCAGCCGCTGGATGTTGAACTCGGCGTCATCGTCGATGTCGGACGCGGTGAGCTCGCCTTCGACCAGGCGGCAGAAAAACTCGATGCCGACCGCCTTGACCAGTGGCTCGGCGAACGGGTCGTGGATCAGCGGCTCGGGCTCCCTGGTCGCCAGCGCACGGGCGGCGGCGACCATCGTCGCCGTCGCGCCGACACTCGACGCCAAGTCCCAACTGTCGTCTTCGGTTCGCACCATCGTGTTCCCTTTATCTGAGTGTGGCGCTGATGTAGACGATGTCCCCGAACGGCAACGTGTCGTCGTCGAGCGGTTCCAGGCCGTATCTTTTCACCAGCTCTTTGCTGCTGGCGCCGACCGTCTCCCAGCCGTGGGTGCTGAGGTACGCCGCCGCCTCGTTGCGGTCGCCGAAGTACATCAGGCTCGTCATGTCCAAATCGAAGCCGTGGTCGCGCCACCGCGCCGAGATCCGTTGCATCCGCTCCCTGATCTCGTTCTCGTCGCGCTTGTTCATGTCGACCACTGTTTCGGTGGCGAACCGGCTGCCTTCGGCAGACAGCGCGGTGACATTGTCGAGCAACCGGTCCTGGGCCTCGGCTGGCAGATAGCCGAGCAGCCCCTCGGCGCTCCACGCGCTCGGCCGCTCGGGGTCGAACCCCGCCTCTCCGAGGGCCGTCGGCCAGTCGTGGCGCAGGTCGGTGGCGACGGTCCGGCGGTCCGCGGCCGGCTCGGCACCAAGACGAGCCAGCGTCCGGGTCTTGAATTCGATGACCTGCGGCTGGTCGATCTCGTAGACAGTGGTGCCTGCCGGCCAGGCGAGCCGATAGGCGCGTGCGTCAAGCCCGGACGCAAGGATCACCGCCTGACGAATCCCCGCCGCAGCCGCCTCGAGGAAGAAGTCGTCGAAAAACTTGGTCCTGAGCGCGATGTGGTCGCTCATCCGCGCCGCGCGCTTCGGGTCGTCGTGCACCGCCGCCGGATCCAGCTCGCCGCGTGCCAGGCGCGTCAACGCGTCGATGCCAACCGCCTCCACCAGTGGTTGGGCGTACGGATCGCTGATCAGCGGGTTCGGCTCGCGCGATGCCAGCGCGCGGGACGCGGCCACCATCGTCGCCGTGGCCCCCACACTGGAGGCGAGGTCCCAGCTGTCGTGGTCTGTACGCGTCATTGCGACCCTTTCACCCGCCGTGTTCATCCCGAGATCGGAACACTGCCTCACCCGATACTTAGTCGATGTAACGAGCCAACTCAGACTGTACGCCGCACACGTTGAGTCCCCCGCGAGCGAGCGGGCAGTTCCCCCGGCCCGCGGGGCACAGCTGTTACTCTCGTAGACTGTTCAACGCCTGACTTGCGCCGCGCGACCTGCGGCGGGTCGGCGCGACACGGACCAACCCGACGCTGGTGCAGACCAGCCGATTTGGCACGCCGCGGATGAGATCTCGGCTGCGCAGGAGGAAGAGTGCTCTCGGCTTTCATCTCATCGCTGCGGACAGCCGACCTGCGACGCAAGATCCTGTTCACGCTCGGGATCGTCATCCTGTACCGGGTCGGCGCCTCGCTGCCTTCTCCCGGCGTCAACTACGGCAACGTGCACAAGTGCATCGATCAGGTCAGCGGGGGGCAAGCGGGGCAGATCTACTCGCTGATCAACCTGTTCTCCGGTGGGGCGTTGCTGAAGCTCACGGTGTTCGCCGTGGGGGTCATGCCCTACATCACCGCCAGCATCATCGTGCAACTGCTGACCGTGGTGATCCCGCGATTCGAGCAGCTGCGCAAGGAAGGCCAGTCGGGTCAGGCCAAGATGACCCAGTACACCCGATACCTGGCCGTCGCGCTGGCCATCCTGCAGGCCACCAGCATCGTCGCCCTGGCGGCCAACGGTGGCCTGCTGCAGGGCTGCAACCTGGACATCATCGCCGACCAGTCGATCTTCACTCTTGTCGTCATCGTGCTGGTGATGACCGCCGGCGCGGCGCTGGTGATGTGGATGGGCGAACTCGTCACGGAGCGGGGCATCGGCAACGGCATGTCGCTGCTGATCTTCGCCGGTATCGCCGCCCGCATCCCCGGCGAGGGCAGGAACATCCTGGATACCCGCGGCCCCCTGGTATTCGCCGCGGTCTGCGTCGCGGCGCTGATCATCATCGTCGGCGTGGTCTTCGTCGAACAGGGTCAGCGACGCATCCCCGTTCAGTACGCCAAGCGGATGGTCGGGCGGCGCATGTACGGCGGCACGTCCACCTACCTGCCGCTGAAGGTGAACCAGGCAGGCGTCATCCCGGTCATCTTCGCGTCGTCGCTGATCTACATCCCGCACCTGATCACCCAGCTGGTGCGCAGCGGAAGCTCCACACCGGGCAACAGCTGGTGGGACAAGTTCGTCGGCAATTACCTGTCGGACCCGAGTAACTGGGTCTACATCGGGATCTATTTCGGACTGATCATCTTCTTCACCTAC
>JGI26340J50214_10000522_pt1 | contig 13396 bp, 11 predicted proteins | sample BogFormECP12_OM2_FD_50214 | JGI IMG/M metagenome (IMG submission 50214)
ATCTGCGACAATTATCTCACTGTGCAGCAGGACATCCTGGAAACCTTTGTCGACCGAGGTCAATTGCGTAAGTTGACAGAGCCCACTGTGCTTCCTAACGGTAAACGCATTCCCGGCTTGAAACTCGACCATCCTCGACAACTGGCTTTGATGCATGCCCTGGTACGTTTCGCTCACATTGCCGCGGGAAGCACCTTTACGACGGCTGAGCTTTATCCCTACGTTTTGGCCCCTCTGCAAATGTCCGCCGACCAATACAGTCTGGCTTCGCTTCGCTACGATCTTTCCAAATTGAGAGTCAAAGCGTTGGTCGAGAAACTCCCCAAATCGCGCCGCTATCGGCTCTGTCCACAGGGCTACTCCATTTGTCTGGTGTTTCTCAAACTCTTCGAACGCATTTACTCACCGCTCGCTGCCGGGTTACTTCAGCCCCACCGGGCCGACTCCAAACTCCAGCATCACAAGCGAACCCAGTTGGATCGCCTCTATCAAAAGATCGTAGACGATCTCGATATGCTTCTTGGTGCGGTTGGCCTCAAAGCTGCCTGAAACAACGAGAACAAAATTCCCGTCAGAATCGGCATAACGGGCTAATCCATGGGTTGAGAAGGTGGTTTGACAATACCGCGAGACGCATGTTGATCCCCCAAATGTGTGTTCAATACGCTACGGGATCGTGAAACATCAAACTCATTGTTCGCAAAATAAACTTGGTGTCCAAAGCCGGCGCGCGCGTATATCGAGCAAGAGTGCCTCGGAGGCGAAAGTCTCTGCCAGAATCTGAGGTTGCGTCCGCCCCGCCTTGCCATCGCGTTCGATCGCGTGCAGATTACGAGGCGCTCGCCGGAGCTAATTTATGAAACGTTGGGACCCGCAAGGTGATGAATCGCTACACAGGACGTTACAGCTTGCGCCAGACTGCTACCGGGCTAACGGGCTGAGCGTCGTCAGGTGCGTCAACCGCAAAGGCGGGGCCTGTCCCTATTTGGATAGGTACGGGCCGGGCAATTAGTATGAACCTTGCAATCCAGTGGCTGGCGCAGGTGTGGACCACTTCGGGGATTATGGCCGCCATAGTGTCGCTGCCAGGCACGGTGGAGTTGTTCATGCTGACCCTGGGCGCCGTGCTGCCGAAAAGGTCGAAGCTGCTGGCCCAACATTCTACGGGCCGCTTCAGATTGGCAGCACTGGTTCCCGCCCACAATGAACAAGTAACCATTCAGGACTGCGTGCAGAGCCTCCAGCGAGCCAGTCGTGGGGATTTTGAAATCCAGATCGTCGTAGTTGCAGACAATTGCGAGGACCGGACGGGGGATGTCGCAGAGATGGCCGGCGCCCGTGTCCTAGTGAGGCAGGACCCTAATCTCCGCGGAAAAGGCTACGCGCTCGATTTCGCATTCAAGACGCTCCTTTCGGAGGGTTTCGACGCGTTCCTGATTGTCGATGCCGATTCTGAGGTCTCGAACAATTTCTTTCTGGAAGCTGGGGAGCTTCTGCGCTCGGGTGCCGATGCCGTACAGTGCCGTTATCTCGTCAAGAACCCTTCAGAATCCATACGCACACGACTGATGAGCGTCGCTTATCGGGCCTTTAACGTCTTGCGAGCCAAGGGACGTGATCGCTTGGGATTGTCGTGCGGGATCTATGGCAACGGATTCGGGATCAGGCGCGAGACGTTGCAAACAGTTCCTTACCGAGCCTCTTCGGTGGTCGAAGATAGCGAGTACCACCTATCGCTGGTCCGTTCGGGAAAACGCGTGTTCTTCGTCGACGCGGCGACCGTGTTGGCAGAAATACCGACCACCGGAAAGGGTGTCGCTACGCAGCGCGCGAGATGGGAAGGTGGAAAGTTTCGAATGGCGCGCGAACAGTCGCTGGTGTTGCTTGATGATGTGCTTAGCGGAAGGCTTCGCTCACTCGAACCCTTGATGGACTTGCTGCTATTGCCGCTCGGCTTCCACGTTTTGCTATTGGCCCTTGCCGCGTTTGCGCCATGGACACCTGCACGTTTGGCGGGCTTTGGCGGTCTGCTTATTGTGCTGGTGCATCTCGCTGTAGCGATCGTTACGAGCGGCGGAGACTGGCGTGATGTAATGGCCTTGCTGGCGTCGCCTGGCTACATACTTTGGAAGCTCCTGCAGATTCCGCATTTGATACGGAGCTCGCGGGCAAACACGACTTGGGTAAGGACAGAGCGTCGTCGGCGGGTTCCTTAAACTAATCCTCGCGGTCAACGTCACTGTGACCGTACGCGTCTTACTAACCCAGCCAGAAGCGTCGTCGCGCTCACGGGATCCCGAGCGCCGCCTTCATCACGCGCTGCGCAATCGGCAGCGAGTGGTGCTTCTCGAGGTATGAGTAGCCGCCCTCACGGAGGCGCTCCCGCAACGCGTCGTCCTTCACCAGACGCTCGACGCGCTCGGCGAAGCCTTCCGGGTCCGACGAGATGAGCGCCTCCTTGCCGTCCTCGAGAGGAAGACCAAACGCTCCATCGAAGGTCGTTACGACAGGCATGCCCGCGCGGAAGCCTTCGAGCAGCTTGAGCCGCACGCCGGAGCCGCCGGTGATCGGGGCGAGCATCCCGAGCGAGCGCCCGTAGAGGGGCTCGAGGTCCTCGAGAAAGCCGACGGTCTCGATGCCGGGCCCCTTCCACGGGTCGGGGACGGGCAGACGGCGCGAGGCATCGGGCTTGAGCCCTACGCCGGCGATCTCGAAGGTCGCGTCGGGCACGCGCTTGCGGACGAGCGGCCAGACCTTCTGGCAGAACCAGTCGAGGCCGAGCACGTTGGGTCTCCAGCGAAGGTTCCCGACGTAACAGAAGTGCGGCCTGCCCGGATGCGGTCGCATCTTCCGCTCGAAGGCCATCACAACGGGCACGACGTGCGCGCTTACACCGGCAAGCGCCTTGATTTGCTTGGCGTCCTCGCTCGAGATCGCGACAACCGCGACGACCTCGCGCAACGTGCGCTCCTCGAACTTCCTCGCAGCGGCATACTCCGCCTTCGCGACGATCTTCTTCGGGCCGGTCTTCTCCGCTGCGAACTGCTTGAAAAAGTCGCTCTCGACGTTGTGTTCTTCTAGCACCGTACGGCAGAACGGGCGCTCGGCCTTGATGTCGGGCAGGTAGTGTCCCATCCCGAGGTGATCGATGTAGACGACGTCGACCTGAGCGGCGACAAGCTCTCGACGGAGCGCCCGACGGAACTTCCTCGACTCCCACTTCCCGGCCAGATACGGAACGCCGAGCAATCGGAGCGCGGCCACGCGGGGCACGTAGCGCTTGTGGTCGAAGAGGTGGATGGGATGGAAGATCGGCGGCAACACCCTCAGCTTTTCAACTGAGCCCTCGAGCGCGCGGATGTCAGCCGCGGACACGTTCTTCTCGGTGATGGAGAGCAGCGTGACCGATTCGATCTCGGGGAGAGAAGCGATGATTCGCAGCTGCGACAGCGTGCGCACCAGGGCTCCACTCGTCGCCGGCCACGGAAACTCCGTCAGATGCAGAAGGCGCATGACGAGTCAACCTAACATGACAGATATAGACCTCAAAATGTACAAACGAACGGGTCTTCTGCGATAAGGTGTGGAAGGCGTAATCTGTTCGCGGAGTTTCGAGGAAGACGATGACAGGGGATGGGTTACATTCGTACAGGCGACTTCGTTTTTTTGGGCGGCGTTCTCTTTGGTGCCCCACGTGGCTCGGTGCATGTTGCCTGCTCTTATTTCTCGGTGGCCCGGCCATCTGGTGGCTTACCAACGGGAGCGCACCTACGAGTGTGCAGTTGCTGTCTTGCGGAAACTTCGGTCTCTGTCATAAGTCCGAGGTCCATAAACGTTTTCACTTGGGGACCGCACGCCAGGCGAAGTCGCTTGGTGTTTGCCAAAGTTGAAGGGGCCGAAACAGAAGTCGGTGTCTTCGCTTGGACTCCATCGCGCTATCAAACCTTGCCATGGTGGCGTTCCAGCGATCGTGCCAAGGAACTGCTTACAGAAACAGCCGGCTACCTATTTGAAGTTCTGTTGAACTCGGGGCGTCGCCCTGACGAAACGTCAGCCAACTACCGATGAGTCGTTTTGGAATTCTAAATATGCCAAGGCGCTTTCCTCCTTGCCCGCTTGAAAGACTTCCGTTCCCAGCACGCCAGATCTGCCCGAGTTCCCGGTCAAATCAAGAGGCTCGGACCTGAGGGGCCGAATTTGCTATATTCGCCTTAACCTCGCTCACGGTATCCTCCGTTGTCAGCTTGTGTGCCAGGCGCATGGCCAACGCGACTGCTGTCAAATTCGGATTAGCCTGGCCCGAGGTGCAAAATATTGAACTACCTGCCACGAATAGATTGGGAACGCCGAACACGCGACAATCCTTGTCCACCACGCCGGTTTTCTGAGTTTGTCCCATGCGAGTCGTACCGATTTGATGTCGGCCATCCTTTGACTGACTCAGGATGTGGTCCAATCGCTCCTCTGCCGGAACCGACCAATGCAGCGTCCCGAGTCCTGTCGCGGCGAGCCAGTCAGCGAAACATTCATGGGTACGAATTAGCGGCTCTGCGTCGGCCGAGGTAAAGCGGAAATCGACCGCGAGTCGGCGCAGGCCAAACGCATCGCGCTCCTCGGACAGAGTCGCTCGCGAATCTCTGTTCGGTAAGTGCTCAGCATGATATTGAAGAGCATATCGGCGCCCAGGGCAACGCTCAAAGAAGCTGTGAGCGCGACTGTGAGTGATGTACCGCCGGTAAATGTAATCGGAAAAGAAGCTTGCCACGTGAGGAAAGTCTCGTGCTACATTGCGCCAATGGGGCGCGCGTTGGACAACACCGTCGCCCAAGTATCTCTGGCGAACCGTCTCCGCAACCACGAGACGGCCTAATTGGGGTATTGATAGTCCGAGATAGGCAAGAGACAGCACGCCGTTGCCATGGCTGGGATCATGAATTGGAGGGAATTCTGGCCGGAGAGTCACATTGGTCAGGCCGAGACGCCGCTGGAGCTCCGACGTTGGCCAGAAGCGTCTACGAACACAAACGCCACTCTCGTCATTGTAATAATCCAAACCCTGATCGAGCGCGGGAGAATGAATGACGATATTCGCGACTGAGCCGTCCAGGTGCCCCATATAGTAGCGGCCCAGCGGTCCATCTGGTCCGCCGAAGCGATTCGGTGCCTCTTTCTGGGCCGCGAGCAGTAGCCTGGTGCTCTCGAGGCCTCCGGCAGCCAACACGAATTGCCGCGCTCTAACTTCTGCGTAAACATTCCCAGGACCGCGGAGCTGAACGAGACGCGCCGAACCATCAGGGTCGAACTCGAAGCCTACGGCCGTAGCGAGCAGGCATAAGGTTAAGCCTCGACTTTGTTGTAACTCTTTCAGATAGGTTGTCCGGAGATTCGGTCGACAACTCCAACGTTCAATGCGGTCGAAACGAAAATCGCTTCGAGAGTTGTTGAGGGTCGGGATCGAACTCTCAAATACCGGTTCACCGCAGCCAAGGTAGTCGCAGGCCGGCGGCAGAAACGGCTCAAGGTCCGTGGCCGTAATCGGCCAGCCGGATTGGTTCAGGCTCGTACGGTGCTCGAAGTCCAAGGCATCCATTGGCACGCAGCGGCCGCCCCAGAGATTAGACGCACCGCCCAATCGTCGCTGCACCGCGAGATCCATAGGCAGATGCTGCCTTAGGTCCACGATACTGGCGTCAGAAAGCTGCTGCAGATCCTGACGTACCGCCGTGCCGCCAGACTCGAGCAGCAAGACGGTTTTTCCACGTTTTGACAATTCGAGCGCCAGCGATATTCCAACAGGCCCAGCGCCGATGACACAGATATCTGGTTCGACGTTGCTCAGGGCCGTGATGTCAGGACAGATCATGTTTATGGTTTTAGTACCAACTCTATTCGGAGTCGTTAAATGAATATTAAATATTAAATTCGAAATTTGTTTTCAGCCTCTTGAGGCCATCTCCCAAAGCTCACCAGCTGCAAATACCGGAAATGCTGTTCGATCGCAATGGGCGAGCCCGCCACGGAAGACTTTGTTGCTCGCGGATGAGGTGTGGCGTCGAACTTCTCGAGGTCCTCAGGGGTTATGCTATTCGCACGGCGAAGGCGCAAAAAACGCTGCAGGTCCGACGGGGTTAGTTCTCCACGCTGTTGGTCGAAGCTCTCTCATCCTGAGGTTGCGCCCAAACCTCAGGTCCGGGGAATAATAGTCGGAATGTAGCTTTTCAGCCACTTCGACGTCAAGGTATCTGTTCCTGTATCGCTGGAAGGGTTGGCTCTATCATCTATAATCCAGTAAGAATCTCCAGTAACCCCTCCGGTATTGGATTTCCTAAAGGTCCAAGGACCGATGATTCCCTCCACTTCTCCGCTGTTAATAGCAACGCCCATTAATCTTTGCCAATCAGCCAATTGTGTAGCTTGACTTACTCCGGTTAAGTATGCCTCCGGAGAAAACTCAGTAAGGAAAAGAGGAACTCCAGTATTTGCCATTTCTTGAATGGCGGCAGCGAAATTTGCTGAAGAAGTGCTCTGAAGAGAATACCCCTCCCATCCCGCCCAATCTATCACATCTGCTTTTTTCAAAACGTTTACCATATTGATAAATTGCGGCAGCTTGGTATCTCCGGTATTTAAGTCATTTGCTACGCTTTCGCATTGAAAGTCGTTTACACCAAGGCGCGCATTAGGAAAGTATGTTCTAAATATCTTACCGATATTTATAATCCAGTCGTATCCTGTTCTTCCAGCTCCTCCGAAGGCCGCCGGAAAAGGGTTAGTGTTGCTCGAATGTAAGGGCTCGTTGCAGTAATTAATGTACGGAATGTCTGGATACGCTCTTGACACGGCAATCACCCAGTTAGTGAACCAACGAACAATATTAGGTCCCGATCCTGCATTATTAGCGTACCAGGCATATTGGCCACTTGAACCGCTAAAATATGCAGCAAATCCTCCGTACCAAAGAAATTGACACTTATGAGCCCTGCAATATAGCAACATGCTACCTATAGGTTTTAGGCCTAATCCAGTAACGCCGTTGAATGTATTAGCTCCTGTCTGACACTGATACTCGGCCGTGCTGTCTTGACAGGTAACCATATTTATTGGTAACGTTAAAAGCAACGTATCCGGCCACGAGAATTTGTACTGTCCTGAGAACAATCCTGGATCCGTCACTCCACCAAAGAACCGAAGTGCAGTTGAAGGCAACCGAGTGGGCGGCACCGTGTTTGTTTGTTGGGCAAAGACAGGCAAAGCTAAACCAATTACCAACTTTACCAGAGCAAGTCGTAAGCGGATTGTCATGATTCTTCTGCCGAGGGTTTTGCCTTGTGTATTACCGAAGTTGTAATTGATTTCGTACTGCGTTGCATCGGCAATCCGATTTTCAAACTGGTAGACCTATCCGATCTTCACGCCGGTGCGCGCAGACTGACTGGTAGACGCGAAGCAATTTTTGGCCGGCTGCGCTCCAAGTGATCTCGTGCGCTCCACGGAGGCCCGCAGCCCGCAACCTCGCCAGAAGTGCGCGATCTTCGTGTAACAGGGTAATTTGTTTCGCCAGGGTCTTTACGTCTCCAACACGGTGCACGAGCGCATTTTCCATATGTCCGCAGATACCGCTGGAGGCGTCCGAAACCAGTGGCACACAACCGCTTCCGATCGCCTCTCCGCAGACCAAAGCGGACCCTTCCTCGATGCTCGGGAGAATCATGATATCGCTCGTTCGCATCAATTCCGGGACATCGTTTCGATGGCCCAGCACCTTAACACTAGGATGGGCCAGCAGCGGAGATAGTATCCTGGCGTACGCCGGCAAGAACTCTCCGGCGATAAGGAAGGTGCCGTCCAAGCGGGCCGGCGATTGCAGCCAAGCATCCAAGGCATAGTGCAAACCCTTTCTCACGGCGCAAACACCAGCAAACAACATCGTAAGTCCGCGCTGTGGATCCCTCGGCTTAGGATCGGGAAAATATGTTTTCTCGTTGAACCCGTAAATATGTCTTGCCAGCTTCCCCATAGAAAACCCTTGGTCGAGAAAGGTTTTCACGACGAAATCGGAAGGGCAAAGGAGGCAATCGGCCAATCGATATTCTTCTTCCTCAACGCGAAGCACCTCCGCGTTATAGGCGTGGTCATGATTGGGCGGCAGGGTAACCCCAAGACGGTCACATTCCCTCTGGACAACTTCATATGCAAACCGCGTATGGGCGTTAGGCCGCTCCAAGACGGTAACAATCCCCAAGCGCGCCGCTTCCACGATCGTTCTCCTCGCCCCAGGCGACCAGGCATGGACGAGGTCTATTTTGTCAGCCAACGCCCTCAGCTGTCGCGCCACCAACCAGTCATGAAGCACGCAGGCGCGCAGGAAGCCGAGCAACCGATATGGGATGCGAAGTTTCTTCCAAGGGTTCCAGGAGAGCGTGGTTCTCACTTTGACCCGCTCGGGCAGTGAACGGCAGATTGAACCTGTCAACACGGTAACATCTGCTCCAGCAGCGGCAAGACCATTGACTTGGTGCCAAGCCGTTTTGCATATCCTTTCAGCACCCAGTTTGTGAGGAAAACTATAAAGAACGCGTACCGGCCTATTCATCCCGGTTCTTTGGTTTGGTTCAGCGCGCAATATGGAAGTAGTCATCGGTAATTAGGCGCCTAGCGCAATGCAGGATGTAGTGCCGAGATTCTTCCCCACTTTGTCGCCAGAGACGGTTGAATGAATCGGACATTCGGAGGAAATAATTTTTTGTCCGGCGGACACCGATAAAAGTCGTTATGACAAACGATTGGCAGGTTGTCGTACAGCAGCGGTAGTAGTCCACCGAGCCTAAGGAGTTGACCCGCAAACGACTGGGATATAATGACGAAACCAATCTTGATCATTTGGCTGTTTCTGTAGACATATTTGCGCTGTACCTGATTGCAATATCGGCAAGACCGCGACCATCTTGAGGAACAAATCGTAGCGCTGCGCGCACTTCGGCCTGGAGGCAGGAGCCATGGTCGAAAGATCTGGAGTGCGCAATTGGCATGCCGAGATACACCGGCTCCGCGGTCTGTTTCTCACGGCGTTGGGTGCTGAGGACACCAAAATTGAGGCATCATTTTGCGAAGCCATCAGAATCGCAAAGGAGCAGAAGTCGGTTTTGCTAGAGCAACGCGCCGAAGGAACCTACGCGGAGTACCGTCGCCAAAAAGCGAGCGGGTCAGGAGGACGAGGAATCCGACTAAGTCTTTGGTGACTTTTTGCAGTTTCTGGCCTTTCGTTCAACCCCCGCCCGCGAAATCCACGATCCGATCAACTCCCGGTAGCACCCGCATACATCGTTTTCCGGTTCAAAAATGGCCAGTTGGCTGCGCCGGAGCGGCATTCACTCCAGGGGGAGCGAGCCGCGGCCCCACCGACACTCCCATCGACAGAATGGCGGGCGGCGGTCATGTTGCAATTCCGTTCTTTGGGCTGGAAACGAATCCCCAATCTTTTTTATTTTTTTTTATCTCCATGAACAAAACGCATTCTGCGGCGGCCTTCAGGTCGAATCAGCGAAGAAAGTTAATCTACGGGCTCGCGCACAGCTTTTTCATTCTGGCGCTCGTGAGTGCGGCTTTCGCCGACAATAACCGCCTGTCACTGACACCGGCGCTCGGTTGGAGCAGCTGGAGCTTTATCCGCAATCAACCCAACGAAATTAAAATCGAAGCTCAAGCGTTGGCGCTGCATAAAAAACTGCAATCCCACGGTTTTCAGTACATTAACCTCGATGACTATTGGTACCTTAATCCGAGCCAGACGGTGGATAAATATGGCCGTTGGGTGGTCGATTCGAGCAAATTCCCGCACGGCATCGCGGCGGTGGCCGACTACATTCACAGCCTCGGTCTGCGGTTCGGGCTCTACGTTACCCCGGGTATCCCGGTCGCCGCCTACAACCAGAACACACCGATCGAATACACGAGATATTATGCCCAGGACATTGCTGATACGACCCGATTCGAAACAAATTACAATTACGGCGATAGCGTCATGTACTACATCGACTACAGCAAGCCTGGAGCCCAGGAATTCATCAACTCATGGGCGCCGCCTGTTCGCCTCCTGGGGCGTCGACTATCTGAAAATCGATGCCGTCGGTAGCTTTGATGTCTCAGATGTTCAGTCTTGGTCCTACGCATTGATTAAGTCTGGACGTTCTATCCACCTTGCGCTCTCCAATTCTCTTGCTCTCCAGTATGGCGCCACCTGGCGAGCCTACTCCAACAGCTGGAGGATTACCGGTGACGTTGAGGCTTATCTGCCGAACGCTATCGACGGCGTCTATCCGCTCACCACGTGGCACAACGTTTTCAACCATTTCGTCAACGCCTCGCAATGGACCCGGTTCGGCGGTGCCGGTGGTTGGAACGATCTTGATTCGCTGGAAATCGGAAACGGAAGTCACGACGGCACAAACGTCGGCACTTCAATCTCGGACTTTTTCAGCCAGGACCAACGCCAGACTGTAATGAGTTGGTGGGTTATCACCGCCACGCAGTTGCTGCTTGGAACGGACTTGACGCAAGACCCGGATCCGGTCGATCAGCACAATCACTTCGATTATTCGCTCCTACAGAATGACGAGGTACTGGCTGTCGCTCAAGCGGGAGTCCCGGGTGCGCCGATAAACGACTACCTCAATGTGGACCCGGACCAAACTAATGGCAGCCTGCCCGAAATCTGGCGAGCCAAACAGCCGGACGGTACCTACGCCATCGTAGCTTCCAACCTCGCCTCAACTACGCAGAACGTTACCGTGAATTGGAACAGCTTTGGCTTCACTGGTGACGCGATTGTTCGTGATCTCTGGGGCCACACAAATCTGGTCGCCAACCGGAGCGCGAATGGGGGCTGCAAATTCACGAACAGTGCCAGCTTCGCTCTGAATACCCGGCAATCGGCACTGATAAAAGTTACCCCGCTGGCGCCGGTGGCTCAATATCTCGCGGACGCACCGGCCAACACCCTGACTGGCCGGACTCACTTCTCCAACAACAACGCTGCCACCGATGGACGCGTTGCCGGGCTTGTCGGAAACGGTGGTTCGATTATCTTCAACAACATCAGTGTTCCCATGGCGGAAACATACACAATCGACTTTCTCTACTTCAACGGTGACCCGAGCCGCCCGGTATCGATCAGTGTGAACGACGGAACTCCCGTGACCATGACCTTTCCCGGGACCGGTTCTTTCCAAACCGCCGGGACATTCACTACGCCGCTCCACTTGCAGGCCGGCAATAACTCTATCGCAATCTCCGCCCCGGGCAGCAGTTACGCTCCCGACTTCGATTCTATCAACATCCCAGCACCGACAAATCAGTATTTGGCGGACGCGGCTGTTCTCTCCGGCCCGCAAATCGCCGTCGCGGCCCGGACTTTATGCACGGATGGAAAATGTGTCACCAACGTCGGCAGCGGCAACAGCCTGACGTTCAAAAACGTCAATGCTGGCTGGTCCGGAAAGACCAAGGTAATTTTCCTCTATCTAACTGGAATTGCACGTTCGGCGGACATCCTGGTCGAAGGACGCAAACCGGTCACCGTTGATTTTCCGGCCACCAGTAGTGATCCAAGAGATTTTAGCAAGGTGGGAGCCGTCACTATCGAGTTGCCGCTCAACGCCGGTACCAATACTATTACCGTTGCGAATCAGAATGCCGCGGCCCCGGACTTCGACTCGATCCTTGTCGCAGATTAACCAGCTTCAAATCAGTTTTGCCGTCACGCGCTCTATCAGATGCGGGTTTGCGGAGGACAGCGACGTCGTCGGCATGTACACGCGCCGCAAATTCCTCTGGGCAAATCGAATAGCCGGCAGCAGCGCGGGGGAGCTCTTGGCAGCCTCCACAGCTGTATCTCTTACACGTTGGCCCCAGGACTTTGGCCCCAAGGGGCCGCTGTGGCCGGCATACTCCCGATCCTGCCAGTTATATACATAGTCAGACTGCTGAACAGTTTCGTGCGAAAATCGCCCGGTCTTCCTGGTCCGCACCAAGACGTAGAGTGCAGCCGAGGACACGACCTCGGCTCTATTGCCAGGTTGCGGTTTGCGCACTTCGAACCAAATTCTCTCGTTCGTCCGGTCCGCGAGAAAGACCTGCGTCTCCTTGTACCCGTTCGGCTCGGAGTAGAGAGAAAAGAACAGCTCGGGCGAAAACTGCCAAAACCCATGGCCGCAAAAATTGTTCGCGGGCAGCATGTGGAGAATTTGTCCTTGATCCGCACACATCGCGGATACGTTCGCCAGTGCCTGGGGAGCGTTGTAAATGTGCTCGATAGAGCCGCCATCGAAGATCGTGTCGTACGTCTCATCGATCGCCAGGGGCTTATTCATATCCACGAGATGCGTAGCGTTCTCGAAGTCGGAAAAATCGAAGGAGTCCACCTTTACGGCTCCGAACTGGTCCTTCAGCAGTTCTTCGCAGAATGGCCCAAAATCCACTTCGTTGTTGAGGTTCATTAATCTCTTAAGCCTGCTTTTCGGTACGTGAATACCCTGCCTTCCGATCGTGGCGACGCGACCAAAAGGTTGCTTCCTCCTCGCGAACATCAGGAATTGGAGGCTGTGAACGTTGATGCCCATAAGACTAACAGACATGCGCAAATTTTGGTGAAGAACAGCGCGTGTCTCATAGCCAATAACCTATGGACAACAGAGATATTGTCAAAAGTTGTGTCTCGGGCACAGGCGCATCCTTGTTGATATGATTGATTAAGCGGCTTGTTGGGTTTGTTCTTCGCAATCGACGCGAGCGTGTCCGGGGATCAGTCAAGCGCGGACGCCATCGCCCGCGCTCTCTTGGACTTGACAAATGAAATCGATGTAAGAATCGCTGGCGACACTAGGCTCCTGACGACGAGTCTGTCCATCGACCTGCGTTACTGGCTCAAGCTTAACTGGCAAAATTTTGGCGATAGTCTGTTGGAATCGGCTCGCGAGCTGACACAGCACGCCACAAGTCTGGAAGAGCAACTCGCGGCCAATGGGACGAGGATCGTTCCACAGGTAAAGTCAATAGCTGATCAGGCCAAACCAGCCGAGGACCTTCTTGAAGGAACGAAGGCAGAATGTACGGGAAATTTGATCCGAGGCGCTAAATAGCGAGTCGTTTCAACCGTATTTGGAAACATGTCCCAAACGGCCCACTATCTTCGAGTCTCGCTTAGCGCCATTGGATGTCTGGCACTCTTGCATGCTATTCGCTCAGCGAAGCCCCGGAGAACGGTGCAACAACCGAGCACCATCGCCCGCATTGTTGCCGCAGATCCGCATGATTTCCTCAATTACCTGGAATTGCCGTCGATATTCTGCCGCAACCGCCTGTGATTGTTTGCCGGCTGATAATAATTTTGCTTTGTCGA
>JGI26340J50214_10000526_pt1 | contig 13341 bp, 12 predicted proteins | sample BogFormECP12_OM2_FD_50214 | JGI IMG/M metagenome (IMG submission 50214)
CGGCGCTCTCCAGCGTGGCCAGGCCGCAGACCGCGACCACCAGCCGTTCGTGCGCCAGCTGGCGCATGGCGTAGCCATAACCGGCGCCTTCGACACCGAGTAGGTTGCCGACCGGGACCAGGACGTCGTCGAAGAACAACTCCGCGGTGTCCTGTGCCTTCATCCCGACCTTGTCGAGCACCCGACCGACCCGGAAGCCGGGTGCGTCGGCGGTCTCCAGCACGATCAACGACACTCCCTTGGCGCCGGCGGCGGGATCGGTCTTCACGACGAGCACGATCAGATCCGCCGAGCTGCCATTGGAGATGAACGTCTTCGCACCGTTGAGCCGGTAATGCTCACCGTCGCGGATCGCACTGGTGCGCAGCGCTTTGAGATCGGATCCGCCGCCGGGCTCGGTCATCGCGATGGCGCTGATCAACTCCCCGGTCGCCATCCCGGGCAACCAGCGCTTCTTCTGCTCTTCGGTGCCGTAGGCGAGGATGTACTGCGCGACCAGCCCGCTGTGGACCTGGTTGCCGAACCCGGTCTCCCCGCAGGCGGCTTGGGCCTGCATGATGGCGAACTCGTGGGCCAGCGTTCCGCCACCGCCCCCGTATTCCTCCGGGACCGACGAGCACAGCAAGCCGAGGCGGCCTGCCTTGATCCAGAACTCCCGGTCGACGCATTTCTGCTCGGCCCACCGTTCCCGGTGCGGGAGTGCCTCGGTCTGGAAGAACTTGGTCGCCATGTNCCTGAGGGCCACTACGTCGTCGTCGGCCCAGGCCGACCGGTACGCACCCGTGGTCATCGTCGTCGTCAGAAGCTGAAGCCGCCGCCGCAGACGAGGGTCTGCGCGCTGACGTAGTCGGATTCGGGGATGCAGAACAGATACACCGCGCCCGCGGCTTCAGCCGGAGTACCCCCGCGGCCCAGTGGCACCATCTGCTCCATGGCGGCGAGCAGGCTCGGATTCACGCCGACCTTGATCTCGTTGCCGGCCACCTCGATCGTGCCTTCGCCGCCGGCCGGGGTCTCGGTGAGCCGGGTCTTGATCAGCCCGAACGCCACCGTGTTGACGGTGACGTTGTAGCGTCCCCACTCCTTGGCCAGCGCCTTCGTCAGACCCGTCACCCCGGCCTTGGCCGACGAGTAGTTCGCCTGCCCCGCATTGCCGCCCGTGCCGGCCAGTGAGGAGATGTTGACCACCTTGCGGCAGGGGACAGGCTCCCCGGCGACTTTGGCCTTCTTGACCGCTGCCGCGATGACGGGCTGCGCGGCCCGCAGGATCCGGAACGGCGCCTTGAGGTGCACATCGAGGATGGCGTCCCACTGTTCGTCGGTCATTTTCTGGATCACCGAATCCCAGGTGTAGCCGGCGTTGTTGACGATGATGTCCAGGCCGCCGAAGTTGTCGACCGCGGCCGCGACGAAGCGTTCGCCGAAGTCGGCGTCGGTGACGTTGCCGACGCAGGTCACGGCCTCTCCGCCGGCGGACTCGATCGCGGCGACGGTTTCCTTGGCGGGCTCGGCGTCGAGGTCGTTGACCACCACCTTCGCACCCTCGCTGGCCAGTTTCAGTGCGATCTCGCGCCCGATCCCGCGGCCTGAGCCGGAGACGATGGCGACCTTTCCCTCAAGAGTTCCCATGGTTGACAATCCTTTTCGTTTGTTTTGAGGATGCTGATTTCCGCGGCGTGGCGTCACAACGCGACGACGGCGTCCCCGGTGAGGGTGACAGTGCCGTCCGCGAGCGTGACGGCGAGCTCGAGAGTCGCGCGCCGCTCGCCGTCGACGTCGTCGATCGCGGTGATCCTGCCGGTGGCGGTTGGCTCACCGTGCAAGGGCGTGATCGCGGCGAAGCGCACCCGGTAGCGGCGAATCGCCCGCGGGTCAACCCAATCGGTCAGCAGCCGGCCCAGGTAGGCCATCGAGAGCATGCCCTGAGCGAAGACGTCGTCCAAGCCGGCCGACCGCGCGACGTCGATGTCGATGTGCATCGGGTTGTGATCGCCCGACGCGCCGGCGAACAAGGCCAGCGTGGTCCGTGAGATCGGCCCGACCGCCAATGGAGCAAGCTCGCTACCCACCTCAATGATCGGCGCGGCGGTCACTGGGGTGGCTCCGGGTTCCGTACGACGATCACGCTGTTCAGCTGGGCGACCAACTGGCCGTTCTCCCGAGTCACCATCGACGTCTTCTCAATGAATTCCAACGCTCCGCCCTTCTTGCTGTACACGTTTGCGATCCGTGGGGTCGCGGTCAGCACGTCGCCGGCCACCGCCGGCGAGTGGTAGGTAAAGGACTGCTCGCCGTGGAGTACCCGCCGCAGGTCGACACCGACGCCGGCTAACCAATCGAACGGGTCAGGGCGCTCCAGTTCGATGCCGAACAGGAAGGTCGGCGGCACCGGCAGATCGCGGTGTCCCGCAGCGTTGGCCGCCTGCAGGTCGGTGAAGACCGGATTGGTTTCACCGATCGCCTTGGCGAAGAAGCGCAGACGGCCCGCGTCGATGGTCATGGTGACCGGCGGCAGTTGCTTGCCGATCACGTTCTGGTCCAACGGCATTGGTTCAACTCACCTTCTCGTAGAGGGTCACGACGGCGGCGCCGCCGAGTCCGATGTTGTGCTGCAACGCCAGCGTGACGCCCTCGACCTGGCGGGCCCCTGCCTGACCGCGCAACTGCCACACCAATTCAGCGCACTGCGCCAAACCTGTTGCGCCCAGCGGGTGGCCCTTGGACAGCAGCCCGCCCGACGGGTTGGTGACAACCCGCCCGCCGTAGGTGTTGTCGCCCTCGGCGATGAACTTCTCGGCGGTGCCCTCCGGGGTCAAACCCAGGCACTCATAGCTCAATACTTCGTTGGTGGTGAAGCAGTCATGCAGTTCGACGACGCTGATGTCCTCCGGACCGACCCCGGCTGCCTCATAGACCTGGTCGGCAGCGGCCTTGGCCATGTCGTAACCGACAACCGCGATCATGTCGCCGCAGAAGGTCGACGCAAAGTCAGTGGTCATCGCCTGCGCCCGGATTACCACCGTGGCGTCGAGCCCGTTGGCGCGCGCGAACTCCGCGCTGCACAAAATCGCCGCGGCAGCACCGCAGGTCGGCGGACAGCACTGCAGCCGTGTCAGCGGGCCGAAGATAGACGGAGACGCCAACACCTCCTCAACAGTGACCGGGTCGCGGAACACCGCATACGGGTTGTTGGCGGCATGCTTGCGCGCCTTGACCGCGACCTGCGCGAATACGGCGGGGTCCATGCCGTACTTGTCGGCGTACGCAATTCCCGCGCCGCCGAAATACTGCGCCGCCATCGGGGCGGCGTCATCCCACCCCTGAAGCGCCCTCGTGGTGTCGTCGAACCGGGCGAAAGCGCTGGGCCGATCACTCCACATCGAACCCAGCGCCCCGCGCATCATCTGCTCGAAGCCAAGCGCGATCACACAGTCCGCTGCGCCGGTCTCGATCGCCTGCCGCGCCAAGAACAACGCCGACGAGCCCGTCGAACAATTGTTGTTGACATTGACGATCGGAATACCGGTCTGGCCCAGCCCGTACAACGAGGCCTGACCCGACGTCGAGTCGCCATACACGTAGCCCACGTATCCCTGCTGCACCGCGGCGTATTCGATGCCGGCGTCATCGAGAGCCCTCCGCGCGGCGGCTTGGGCCATGACGTCATACGGCTCGCTCTTCCTCGGTGTGCTGAACGGAATCATCCCGACGCCCGCCACCACGACACGTCCGCCCATAACCACTCCCTCGCCGATTTCCAAAACTACGGAATATTCACTTAGTGAATCACGTCATCGGCTGCAGCGCAACTAGCACGCGCTGAGCATCGGATATGTGATCGAAGATCACGACCGAAGAACCGATTCGCAAGCACTCGACGTTCACATAGGGCTAAGCAGGATTCAGATAGAGGTTCCTGGCAGGGCGACTGCAATATCGGCCAGTTTCGCTTCAACTCCTGCTCGACGTGCCGCTACGCGCGCTGAAATGACGCGGTGGAGCGGATTGCCCGCCGATAGGTGCGCGGACCACAGCCGAACCAGGCTGACAAGAACGACCGGGCACGCTCTGCTCGGCGAATCCGAGCCCGCGGGTCAGGTGGAACAGGCTCAGGTCAATGTCGCTCAACCAGCGTTCTGCGGCTTCCCGGCGGAATCGCGCGTCGGGCGTTCACAACAGGGTTAGCGTCGATGTGTCGAGAGGTCGCCCTGCGATCTGGGCGGCGAACCGACTGGAGATGGACCGATGAACGCAAACGTGCTCGATCGGATCGGGGCGCGAAAGATATTGCAACGGGCTGGCGTCGTGGACGAGTCGGCGACCGCCATGGCATCAGACCCCGAAGAGGTTTCCCAACTGCTCGCCGCGCGGTGGTACGAGGAGCGGGTGTGCGGACTTGCGGCGACCCTTGGGCGAGACCCGGACAGCGTGCGCGCGGAGGCGGCCGGCTACCTGCGCGAAATGGCGGCGTCGGTGGACGAGCGGTCGGTGGAAGCCTGGCGTGGCTTCAGTCGTTGGTTCATGCGGGCCTACGACGTTCTGGTCGACGACGAGCGGGTGGCGGAACTGCGCAAGCTCGACCGTAAGGCGACGCTTGCGTTCGCGTTCTCGCACCGGTCCTACCTGGACGGCATGCTGCTGCCCGAGGCGATCATCACGAACCGGCTCAAGCCCGCGCTGACCTATGGCGGGGCGAATATGAACTTCTTCCCGTTCGGCACGGTTGCGAAACGTACCGGGGCGATCTTTATCCGGCGCCAGACCAGGGACATTCCCGTCTACCGGTTCGCGCTGCGCGCCTATACCGCGCAGCTGGTGCAAAATCACGCCAACCTCACCTGGTCGATCGAAGGAGGCAGGACCCGGACCGGCAAACTACGACCCCCGGTGTACGGCATCCTGCGTTACATCAGCGACGCCGTCGACGAGATCGACGGCCCTGAGGTGTATCTCGTGCCCACCTCGATCGTCTATGACCAGCTGCACGAGGTGGGCGCGATGACCACCGAGGCATCCGGCGGCGTGAAGCCGCCCGAGGATCTCCGGTTTTTGGTCCGGCTTGCCCGGCAGCAGGCCCACCGGCTCGGCCGCGCCTACCTGGACTTCGGCGAACCGGTGCCGCTGCGCAAGCGCCTAGAGGAATTGCGGGCCGACACATCAGCGTCCGGCAACGAGATCGAGCGCATCGCGCTCGACATGTCGCACCGGATCAACCGCGCAACGCCTGTCACGCCCACCGCGGTAGTGAGCCTCGCGCTGCTGGGTGCGGACCGTTCGCTCACGATCGGCGAGGTGATGGCCACGGTGCGCCCGCTCGCGAGTTACATCGCGGCGCGCAACTGGAAGGTCGCCGGTGCGGCTGATCTGACGAATCGGTCGGCGATCCGATGGACGCTGCACGAGCTGGTCGCCTCCGGTGTGGTGAGCGTCTACGACGCCGGGACGGAACCGGTCTGGGGCATCGGCGAGCAGCAGCACTTGGTTGCGGCGTTCTACCGGAACACGGCGATCCACATTCTGGTCGATCGCGCCATCGCCGAGATGGCATTGCTCGCCGCGGCGGAAAGTGGCGCCGATTCCCGGGCGACCGTGCACGACGAGGCGCTGCGTCTTCGGGAGCTGTTGAAGTTCGAGTTCTTGTTCTCCGCACGCGCGGAGTTCGAGCGCGACCTGACCGACGAACTGCGCCTCATCGGCGCGGCCGTGGATGACACGGCCAAGAATTGGACCGCAGCCGATGCGCGGTCGCTGCTGGAGTCGGCCGACCCACTGCTGGCGCACCTGGTGTTGCGCCCGTTCCTCGACGCCTACGACATCGTCGCCGACCGACTGGCCGCCCATGAGGACGAGTCGTTCGACGAGAAGGCCTTTCTCACCGAATGCCTGCAGATTGGCAAGCAGTGGGAGCTGCAGCGCAGAATCGCCAGCGCCGAGTCGAGGTCGATGGAACTGTTCAAGACGGCACTCCGCCTGGCTCGGCATCGTGAGTTGTTCGGCGGCGACGACATCGCCAAACGCCGGCAGCAGTTTGCCGACGAGATCGCCACGGCGATACGACGAGTCAACAAGATAGCAGAGCTGGCCAGAGGGCGATGACCAGCGCGCGCGAGGCGATCGAGAAGGTTCGGCAGGGGCCCTCCGGGCCCCGGATCGGCGCGTTCTTCGATCTCGACGGCACCCTGGTGCAGGGCTACACGGCCGCGGCGTTCTATTCCGACCGCGTCCGCAGCGGTGAGGTCTCGTCCGGCGAATTTCTCCGAGTTCTGCTGTCGGCGCTGGACACCGGCCTAGGTGGCGACCCGGCGAAGTTCGCCGACGCGGCGTTCATGGGGCTGCGCGGGCGCACCGAGGACACGCTGACCGAACTCGGGGAGCGGCTCTTCGTGCAGAAGGTCTCGGGCACCATGCGCCCGGGGGCACGCGAACTGGTGCGGGCGCATCGCCGAATGGGACACACACTCGCGATTGCCTCGTCGGCTTCCAGATACCAGATCGAGCCAGTCGCGACGGACCTCGGTATCGAACACCTGTTGTGCACGCATGTTGAGGTCGAAGACGGCATCCTGACCGGTCGGCTCGCCGGGCCAATGCTTTGGGGTGAACCCAAGGGCGCGGCCGTACGAGAGTTTGCCCGTGGCAACAAGATCGATCTGCCGGCGAGCTACGCGTACGCCAACGGCGCCGAGGACGTGCCGTTCCTTGCTTCGGTCGGCAGCCCGAGCGCACTGAATCCCCACCCGGGGCTCGCCGCCTCCGCGCAGGCGCAGGGCTGGCCAATTCTGACCTTGCGGGAACCACGCAAGCCCGGCCTGCGGGCACTGCTGGGCACCGCAGCGGCGATGGGCGCGTTCAATACCGGGATGGGTCTGGGATTCGCGCTCGGAGCGCTGCGCCGCGATCCCGAGCTCGGCCTCAACGCCGCCTTACCGCTGGCCTGTGACAGCGCGCTCGCGCTGGCCGGTGTGCGTTTGAACGTCGTTGGTGAAGATAACCTTTGGGCACGTCGTCCCGCGGTGTTCGTCGGCAACCACCAGAGTTCGCTGGATGTTCTGATCGTGGGCTCCCTGGTCCGCCGGAATCTCACGGGCGTGGCCAAAAAGGAAGCCCGCTACGACCCGCGCATGATCATCGGCAGCCAGCTGATGGACCTGGCGTTCATTGACCGGTCAAATCCCGAGAGCGCCAAGCGCGACATCGATGCGCTCGTCGAGCGGATCCGTTCCGGCACGTCGGTGGCGATCATGCCCGAGGGCACCCGCACCCCGACACCGACCGTCGCACGGTTCAAGAAGGGTGCGTTCCATCTAGCGATGCAGGCGGGCGTGCCCATGGTGCCCATCGTCATTCGCAACGCGGGTGAATTGATGTGGCGGCGGTCGATGGTCATCAACCCCGGCACCGTGGATGTCGCTGTACTGGAACCGATCCCGACGGAAGACTGGACCGTTGGCGACCTGGATGCCCGCGTCGCCGAGGTTCGCCAGAAGTTCGTCGACACCCTCGATGACTGGCCGATTGATGGGGAGGTGTCATGAGCGACCACGATCAAACCGTCGCGGATGCGAATCTGCAGGCCTGGTCCAAGGCGTCGCAGTGGGGGCGCAGCCCGCGGATGACGGAGTTCGAGGCCCTGATGTGGCGATCCGAGCGCCACCCCCAGCAGTCCTCGACCATCCTCTCGGTGATGCTGCTCGACACCACGCCGGACTGGGATCGCCTTGTGGCGGCTCACGAATGGGGAACCCAGCTGATCGCCCGCACCCGTCAGCGCGTGGTCGAACCCGCCTTGCCGGTGGGCCCGCCGGCCTGGGTCCTCGACGAGCACTTCCGGCTGGACTACCACCTGCGCCGCGTGCGGCTACCGGGCGCCGGTTCGATGCGGGCCCTGCTGGACCACGCGGCGGCGTTCGCGCTGGTGCCGCTGGACCGCCACCGGCCGCTGTGGGAGGCGCGGCTTGTTGAGGGGCTCGATGACGGCCGCGCGGCGTATGTGCTGAAGATGCACCACTCGCTCACCGACGGCATGGGCGGGATCGAACTGCTGTCGTCCCTGCAGAGCCGAACCCGCGAGCACACTCCGGACAAGCCGCGGCCCGAACCAGCAGAGGACGGCGAACCCGATATCGACTCGATCCGGCTGGCAGTCGACGAGATTGGCGAAATGCTTCTTGCATCCCCCGGCATCGCGGTGGCCGTGGCCCGGTCGGGTGTCGGCCTGCTGACCCGGCCGCGGGATGCGGTCGGGCAGGCACTGCGGTACGCGGGTTCGCTGCGACGGGTGCTGTCGCCGCCGCCTGCCGCCTCGTCGCCATTGCTCCGCGGCCGCACCGGACGTGTCTGGCGCTACGGCGTGCTGGAATGCCCGCTGGCGGAATTGAAGTCGGCCGGTAAAGCCGGCGGCGGGTCGGTGAACGATGCGTTCGTCGCGGCGCTGTTGGGCGGGTTGCGGATCTATCACGAACGGCACGGCGTCGAGCTGGACCGCCTGCCGATGGCGATGCCGGTGTCATTGCGTAAGGCCGATGATCCGATGGGCGGCAATAAATGGGCCGGGGCGCTGTTCGCCGCGCCGATCGGTATCGCCGACCCGGCGGAGCGCATCGCGGCCATTCGGGGCACGGTGCTATCGCTGCGCACCGAGCCGGCGCTGGACACGTTCTCACTCGTGGCTCCGCTGGCGAACAGGCTGCCGTCGGGGGTGGGCGCCACGTTGTCCCGGCTCGGGGCTGCGGCCGATATGTCCGCCTCGAACGTGCCCGGCCTGCCGTATCAGACGTATCTCGCCGGGGCCAAGGTCGAGCGACTGTATCCATTCGGCCCGCTGCCCGGTGTCGCCGTGATGGCGGCAATGGTCTCCCACGCCGGAACCTGCTGCTTCGGGCTCAACATCGATGGCGCGGCGGTTGCGGACGTCGAAGCCGTGCTGGGCTGCTTTGGCGCGGGATTGGAAGAGACACTGGCCGTGGGCTGAGCGCCGGCTCCGCGTGTGGCCTGCGCCCTGGCTTTCCCCTTCCGACAACCAGAGGAGAGCTGGCCGATCGCGAACAATCGTCGCCGCCTGCCCCAGGGCGCTTTGCCGCACCCCGGTGGCGCCGGCCCGGCCCTGCTGCCCCTCGGCGGTGCCCTCACCGGCGGCGCCATTGGTTTGATCAGACAGCGCGGAAAACCCCTAGGAGGCGCCGGCGATAGGTGGCGTGGTCGTCGAGTACGGGTTCGACATGGTGGTGGTGCCGGTCGAGGTCGAGGTCGAGGTGTCGGTCAGAGCGCTGGTATCGCGTGTCGTCTCCGCCGGCGGTGGCTCGCTGGAACTCGTTTCCGGCGTTGTCGTCGCGGTCGTCGTCGTCGTGGTCGTGGTCGTCGTCGTGCGTGTCGTAATCGTCGTAGTCGTGGTCGTCGTCGGCAGGTCGGTTCCCGACGGAGCGGTGGAGTGGCGGGAGGTCTGCACGACCGCGAACACGATCACGGCAACCACGACCAGGCCGCCCACGGCGGCGGCGAACACCGCACCCGGTTGTTCGTACCACTGGCCGTCCGCCACGGGGATCGATCGTAGGGCCTCGCGTTAGCTGTGGCACAACTGAGAGACTGTCCTGGTGCGTTCAGCCGCGCAGTGCTGGCTTACCGACATGGACGGTGTGCTGGTCCGCGAGGACCACGCTCTGCCGGGCGCCGCCGAGTTTCTCCGGCGGCTCGTCGACCGGGGGCGTCGGTTTCTCGTCCTGACCAACAACTCCATCTTCACGCCGCGCGACCTGTCGGCCCGGCTGGCCAGGTCGGGGCTCGCGGTGCCCGAGCAGGCGATCTGGACCTCAGCCACCGCCACCGCCACCTTCCTGGATAGCCAGGTCAAGGGCGGCTCGGCGTACGTGATCGGCGAGGCGGGGCTCACGACGGCGCTGCACGAAATCGGCTACACGTTGACCGACATCGATCCGGATTTCGTCGTGCTCGGCGAGACCAGGACGTACTCGTTCTCGGCGATCACCAGGGCCATCCGGTTGATCGGCGCGGGCGCCCGGTTCATCGCAACCAATCCCGATGCCACCGGGCCGTCGTCCGAGGGCCCGCTGCCGGCCACCGGCTCGGTCGCGGCACTGATCACCAAGGCGACGGGCCGCGACCCGTACTTCGTCGGCAAGCCGAACCCGATGATGTTCCGCAGCGCGCTGAATCGCATCGAGGCGCATTCGGAGAGCACCATGATGGTCGGCGACCGGATGGACACCGACGTCGTCGCCGGCATCGAGGCCGGCCTCGACACGATCCTCGTGCTGACCGGGTCGACCACCCTCGAGGAAGTCGAGAGGTATCCGTTCCGGCCCGGCCGCATCCTGCAGTCGATCGCCGAAGCGATCGAGCTCGTCTAGAGCGCCTTGAGTTCCTCGCTCACTGCGCTGACCGACTTCTTCGCGTCCCCGAAGAGCATCGTGGTGCCTTCGCCGTAGAACAGCGGGTTGTCGATGCCGGCGAAGCCGGAGTTCATCGATCGTTTGAGCACGATCACCGACTTGGCCTTGTCGACGTTGAGGATCGGCATGCCGTAGATCGGGGAGTTGGGCTCGTTGCGCGCCGCGGGGTTGGTGACGTCGTTGGCGCCGATGACCATCGCGACATCGGTGCGGGCGAACTCGTCGTTGATGTCGTCCATTTCCTGCATCGCGTCGTAGGGCACGTCGGCCTCGGCTAACAGCACGTTCATGTGGCCGGGCATCCGGCCGGCCACCGGGTGGATGGCGTATTTGACCGGCACCCCGCGCTGCTCGAGCAGGGTGGCCATGTCCTTGACCGCGTGCTGGGCCTGCGCGACCGCCATGCCGTAGCCGGGCACCACGATNACCTGGTTGGCGTAGGCCATCTGGATGGCGGCGTCCGCGGCCGAGGTGGACTTGACCGTGCGGTCGACGCCGTCACCGGAGCCCACCGCGACCCCGCTGCCGCCGAACCCGCCGGCGACGATCGCCGGGATGGAGCGGTTCATCGCCTTGGCCATCAGGTTGGTCAGGATCGAACCCGATGCGCCCACGATCATGCCGGCGACGATCATCGCGGTGTTGTTAAGCGCCAGGCCCGCGGCGGCGGCCGAGAGCCCCGTCATCGCGTTCAGCATCGAGATGACCACCGGCATGTCGGCGCCGCCGATCGGCAGCACCACCATCAGACCCAGCACGCCGGCGGCCCCCAGCAGCCCGATCATCCACCACAGCGACGCCCCGCCGCCGGGATGCGCGGCCAGCCCGATGATCACCGCCGACGCCACCGCAGCGACCAGGAGCAGCGCGTTCAGGGGCTGCTGGGCCTTGCCCACGCTGATCGGGCGGCCGGGCAGGATCTCCTGCAGCTTGCCGAACGCGATGAGCGACCCCCAAAACGAGATCGATCCGATGATCGCGGCGAACAGCGATGCCACGACGATGTTCACGGTCGGCGACTCGCCGTGGTGAAACGCCGAAAAGCCGTTGGTGTCCAGGAATTCCGACAGCGAGATCAGCGCGACGGTGCCGCCGCCCACCCCGTTGAACAAAGCGACCAGCTGCGGCATCGCGGTCATCTTGGTCAGCCGGGCAGGCGGCACACCCAGCGCCACACCCACCAGCAGGCCCGCGATGATCAGCGCCCAGTTGTGGGTGTGGCGAATCGCGACCAGCGTGGCGATCACCGCGATCGCCATGCCCGTCGCGGCGATCCAGTTGCCCCGCACGGCGGTCCTTGGGCCGGTCAGGCCCATCAGGCCGTAGATGAACAGCGAGAACGCGACGATATAGAGGACCGCGACGAGGTAGTTCACTTCACCCGCCCGTTCGCCGCCGCGCCGTCAGCCGCGCGACCGGCCTTGGCGACCTCAGCCTTGGCCGGCTTCTTGCCCTTGAACATGCCCAGCATGCGGTCGGTGACCACGAAGCCGCCGACCACGTTGAGCGTGCCGAACACCAGCGCGACGAACAAGATGATCTGCTCGGCGATCGTCGGGTGCTCCAGACCCCCCAGCACCACCAGCGCGCCCAAGACGACGACACCGTGGATCGCATTCGTGCCCGACATCAACGGCGTGTGCAGGGTGTTGGGCACCTTGGAGATCACCGCGAAGCCGACGAACCCCGCCAGCACCAGGATCGCCAGGTTGGCCAGCAGTTGGTCATACATCGTTCAGTCCTCCCTGGGACGGGTCACGCACGCGCCCGCGACCACCTCGTCGTCGAAATCGGGCGCCAGCCGCCCGTCCTTGATCAGCAGCTCCAGCAGCGCGGTGATGTTCTTGGCATACAGCTCGCTGGCGTGCTCGGGCATCGTGGCGGGCAGGTTCAGCGGCGCGGCGATCGTCACGTCGTGGCGCACGACGGTCTCGCCCGGCTCTGTCAGCTCACAATTGCCGCCGGCCTCCCCGGCCAGATCGACCACCACGCTCCCGGCCGCCATGCCCGCCACCGCGTCGGCGGTCACCAGCCGCGGCGCGGGCCGCCCGGGTACCAACGCCGTGGTGATCACGACGTCGAAGCCGGTGATGGCCTTTTCCAGCGCCTTCTGCTGGGAAGCGCGCTCCTCGTCGGAAAGTTCCCGGGCGTAGCCGCCCTCCCCCGCCGCGTCGATGCCCAGGTCCAGCCACTGGGCGCCCACCGAGCGCACCTGATCGGCGACCTCGGGCCGCACGTCATACCCGGTGGTGCGGGCCCCCAGCCGCTTGGCGGTGGCCAGCGCCTGCAACCCGGCCACCCCGACACCGAGCACCAGCACCATGGCCGGCTTCACGGTGCCCGCCGCGGTGGTCAGCATCGGGAAAAACCGCGTCGCCTCCCACGCCGCCAACAGCGCCGCCTTGTAGCCGGCCACGTTGGCCTGCGACGACAGCGCGTCCATCGCCTGCGCCCGCGAGATCCGCGGAATCGCCTCCAGCGCGAACGCGGCCACCCCGGCCTCCTTCAGCGCACCGATCTTGGTGTCGGCGCTGCGCGGCGCCAAGAAGCCGATCAACGTCTGGCCGCGGCGCAACCGGCCCACCTCCTCGTCGGTCGGCGGCGCCACCTTGACCACCACGTCGGCCGACCAGGCGTCGCCGATCGTGGCGCCGGCCTTGGTGTACAGGTCGTCGGGCAGCAGGGCCCCCGCGCCCGCCCCCGGCTCCACCACCACCGCCACGCCCCGGGCGGTCAGGCCGGCGACTGCCTTGGGCACCAGCGCCACCCGGCGCTCACCCTCGGCCGACTCCGCGACCACCCCGATCGTCGTCTGCGTCTCCGTCACCTGACCGCCTCAACTTCCCCCGCCGGATTCACCCTGCGGTATGCCCATCCGATATTTACTTGGGTGCTCAGACACCCTAGTAGGAAGGGGCTCGCATGGCCGTGG
>JGI26340J50214_10000532_pt1 | contig 13290 bp, 10 predicted proteins | sample BogFormECP12_OM2_FD_50214 | JGI IMG/M metagenome (IMG submission 50214)
TCCGGAGGGCCTGGGCAGCAGCCTCGGCCTGCGCCTGCTTCTTCGTCGAACCCGTGCCGGTTCCCACTACGCCGCCCGCGGCGACGTGCGCCCGGAAGACGCGCGCATGCGGGGGACCGCTTTCACCTTCGAACGTATAGCGCGGCGGCTGCTTGAATCTGGCCTGCACGAGCTCTTGCAACGCGGTGCGCGGATCGATGCGCGCGGCGTCGTCGGCCTGCGCGAGATGCGACCGCTCGACGAAGCGCGCCGCGGCGTCGTAGCCTTCCAACACCAACACCGCGCCGACCAATGCTTCGAACGCGCCCGCCAGAATGGAAGGGCGACGCTCGCCTTGACCGGCGGCCTCGCCCTTGCCGAGTCGCAGCATCGGACCGAGTCCGAGCCTAGCCGCGGTCTTCGCCAGCGCCGGCCCGGAGACGAGCGCTTGCCGGCGGCGCGACAGCCGGCCCTCGGGTTCGTCGGGATGGCGCGCATACAGCCACGCCGACGCCGCGAGTCCCACGACCGCGTCGCCCAGGAACTCCAGTCTCTCGTTGGCCGAAAGTCCGCGGCGGTCGCCGCGCTCGAAGGCGTAGGAGTCGTGCGTGAGCGCGGCCCCGAGCAGCTCACATTCGCCGCTCGCGGCCGCTTTGAGGCCGAGCCCCTTGCCGAAGGCACGCAGCGTCTTGCGCCGCGCGAGGCCTTGTGACAATCAGCTCTCCGCGAAACGGCGGAAGACGATGACCGCGTTGTGGCCGCCGAAACCGAACGAATTCGACATCGCGATGTCGACCGTGGCCTTGCGCGCGACGTTGGGCACGCAATCGAGGTCGCACAGCGGATCGACGTGGTGGTAGTTGATGGTCGGCGGGATGATGCCGTCGCGGATCGTCAGCACCGTGCAGATGCCTTCCAGCGCGCCCGCCGCCCCGAGCGCNTGGCCGAACATCGACTTGTTCGAGCTCACGGCCAGCGTCTTGGCCCGCTCGCCGAACACGCGGTGGATCGCCTGGGTTTCGGCGATATCGCCGAGATCGGTCGAGGTCGCGTGGGCATTGATGTAGTCGACGTCCGACGGCTCGATGCCGGCGTCGCGCAGCGCGCGCTGCATGGCCAAGGTCACGCCGCGAGCATCCGGATCCGGCTGCACCATATGGTAGGCATCCGACGACGTGCCGTAGCCGACGAGTTCGGCGTAGATGCGCGCGTCGCGGCGCCGAGCGTGCTCCAGCTCCTCGATCATGAGCGCGCCGCCGCCCTCGGCCATCACGAAGCCGTCGCGCTCCTTGTCGAACGGCCGGCTGGCGGTCGCGGGCGAGTCGTTGCGCGTCGACAGCGCGCGCATGGCGCAGAAACCGGCTACCGCGAGCGGCGAGATGGGGGCCTCTGAGCCCCCGCAGATCATGGCGTCGGCCTCGCCCAATTGGACCGAGCGGTAGGCCTCGCCGATCGCGTTGTTCGACGAGGCGCACGCCGAGACCGACGTGAACGTCGGCCCGCGCACGCCCATGTTCATCGAGATGAGGCCGGGCGCGATGTTCGAGATGAGCATGGGGATGAAGAACGGCGACAACCGGTCCGCGCCTTGCGCGAGCATGACCTTGTGCTGGTTCTCGATCGTGATGATGCCGCCGATACCGGAGCCCATGACGACGCCGATGTCGTCGCGATTGTCGTCGTTGATCTCAAGGCCGGAGTCGGCCAGCGCCTCTTTGGCGGCGATGATGGCGAACTGCGCGAAGCGATCGGCCTTGCGCGCCTCTTTTTTGCCCATCAGGGCCGGCGCGTCGAAGCCGCGCACCTCCGCCGCGAAGCGCGTGGGCAGATGCGAGGCGTCGAACGCCGTGATCTCGCCGACTCCGCTCTTGCCGGCGACGACGTTGGACCAGAACTCAGGAACCGTGTGGCCGAGCGGCGTGACCGCACCGAGTCCGGTGATGACGACGCGCCTCGAAGGTCGCATAGGGTATACAGTATGAGTTGTGCCCGCATATGACTCCTGCCCCGCGCGCTCTGACAGAAAAGGGGAACGCTGCGTTGAAACGAACACACACTCCGTGGGCCAGTCGTGACCCCGTACCCTCCGGCATCGTGCATAACCGCGCGGCTCCGCACCGGCGGATCAGACTAGGAAACGAAATAGCGGCGTACAGCAACGCCCCGCGAGCACCGGAAGTTCAGAGGGAGGTGACCTGCGCACCGTGGCCAAGAAAAAAGCTAAGAAGAAAGCAACGAAAAAGAAGAAGCACTAACGCGTTAACGTTCGCGTTCTAGAAGCATTGAGGGGTGCCGCACCAGGCGGCGCCCCTTCTTTACGCCAAGCGGTCGCCGATGGCCCCATCTGGCGACGGTTTTAGCACTCGCGGCGTCCATGACGCTCGCGCCGACGCGCCCGCGAACTCGCCTGCGCGCACGCCCATCTATCAGTCCGCGGGCTGGACGTTCGCCGACCTCGCGCAGGTGGATGCGATCTACGAACGGCGCATCGCCGGCGCGATCTACGGCTCCGACGGCAATCCCAATCTGCTCGCGCTCGAAGCGCAGGTCGCCTCGCTTGAGGGTGCGCCTGAGGCGCTTGCCACCTCGGCCGGCATGGCCGCGTTCGCGGCGACGTTCATGACGATATTGCACAGCGGCGATCGCGTCGTCGCGGCGCGCGAGGTGTACGGCAACACGCTGCGCCTTCTGGGCGATTTCGAGCGGTTCGGGGTGAGTGCCGTGCGCGTGGACGCGACCGATCCGTCTGCCGTAGATCGCGCTCTTAGCGGCGGCGCGCGCCTGCTCGCCGTCGAGACGATTTCGAATCCGCGCCTGCGCGTCGCCGACATCCCGTCGCTCGGCGCCGCGGCGAAACGGGCGGGTGGCGCGCTGCTCGTCGACAACACGTTCGCCACCCCGTATCACTGCACACCGCTCGCGCTGGGCGCAGATCTCGCGATGGAGAGCGGCACCAAGTTCCTCGGCGGCCATCATGACGTGGTGATCGGAACGCTGGCGGGAACGCGAGAGCTGCTCGCGCCGATCCGCACGTTTGCCGTGCGCGCGGGCATGGTGCCCGGAGCGTTCGATGCGTGGCTCGCGGAGCGCTCGATCGAGACGCTCGCCGTGCGCATGGCGCGTGGCGCGGACTCTGCCCTCGAACTAGCGCGCTGGCTGGCGAGCCACCAGAAGGTGCGGCGCGTGCACTACCCCGGCTTGCCGGATCATCCGGATCACGCGATCGCCAAGCGTGTGCTGCAGCGCGGTTTCGGCTCGATGATCTCGTTCGAGATCGATGGCGGCGCGGCGGCGGTGGATACGCTGTTGGCACGGCTGGCGCGGATCAGGCTTGTCCTGAGCCTCGGCGGCACGGCGACGACGTTGTCGCATCCGGCGAAGTCCTCGCACCGCGCCCTCTCGCAGGAGCTGCGCGACGAGTTGGGTCTGCACGACGGTTTTCTGCGGATGTCTGTCGGCATCGAAGACGTCGCCGACATCCAGACGGACCTCGCGCGCGGTCTGGACGCGCTGTAGAAAGAAAATGCTAAGGGCGTCGGCAGCCGTCGCCCTTAGCTCGAGAGCCGCATTAGAGCTTCGGGCCCCAGCCCCGGAAGATCGACGTGTCAGGACCGCGCCGTACGTGCACGAGCGTCGAGCGGCTGTCCAGCAAGTCTGTATCAACCTCTTCCTCATCCTGCGGAATGTATTCGTTCTTCTTGGCGTCCATTTCGATCTGCGTCCTTTCACGGTCGGCGGGCGAGGGCGGCCTGGGTGGTGCCCTTCGCTGACCTTATGGTACGCGGAGCGCAGGGGTGCCCGAATCGGTACAACCACGGGTAGTGGCGGCGAGGGGGTACTGAGAATGTCCTACGGGTCGCCGCTCAGCCGTGGCACGCCTGTGTCCCGGAGTCCCTAAACGTCGAGCCGGGCTCGGGGATGAAGCGCCAGTCAAAGGAGTGCTGGTTCAGCGTGATCGCCAGGATGCCGTAGGTCTGGCCGTTGGCGGTCTGGCTGTTCGGCTCAAGCTGGCCTATCTTATAGTGGCTGCGGCCGCCCGTTCCCGCCACGAACTCGGTGATGCCGTTCGTGGGGTCCGGTTTGGCGTCTGGCGTCTGCGGGGCGAACCGTTCGTAGTCGTGATCGTGTCCGCCGAGCACAAGGTCCGCGTGCGCCGCGTACAGCGCGCGCCAAAACGCGTCATAGGCCGGGTCGCTGTGGTGGACGGCGCCCGATGAGAAGCGCGGCTGGTGCCAATACGCGAGCGTGCAGGCCGCGTGGTGCGCTGCCAGATCGGCGGTGAGCCAGCGGACCTGGTCGGAATCGGCCCCGCAGCCTCCGATCGCTTTGCAATTGCCGTTGAGGGAGATCAGGTGCCAGCCCGCGAGATCGAAGCTATAGTAGCCGCGCTGCGGATCGCCGGCGAGCGAGCCGAAGTAGGCGAAATATCCGGCCGCGTTCGGCGTGTGGTATTCGTGATTGCCCGGCGCCGGATGGGTGATGCTCTTGAAAGCGCCCCACGACTTGGCGTAGCCCGCGTTGAACTGGGCCAGCGTGCCGTCCGCATACTGTTCGTCGCCGAGCGCGAGCACGGCCGCGGGATGCAGCTCGGCGATCAGCTTCGCGGTCGCATCCATGTGGCACGTGTCTGGTCCGGTTTCGTCAGCTGCCGGGGCGGCAGTAGCGGGCAAGAGGTCGCAGGCGATGTCACCCGCTGCCGCGATCACCTGCCCTGCAGCGACGGTGGTGCGCGCGCTCGAGACGGGGGCGAGCGCTGCCGCAGCAACGAGAACGCCAAGCCCCGCCACGATCATCATTTTCATTCTCATGGCGGTTTGGCTTGGCGTTGGCAGTACTAGATCCTTACGCCCCAGCCTCCGAACACCGAGGTGAAGAAGCCGTTGGGGCTGCGCACCAGCTCGGTGCGGGTCGTGGGAAGCTCGTAGTCGCCGTGGGCGACGCCGATCAGATGTGAGTTGCGACGCGGGTTCATGGTGCTCCAGCCTTTCTTTGTCGTCTGCTTGCAACCACATCATAATACGCGGCATNTAACCTGTCAATAGCTTTAGAAAGTTATATTCTTAATAAGCCATGCGGGACGTTGGGATTGTCATATAACCCTCAAAGGTCATATAATGGCGTCGTAATGACTCTTCCCGCAAGGAACCTGGGGAGCAAGCCGGCACCGCCTGAGCTGGCGCTTGCCCAGGCCTTCATCAACACCGCCGATCACGAAAAGGGGACGGACGAGATCGACACCCCCCAGGGCCTGCGCGATTGGCTGACGACCGTTGGGCTCATTGACGCCGCGACGCCCGTCACGCAAACCGACCTCGCCGCCGCTGTCGGCGTGCGCGAGGCGTTGCGCAACCTCACACTCGCGAATAACGGATATCAAACCGATCCCAGCGCGCTGGACACGCTGAACCGGGCCGCGCGTTGCGCGCAGCTGGCGGTCAGTTTCAGAGCGGACGGCGGCGCCGGCCTCNAGCCGCGCGCGCCNGGCGTGGACGGAGCGCTCGGCAGCATCATCGCCGTCGCGTTCGACGCCATGGCCAATGGNACGTGGGCGCGTCTCAAAGCATGCCCCGCCGAGACGTGTCTATGGGCGTTCTACGACGAGACCAAGAACCGCTCGGGAACGTGGTGCTCCATGAGCGTGTGCGGCAACCGCACGAAGGCGCGCACCTACCGGCAGCGGCATACGCACGCGGGCGTCGCAAGCGACTTCTCGTCGTTGAGCGGCCGGATCGCTCCGGCCGCCAAACCCGACTCTGCTACGTGATCGAGGCCGGAGGCCTCGCGGATCCGCCGCGCAACGCGGCGAGCTGCCGTTCGATCGGCCATTCCCCGAACGCGAAGATGAGCAGAATGACAAGGTTGACCAGCGGTATCAGCATCAGCAAGCTGTACGCGCCTGGGTAGCCCGCTTTGCTCGCGATACGCCAGTAGATGAAGATCGTGAAGGCGAGGATGATGAGGAAGAAGATGCCATAGGCGGCCAAGAACGCGCCCACGGCGGCGCCGTTCGTCGAGGTCGATGTCGAGTTGTCGTCCAAAAGCAGCGCTAAGGCGGCGATGAGATGCATGTGTCCATCCTCCTTGTGGTCGCGCTGTTGCCCCCGGGTGCGCCGCCGACCTTCAGCGTGCGGTCCCTCAGTACGGCGTGCATAGCGGGTCGCCGATGACGACCTCTTTCCACACGATCTCCGACAGCCCGGCCCAGAACGATTCGCCCAGCGTCCTGCCTGCGGTATACGCCGCGAACACGCTCGGAGGATCGGGAATCGCGTTGAGATACGGCTCGGTGACATCGCCGTGCACGCCGGTGACCCCTTGATGGATCAGATCCGCGATCTGGCTTTGGCCGCCGCCCGGGGTGCGGATGTTGCTCGCCGACGTGCTCACCGCCGTCTCGGCGATGCCGCCCGGCACGAAGGTCAGCGCGTGATAGGCCGCGGCCGAGAAGTGCGCATCGTTGCTGCCCCAGCTCACATAACCGATGAGCGGGTTGGGCGGTGCCACGAATGCGATCGTGTTGTCGATCTGCGCGTCGAACCCGGCAGCCGCGAGCTGCGTTTGCGCGGTCTGCATCGCGGTGTTGAAGACGGTGTAGCCGTCGCTCTTGGTCGGGTCGACGTCGAAGAAGAACTCGCCGTGCGGATGCGTGCCGTCGCACTTGAGGCCGTTGGAGATGAGGCCGTTGACATCGGCCACCGATCGCCCGTCCAAGCGCGTGACCAATACCATGTTGTACGTATCTGACGAAAATGGCGTCGTGGACCCGTAGTACGGATTGAACGCGGCGCCGCTGCCGGGGAACGCGCCTTTTGCCTGGGACATGATGCCGTCCACGCTGTAGCCGCTGAACGAACCGCCGCCGTTGACCAAATACGGCGTGCCGTACATCATGACGACGAAATCGATGCGCGTGCCGGCGTTATGGAGCGTCTTGATCGCGCTGGCCACCGGCGCGAAAAGGTTGGTCTGCAGATCCGGTGTCTGCGCGATCGTGAACGTGTTCGGGTCGCTCGAGAGCGCCACCGAAACGAGATTGCCGGCCGGGATGTGGCGGCCCATCATATAGGTCTGCGCGAGTTGGACGCTCGCGGGTACGGCGCTATTGGCGACCACTAACACGTGGACGTTCGCCATGGGCGTCGGCGCGGACGTGGGCGGAGCGGGAATGCCGGGAACGTTCTTGCCGCCGCCGCCGCTTGCGCAGCCCGATATGAAGATGGCGGCGAGCAACCATGCCGCCCACCCGCAAGACCGATCCAGGCGCATCTCCACCCTCCAAGCCTACCTGCACGCGCGGTGCAAAGGCAAGTGACAAACGACAAGGGCGACCCGTGCGGCCACCCTCATCGTCGCATCTCCCGAGCTGCGCTCGAGTGCAAGGCCCGGCGCTTAGAGTCCCGAGACCTGGCGTCCTTGCAGCGCGAGCGACACCTTGTTCTGCAGGTTGTCGAGGTGTGCGCGCGTGATCTCATCGAGCGAGCCCGAGTTGAGCGCGCTGCGCAGCGTGCCGGAGAGGCTGACGAGCTTCTCGCGCGCCAGCGCCTGTGCGTCGCTCGGCGTGCCCTTCGCGGGCGTGAGCGCCATGGCGATGAGCATGCGCGTGTACTCCGCCTGGAGATTGCGCGTGAGCAGCGGTACGTCCGACAGACCTCGCGTGCGCAGATCGCCGTACACGCTGTCCTGCGTCCAATCGAAGAGATCCGTCAGCGACATCGTGCTGCCGGGTTTAGAGCGGATGCCGATCTCGTCGATGCGCTGCAGGCGCAGCGGCTGATACAGCGTCGCCAGCAAGTACTTCTGCAGGCCGCCGATGACTTCGACGATCGGCACGTCATGGCGCGCAGGTGGATCGTACGCCCAACTGCCGCTCTCCAGCGGCTCCCACTCCTGATAGGTCATGCGATTCAGAAGATCGGGCGGCAGGCTCATGGCCGTCGCCGAGAAGACGTAGCGATCCAGGTTCTGCCACGCGCGGCGCTGCGTCGAGCGCGCGACCGGCGTCAGCGGCGTTGGCGCGCCCGGATCACCCGGCCGCGCGCGCGAGAGGTATTCGCCGCCGATGTAGTGCTCGAACACGAGGCTGCAGCGATTGTATTCGCGCAAGATGAATCCGAACGCGGTACGCTCTTCTTGGTAAGGGTGTTCGGTCCGTGGGTAGCGCGAGTTCAGCTTGTCGAGCAGGCTGTGAGCGAGATCCATGCGCGTGTCGCACCACGAGATGTTGTCGTTGGTCAGATCGAACTGCACGACCCGTGGATCGATCGCGTGTGCGTCGTCCCACGAGACGTCTTCATCCGACGCGAAGCGGTACCACGGACTGGTGGATTGCGCCAACCACTGGTTCAGCGTCGTCAGCTCGTCATCGGGCGTGCGCGCGCCGGGAATCGGCGCGTACGCCCAGTGGATCGCGTAGTAGTCGTAGGGGCCAAGCGTGGTCATGAACAGCGCGCCGTGCGACTGACCCTTCGGCCAGAAGTTGATCGGATTGTATTCCATGACCGACGACGACATGCCGTGCTTGGCGGTGAAGTCGGCGCTCTTGACCTGCGCCGCGGTGAATGCTTCCGACCCGATGAAGTTGTGCATCATCCCCATGTCGTGGCCCACTTCGTGCAGCGTGCCGTCGATGAGAAAGTCGTCGATGTACTTCTGCGGCACGTCGCCGCTGGGCCAATCGCCGTTCAGGCGCATCGCGAGGGCGCCGAACCCGGCCTCGTTGCGCTTTTCCGCGCTGTAGTAGCGCTCGTTGGCGGAGAACGAACGGCCGCGCGACGCGTCGATGAAGAACGGATACGCCAAGTCCCCGAAATTCACGTAGTCGGCGTCGAAGATCACACCGGTGCGGAACTCCTGCCCGGTGCGCGGATCCCAATAGAACTGCGCTTCGAGGAATCCGCCGGCGTTTGAATCCGTCAGCCAGCGCAGAACGCTATAGCGCACGTCGTCGGCATCCCAATTCGGATCGTCCGGCTGGTCTTTGACCTGGACCGCATCGCTGATGCCGATCGCCGCGAACGCCTTGTTCCACTCGAGCACCGCGCGCCGGATCGCGCTGCGGTAGCGGTCCGGGATGGTGTTGGTCATGTAGAACACCATCGGGTGCTTGGCGGGCGAGAGCGCCGCGGTTGGATCGGTCTTCTGCATGTTCCAGCGCATGATGTAACGCTGTTGGCGATTGATCAGCTTGTCCGAACCGAAGTTGAGCCGGACGTTGTCGAAGAAGCCGATCCGATCGTCCGCGTAGCGCGGCATGTAATCGCCGTCCTTGGGCGGTTCGATGAAGTTGTAGTCGATGCGGAACTCGATGGCGCGCGGATCGGGCACGTTGTCGATGATCGAAGCGTCGTCGGTGGTCCAGGTCTGGCGCACGTCGATCAGCGTGTTGTCCGGGAACGATTTGGTGGGGCCGAAATACGTGCGGTCCGCGTCGAGATGGTAGAGTTTGCCGGGGTCGGGATTGCCGAGGGCGCCCTTGAGCGTATCGGCGAAATCGATCACGTCCCCGAGCAGCGGCGCTGCGTCGATGACGACGTCGCCGCTCTTATCGTCGGCGGCCACGACTTTGGTCACGCCGACCACCGATTTGGCGGTCTGNTCCTCGACCGCGTGGGCATCGGGCGTGTTCGGCGGCGCGACGAAGATCTCGTTCGGGAAGAGTATGGCGATCTTGTCGTCTTGGCGCACGAAGCGCACGATGTGCGGCGAGAAGTAATCCGCGCCGCCTGCCGAGATGAAGTAACCGCCAAGACCGTTGCCCGGCACGGCGCTCAAGATGAAATCATGGCCGAGCTGAGAGGGCGTGAGCTCGAGGTAGACCTTCCCCGCCTTGCGCCAGACGGTGAACAAGCCTTTTTGCGGGCTGAGCCCGTCGGTGAATTTGGCAAGCGTGGCAGGCGCGGCATCGTCGTCCGCGCGCGACGCAACGGGAATCATCGCAAACGCGACGGCGAACACAGCCGCCGCGATGACAAACCGCTTCATGAGGGTATAAGACCTTTCGCTAAGGGAAGTATCGCCGCTGGCGTGTGATTCGGAGCTCAGACGTCCCGATACCTACTGGGGGTGACCCATGATCCGCAAACTACCGTCGGGCAAGTACCGGCTCTACTCGAGGAAGCTCAACCCGCGCACCGGCAAGCGCCGCAACCTGGGGACATTCGACACGCGCGCGGCCGCCGAGAAGCACGAGCGGGCGGTCCAATACTTCAAACGCCAGGGCTGACCGCGACGGCGTCATGTCGCGATGGGGCGAAAAGAGAGGCCGGCGGCACGCAGAGCCGCCGGCCTCATGGGCGTTCAGATCAGAGCGGCGTCACATCTTGATCTGGACGTTGAGGGTGGCGTTGAACGGAACGACCACGCCATAGGTTGCGCCGTTGTCGCCGGTAGCGTTGACGAAGTAGGGATACTTGAACTGCGGTTGGATCGTATTCCCAGGATTGTAGAAGTTGCCCACCGGCGGGAAGAACCCGGCGCTGTTGCTATACAGGCACCAGTGGTTGTCGTTCAAGATCCACGGCTCCTTAGATCCGCCGCTGCAGTAGTTGACGATGTTCGCCAGGTTGAGCTGGTACGAGACCCGAGGCGTCGCGGCATACGAGATGCCCATGTGCAAGCTGTACTGGTTCGGTTCAGTGAAGGCACCGGGTTGGTCGAATTTGCCGGTGTACGGATCCGGCATGACGAGGTTGCCCGTGCACGTCGGTGCGTCAGCAGCTAAGCCGCTGCCGCCGTACGGATAACGCGGGTCGCCCGTCGGCGAGCTAGCCGCAATACCCGTGCACGTGCTCGGATCGAAGCCGTATGTCGTCTCAGGTGCGCCGTACTTCTGTCCGCCATGGAATTGGAACGACGGAACAAACGCCCACTTGTCCTTCTTGTATTGGACGATGAGCGTCGCGACGTGCGGCACCACGTAGCTGAGCGACGACAGCTGCACGCCGACGGGAACGATGCTGTACGGCGCGTACTGCGCGGTCGAGCTGAGCAGCCCTTGTGCCGGTGCGTTGTAGTACGGATTCGCGACGCCGCCCACTTCGGTCGCTATCGCGTTGTTGCCGCCGTCCGTGCCGCACAGGCTTGTGGGGCTGGAGGACGGCACCGCACCGACGCATGCCGCGGTGAACGAATTGTAGTGCTGGATATCGATGTTGTCCTGTGCCAACACGGACTGGCCGGTCGGCAGCGGGTTGTACGTCACGTAGCTGTGAGTATACGTGTACGCCAGCTGGCCGGCGAACCCGTTGTTGTTGAAGTTGCCCATGTTGGTCAAGAACTCGAACCCGAGGTTGGTCTCGTTGCCGACGTTCAAGCCGGAGACGAACGCCGTCTGCGGGTTGATGTAGATCTGCTGGACCTGGTTGTTCGTCTTGCGCAAGAACGGCGTCAGCACGAGCGACGTCTGCGTGTTGGCGAACTGGTGCTCCCACGACAGGTCGTAGTTGTACGAGATCGACGGGCTTACGACGTGGTTAGGCGACGTGAACCCGTACTTGTAGAACAGCGACCCGAGCAGATGCTCGGGCAGGTCTTGGTCCAAGCTGTCGTACTGCTGGAACGCCGTGGCTGCCGGCTGAGAGTAGCGGCCCGCCGAGAAGCGCAGCACGTCGTTCGTGCCGAACGTATACGTTCCGCCGAACCGCGGCTCGACTTCGTTGTAGGTTATCTGGCCGCCGTTGGCCGTCGTGTCGGTCAGCGTCGCCTGCGAGTACCCGGCTCCGAAGGTGGAGCATGGTGTACCGGCCTGCTGGGGAGTGAGGCTCCCGGGCGGCGCCGTTTCGTCGAATGGGTTGCCACCGTTCACGAGCGGGTTCACGCACGACACGGCGTTCCAGGCGTTGAACCAGTACGGTCGCGTGCCGGTCCCCGTCGGCGTGTAGACGAACGTGTAGATATCATCCCGCACGCCGATGTTGAAGGTCAGGCGATCGTTCGGCTTCCAGGTGTCTTGCGCTGACACGCCCCAGAAGCGCGGCGTCACCGTGTTGAACGTGGCATAGGGACCGTTCTCGGAAACGTACCACGCGCAGGGTCCGCCGCAAGCGGTGCCGCTTGGCGCCGGGATGCCAACACCGGGACCGAAGAAGTTCCCGATCGACCCAAGGCAGTTGGCCCCACACGTCAAGTTGCCCAACGTCAGGTAGTTACCGCTTAAGTTTCCTGCGTTGGCGCTGGTCTTGAGGCAGGATCCCGGCACGCCAGGATTGTTGATGTTGTAGCAGATGCCGCTGGTCGGATTCGCAAGACTGACGAGTTGCGCCACATCGCCGCGCGCGCCCGACAGCGTGTTGAACATCTGCGTGTTGTTGTCGCGCACCGTGCTCGCCGTCGAATACGTGCCTTCGATATTGAGCAGGTTCTTGGGCGAGAGCTGGTTGACGTAGTTGGCCGACGCGCCGCGCGTATGCGTCGACAGCTCGTAGTCGGGGGCGAGGGCGAAGTCCAGATTATAGGCCCCCATCGGGTCCTGGATGAACCACCACGAGTAGTCGATGTAACCATACACGCGCAGGTACGACGATGTGCCGATGTTGTGTTGATACTGGAGTTTGTAGATGGACAGTCCGTTGCTGTACCCTTCGTAACTGTTGCCCGGGATGTTCGTACCGGAGAACGAGGAGTTCAAGAAGGCGTTTCCTTCGTTCGGATAGGCGTAGGGCACGACGTTGTTGACCTGCCCAGGCGCAGCCGCAGTGAACAGCGTGCCGACAGGCGTCATGTATTGTGCGCCCGAGAAGAACAGCGGTTGACCCGGACCCTCGACAGTGCCGGGGTTCTGCGAGAAGAAGTTCGGGCCGCCGCCCCAATCGTTGGGGTTGTTGTAGAAATTCGTGTACAGCTGGAACGTGTCGTACAGCAGTTGGATGTCGTCCTTGCCGGTGTCGTTCTTATGCGGGATTCCGAAGTGGAAGTTGAAGACGTTTTCACGGTCTTGATTGTTCTTCGGCGTGAGGATGTTGATCGGACCGAGGTAATACCCACCTGGTCCGACCGGCTGGCCGAGAATCGAGTTGGCCGTGTTGTGATAGCATTTCACGAAATCCGACGGCACGGCGTCAGTACCGCAGCTGCCGCCGACCGTCGCCGACGGTGCCATGTCGTAGACCAAGCCGTAGGTCGAGTTCTGGCTGGCGCCGTTGTTCTCGTCGTAGTAGCGCGGGCTTTGGTTGACGATGCCCACGCCGACGTAGTACGAGAAGTTGCGGTTGGGCGTCGCGCCGCCGAACTCGACGCTGGCCTTGTTGTATAGGTTCGGCCCGCCAACGCCCAGGTCGACGTTGGCATAACCCGGATAGGTGCCGCTCTTGATGA
>JGI26340J50214_10000534_pt1 | contig 13244 bp, 12 predicted proteins | sample BogFormECP12_OM2_FD_50214 | JGI IMG/M metagenome (IMG submission 50214)
AGTTTGCTCCAGTCTTCGTTTTCCAGGGCTTCCAGAAAGCGTTGGGAAATGCGCGTGGACTTGGTGAGCTCATCCAGAGAGATTTCGCGTAGTTCGCGCTCGCGCTTCAGGCGCTCCCCGAAACTGCCTTTGGCCATAGTTCGAACGTGCCCCTGTGGCGATGCGAAATCGCCGCACTAAGAGTGTAACCGAATCGCGGAGCGGGGGATTCAGATCGTAGAGATTGGTGGCTGGTTTGCGTTTAGGCGACTCATCGTTTGGGGCCGTGCGGATTGGGACAGCGCCAACCACCGCATTGTGGGTACCCTCCTCATTGACGCAAACGGTCTGTGGTGGGGCAGCGTTTTGCGTCGAGCGACCTCTCAAAGGAGAATCAAAATGAAGACATTGTGAGTTATGAGTGTGTTCTTGCTGGTGTTACCTAGTGCCGGTTGCACTGTGAGCCCAACGCCAGCAGCAACACCGGGGCCAGCGGGACCGCAAGGGCAGCAAGGCGCGACGGGGCAGACCGGAGATCGGGGCCATGACGCAGATCAGCGCCGGACGGAAGATCAAAGAAGGGCCGACGAACAACGAGGGGCCGACGAGCAAAAACGGGCTGACGAACAAAGGCGGGCTGATGACAGCGCCCGTCGAGAAGGTCACGACGCGTCATGTCCAGCAGGAGAGCACTGGAAGAAAGCTGCATCAGAAACTAAGGCCCTTGCCTTTCTTCCGTGGCGGCGGGTGAGAGGTTTTTTCGTGGGGTGCTTCCGTCTAGGGCAAGTGAACCAACTGGTTCGGAGCATGGAGCAGTGCAAGCTCACCCTGTACCAATGACGTTGTCACGCTTTCGATGCTTCGCGACAGAGCAAGAAACGTCTGCAGCTTCGCTGGCAGCGATTCTTTCGGTCCCGACGAACAGCAGGTTGTGACGGTCTGTTCCAGACGCTTGAGGGAATTTTCCAAGTTCTCTTTCACCTCCGGCGCCTTGCCCTGCAACCCGTCCGCCATAGCGTCCAGCACCTTGGCCAGTTGCGCGTCAAACTCCTGCTGCGCCAGTTCCACGGGCGCGGGTAACTCAAATCCTGGAGGCCGCAAACGATACTTCAACAGGGCGACTCGTATTAGGAAAAGCGTGCGCAGCTGCGGTTGCCAGCGCCGGATGCGGTCACGCAAAGCAAGATCCTGCTGGCGCGAGGAGCCGAATTCGAACAGAACGCCGTCGGCAAGAGATCGCACCTTGTCGAACTGTGCGTTGATTGTTTCGCGAAGAGCGGAGCTGCGGTCGATGGCGACCCGGATATCCCTCGAAACCGGTTCCCTCGCAAGCTGAGCTAGCAGTCGTAAGTTGGAAATGAACGCTTTCTTCATCTCGAGCGCCGCGGGTACGCCCCATAGCTGGTCAAAAACCAGCCACATCATGAACAGTCCGAGCAGAATGCCAACGACGCGGTCCCTCGCCACGGAGAGCGATGTCGGCAAGGCGAACTCCTGCAGGTGGACGAAGTAGAAAGCAACGGCGATCTGCAATCCAAAATATGACAATCTCGGGCTGGAGGTCATAAACCAGGACGCCACGCCTGTGACGAGGACGAAAAGAACCGTGAATCCGGTAATCGAATCGACGTAGGGCAGAATGAATATCTGCGCGCCCATGCCGAACAAAAAGCCACCAACGATTGCGCCGGTAAATCGCAGAAACTGTTTCTGGCGGGAGGAGCCCACGGTGGAGAGAGCTGTCAGCAGGCAGGTAGTGACCGCCGTGCTTATGCCCGGCCAGTCGATGGAGTTGTAGATGATGTAACACAGGCTGGCCGCAAGGCAGCCTTTCAGCGCGAACTTAAGGTGCTCCGGGTTCGTGAACGCATCTGGGATGACAAGCTTCGATCGCGAGGTGTCCGCGGTGGACGCGTATGCATCCATGGATAGAGAGCTTGCAAACGCGTCGGGGATAAGTGCCACCGTTCCCTCCAGCTCTTGCAACAATGGAATTTCGCTCGTGGGTTGGTTATCCAGATGGAAGTGAATCGAACCTGGAATTCGCCGGTTCACCAAATCTGTGCGAAGGCTCGCGATCGCCGCGGCCACGTCCCGCAGTTGCTGCTGGTCGTTGCCAGAAGGCTTGAAACTAAACTGTGTGAGCGTTGCGGCAATGTCCACGAGCCTTCCGACAAGGGCTACAACGCCACTCATTTGCGCGGTGTACTCCTGCGAATAATCGGAGCGGCGCAAGCGGCGGCGCAACGAGGAAGTTCCGGCCATGGCCAGGTTGGTGATCTTCTTCTCATTCTCACCAGCTACAGGACGGTCCTCCATGTAACACGTCAGCAAACCCTGGACTGCGGCTAACCGTTCCTCAATCGGCAGAACGATATCGTCTCCAGGCTTCATCCGCGCAAACGTCAGCTCTACCGCCCCCGTGACCACAACTCCGACCAATACTGCCAATACCACCCGAAGCGTATCCTCCACCCGATTTTCGGCGGATATATGGCGGTCCCACAAGGGCACTGCCAGGATTATCACCACGCAAAAAGCTATGGCCGCTCCGTAGTTGGTCATCGCGGTAAGCACAAAGAACGCCACGAACAGCGAAACGATGACCCAGAAGAAATGTGGCATGGGATCGCTGATAACAAACCAGGCTGAGGTCAAAACATAGGCCGCGCCGATGCCGGTTACCAGGAGCATTGTCGATGCTGATTCGAGCGTGGCCCGAGGATTCTCACGAGAGATCAGCAGCGCATAAATCGCGCCTTGGAACGCGTAGGAAAGACGAAAGGTCATGCAGATGAGCATGACCAGAGTCGCAGCCAGGACCATGCGCGCAACCGTTGCGGCCCGTCCCGGGTATGGCGCGAGNTCCTCCTCAAGAAACTGCAGGAACCACTCAGTTCGTTTTGTAGGGCGCAAAACCGCTTGCGTAGAGGCAGCCATGCTCAATGACCGCGAATGATGACCACAGCTGACTCGCCGACTCGAAATAAATCCGGCGGCGGATCCTTGACGCGAACACGCACCGGATATCGCGATGCCAGATGCACCCAGTTCAGCGTCCGCTGCGCATCGGGCAGGCCGGAGCTTAGCGTGCCGAAAACGTCAGCGTCCGGCGTCACGCCAAAGCCGACACTATCTACCGTTCCAGAGAAACGNACGTCCGGTTTCGAGAGCACGTAAACATCCGCCGGCATGCCCGGCTCAATGTGTCGCAGGCTGCCTTCGCGGAAATTGCCGATCGCCCACCAGGTGCGCGCGTCGATCAGTATGAAGACTTGCTGGCCGACGTGCGCGTAGGCGCCTTCCGAAATCGTTAGATTCGTGACCCGTGCATCAAAAGGTGCATAGACCTTGCAGTTGTTGAGGTTGTATTGCGCCGTCCGAACCGCCGAGAGTCTTGCGCCGCGTTGCGTGGTCAGCGGATCGAGGGTGGTCACCGCATGCACGGATTGCTCGTGTTGTGCCTTGCTCTGTTGCAAGGCCGCCTGGGACTGCTCGTGCTGCGCCAAAGCTGATTTTAGTCCCGCCTGCGCAAGCTGCAATTGCGACGACGCCTGTTTGAGGGCTTCTGCCTGGGCGACTTCCGAGGTTCTCGCGCGATCCACCTGATCCACGGTGACGAACTGTTTAGCCAGTAGCGGCTCGATGCGATGCAGGTTGTTGTTCGAATAGGTCCACTCCGCTTTGGCCCGGTTCACGCCTTGCTCCGCGTTCAACACGTCAGCCCGCGCNTGCTCCACGGCCGCCGCGCGTTGGGCTACNTCCGCTTCCGAGCCCTGGATATTAGCTTTCGTCACCGATACGCCGCTCACGAGCGCCGCAATCTTNCGCCGCTCGTCTCCGATTTGCCCTTCCAGAGCGGCCTGTTCGGAAATAGCGTTTTCCAGAGCGTACTGATACGGCCGATCATCAATTTCAAATAGCAGATCGCCCTGCTTCACAAACTGATTGTCGCGAACATGCAAGCGCATGATCGGCCCTTCCACCTGCGGCGCGATCCCGATGAAATTGGCCATCACTTCCGCGTCGTCCGTGCGCGGCTGGCGATTGGTTTCGAAGATCACCACTAGACCCAGAACAACCGCGGTCGATACGATGGCTATGCGGAGGTTGCGAATCGTCTTTCGCTGGGAGTTTGGATCGCGTTCGAGTTCCATAAGGCCCCTCAGTGAAAAAAGATCAGCCACAATGCAAATGTGAACAAGGCCGTCAGGCACGCATACATCAGCAGTGGCGGAGAAAGTGCTTCTTCCAGGTGAAGCGCAACCAATAGAAAACGAGCTCCCGCCGCGAGCAAGATTCCCAGAACCAAACAAAGGAGCCAAGCCGGAAAGAAGGATCCCAGCACGTCGATCGTTGGCGCCCGCTGACAACCCGCGAGCGCAAACACGCCAAGCAGAAGCAGCACTCGCGCAACAACGCGATTTGCCTTCCTGGTCATGGCTGGCCTTTGGAAGCGCCGATGCGCATCAAGTCGCCGGTTCGAAACGCCAGATCGGCCAATGCATCAAGCACGGACGTGCGGGCCGCGACATCCGAAGAGCGGGCCTGGGCCAAGACCCGTTGCGCCGCGGTAACATCCAGCAAACTGCGGACGCCATCGCCATATGCTTCGACAGCTGCGTCGTAGGATTGGCTTGCGGCTGCCAGCAGTGCGGCGGCCGCTTGCCGCTGCCGTTGCGCGGTCTTTACGTTCGAATAGCTGCGCCACACTTCGTCGGCAATCTGATCCGTGGTGGCTTCCAGTTGTGCCACCGCCTCATTGTGACTGGCCTGGGCTTTTAGCAGATTGTTCTTGCGCGCCCCGCCGTCAAAAATGGTCCAATCGAGTCGCAACGCGGCCGCGCCCGTAAGGCCCGTTCGTGAACTCGACGGAAACTGCTGCTGCCATCCGTATTGATACTGCCCTTCTAGAGTAGTTTGGAGTTTCGCCGTAGGGTAATAGGCTGCGCGTGCCTCGCGAACCCTTCCCTCCGCTGCTTTGACTCCCGCCATCTGCCGCAGCAGGTCAGGCCGTTGCTCCAAGGCGCGACTCAGTAATTGCTCGATTGAATCGTCTAGCATCGCCGGAGCTGGCAATTCGTCGAGCGGCTGTACGCGGATGGTGGCGGTCGGCGTAATCCCCAGCGTCGTGGCCAGGTCGCCGCGCGCAATTTCGTTGGCCCCAACCGCTGACTGCAGATCGTACTCCGCCTGCGCCGTGGCGCTCTTGGCCTCCAGCACGTCCGGAAGAGTGGCGAGTCCATGGTCCAGCCTGTCTTCCGCTGATTCTTGCACTTTCTTGGCATTTAGCAAGCTGGCTTCCGCCGCGTCCACCTGACCGACGGCGTTTAGCAGCCGGTAGTATGTGTCCGCAACCTGGAAGATGATTTTTCTGTGCGTGTCGTTGAAGACAAAGTTGGCGGCAGCGAGCTCCGCTCGCGCAGCCGCGATGCGCCCGCCGCGCGCGCCGAAATCGAACAGGGTGTAGTCCAATTGCAGTCCCGGTCCAAACGCGGCAACCGTCTGCGTCACGAAACTGCTGCCGAATAGCACGTCCTGCCGGTTCACTTGCGAAAGCGCAACGGCGGCTAGGGCCGGATACAATTCGCTCTGAGCGATGTGCAGGTCAGCTCCTCTGGCCTTAGCGCCCTCCCAAGCCACCCGGGTCTCCGGATTGTTGCGCTCCGCAAAATCCACCAGCTCCGCCAGCGAATACACCTTTGTCGCATCGATGGCAAGCCGCGAAGTTTGTAAGCTCCGCGCCTCCTGCTGGATTTGCCGTTCGGCAGGAAAATGCCAAGGCCGGTCCGGCGCAGGAGGCGCGCTCTGCGCCAGGGTGATTCCGGTAATCGCAGCGTTCCCCAAGAGAAGGACGAGCCATCGCCACTGCAGGTTCTTCACGTTTGTTTCCCGTTTCCAGGGTTGGAGCATACGCCTCGGTGTTGGATGTCCCCGGCCAAAAAAAGTACTAATGAAAAGACCGCCAGCTATGGGTTCGCAGCACGTCTTGCAGCGCTGCGCATACGAAGGTCTTGAGTGGCTTGAGCTCAACCGATGCCCGTCGGCGCTGCCACCAGTTGCATTACGCTTGCCAACGAAGCGCTCTGCCCGAGGCTCGGCAAGTGATTTAGGACACAGCGTTTGCCTTTGCGGGGCGGCGCTCCCTCACAGAGGTGTCAAGCCTTTGACATTTTTGTCGGCTACGGCCAGCCAACGTTCCGCCTCGTTGCGAAAATGGTTCGCAAGTCGGAAGGGGCTTTTCCCTATCCATCGCAATTCTCAAGTCCCTGAACCCGCGGCGCAAACCTGACATTGGCGGCCATCCTGAGAAACGGTGGCGCAAAACGGATGTAAGCTATGGGCATGATTCCTGCCTCTTACAAGCCGCGAAGGAAGTTTATGGAGCTGGCGGTGCTGGAGGCCAAACGGGCTGGCGACCGCGGCGACTATCCCATTGGCGCGGTGATTACGCGGCTCATGGGGCGGCGCGAGGTGGTGATTGCCAGCGCGGGTAACAGGGTGAAGACTTCGGGATCGAGCATTAAGCACGTGGAGCTGGAGACGCTTAAATATGTGTCCAGCGGGTATGGACGATACTTGCCGGACTTTGTGCTGTACTCGACGCACGAGCCGTGTGCGATGTGCGCCGGGGCGTGCGTATGGTCACGGATTGGCGCGGTGGTGTATGGCGTTTCGCAAGAAGATATTGACGCGTTTGGACGCAAGCGCGGTACGGAAGACTATAAGTGGCGAGCGTGTCTCATCCCCTGCCGGCTGGTGTTTGAGAAGGGGAATCACATCATCCCGGTGACCGGCGGTTTCCTCCGGCAAGAATGCCAAAAATTATTTAGTTACAAGGCTGCCCATCGATAACGGAACCGGGCCGCGGAGGTGTTGTTTAGAGCGCGGGACGGGTTTTGGGAGGTGTGGTGTAGGCGGCGCCGTAGCGGAACAGGGTGCCGCCGGGGAGTTCTTCGACGTGCTTGATGCAGGCGGGGACGAAGAGGGCGTCCCAGCCTGGGGTGTACGGGACGGCAACTTCGATCATGGANTCTAGCGGGTAGGACTTGCGGCTGCGGAAGGAGAAGCCGCCTTTGGAGATGTCGTCGCTTTCGGCGATTTCCTCGCCGAGCTCGGGGTGGCGAACCATGGCGGTGAAGTTGACGCGCGAACGGAGGTAACGGCGGCGATTGGGCTTGGCAGTGGCGGAGGCTGGCGAGGTCGGTGGTGATCCAGCTTGTGAGGCCATGGGCGGCGACGCGCTGGATTGCAATGTTTCTACCAGCGCCTCCGCAGCGTAGGAGTCATTCACGGTCAAGGTCATTGAGTTTTCAGCGGAATAGGAATGGGCGGCGAGCGAACCGGCGAAAGAAGATTCGGAAGTCAGGGCAACTGCTTGATGCGCGAGAACTGGGGACACAGAAGGCGGACGCCTTACGAGCCGCGGAGAATTCTGCGATGGTGCGGAGGCGCTGGACGCAGCGCGCCAGACTGTGGAGGTCCCGCATCTTGCGCAAAACCTTAGAATATTCTGAAGAAGGGCGTATACGTCGGCTTCGATTTCGTTCTGACTGACAATTTGACGGTCGTGACAGACGCCGCACTCGAGAGCGGAGTCTGGGTTGCTGTGCCATTGCGGAGGAGGGGGAAACTTGAGTTCCCAGAAGTCGAGCTCCGGATCCAGGAACTCGACGCCGTAGGTATAGCCGCAGACTTCTTGGCCGATTTGGCCGACGAGGCGCATTCTGGCCTCGGCGCTGGTGCCGAAGAGACGTATGGAGAGGAGTTCGTCGCTGGCCAGCTTGCGTTTCGAAAGTATGCCCGCACCGTGGCGGCTCAACACCACGGTTTTGGTCTCCTCGGAGAAGAAGCGCCCGGTAGTGTCGGTGCCAGATAAGAAAATTTTGATTTCTTTAGCGATTCTACCGCTGCGGCGCACGCCGGCCATAAGTGGCCGTCCGGACGGCCAAAGGTGTTATCGGCTGACGGGAGAAAAACATTAGGGCCAGTGGTTACTTGCCCTTGATCGGGGCGCCCTTACGGGGAACGAAGATTTCTCCTGGCGGGGTGATATTGAACTTTTTCGAATAGCTGGCCTGGTTGACGGCCACGCCCAGGCGGCCGCGCGAATCGACATATAGAAGCGAATCGCCTACCGGGACGTCCATGAAGGTCTTGCCGAAAGGCAGGGTTAGCCACTTCTTATCGAGCTGAAAGGCGATCTTGTCTCCGAAGTTGTAGCCGAGCTTTTTCATTTCGTCGCCGGGAATGTTGGTGATGAGGGAGCCGAAGGGATCGTCCAAGCCGATGATGTCGCCGGCAATACCTTTGTCGGTGACGGTGGGGACTTTGGGGGTTAGGCGCACGAGTTGCGCGACTTCGGGTCCGGCGAGGGTGTAGTCCCAGCCCATGGCGAGATGCGCGCCGGCGGGGGAAAAAATATCGCGGCCGTGAAAGGTGGAAGAGATGGCGCCGGAGACCATCCAGTTAGGATTGGTGATTTCGTAGGCGTGCTCCAGGCCGTCGCGATCAATGACCGGGGTGACCAGGCCGTTGTCGGGAAGGACGAAGTATTGGCCTTTTTTGGATTTGACGATGACGGCTTTGCGGGAAGTGCCGACGCCGGGATCGATGACGGCCACGAAGACAGTACTGGCGGGATAATACGCGGAGACGGATTCGAGATTGCGCGCAGCTTCCGCGATGTTAAAGGGCGTGACTTGATGGGTGATGTCCATGATGCGGGCGTCGGGCGCGATGCCGAGCATGACGGCTTTGCAGAGGGCTACGGCATCGTTGGCGGTGCCGAAATCGGTCATGAAGACAATGGTGGCNGGNNGGGCGACGCGGCCGNCGGTCTGCGTCGAGGCTAGCTCGGCGNCGTCCTTGCCTGCGGGGGCTTTTGCGCAGCCCGCGACGCACACGGCGGCGGTCAGAGCGCAGACAAGCATCAGGGCGCGAAGCGCGCGGGAAGATTGGGCGTTGCGAGACGCGGAATTTATCATCGCCGCAGTATATCGCGGCATTGCAAATTGGCGCGAGGTTGCAATTTACGGAATGCCCAAAAGGGAGAATTCGCGTGGTATTACTGAAGCTTTAGGGTAAGCTTATGCAGCTTTGTGGGACAGTGGTTTGGTCCTCGATGTGGCGCGCCCGCAAGTTTCCAGCCCGAACGGCAAAAGCTAGCTCGATAAACTAAAGGAGAAAGACCGTGCGTAGAAGTTTTATTTTAGCTGTGGCTATGTGTGTCCTCGCGGTGGTAGCGCGCGCGGACCAAGTGACGCTGAAAAATGGCGACCGGCTTACCGGGACGATCGTAAAGTCCGACGACAAGACGCTGCTGATCAAAACGGAATTGGCGGGTGATGTAAATGTGCAGTGGGCGGCGGTGACGTCCATTGTTTCGACGCAGAATCTGCATTTGGGACTAAAGGATGGGCAAACGGTGGTGGGGACGGTGACGACCACTGACGGCAAGTTTGACGTTACCACCAAGGCCACTGGGAATGTCGAGGCGCCCAAGGATGCAGTGGTCGCGGTACGCAATGATGCGGAACAGCAGACGTATGATGCGGAGATTGAGCGGCTGCGGAATCCGCGGCTCAGCGATTTTTGGAGCGGCTTGCTGGATACGGGACTGAGCGATACGAGTGGGAACTCCTCGACGCTGAATTTCACGCTGGCGGCGAAGGCGGCGCGGGTGACCGACCGCGACAAAATCAGTGTGTATGCGACGTCGGTGTATTCGAAAGAAAACAACACCTCGCCGTCGCAAGTGACGGCGAAGGCTATCGAGGGCGGCATCCGCGCGGACATCAACGTGCGTCCGCGGCTGTTCGTTTTCGGATTCACGGACTTTCAGTACGACGCATTCCAGCATTTGGATCTGCGCAACGTGCTGGGCGGCGGCCTCGGCTATCACGTGCTAAAGACCAAGAACACGCAGTTTGACGTGTTTGGCGGCGGGGATTTTAACCAGGAATATTATGCGTCGTACGTAGATCCCACGACCACGCTGCTTGTGCCGTCGCTGACGCGCAAGAGCGGGGAAATTAATGGGGGCGAAACGCTAAACGCCAAGGTGTTCAATGGCCGGACGCAGATTATCGAGGCGTTTTCGCTATTTCCGAACATTTCCGACACTGGCAATTTCCGGTTCACGCTGGACATTTCCGCGGCCACCAAGCTCAAGAGTTGGCTGAGCTGGCAGGTGACGTTCAGCGACCGCTTCACCAACTACCCGCAACCCGGGCTGAAAGAGAACGACACCATCCTTTCGACGGGCTTGCGCTTGACATTCGGTAAGGGGAAGTTCTAAAACCGAGCGGCAACCAGGCCACGACACAACTTGCGTAGGTGAACTTAAAGTCTTGGGAAGTTACAGGAGGGAATTATGGGCGGTTTACTCTGGTGGATAATCGTCGGCTTGATCGCCGGGTTTCTGGCCGGCAAGGTGATGAAGGGCGGGGGATACGGAGTGATTGTGGACATTATCCTCGGCCTGCTGGGCGCGATTCTGGGCGGTTGGGTTTTCGGGCTGCTGGGCTTCAACACCGGCGGCGGGTTGATTTACTCCGTGTTGGTGGCGTTTGTGGGCGCGGTGATCCTGATCTGGATCACCCGGCTGCTTAAGAAAGCTTAGCTTAGGTTAGTTGCGGTGCAACGATATAAGAGAAGAGCGCCGCTGCCGATCTGGCGGGCGCTCTTCTTTGGTTTATGGCTTTAGTTTGCGGCGGCGTGCGAGGCCAGGAACCATTGCGGCGTGTCTGCCCGCAAATACTTCCAGCGGTTGCGGTTTACTTCGGCGGTGGCGTGATCGCCGAGTTTCTCGTAGGCCAGCACCATCTGCCAGCTGACCAGAGGATTTTGCGGATCGCTGGAGAGTTCGTCCACGGCGCTGGAATACTCGCCCACGGCATAGAAGACGTAGCCGCGGGCCGATTCGTAGCAGTCTTCAATAATGGTGTCGCGGGTGTCGCGCGCCAATTTTTCCAGTTCGTGAATCTCCTTGCGCGCGGCATCGACATTTTTCGTCAGACAGAGGACGCGAACTTTTTCGCGAAGAATGGCGGCCTGCGCGGTGTGGCGGTCGCCTTCGGCCATGGCGTTAAAAGGGTTGGCGAAGGTATTTTCCAGCTTGGAGAGAATGGCCAGTTCTTCCTCGATGTTGGCGGCCAGAAACGCGCGTCCCAGCCCGATTTCATACTGCGCATAGCCATCGTTGTCCTGCTGGGCCTTCTGCTCGAGTGCCGCTAGCTCGGCGCGCCCTTGGTCGGGCTTGCCTTCCCAGAAACGTGTGAGGACTTTCTGAAATTCGATGTGCATACGGTCGCGCGGGCTGGGAGCCATGGGGATAGCTTTGTCCATTTCGCTGCGGGCCTCGTCAAACTTGCCCATCAGGGTGAGGGTCTCGCCGACGCCGAGCTGTGAAGTATAAAACGCGGGCGCGAGCCGCAGGGCCTTGTGATATTCGACCAGGGAGCCTTGGTCATCACCCGCAAAGCGCAACACCTCGCCCAACGAATCGTGAGGGTTGGGCTGGTCGGGCAAGAGCTCCGAATATCGTTGTAATGCCGCTTTGGCTTTCGCTGGGTCGGGCGTGCCCGTTTCGATATAGGCGTAACCCAGCATGTTCAAGGACGGGGGAAAGTTCGGATCGGCCTGCAGGGCTTTTTCAAAGAGGCGGCGGGAGCGTTCATAGTCCTGCTGGAAATAGAGCCACTCACCAGAGAGATACAGGACGTGCTTGTTGTCGGGAAATCGTTTCAGCATGTCGTTCATCAGCGAGATGGCGGGCAAGAGGTCCGAGGACTGGGTGGCCACCATCCAGCGCACCAGGAGTTGTTCCTCGGGGGTGGCCTTTTCCGCCAGGACGCTGGCTTTGGCCAGGGCCTCGGTGGCGGGTTCGTCGCGGCGGGCGGCGAAGGACCATACGCCGTAGGCCAGGGCAAATTGCGAATCTTTTTCGGTGGCTTGTTTGGCCTCGGCGATGCAGCGGTCAAGATCCACGTTTTCGTAATCGTCCAGCGCTTTTTCCACGAGGGTACGCGCCTCCAGAGAGCGCGTGGCCACTGGCAGCACGCCGAAGAGCAGTTGCGCCGGAGTCCCCGGCGTCGAGGTCGTGGGCCTCTCCGCAGCTTCCTTAGTTACCGAGCGCGCTTCTTCCAAGCGCGCCGGTGGGTTCTGCGCGGCTCCCAAGCCTGCGCATCCCAGCAAGACCATCCCAAGCAATGCGAAATTCACAAATCGTTGCATGACGCCACGCTCCAGGCCGCCATTTGGCAGCTTGCACTTCGCGAAATCTGGGCCCAGGTCTTCCACGCTAACCCTCCGGCTGAGGCGCGGATACTGTACTAATGGCCATTGGTGCAAAAAGATAATCGCCCAGGGCCGCGCGGCGATTGTGTGCTGTTCGTCAACCTCCCTACCTGTTGAGCACAGCGCGGCAAAGTTCCCCTTGGAGGGGTGCAGCGGCGTGACCATACTTTGTAATAACCTGCCTGAAAGTGAGCGTGGGTATGCACGACCTGAATATTGCCACCCGCCGCCTGACCATCGCGGTCGCAGCGTGCTCCATGCTGTTGCTTGCGGTGCCTACTGTTGCCGGGATCAAAAACACTGCCATCGTGACTGCCTCCGGCAGCAAGCTCAGCGACGTGCCCATGGCCGACTTGGTGAAGCTGTGCAAAGGCGCGCAAAAGGGCTGGCCCGACGGCAGGGAGTTTACGCTGGTAATCAAGAGCCCGGATGACCCGGAAATGCGCGTTGCCATCCAAAAGCTGTTCGGTTCGAGCACCGGGGATTTCCGGTCGCTACTCGCCAAGCTGAACGAGACCCGCCAGGTGGTGAAGATCGTGGACAGCGACGACAGCGTAATGCAAGCGGTAGCGTCGACCCCAGGAGCGATTGGCCTGGTGGACGTCTACTCCATCAACAGTTCGGTGAAAGTCCTACGCGTGGACGGCAAGCTGCCGTTCGACGTGGGCTACGTCCTCAAAGGTAACGCCTAGCTCCAAATCGCAGCTCGCTAAATCAATTCAATGTCCTTCAGGGCCTTGCCTCTTCAGCAAGCCAGGGCCGCGATCCGCCAGCTACAGACCGAGGTTGGTCAGACCCGCGTGATCATCGGGACGGCGGCCCAAGGGCCAGCGAAAAAGGCGATCCTCTTCTTTGATCGGTAGGTCGTTAATGCTGGCGTGGCGGAATTTCATGGGTCCGCTAGCTTCAAACTCCCAGTTCTCGTTTCCGTAAGAGCGGAACCAGTTACCGGAGTCGTCGTGCCA
>JGI26340J50214_10000537_pt1 | contig 13208 bp, 9 predicted proteins | sample BogFormECP12_OM2_FD_50214 | JGI IMG/M metagenome (IMG submission 50214)
CCCGCTGACCTGGCCGCGCTGCTGGATGAGGCGTTTGACCCGCGGCATTTCATGCGGCGCGCTGGTGCCGCGGAGGCGGTGTTCGGACAAGTCGGCCGGGGTTTCTTTCATGGCCGCGCGGAACAGTTGCAGCAGCTGCGAGGCTGGGTGATGGGGACCGGGCCCGCTCTGCGTGTAGTGACCGGCAAGCCCGGTGTCGGCAAGTCAGCGCTGCTCGGAGTGGTGGTCTGCGCAGGCCACCCGACGCTGCGGGAACCTACCCGGGACCTGTGGGACCGGCTGGCCCACATGCCGCCGCCGCTGCCAGAAGGCTGCCTAGCGGTGGTGCACGCCCGGCGGCGCACGGTCGCGGAGATCACGGCGTCGATCGCCCGCCAATGGCAGCTCCCCACCCCCGGCGGGTCGGATGGCGGTGAGGGCGAGGCGTGGACAGGTCAGCAGCTGATCGAGGCGCTTGGCCAGTCGCTGGACGAGCCAGGCGAGGATGAGGTGCGGCTGCTGGCGGTCGACGCGGTGGACGAGACGGACAGGCCCGGCGACCTGGTCACCGGGGTTCTGTCCCCGCTGGCCGCCGCCCGTGGTGAGGATGGCGGGCCGCTCTGCCGGCTCCTGGTAGCAGGCCGGGATGAGGCCCACTTGCGGCCGCTGATCGGCGCGGCCGCGGCCGCCGGGGGCCTGATCGATCTGGGGGCGATCCCGCGGGAGCAGCTGCGCCCGGCCCTGACCGCCTACGTAAAGGACCTACTCGGCCACGGGACACGATATGAGAGGCTGCCGTTCGCGCGGGCTGCTGACGTGCTGGCCGAGGCCATCGCCGACACGCTGACCGCCGGCCCGGGCACCGATGCCGATCCGGCTCCGCAGCGGTGGGGAGAGTTCCTGGTCGCTGGGCTGTACGTCCGGCATGTGCTGGACCTGCCGCCGGTCCAGGCGCTGGCCCAGGCCCGCGAGCTAGGTGAGGCCGTGCCGCGTGACCTGCGCGGCGTGCTCGCCCTGGACCTCGCCCGGCCAGTACCCGGGCTCGACGTGGGAGTGCTGCAGGCGGTAGCCCGGGCGCTGGCCTTCGCCGAGGGCTTGGGCATGCCGGAACGGGTCACCGGGCATGTGGCGACAGCGTTGCTGCCTAGCTCGGGATACTCGGCCGGGCTTAGCAGCGGCGCGGTCAGGAAGGCGCTGGACCGGCTGCGGTTCTATCTGAGACGCGAGGTCGACCTGGACGGCAGCACCTTGTACCGGCTGTTCCACCAGGGCCTGGCCGACCAGCTGCGCGCCGATGCCAGCGAAGACGGTGCAGTCACCGGGCACGGCTGGGCCCCCCGGGTCTGGCAGCACCTGTACGCTATGATCCCCGCGGGTCCGGATGGACCGCGGCAGTGGCAGTACGTCGAGCCCTACCTGCTGCGGCACGCCGCGCAGCACGCCGCCGCCGCCGGCTGGCTAGAAGACCTGCTGCACGACACGGGGTTCCTCACCCACGCCGACCCGGTCACCCTGGTTCCGCTGCTCGCCGCCCTGCCCGCAGGCGCCGCTGACGGGGCAGCCGACACTTACCGCGCCTCCTATGCCTCGCATTTCGGCCAGTCTCCATCTGCCCGCGGGTGGACCCGTCGGTGCGGTATATCCCGCTGCGCAGGTTGTTCGGCGAGGTGGACCGGCTGGTGCGGGAGCAGTCGCAGGGCAGTTACCCGCAGCAGATCCACTCCAGCTACGTCCCGTTGCACGTGGACATCGACCAGCTGGAATTCTTTCCCAACCCGGGCTGGGTCAGGCAGGATAACGACGCCCGCGGCGCGGTGGCCGCCGACCTGGCCACGCTGCTGGATGAGGCGTTTGACCCGCGGCATTTCATGCGGCGTGCCGGTGCCGCGGAGGCGGTGTTCGGGCAGGTCGGCCGGGGTTTCTTCCATGGCCGCGTGGAGCAGCTGCAGCAGCTGCGGGGCTGGGTGATGGGCACCGGGCCCTCGCTGCGGGTGGTGACCGGCAAGCCCGGTGTCGGCAAATCAGCGCTGCTCGGGGTGGTGGTCTGCGCGGCCCACCCGGCGCTGCGGGAGCCCACCCGGGACCTGTGGGACCGGCTGGCGCATATGCCGCCGCCGCTGCCGCAGGGCTGTCTGGCCGTGGTGCACGCCCGGCGGCGCACGGTCGCGGAGATCACGGCGTCGATCGCCCGGCAGTGGCGGCTGCCCGCCCCCGGCGGGTCCGATGACGGTGAGGGCGGGGCGTGGACGGGTCAGCAGCTGATCGCGGCCCTGCGCCAGTCGCTGGCCGGGCCGGGCAGCGCGGGAGTGACGCGGCTGGTGGTGGTCGACGCGGTGGACGAAACGGACAGGCCCGGCGACCTGGTCGCCGGGGTGCTGTCCCCGCTGGCCGCCGCGCGTCGTGAGGGCGGCGAGCCGCTGTGCCAGATCCTGGTCGCCGGCCGCGATGAGGCACACTTGCGGCCGGTCATCGACGCGGCCGCGGCCGCCGGCGGGCTGATCGATCTGGGGGCGATCCCGCGGCGGCAGCTGCGCCCGGCCCTGACCGCGTACGTCAAGGACCTGCTCGGCCACGGGACACCGTACGAGCGGCTGCCGTTCGCGCCGGCCGCGGACGTGCTGGCCGAGGCCATGGCCGGCACGCTGACCGCCGGCCCGGGCACCGATGCCGATCCGGCTCCGCAGCGGTGAGGGCTCAGGCATGCCCGAGCGGGTCACCAGGCAGGCCGCGTGCGCGTTCCTGCTCAGCTCCGGGTACCCGGCCGGCCTGGAGAGCGGCGAGGTCAGGACGGCGCTGGACCGGCTGCGGTTCTATCTGCGCCGTGAGGTCGACCTGGACGGCAGCACCTTGTACCGGCTGTTCCACCAGGGTCTGGCCGACCAGTTGCGCGCCGACGCCGACCAAGACGCCACCGCGGTCACCGGCCCCAGCCCGGCCACCCAGGTCTGGCAGCACCTGTACGCGATGATCCCCGCTGGTCCAGGCGGGTCGCGGCGGTGGCAGCATGCCGAGCCTTACCTACTGCGGCACGCCGCCCAGCACGCCGCCGCCGCCGATCAGCTCGAAGACCTGCTCCAGGACACCGGGTTCCTCAGCTACGCCGACCCGGTCACCTTGGCTCCGCTGCTCGCGGCCCTGCCGGCAGGAGCCGCCGACGGCGCAGCCGACACCTACCGCGCCTCCTACGCCTCTCACTTCCGGCAGTCCCCAGCGGCCCGCGCGCAGATCCTGGCCGTGGACGCGGCCCGCTACGGAAACCTCGACCTGGCCCAGCGCCTATCCTCCACAGCTTTCTGGCAGCCCGTCTGGGCGACCAACCAGAGCAGGTCAGCCAGACTGCGCCTGACCCTGACCAGCCACACCCGCACGGTGGCCGCGGTGGCGGTGGGCCGGGCCGGGGACCGGGACGTGATCGTCTCCGCCAGCTACGACGAGACGGTGCGGGTCTGGGACGCGGTGACCGGCCAGCCGGCCGGCCCGCCGCTGACCGGCCACACCCGCACGGTGGCCGCGGTGGCGGTGGGCCGGGCCGGGGACCGGCAGGTGATCGTCTCCGGCAGCGATGATGGGACGGTGCGGGTCTGGGACGCGGTGACCGGCCAGCCGGCCGGCCCGCCGCTGACCGGCCACACCCGCACGGTGGCCGCGGTGGCGGTGGGCCGGGCCGGCGACCGGGACGTGATCGTCTCCGGCGGCTACGACAAGACGGTACGGGTCTGGGACGCGGTGACCGGGGAGCCGGTGGCCCAGCAGCAGTTCGCCGATGCGATCTTGTCCCTGGCCCTGGCCGGGGAGACTCTTGCCGCCGCTCAGGGTAACGATGTCGTGGTCTTGCGGGTCAACCCGGTAATCCTGCCGGTCACGGGCTAGTCCTCCAGTCAGGACAGCGTGTCATGACCGCGATCGTCGGGGTGCACGGGGTCGGCAACTACCTCCCCGGCCAGCCGCCCGGAAAGGTAGCCGCCCGCCGGTCCGCCGACTGGGCTGCCAGCGTCGCCGCCGGGCTCGGCATCCAGCCGGACAGCCTGGACCTGACCGTCGCCTACTACGCGCCGCTCCTGCAGGCCGGGCAGCCGGCCGCCCAGGCCGCCGCCCTGGAACCCGACCGGGCGCTGGACACCCTGGACCCGGCTACCCAGGCGCTGGCCCGCAGCTGGATCCTGGCGCTGGACCTGCCCGAGGTCACCGTCCAGGGCAGGCTGGCGGTACCGCTGCGGCATGCGGTGACAGCCGCCGCGGATCGCTTCAGCCTCAACGGCCGGCTCACCAAGCTGTTCGTTGCCGTTTGCTTCCCCGAGGTCGCCCGCTACCTGGCCGCCGACGACGCCCCCGCCCGCGCCCAGGCCCGCGAGCAGGTCGCCACCACGATCGCCGACCGGCAGGCTCGTGTCGTGATCGCCCACTCCCTCGGTACCGTCGTCGCCTACGAGGCGCTGCACGCCCACCCCAACCTGGAAATCGATCTCCTGGTCACCCTCGGATCGCCGCTGGCCCTGCCCGATGCCATCTTCCACCGCCTGCAACCCCGGCCCGTCGGCACCGCCCTGCGCCCGGCCAATGTCCGGCGCTGGGTCAACATCAGCGACCACGGTGACCCGGTCGCTATCCTGCGGCCCCTCAAGACCTATTTCCCCGGCGTCGACCTGGACCTCACCGAAAGCGTCGGGCTGTTCGACTTCCACCGCGCCGCCCGCTACCTGGCCTGCGCGTCCCTCGCCGCCACCCTCCAGCCTCTCCTATAGAAAACGTGACATCATCCGGCGGCTCCGGCCGCGGCCGGGTCGCTGCAGCGGCAAGCGGCAAGCGGCTATCTTCGCGAAGTGCTTCATCTGTGAAATCATCGCAGGTCAAGCGATGAACAAGAATACAGTAAAAGAATCATGGTTTTCCGATAATGGCCTTTCCCAGTGCCTTGCGGCCACGGACGGTCGGCGGCACCGGCGAAATGGTGGTGGAGGTCAACGAGGGAGGCGCCGTCACCAAGGACGGGAGAACCCAACCCTTGAGAACCACGTCTTTGACGACGCGACGGTAGGCCACCTGCTCACCACAGAGGCCGTCGCACCAAGCGGTACAGCGCGTGCCTCACGTTGGCGTACCAGCAACACGTCGTCGCGGCACCAGTCCAGCAGCGTGGCTGACGGAGTCTTAGGCCGGATGTCAGCACGGCTGTCTATGGTGTTAGGCCTAGGCCCTTGGATCTCTACATCACCCTGAAGGAGCCATCGTGGCCGATCGCTTTGTTGCGAGCGAACGCTCGCAAGTCCAGAGTGCGTCCCCATCGCCGACCAACGTGGCCGACGCCGACAGCCCGGCTGAGGGGTCGGCGCATCCGGTAGGGCTAGTGGCCGGGACTGAAGACTCGACCCCCTTGCAGTTCGCCGTCGCCCTGGATGAGGACTCCTACCTGCAGTTGGACGACGTGGTGGTCACGCTCCGACAAGTCCCGGGGGTCGGGCCGGTCCTGACCAGCGGCATAGTCACCCAGGTCCGGGCCAGGCACGAGGGCGCGAGTTTCGGCTCGGACGTCTTCCTCATCTCTGATGGCGTGCTGCCGGCCCGCAGACAGGAGATCGCCGAGGTCAGCACGACGCGGGTTGAACCTGAGATCTACGTGCCGCCGCGCCCCGGGGAGGTCGTGCGCCGCGCCACCGGGCAGGAAAGAGCTCAGGCTCTTTACTTTGATCAGATGACCCACCGGGTGCCGGTAGGGCGTGGCCGGGATGGATTGCCGATTTATGTGGACATGGAGTTTCTCGACGGCACGCGGGGAGCCCACGTATCGATCAGCGGCATTTCCGGGGTGGCGACGAAGACTAGTTTCGCGTTGTTCCTCCTGCATTCCATCTTCCGGTCTGGTGTTCTTGGTCCGCGTGCTGTCAATGCGAAGGCTCTGGTGTTCAGCGTGAAGGGCGAGGATCTGCTGTTCCTCGACCAGCCGAATGTCCGCCTGGACGACGATCTGCGGTCCGCGTACGCCGAACTGGGCCTGCCCGCCGAGCCGTTCGCATCGGCTGGTTTCTGGGCGCCGCCGATCCCGGATGACCAGACTGGCAGGCCGAACGTCACCGGGCGCACGAGCGGTGTCGAGGCATTCTGGTGGACGATCGCCGAGTTCTGCTCGCGGCAGCTGCTGCCGTATGCGTTCGCCGACGCGGAGGACGAGCGCCACCAGTACACGATCGTGATCCACCAGGTCGCCACGCGCCTGCGCCTGGATGCCGTCGCCTACGGCGAGAACGGCGCCGTGCGACTTGATGATGACGTCGTCGCCACCTACGAGGAGCTGGTGGATGTCATCGTCAGCCGGCTCACTGACGAGACGACCCGGGCGGACTGGGCCGGCCCGGTCACCGGGGTGGGGACGATCAACGCGTTCATCCGGCGGCTGCGCTCGTCGCTGCGGCCGCTGCGGCCGATTATCCGTGCGGATGTGACCGGGACGCCGCGCCGCCAGATTTCGACCCAAGATCAGCAGGTTACGGTCGTGGACCTGCATAACCTGCATGAACGCGCTCAGCGTTTCGTCGTCGGCGTCGTGCTGGCGGCCGAAACGGCCCGTAAGGAAGACGCCGGTCCGGGCGGGCTCTTGTTCACGATGATCGATGAGCTGAACAAGTACGCCCCCCGGGAAGGCAGCTCACCGATCAAGGACGTGCTGCTGGATATCGCCGAGCGCGGGCGGTCCCTGGGCATCATCTTGATCGGCGCGCAGCAGACCGCGAGCGAGGTTGAGCGCCGCATCGTGTCGAACTCGGCGATCCGGGTCGTGGGGCGTCTGGACTCGGCAGAAGCGGGGCGTCCCGAATACGGGTTCTTGCCTGCGTCCCAGCGTATTCGTGCCACCCTGGCTAAACCGGGCGCGATGTTCATCTCCCAGCCGGAGATCCCGGTGCCGCTGGCGGTGGAATTCCCGTTCCCGGCCTGGGCGACCCGGCTGTCGGAGTGCCCGGAGCCGCCCCGCTCGCCCGCCGCGCCCGCAGGAGACGTCTTTTCCCGGCTGCCTGCCGTGGATGAGGATATCCCGCCGTTCTAGCCAGGCAGGCTGCGCCCGATCCAGAAGGAAGAATGTACGACCGTGAAGTTCATGCATACCGCCGATTGGCACGTCGGGAAGACCCTCAAGGGCCGGGACCGGCTCGACGAGCAACGCACCGTCCTGGCCGAGATCGCCCAGGTCGCCGAGGTGAACCAGGTAGATGCAGTCCTGGTCGCCGGCGACGTCTATGAGTCATCGGCGCCGTCCGCTCAAGCGCAGCACCTGGTGGTCCAGACGTTGCTGAGGCTGCGGCAGGCGGGCGCCGAAGTCATTGTCATCGCCGGCAACCATGACCACGGGCCCACGTTCGAGGCCTACCGGCCGCTGATGGGCGTGGCCGGCATCACCCTGGCCGGAGCGGTCCGGCCGCCTGATAAGGGAGGGGTGATCCGCTTCCGGGCCCGCTCGGACGGAGCGGATGTGCAGGTGGCGGTGCTGCCGTTCCTGACTCAGCGCTATGCCGTGCGGGCGGCTGAAATCGTCGCGCAGACCCCGTCGGAGAACGTGCGCGCCTATGACGAGATGATCCGCCAGGTGGTCGCGTCGCTGACCAGCGGGTTCAGCGACGCCACGGTGAACTTGCTGATGTCGCACCTCACCTGTGTCGGGGGCGTCTTCGGCGGCGGCGAGCGGTCCGCCCAGTCGATCTTCGAGTACAGCGTCCCGGCCACCGTCTTCCCGGTCTCAGCGCATTACGTCGCGCTCGGGCACCTGCACCGGCGGCAGTCACTGCCCGCGCACTGCCCGGTCCACTACAGCGGCTCGCCGATCGCGGTGGACTTCGGCGAGCAGGACAACACCAGCGTCGTATGCGTGGTCGAGGCGCGTCCCTCGGTTCCGGCCCGCGTCAACGACATCCCTATCACGTCAGGACGGCGCCTGCGGACCGTCCGCGGGACGCTACCAGAACTCGAAGCGCAGGCTGCCTCCTTCTGGGATGACTACCTGCGGGTGTGGCTGCGCGAGCCGACGCGCACGGGGCTGCGCGACGATACCGTCGCGCTCTTGCCGAACGCCCTGGAGGTCCGCATCGACCCGGCCTTCGCCGGGCCGACCCGCACCGAACGGCCCGCGACAGCCTATGCGGTACGGAGCCCGGGACAGCTGTTCGCCGATTACTGCGCGTCCGTCCAGGTCGAGGACACGCGGGTGGCCGGCCTGTTCGGGGAGCTATACGACGAGGTCACCGCGGCAAGTAGTTCCGACTGACCGGAAGGGATCCGTTATGCGCCCGATCGCGCTGGACATGGACGGCTTTGCCTCTTTCCGCGAACGGACCCATGTCGACTTCAGCGACGCCGATTTCTTCGCCCTGGTCGGGCCCACCGGCTCGGGCAAGTCGACGGTCATCGACGCGATGACGTTCGCCTTGTTCGGGTCGGTGCCTCGCTGGGGCCGCAAGGGAATGGTCTCCCTCGCGCTGGCCCCCACTATCTCCAGGGGAACGGTCAAGCTCGTCTTCGAAGTCGCTGGTCAGCGCTACGTGGTGGCCCGTGAATTGCGCCGCATGGGCAGCCAGGTCAGTCAGCGTGCGGCGAGCCTGGAGCGGCTGACCGACCCGCGCGGCCTGGCTCAGCCCGGTGATCCGACCGATGTCCTGGCCAAGGACCTGTCGGGAGTCAACGACGCCGTCGAGCGGATGCTCGGGCTGTCTTACGAGGATTTCTGCCAGTGCGTGGTCCTTCCCCAGGGCCAGTTCGCGAATTTCCTGCACGCCAAGGCAAGCGAACGGCAGGAGATCCTGCTGCGCCTGCTCGGAGCCGAGCACTACCGGCAGATGATGGTACGCGCGAACCAGCAGGCCAACGTGGCCGCGCAGCGAGCCGACGCCATCGCCGAGACCCTGACCACCCTGGCCGACGCAACGCCCGAGGCTGAGCAGACAGCAAGGGCCGAGGAGACGGCCCTGGCCACGCTGGGCCAGCGGGTAGAGACGGTCCTGCCGCAGATCCGCGCAGGGCAGGAGGAACTATCGGCCGCCGAGGACCGGCTTCGGCAGCTGGAAACAGAGCAGGCTTCCCTGGCGGCAGTGTCCGTACCGGAGGGGGTCGCCGGCCTGGACGCGGACCTAGCGGCGAGCCGGGCTGCTCTCGGGAAACTCCAGGACACCGAGAGGCTGGCTGAGGAGGCCGACCGGGTCGTACGGGAGGCACTAGCGCAAGGCCCGCAGCGAGCGCCGCTCGAGCTTGCTCGCGACCACCGTGCCGAGCGGAGCGAGCGCATGTCCCAGCGCGTTGCCTTGCAGGAGAACACCGCACGGCTATCGGCCCTGTCAGGCGACGCCTCGTCCAAGGTGGACACGGCCTCGGCCAGCCTCGAGGAACTGCGTCGCCTGCGGGATGAGGCAGCACGCGACGCCGAGACGGCAAGACAACGGGTGGACCGGCTCGGCACCGAACACGCTGCCCTCACGACCGTATCGCTTCCCGATGAAGCGAACCGGCTCGACGAGCAGCGCCGGACCGCCGCTGATGCTGCCGCTGAGGCCGCACGGGCCCTGCGGGAGGCGGAGCAGGCTGATACCGCCGCCCGCACCGCCCGCGATTCCGCAGTCGCGGAGGCTGCGCTTCAGCAAGCGTCGCGTGATGTCCGCGACCTGCAAGATCTCATCGCCGACCTCGCATCAGCCCGGCTCGGCCTACAGCGGGCCCATTCGGGACGATCGGCGGCTGACACCGCACTGACCTCAGCGGAGGATCTCCACCGCAAGTGCCAGCGAACCATGGACGAGGTGCGCCGCGCGCACGTTATTGCCGACCTACGTCCCCACCTGGTGGCAGGGCAGCCGTGCCCACTCTGCGAGCAACCCGTGGAAACACTCCCCTCAGCTTCGCAGGCACCTGAAATCGATGACGCGAAGACGCGTCTCAGTAAGGCCGAACAGGCCGTGCTCGGCGCCCGGGAGAAGGTCAAGACCGCCGGCGTGGCCGAGGCCAGGGCCGAGTCCGAGCTCAAATCCCTGACTGACCGTAGGACTCGCCTGGCCACCGCGCTAGCCGGCGCGCTCGGCGGCCCGCTGGCCGGCGCAGGCCTGACAGCCGTAACAGCCCTCCTCGAAGACGAGGTCGGCGCGGCGCCGGCCGCCGTCGTCGATGAACACCTGGTGGCGGGCGCGCTCACGGAGCTCAGCAGCAGCCTGCGCGCCCGACACGAGCTTGACCAGGCCGCGAACGATGCCGCCGCCGCGGTAGGCGCCACGCGCGCGAAGCTCAGCTCCGCACAGACCACAGCAGAGCAGGCGGAAGCCGACATGGCCGCCGCCCGTGCGGCGCTGCGCGCGGCGCGCGATCCGCTGGTCGGGCTGGGGGCACCGCAGGTCGACGACGCCGCCCTGGCCGCCGGATGGGCGCACCTGGCCCGATGGGCCAGCGAGCAGGCCAGGGCACGGGCAGCGGAACTGGCCCAGGCGCGCGAGGCAGCAGCGGCGGCCACCGAGAAGCACAAGGAGCTGACGGCCGATTTCAGCAAGGAGGAGCTGAACCTCGCCCAGCTGCGCGAGGACGCGAAGAGCGCAGCCCTTGCCGACCAGGAGGCCAGGACGCGGCTGACTCAGCTGACCGAGCGCATCGCAGAACTTGACCGGCTCCTCCAGGACGCTCCCGACGAGAAGCAGGTGATCGAGCAGCTCGCCTTGCGCGACCGGCTTGAAGCATCGGCAGCAGATGCCGAGGGACAGCTGCTCAAGGCCCGCGCCGACCGGGCTGAGAGCGAAACGGCGCTCGCCGTACTGGAGCGGGCCGAATCTGACGCCAGAGCCCGCCTGTCCGCGGTCCGCGATCAAGTGGTCACCCTCGGGGCGCCAGCTCTCGACGGCACCGGCCTGCTGGACGGCTGGACAGCGCTGGCGGCATGGGCGGCCGGCGAGGCCCGGTCACGAGACCAGGACATCACCGCCGCGTCCGGGAGAGCCGCCGCAGCTCAGGCGAACCTCAGCGGACTGACTGGCCGGCTGAGCGGTGACCTGGCCGCGGCCGGGATCGAGCTCCCCCCGGAGGCAGCGGCCGCCGGCGCGTCCTCGGCCATGGCGGGAGCGCTCGAGCGGGCCCGCGCCGCGACGAAACGCGTCGTGGAACGGCGCGCCCAGGCCGCCGAACTGATCAGCAGGCAGCAGGACGCACAGCGCGACCAGCAGGTGGCCAGGTTTCTCGGTGACCTGCTGCGTTCCGACCGCTTCCCCCGCTGGCTGGTGGCGGAGGCGGTAGATGTTCTCGTCACAGACGCTTCGGCGAACCTGGCCGCGCTGTCCAGCGGCCAGTTCGATCTCACCTACGAAGACGGGGATTTCTACGTGGTAGATCACACCGACGCCGACGCGCGCCGGTCGGTTCGTACGTTGTCGGGGGGTGAGACCTTCCAGGCATCCCTGGCGCTCGCCCTCGCCCTGTCGTCCCAGATTTCCGCCCTCGCGGCGGCAGGCGCAGCCCGGCTGGACTCCATATTCCTCGACGAAGGATTCGGCACCCTGGACCCGGACACCCTGGACGTGGTGGCCACCACGCTGGAGACGCTCGCCCAAGGACAGCGCATGGTGGGCGTGGTCACCCACGTGGCAGCGCTCGCCGAGCGGGTCCCGGTCCGGTTCAGGGTCTCCAGGGACGCGCGGACCTCAAGCGTGATACGGGAAGGTCTCACGGACGAGGCGGCAGCGATATGACGGGTGACATCCAGGCCAGCCAAGACAGCGCTGCAACTACCGCTGTGAACAGGAACGCGATGCAATTCACGGTCGACGGGTGGGATCCTGCTTACGGCACCAGCCTGGAGCTCGAGGATTATCTAGACGAGTCCAGCGCCGTCGTAGACGTCAACGTAGAACTGCCAGCAGACCGATGGCAGCCACTTGACCCCGATGCCGACTGCCTCGCTCCCGCGGCGCTGCTCTTCGTCGACGGCGTCCGTCGTATCGAAGCTCGCGTCTGGATAAACGAGAACCCAGATATCAACGGCCAGGCATCAGAGGCCAGCGCGGCTCTCTGCGCCTCGTACGCGGCAGGAGTGGTGTGCTGCTGCGGCCAGCAGGCCCACCTCGTCCTAGCCGACATAAGACGCGGCCTTTTCACCGTTGCGCCGCACGCCAGCGGCATCATCACGTGGGCAGGCAATTACGGGGCACGCCATACGGGGCACGCCACGTCGCAGGTAAAGCGGCCAGCACGCCGCTCATGGTCCGGCTCTCCCAAGCCCTCCAACGTCATCTGGCCGAGGTCGAAGTGGCGACGGCGGTCGAGGCACGGGCCGCGGTCTACGAGCACGGCGTGCCGGCAGATGGCGACCTGCTCGTCGTTGACGGGCCGTTGCGCGGGCGCCAGCATCTGCCACGCGCCCTCGGATACATCAAGTCCCATCGCAGTACGTACCTGCCGTCGGAACTGAATGCGCTCGTGGCCGCGCTCCTGCCTGGACAACGCACTCCCGTGTTCCTGATGGGCACCAGCTGGGATCGGCACAGCTGGTATCTGCGGCTGCCTGGAACTCCCGGGGCGCCGTGGGCAGGAGTAGTACGCATCGAATGCTCGGCCGACCTGCCTGTTTCCGAGGTGACCCGGCTCGCAGCCGTGAGCCAGAAGTGCCTGGGAAGGTTCGCCTCAGCTGCATACAAGGACGCTCGCGCGCCACAGAACCTCTACCCGATCGCAGGCCTTGAGCGTGAACTCGGGCGCCGTCTAGGAGACCCAAGGCTGTTGTACCGAGCACTGCGCGTAGCCGCCCGCACAAATGGATCGAAGGCGGCGGCCATCTAACCAGATCGACTCCCGGGCCCGTTTCCAGGCCAGACCGCCAGCCTGCTACCGGGCTTCCTCACTGGCAGCTACCCGGACCGGGCTTTCACCGGCAGGCGACGACGAGCTTCTGATCAGGTCATGATCGCTGGACAACCACCTCTTGATGCGCTGAGCGCACGGAACTTCGGACTAAAGCCTGCACATCAGGGCACAGGTAGTGCACAAGAGGACTCCACAGACGATGGTCGTGGCATTTGACCATCTGGCCGTATCTACAAGATACGGAGCCGGTTGAATTCAGGTTTGGTACCCGCCCTAAGTTCCTGCTCGATTCGAGCGATCTCCTTTTCATCAGGAGGATCGAGCCACAGATAGAGGGTTATTCAGGGGCTCCGCATGTTATGTGAAATTTATTGCATCTTGCGGCGCGCCACCATAAAAGGATGGCCTGTTCGCGAAAGGATTGA
>JGI26340J50214_10000544_pt1 | contig 13104 bp, 13 predicted proteins | sample BogFormECP12_OM2_FD_50214 | JGI IMG/M metagenome (IMG submission 50214)
GCTGGAATATTTATCGCTCCTCGATTGTGGGGGTATAGCTCAGTTGGTAGAGCGTCTCGTTCGCAATGAGAAGGCCAGGGGTTCGAATCCCCTTACCTCCATATAGAATGCCATAAGCGGCTGGTTCCCAGTGTCTTACGAATGGATAAGTTGATTGGGGGAAGGATGGTGCTGGTAACAGCTTGCTAGGGATGCTGGTAACATGTCCATCAAAGTCCGCTGGTTTCCGCGATTATAAGGGTCATTCTGCCTATTCGCCTGAAAGTTAGGCGGAGGTGCTGCTTAAGGCATGAATCGACACCGTACGACCCGTTGGAGAAGACACCGATCGAACATGAAAAGGGATTTATAGTCGATCCTCAGCTCGCGGATCGTCTTACGCAAGAAGCTGCCGCCGCGGTTATGTGACGCGCCGGTAAATCGAAAAGGAGTTTACGTGACGCTGTGCGGATACCTTTATTGAACTGCCGGAAGACTTCCGTGGTACACTGTTCTTTTGGCAGGTAAAATGACCGAAATAGCATTTCAATTAAAGATGATTTTACGCGGACACCTGGCCATCGCAGTGAGGCGGACGGCCCGCATTCGGGCGAAGAGTTTTTAGAAAAAATATTACGGCCCAAGTATATTTTCGCTCGCGAGCATCACGCGAATCTGTACGTCGATTTGGACGGGGTAGCCGGCTACGCCACCAGTTTTCTCGAAGCGGCCTTCGGTGGCCTTGCACGTGAATTCCCAATCGAAGAGGTCGTAGAAACGATCAATTTCAAGAGCGACGAAGAGCCTTATTTGATCAAAGAGATTCAGCAGTACATCCGCGAGGCTCGCGGTTCGGTGGCGACCGACGGTATTCCCACCTGAAAATCGTTCTTTACATCCTCTGCTTTTTGGCAGGCCTAATCGCGGGACTCGCGGTAACGTCGCTCAGGATNGTTTGTTTCGATCCCCACATTCGGGCGGGCGACCTTTTAACACCCGCAGTCACGATCGTGTTGGCCTTTGTCGTTTATATCCGCTGGCGGGGCCAGCAGTTCGCGCACGAATCCGGGAAACAACTCTTGATTGATCTTACCAAAGAGGTGCGTCGGACGCTCAACGAGATCAGAACAGATGCGGAAGAACTGGCTCTGCAGAGCTTCAATCAGGTCGTTCGAAGATTCAAAAGCGTCAGTAGCGGCGTAACCGAGATACAGGCGCTTGCGAAAGAAATGCTTCACGTGCCAGAATCCAATGACCTCAATTCCAAAGTGGTTCAGTTAAAGCGCATTGTCACCGGCAAAGGTGCCAGCAACCCGTTGACACCGGCGGATTTGGTGGATATCGAGTCGTGATTTGAAGAGGCTCGGAAGGCTTTAACGTGGCTCCAGTGCGAAATCCTTCAGAAGCATTAGTAGCTTAAGGTTACTAACAAAGACGCCGCTTCAATGACAGAGTGTATCGAGCAGAGTTGGTTATTTCAAGAGTTAGGAACGCGAAATGTAGAGGTCGATTTCGGGGGTGGATACCTCTCCAGTGATGGGGGAGGGCTCATTTTGCGCGAATTTGAGCACCACAGTGGTTTATTGCGGTATTTCGCCGGGTGTTTCGTCGACTACCGCGACCCGCGCTATATCGAGCACAGTGTCCAAGTGCTGGTGAGCGGCTCGACTGAGCTCGCCGAAGTCCAGCGGGTTTATGGTCTGATACTTGGCTGGCGTATAGCGATGCGCCACGGTTGCGCCTAAGTTGACGAAATTCCTGCGAAGAAATATAATGATCCTACGCTAATCACTTGAGATGACCTAAATAATGGTCAAGACGCATCGTCACGCGCAAATGGCGAAGACCAAGAAGGTATGGCTCGCATATTCATAAGCTGCTAGCGACCATTATGAGCTTCGACGTTTTCCTTAGCCACAACAGCAAAGACAAACCGGCGGTGAAAACGCTGGGCACGGCCCTTAAGCAGCGGGGCCTCGTTGTATGGCTCGACGAATGGGAACTGCGGCCGGGACTCACTTGGCAGGACGCGCTCGAAGAGATCGTCGTGGGCTGCAAGTCAGCGACGGTCTGCTTTGGTGCCTCGGGAGTCGGACCTTGGGAGGAGCCGGAAATGCAGGCCCTGCTCCGCCGGTTTGTGAACGAGAAAAAGGCCCGCAATATCGTGCCAATTATTCCCGTCCTGCTCCCAGGAGCTCCGCCGGACGTGAAGCTGCCGCTGTTCCTCGAGGCCTTCACGTGGGTTGACCTGCGGCTCGGGCTAACCGCGGACGGCTTGGAGCGCCTGCGTTGGGGAATCACCGGCGAAAAGCCGCGTGAGAACACCCCGACGGTTTGCCTCGCGAAGGTCACACCCGATTTGCGGAAAGCACGCGATATCGTGGCCAGCTATCTTATCAGTGCTCGGCTCAACGTCCTTCCCGCCAAATCCTATCCGGCCGATCCGGCCAAATTCCTGCCGGCACTCGAGGCGTACTTAAATCAGGCCGACGTCTTCGTCCAAATTCTCGGAGCGACTTACGCGGACCGCACCGACGAACTTCCCGAAGGCGAGGAGATCGCCCAATTTCAACGGGCTCAGAAGAGCGGCAAGGTGATCCTGCAGTGGCGGGACAAGACCGTGGACGTGGCCGCAATCGATGACCCGTCTCACCGTGAACTGGTCGGCGGGACCGACGTCGTGTGCAACGACCTTACCGAATTCGCCAAGCTGGTCGCCGATCGGGCGCAACGCGTTTATGAAGTCGGGCGTCCGCCTGGCGTGGACGGCCCGCAGTGGCTGGCGCTGATCAAGGCGGATAAGGCTGACTGCGTCGTCGCCGAAGAGGTGAGCCAGGCACTGATCGCGGGCAATGTGAATTCCCGCGTGACGCGCGCCGGAAAGTCGTTGGTGGATACTCTGCGGGAAGTGCCTTACGACGCGGTGCTCATCGTTTACGGCTCCTGTTCGGAGGATTGGCTGGAGCAGCGCGGCGACGAGCTGATGGCCGTCGACTTGAACCTGAAGGATCTGGCGCCGGTGCGCGCCTATTACATCAGCACTGCGGACCCCCAGTTGCCGTACCGCAGCAAGGGCGTGCTCCAGGTCAACCGCCGTGACGAGGAGGGTTGGAAACTGTTGATGGCGGCGATTCAACAGCGGGGAGGCAAGCGATGACGGCGCCTCCTCCCTACGTAGGCCTCCGCCCGTTTGAATTTCACGAGGCCGCGTTGTTCTATGGCCGTGGCGAGCACATCGCCGAGATGGTCCGCACGCTGTGCAAAGGGCATTTCCTCGCTGTTATCGGTTCCAGCGGGTCGGGAAAATCGTCGCTCGTCCGGGCCGGGTTGCTGCCGGCCATTGCCGCCGGATTCATGAACGGTGGCGAGGACGACCTCGATTGGCGGTTCGTCCTTATGCGTCCCGGTAACGATCCTTATGACAATCTGCTGCGTGAATTGCTGCCGAAACTTGCGCCTTGCCAGTCGCTGGATCCGGACATTGTCGAGTTCCGCCGCCGGACGCTCCGCGACGGGCCGCGCGGTCTGGTGGAATCGGTTGCCGATTCCCTCCTCCCGGAGTCCGCGCGAATTGTCGTGCTGGTCGATCAATTCGAGGAGATTTTCCGCTTCCTGGAACGGGGCAGCCCCATCCAGGCCGATGACAGCGGTTCGGTCGCCGATCGGCGCAACACCGCCCTCGCGTTCGTGGACATGCTGCTCGCCACCGCCGCCGAATGTGACCCGCACGTGTATGTCGTGTTGACCATGCGTTCAGAATACCTCGGCGAATGCGAGGCATTCCTGGGCCTTTCGTCCGCCATTTCCAAGTTCCAGTTCCTCACCCCCCGCATGACCCGCGAGCAAATCCAGGACATCATTGAGCGGCCCATCGCGGCGGCCGGCGGACGGATAGAGCCACAGGTCGTCACGGCGCTGTTGAACTCGCTGGGCCCGGCCCAGGACCAGTTGCCGCGGGTCGAGCACGCCTTGCTGCGGATGTGGGATCGCGCTTGCAAAATCCGCGAAGAACAGCCCGAGCCGAAGCAGCCACTTGTGCTTACGTTGGACGACTATCGCGCGGTTGGTTGTTTTGAAACCGCGCTGGACTTGCACGGGGAGCAACTCTACCACGACCTAGGCCCTGAATCCGACGCCGGGCAGCCGTCGGAAAAGCAGCGCGTTGCTGAGCGGCTTTTCCGCTCCCTCGCCGTCCGCACTTCCCAGGGAACGCTGGTCCGTCGCCTGAGCACCTTGGGTGAAGTGGCTTTGGTCGCGGCCGCACCGGAACAGATCGTCGCGGAGGTGGTGGAACACTTCCGGCAACCCGGCTGCAACTTCCTGGTCGCCACTCCGGCTGAGCAGCTCACCGGCGAGACGACGCTCGACATCAGCCACGAAAGCCTATTGCGGCAATGGAAGCGGATGGCAGAGTCGGTTACCGCCGAAGCGAACGCTGCGGCGGAATTGCAGCGTCTCGTCCGCGACGCTCAGATTTGGGGCGAGGGAAACCGGGGCTTCCTGCGGCAACCGGAACTCGGCCTGTATGCTCGCTGGCGGGAGCGCGTACCATCACCGGCGTGGGCTTTGCGTTATGTCCGGGAGGAGGAATTCTCGGCCGCCGACCAGTATCTCTCCGCAAGCACCCGCGCGGCCCTCGCTGAAGAGCGGAAAGCACGGCGCCGGCTTCTGGTGACGGGGGTTGCGTTGTTGCTTGCCGCGATTGCGGGGGCGAGCTTCGGATTAGTCCAGCAGAGAAAGGCGGAGGCTGCTGAAGAGCAAGTGACCTATCAAGCAACACAGGCTGAACTTAACGCGGCTGATGACCTCAAGCAGGAAGAGGACTGGGCTCAACGCCTTGTCCATCTCGACAGAGCGCTCACGCTGGGAAAACCCTCCCAGCGCTGCCTGGAACTTCATGCCGAAGCGGCTGCCGCTCTTTGGGCGGAATTGCGCTATGGCGCGGCTTCCCGGGCCCCACTGATCCGCGCTGTCTTTACCCCCGACAATGCTCATATTAAATACAAAATCCAACGAATGGCATGGAGCCCCACCGAAGCGCTGCTTGCCACCGCCAGCGGAGCCGCTGTCCGTCTCTGGAGCGTGCCGGACAAGGAATCGGTCAGCTTTGCTGATCCACCTTGCAGCACGATCGAATACGAAAAATCCTCGGAGGGCGACGTCACAGATTTGCGGTTTTCCAAGGATGGGAAGCTCCTTCTCGCGGTCAGGGAAAAAGGATGGGAGGCGATCTCCGTTGAGAAAAAGGAAGTGATTTATTCCTCCCCGGCCGAAGAGAATCCCTTGGCAGGCGATGCGTTCAGCCCAGATGGGACGCAAGTGGTGAGCCGCAATGGCGGACCGCCCCGCGTGATCCCCACGACAAGCCCAAGTAATCCCAGCCTAGTCGCTGCCACTCTGTCGGACGGACGCGTCGTCGCGTGGAGCCCGAAAGGTGACCGTATTGCATTGGCTGACGATAAACTCATGATCACAGTCTATTCGATCTCCAAGCCTGATGACACCCCCGTGCCGCCGAAGGCATTCGAGGCCTTCGCGGATATTGCTCCCCTCCGTGCTGCTAGAAGCATTAGGATCCAGGTCAATGAGCTTTCATTCAACGCTGCTGGCGATCTCCTGCTCGTGAGGGATAATAATGGCGCCAAACCCATTTTTGAAATCTGGGACGTAAATTCTCCCACGCCCGAACGCAAGGATTGGTCGCAAGCCGAGTTCCGAGCATGGCTCCCCAATCGCTCTCTCCTTGTCGAAGGACCCGTCGGTGATGGGCCGGCGGTGATTTTGAATGCATCGTTTAAAAATGGACGTGACTTGCCCATCGACGACTTAAGCCTGCCGCGATTCTCCGCAGACGGTCCCGAGGTTCTGTTCATCCAATCGGAGAGGAACTATCAGGTGCTAAATTTAGAGACTGGTTATCCAGTCACCCCCCCCTTCGGTTGGTGGTCATCTCGACAGATTACCGCACGCCTTTCACTCCGTCCGGGATTTATTGCCAGTGTTGAGAACATATCCAATTTGGCGTTTTGGGATCTTCGGCCCGAGCAGCGCCGCTGGCATGCTGATCCGCCGCAACCTCCGCCGGTAGCGCCAGTATGGAGCCCCGACAGAAAGTGGATAGCCGACATTAAGGTGGACCAACGGGTCCAAGTTGCGCCATCCTATGATGACTCGCGTTCGGTGGTCATGATCAGTCTGGATGAGCAGCCTTCGGCGGTGCGCTGGAGCGAGGATAGTCGGCGTCTGGGCATTTACAGTAAAGTCCGAGGATACATCGAACTCGAATGGGATCCGCCGAAGGAGATCGAGGAGCCGATTCACGAGCTTGTCCAACTTTTGGTCTATCGCAAAACGGACCCTCCTATGGAGCGGTTCGAACTTCGAAAAGCGATGCACACTTGGAAGAAGCCTATTGACCCAACCTGGCGGAAACTTCTGGATTGGTGGGAATCCGGAAGGCTAAGCGAGCCACCAGGGCCGAATGCCCAGTTGCTGACCGATACCCCATCAGACGATGACGTATCTTCCGCTCCCTTCGGACGCGATCCACAGTGCAGCAAATGGGTCTTCCACGATTCAAACACCCGCCCGCTGACCGCCGCCGACCTCCGGAGACTGAGTGACGACGAGCTCTGGACCGCGCGCAACGAGATCTTCGCCCGTCGCGGCGTGAACGCTGGAGGGGAGAAGTACGGGCAGTTGATCGATAAGCTCGGCTCCGAGTTTCACGCTACGGGTCTAAACCAGGACGACGCATACGATCTCATGAACGGGGTCGAGAAGGCGAATATCTTGCTTATCAAATCCACTGAAAGCCTGCGTCAGATTGGGCAATGACCGCTGTCACGATCGAATCGAAGGTTTTCGGCTGCTTCGCCCAGGAGAATAAGGTCTTATTGCGATTCCCCTGATCCGATGTGATCGGCTCCATTCTCCGTTAGCCCTCCCTTCTGAAACTCGCAGGAAAGCGCGCTGATGATTGATAGCAACATGCGGTCTGTCCTTTTTAGGCCCGAACGCTAGCGGCGACATCCGTCCTGACCTCGATCCAGTCGATCTGCTCCGGGCTGTGATCGGGGTTTCAAACGTGGCGTCCGGGCCAGACTGGGCGCAAAGTGCAAAAAGACTGGTGGACATTCTCATTCTCGGGTCGCGGCCGATCGCGTAGCCCAGGGCCTTGGCTCACAAAGACTCGGGTCACTTCCTAAAGGAAATAACGGCGGTTGAGGTGTCCGGTGCGCTTGCCTCGCTAATTAGGTCTTTTAGAATCAAGCGCTCCAGCACCTCAAAATGGCTGCGAGCAATGGCGACAAGGAAGGCAAAGTTCTTGGATGCCTCTGATTCTGCACTCATAAAGCCTCTTTTCTCCTGCTCACGCCGGCGGAGACGAACCGTTCTTATCGAAGGTTAGATCGGCTGAATTCCCGCATCTCCGCCGGCCAAGTGAAACAACGGCCGTTACTTGCGCTTCTTGCCAAGTTTAAGTCTGATAAATACAGAACCGCGTTTCTGGCTCAGTTTCCAAGGCGATTTGATCACTACCTTTACTTATTGCCGGAATCGTCACCAGACGAGGTTAGATCCGTTGTTGAAAGATGCGAGCTTTGGCACCGTCGACAGTTTCGATATGAGGTGGCGCTTTCGTTTGATGATCGTGAGTTCGTAAATGAAGTCGCTGCTATTCTGAACAAGAACGAGGTGATTGTTCTATGATCGATATGAACAAGCCGATCTTTTGGGAAAGGATCTGTATCAACATTTTCAAACAATTTATCGAGACGAAGCTCGCTACTGTGTCATTTTTGACTCGAAGGAACTGTAAAGGTCGCAAGTCCCGAGTTATGCCATTTACAACTTTCAGGCTGCGCTGGCAGTTGGCCGGAGGATTTTCTAATCAAGGCATTGCAATTTCATTGGCAGGTCATAAGATGAATGAGGATTTTTTAGCCTTCGTTTCAATCTAGCTGGGCATTAGAAGACGTCCGTTGCGAAAACGAGCTCCTTTGACCTACTTCACGTGGCGATCAATGTGATTGCGATCATTTCAGGATTTGCAGTGCTTTTCGGAATGCGTTCAACTCTAATTGTCGAACCTGAAGGAGGTTCATCTTAACCAACTCCTGCGATGCCTCTCTTATCCGCCTTGTCGGCCACCGCCTCCGTTCTGCCCAGCCTCCAAGTCGACGCCCCGCCTCAGACTCCGGTGGCCGTCGAGGGTATCAACGAACCGCTTACGGAACTCGTCATTCCTGCCGGGGATGGAAATGTCCTACGTCCAAGCGATTCTGGATTCAATGACCTGCTGCCATTCAATCTGCGCACGACGAGTCGTCCGTTGGCTATTGTTCAATGCCTCACGGCGAACGGCGCAAGCTTAGCGGTGAAATGGGCACGACGCCACGAGATTGCGCATTGCACGCACGCAGGCGGACATAGCTACGAGGGCTTTTCATCCTGCTCAGGTCTAATGATAGACGTAAGAAAGATGAATGGGATTGAGATCGACGCGGCGAACGAGACCGCGCGAATCGGGGCCGGTTGCCTCCTTGGTGATATCGCGGTCGCGCTTTTCAAGCATAAACTCGCTCTACCTGCAGGCTCGTGCCGACCCGTCGGCGTCGCCGGTCTCGCGCTGGGAGGTGGACACGGGCTTTCCTCACGAAAATTTGGGCTCACCTGCGATAACCTGATTTCAGCCCATATAGTGGCCGCGAATGGCGACGAACTAGACACCAACATGAACGAAAATCCCGACCTCTTTTGGGCGCTACGCGGCGGGGGCGGGGGAAATTTTGGTATCGTGACCGAGTTTACGTTTAAGGTTCACCCCGTCGACCGCGTGATCCTATTTAGCATCTCTTGGCCGGACGATGCCTTCCGGACGACCATCATCAGGACGTGGCAAAGTCTAACCCAATCGGCACCTGACGAGTTGTCGTTCCTGCTGCACGTGAATGGTGGTCTGGGACACATCAGCCACCTCGGCTGCAACGGCCTGTATTTTCCGCGGAATGCATCCGAAACGCCGAGTGTCGACGACTTTAGGACGGTGTTGGGTCCGCTGCTCTCCATTGGAAATCCTAGTTTTAGGCCGAAAGAGGTTAACTATCTTGATGCCGTTAAGATCCTGGCCGGTGATGGCGACCCAAATCGCGTTTACTTTAAAGGGAAATCTGACTATTCCGTGGAAGCCTGGTCCGATGCAGCCATCCACACGTTCATCAATGCGTTACGCGGCGCATCGTCGCCGATCGCCACCATTTTTGAAGCCTATGGCGGATCCATCAATAGGATTGGAGAGACCGAAACAGCGTTTCCGCATCGCGGCAGCACCCTTTTCTGCCTACAGTACTATCTACAATGGTCGTCCAACTCTGCGACCAACCGAAATGTGGCAGCGGTCCGCGCCCTGTACGACGCCATGCGACCTTATCTTCCAGGCTATTCCTATGTGAACTACATTGATGCCGATTTGCAGGACTATGCGCGGTCCTATTATAGGGGCAATCTGGTCCGCTTGCAGGCGGTCAAACAGCAATATGACCCGGACAACTTTTTCCAATTCGCTCAGAGCATACCATTGCCTACCGGGACGCAAAGCATGGTTTAAAACGACAATATGGATCCAAATACACCCCCGTCACCATTAGCGCAGGCGCAATCGGCGAGTTCGGAGGCTACGCCTCAGACCCTGGGTCTGGTCTTCCCCGCCGATGGAGAAGAAGGTGAAGCGACACGGGTGCGCTACAGCCTTACAGATGATACCCTGATCGTGACCTATGAAGTCACCACCCGTGACATCAATCCCGAGAAAATGAGTGACACCGAGATCTACAACGGTAACGTCGTTGAGTTATTCATCTGCACCACTGCCAGACCTGCGCAGACGCCCCGCCCTTATTACGAATTTGAGGTCAGCCCCTACAATCAGGCGCTTCAGGTCCTGATCGATAAAAATGGAAAATTCAATGAGAAATGGAATACCGGAAAATTTAAGCACTCGGCCACGATCCAGGCGGGCCGTCCGGGCTGGGATGCCGTGATGGAGATTCCACTCAAAGAGTTAGGCTGGAAGGGCAATCCCGCTACCATTACCGGTAATGCTTTTGCTATTTTGGGAGCTAAGGGCGTGCGTCGCTTCTACAGTGCCTACCTTCCCCGGCAGCAAAAGCCTAACTTTCACCAGCCGAGCTTCTTTAAACCGTTCCCACTGAACAGGACCTCCTGAATCAAAAGCTTCATGTCCGCACAGGCTCGGTAGACCGATTCGGATTGTCGAACACCTCAGCGCGAGCGTGCTCACTTTCATAATAGTCGAGCGGGGTCTGCTGGCTTTCCCATACCCTTGTAAGAGCTGGGAAGAAGATCTCCCGTTCTCGTCTAGCGCAGTAATCTCGCCGTCCATGGTGAAGCTTTTAGTCTTTAGCGATTTGAGCGAATCGACGAGGACTGGATAATCGTCGTTGAAGCTCTTCCGGTTGCGTGAAATCAGACGGACCTCTTTATCAGCTTTGATTGCAAGGGCCCTATACCCGTCAAACTTCATTTCGTAGATCCAGTTTCCGGTCGGAAGATCCCGGACCGGGAGGGCCATCATAGGTTGGATAAAAGAAATGATGTCTGCGGCCACGCTTCGAAACTACTTCTTTACCCCAAGAACAGCGTCCTTTGCCGCTTTGGCAACTGGAATTTGACGACGGTCTTGGCTGGGATCCTGATCTTCTCCTGCGTCTTGGGGTTGAAACCCGTCCGCGCCTTTCTCTTCTGTTTTACCAATTTCCCAAATCCGGGCAGGACGAATTCGCCGTTCTTTTTGATCTCTTTGTAGGCCAAGGTACCGAGCGTATCGAGAAACACTCCAGCCGTCTTCCGAGGCGACGCGGATCATCGATCGCCCGCAGCAGCCTGCCGTCCGTCCGAGACCGGCGCAGAACCGCCAAAGGCTATGGCGCGCTCTTCTCCCAGTTTTCGCCGCCGCTCTGGTGAACCTCGCCGCGTGCAGCAGTCAGAGCGGTTCGATGAGCCTATGGGCAATGAATCATGTAAAAACTGTAGTTGCAATCTTAGAACGAAATGCCGAGAGAAAGATCCTCCATGGGGTGTCCAGCTAGTGTCTAAACCCATTTTCAACCGCAATCCGCCGCATGGTCAAACTTCCACCAAATTTCGGATACTGCTAGCGAACGATTTCCGGCGTCTGCCTGTCGAGATGGAGCATGTAGAACAGGGAGACCGTTGAGTCGTCCTGAAGAATCAGACACGTCTTCACACCGGACGCCGATCCTGTCAATATTGCATGTCGCTTTGCGAATTATTTGGCCGAACTTTTTGCGCGTTATTTGGCATAATTGGCCGACGATCCCGACTCAATGGACCTACCCCGAGTCATGAGTGAACTCCTGGCGTGGCTGCCCGTGTGGCGAGGAGTATTGGCTGCCGACCGCAAAGTTTAGCCCTTTACCGGCGACTGGGCTTCGATTCCTATGACGATGTGATGGCCGCCGCAATCAATCAAGCTTCTTTGATCCCCGTAGGGGATGTCACGCAACTAGCTTAGCTAACTGAGCACCGTGGCTCCGACTTCTCGTAAGAGATATTCTCGGCAAATGTGAATAACATTGCCAATACGCACTTCGCACATAGGTAGCCCACCGTGAGGTTTAACATATCGGATAAACACTCCAACCGTCCCCCCAATATCCGTATTACGCACCCAATCTCCTGCTTTGAATTTTATTAGGAATTATACTCCAAAATATCTCGTGTAATTCGCAATGTTCTGGTACGCGGCCGGTGGAAGTTGCAGCCTCCTACCAAACAGTTGTTTACGGATTAGCGAAGACCACCGGTAGCGAGAATTTGCTCGCCGGTGAGCCAGGCGGAGTCTTCCGACGCCAGAAAGACGGCGATGGCGGCGATGTCGCCAGGTTGGCCGATGCGGCCGAGCGGAGTCTGCGCGACGGCGGCCTTCTCAAAAGCAGATCCGATGACGCCGCCGCTGTGGGTGCCTTCAGTCTCGACCACGCCGGGATTGATGGTGTTAACCCGGATCTTCTTCGGGCCGAGCTCGCGGGCGAGCACGCCGGTGATGGCGTCAACCGCGGCCTTGGTGCCGGTGTAAAACGCGCTGTTTGGAGGTGTGATGCGACTGGCAACGGAGCCGATGTTGGTGATGCTGGCGCCTTCGCTGAGGTGCTTGACGGCTGCCCGCGTGGTGAGCAGAAGGCCGAGCACGTTAACGTGAAATGCCTTGTGGAATTGGTCTTCGGTGATGGCCTCGATGGGAGTGAACTCGTATACGCCGGAGTTGTTAACGAGGATGTCGAGGCGGCCGTAGTTTTTGATGGCGGCGTCGATGATGCCCTGCGCCTCAGTAGCCTTGGAGACGTCGCCATACACGGTGACGGCCTTGCCACCGGCTGCGGTGATGGCGGCGACAACTGTGTCCGCGCCGGCCTTGCTGGAAGCGTAGTTCACGATTACAGATGCGCCTTCTGCAGCGAGTGACTTGGCGATGGCTGCTCCGATGCCCTTGGATGCGCCTGTGACGACTGCGACTTTACCTGTGAGTTTGCTCATGTGTTATCGTTCTTTTTGGTTTGGTAGTGGAGATATGAACTGCACATGATGCGGGCGTCAAACTCCTTCCATAGGTTTGATTCGGGGCGAACGTCGAGGGGTCGAAATGCACAACACGTCTCGCCGTTCGGAAGTCGAAAAGCGCTTTGACTCTGGCGCAGGCACCGGCAAATTTCTGAATAAATCCGAGAGTCGCACACGGAGGAAATTTATGTCTCAACCAGAACAGTTTGAAGTCCTGATCCTTGGCAGTGGACAGGGTGGAAAGTTACTAGCTTGGCATATGGCGCGATCGGGGCGACGGACTGCCGTCGTGGAGCGCCGGTGGATCGGGGGCTCCTGTCCCAACATCGCCTGCCTGCCCAGCAAGAATGAGATTTGGAGCGCGGAAGTCGCACATCTGGCGCATCACGCCGCGCACTTCGGTACCACGACCGGCCCCGTCGCGACCGACATGGCAAAGGTTCGCCAGCGCAAGCGCGACATGGTTAACCGCGAAATTGATTTCCATTTGCAGCAATACAAGACGACCGGCGCCGAATTGAT
>JGI26340J50214_10000545_pt1 | contig 13088 bp, 10 predicted proteins | sample BogFormECP12_OM2_FD_50214 | JGI IMG/M metagenome (IMG submission 50214)
TGCTGGCCAAGCTGTTCGAGGACCGCGGGGTCGAACTGCTCCGCACCTACCAGCTGAACTTCGGCGGCAACATGGACTTCATGAACATGCTGGAGCGCAAGAGGCTCCAGTCGAAGAAGATCTCCAAGACCCAGGCCGTGACCTCTCAGATCCCGCACGAGATGGAGCGCGCCGCCGTGCACATCGGCCCGTCGGACCACGTGCCGTGGCTCGATGACCGCAAGATGGCCTACGTCCGGCTGGAGGGCCGCGCGTTCGGCGACGTGCCGCTCAACCTGGAGTACAAGCTCGAGGTCTGGGACTCGCCCAACTCGGCCGGGGTGATCATCGACGCGGTGCGCGCGGCGAAGATCGCGCTCGACCGCGGTATCGGCGGGCCGGTGACCTCAGCCAGCTCGTACTTCATGAAGTCGCCGCCGGAACAGTACGGCGACGATGTCTGCCGGGACCTGGTCGAGAAGTTCATCGCCGGCGAGGTCGCGCGCTAAGGCGCCGCACCCCCCAAACCCCTAAGCTGGACGCGTGGCCCGGCGCAGATCGACGTTCATCGCCGATCTGCGCACGGTCCTCGCCGAGCGGGGCTTCCGCCGCCTCTTCGCCACCAGGCTCGTCTCGCAAACCGGCGACGGCATCGTCACCGCCGGAGTCGGTACGTACGTGTTCTTCAACGCGTCGTCGTTCCCGAGCCCGTCGGCGGGCGCGGCGGCGTTCACGGTCCTGTACCTGCCCTACTCGCTGATCGGCCCCTTCGCCGGGGTGTTCATCGACCGCTGGTCGCGGCGCCAGATCCTGGTCTGGTCGGCTGTGCTGCGGTCGGCGTTCGTGGCGCTGACCGCGGCGTTCATGGCCCTGGGCAACCGCGGCGTACTGCTGTACGTCGCGGTGCTGTTCGTGCTGGGCGTGAACAGGTTCTTCTTGTCCTCGCTTTCGGCCGCGCTGCCGCATGTGGTCGCCGAGGACGAGCTGGTGATGGCGAACTCGGTATCGCCGACCGTCGGCGGCATCATGGCGTCTATCGGCGGCGGCGTCGCCCTGGGGCTCAACGTGGCCACAGGCAACACCGAGCGCGGCGCCGCGATCACCTTGCTCGCCGGAGGCGGCTGTTACATCGCGGCCAGCCTGATCGCGGCCACCATGCGACGCGACCTGCTCGGGCCCGTGCGTGAGCCCGGACAGCCGCCCGGACGGCTGCTCGGCGAGCTCGCCTCGGTCGCCGCCGGCCTGGCGGATGGCGCGCGGTACGTCATCAGGCGGCGCGGCCCGACGGCGGCGCTCGGCGCGACCGGCGGCTTCAGCTTCCTTTTCGGGCCGCTGTTCCTGATGTCGATCCTGCTGTACCGGAATTATTTCTACTCCTCCCGCGTCACCGTGGCCGAGGGTCACATCGGGGGGCTGCTGGTGGTCTCCGCCATCGGCTACGCCTGCGCGGCGCTGATCACGCCGCCGATGACCAGGCGGCTGTCCAAGCCGGCCTGGATCACGCTGCTGCTCGCCGCGAGCGCCGTGGTGACCGCCACGCTGGGCGAGACCTTCGTCCAGACCGCCTACCTGGCCGTCGGGTTCTGCCTGTACCTGTGCAGGCAGGGCGTGGCCATCTGCGCCACCACGATCCTGCAAGAAGAGGTGGACGACGCCTACCGCGGCCGGGTCTTCGCCTTCTACGACATGATGTTCAACGTCACGTTCGTCGCCGGGGCCGCACTGAGCGCGGCCTTCCTTCCCGACAACGGCCATTCTCCGGTCGTCCTCGGCCTGGTGGCCGCCGGGTACGCGATCCTTGCCGCCGCCTACTGGCTATCCCGGCCCACGGGTCAGTCCTCGTCCGGCTCCGGCGGGGACGGGATGATCCCCTCGGCGGCCGCCCAGCACAGCAGTTCCTGAGTAACCCGCTCCCGGCCCAGCTCGCCCTCCGCGATCCGCAGCTCGAGCAGGAAGTCGTAGGCCCTGCCCACCGCCGGGCCGGGGCCGATGCCGAGGATCCGCATGATCTCGTTGCCGTCGAGCTCGGGCCTGATCCTCGCCAGCTCCTCCTGCTCGCTGAGCTCGGCGATGCGCCGCTCCAGGCTGTCGTAGGCGCGGGCCAGCCGCGCCGCCTTCGCGCGGTTCCTGGTGGTGCAGTCGGCCCTGGTCAGCACGTGCAGCCGGGGCAGCAGCGGCCCGGCGTCCCGGACGTAACGGCGGACCGCGGAATCGGTCCACTCGCCCTCGCCGTAGCCGTGGAACCGCAGGTGCAGCTCGACCAGCCGGGACACGTCCCGGACCACGTCGTTCGGGAAGCGCAGCGCGGTCAGCCTGCGCTTGGTCATCGTCGCGCCCTTCACCTCGTGGTGGTGGAACGCGACCCGCCCGTCCGGCAGCAGGGAGCGCGTCTTCGGCTTGCCGATGTCGTGCAGCAGCGCGGCCAGCCGGACGGTCAGGTCGCCCTCGAGCCCGTACTGCGGCTCCAGTTCTATGGCCTGCCGCAGCACGGTCAGGCTGTGCTGGTAGACGTCCTTGTGCCGGTGGTGCTCGTCGGCCTCCATCCGGAGCCTGGACACCTCGGGCAGCACCTCGTCGGCGACGCCGGTCTGGACCAGCACATCGATGCCGAGCGCCGGGTCCGGCGTCAGCATCAGCTTGGTCAGTTCGCTGGCAGTCCGCTCGGCGGACACGATCTCCAGGCGCCTGGCCTGCTCGGTCATGGCGGCACGCACCTCGGGCGCGACCGTGAACCCCAGCTTGGCCGCGAACCTGGCCGCGCGCAGGATCCGCAGCGGGTCGTCGCTGAACGACTGCTCGGGGGGCCCGGGCGTCCGCAGCACCTTCTCCCGGAGCGCATCGAAGCCGCCGAACGGGTCAGCGATCTCATACCCGGGCAACCTGGCCGCCATCGCGTTGATGGTGAAGTCCCGGCGGCTCAGGTCCTCCTCGAGCGACCGGCCGTACTGGACGTCGGGTTTGCGCGAGGTCCGCCCGTACTGCTCGCTCCGGTAGGTGGTGATCTCGAAGACCGAATTTCCCTTGCGCAGCCCAACCGTGCCGAAGGCGATTCCGACCGTCCACGTCCTGTCGGCCCAGCGTTTGGTCATCGCCAGCACCTGCTCCGGCGTCGCGTCCGTGGTCAGGTCGAGGTCGCCGGGCTGCTGGCCGAGGAAGACATCCCTGACCGGGCCGCCGACCAGCGCAAGCTCGTGGCCGTGGCGCGCGAACAGGCGGCCGAGATCGGCCGCGGCGGGTACCCGCTCACGCAGCAGCGCGGCGGCCGCATTACGCTGTTCATCGCTCATGGGCACGGCCATCGAGAGTATCGACAGCGCGGGTTTGGCGCGAATGGCCATACCATTCGGTGTGTGCACGGCTTGCTCTCCGCGAAGGTCAAGCGCCGGACCCTGTCCCTGGCCGCGGCTTTCGCCGTGCCGGCGGCGATCGCGGCCGCGGGGCTGACGCTAGCCAATCCGGCGCAGGCCAGCGTCGTGCGCCAGGCTAGCGCCGTGCGTCAGGCCAATCTCGGGCACCAGGCCGGGTCGGGCAGCGTGTCGGTCACCATCGGCTCGATGAATCCACAGTACGCGGCGCCCGGTGCCACGGTCACCGTGGCGGGAACGGTCACTAACCGGACCAGCCAGCCGCAGGCCGGACTCGAGGTACAGCTGTACACCTCGCCGACCCCGTTCTCCACCCGCGACGGAATGGATTCCTACCTCGCCCACGGCGGAGACAACACCCTGGAAGCCGCGGGGACGCCGTTCCTCATCCCCGCCAGCATGCCCCGCGGCGGCAGCACCTCCTGGACCGCTTCGTTCCAGGTCAGCGCCGAGGGGATAAGCGAGTTCGGCGTTTATCCCGTCACGGCCCAGGTGCAGGACAGCGTGGGGGACTTGCTGGCCGCCGACCAGACGCTACTGCCGTTCTGGCCTGGGCAGCGGGCGGCCGGCCTGCAGCGCCCGCTGGAGATCTCCTGGCTGTGGCCGCTGATCGACCAGCCGCACCACCAGGTGTGCGTCGCCTTGACCAATAACGACCTGGCCGCGAGCCTGGACCCGGGCGGCCGCCTGTCGGCCCTGCTGGCCGCCGGGGCCAGCCACCCCGGCGCCGACCTGACCTGGGTCATCGACCCGGCCCTGCTCAGCGACGTCGCCACCATGGCTCGCCCCTATCATGTCGGCTCCAAGCCGAATTGCACCGACGCCCCAGCCGAGCCGGCCAGCAAGGCGGCGGCGAGCTGGCTGACCGCCCTGAAGCAGGTCACGCTAGACCAGCCGACGGTGATCACCCCTTACGCCAACGTGGACATCACCGCCCTCGTCCGCCAGGGCCTGACCACTGATCTCGCCACCGCCTACGACACCGGCGACGCGGTAGCGGACAGCGTGCTGGGCGGAAAGTTCGGGCACGAGCTCGCCTGGCCGCCCGGCGGAACCGCGGATCTGTCCGTGCTCACCAAGCTCGCCACCGCCGAGCACGTCGACACGGTCGTGCTGAACAGCAGCGAGATGCCGCCCGCCGACGCCGGCACCGTGTTCCAGCCCGATGACGCGGTCACCTCGCTCCGGGTCGCGGGCCTGCCCATGACCGTGCTGCTCTCCGACGACACCCTGACCGGGGTGCTCGAAGCCAGCCACACCAGTTCCGGGAGCCTGCCGAAGGCCACCGAGTTCGCCGTCAGGCAGCGGTTCCTCGCCGAGACGGCCATGATCGCCGCCGAGGAGCCCAACTCCGCCCGAACCATCGTGGTGGCGCCGCCAGAGGACTGGAGCCCGTCGGAGACGCTGGCCAGTGACCTGCTCGGCGAGACCACGAACACCCCGTGGCTGACGCCGACCCCGCTGGGCAGCCTGACCTCGGCGCCGGACACCCAGCGCACGGTGCCCCGGCAGCCGCCGCCGGCCAGCAAGGCGACCTCGGGCGAGCTCAGCCGCAGCTACCTGGCCCAGGTACGCTCGGTCGGCGCCCAGCTCGGCATGTACCAATCCATGCTCTACAAGCCCGAGCCGGGCTACGTAACGTCACTGGATCAGGCCCTGGTCGCCACCGAGTCGGCGGCCTGGCGCGACGGCGGGAGGTCGCAAGGCCTAACGCAGGTGGGCAGCCTGTCGGACTATCTCAGCAGCGCCGAGAAGAAGGTCAGGTTCATCTCGGCGTCGTCCCAGGTGCAGATGGCCGGTTCCTCCGGGCTCGTTCCCGTGTCGATTCAGAACGGGCTGCTGCTTCAGGCCATNCAGGTCAAGGTGGTCGTCAGCGTGGCCGCGACCTCCCAGCTGACCATCGGCCACTTCCAGAACCTGATCACTGTCCCGCCCGGCCAGATAGTGACCGTGCGGCTGCCGGTCAGCTCGGCTCCACAGGGATCCACTGAAATCCAGATCAGCCTCACCAGCGCGGACGGCAGGCCGCTGACGTTCGTCCGCGGCAACTCGCTCACCGTGCAGTCGACCAGGTACGGCCGGGCGATCCTGGTTCTCATCGCGGCCGCGATCGGCGTACTCCTGCTCACCTCGGTGTATCGCGGCGTCCGGCGGTGGCTGGACGGCGACACGCAAGTCGTCAACGAGGAGGCGGACCCACCGGGTAGCGTCGTCACTGGCACCAGCGATGCGCTACACCCGACGGAGGCACCGGATGACCTGGCCGATGCACGACGCTGGGTCGACGACGCCTGACCCCGGGCGCGACGAAGCGCGCCGCCAGGAGGCCCGCCGGGAGCCGTGGGCGGAAGAGACCCAGCCGTGGCCGGAAGAGCCTGCGGCAGGGTCCGGCGACGATGACCCGCCGCGCCGGGGCCGGCACAGCGCCGCCCCTGACCCGCTGCCGCCGATTGAGGGCCTGATGCCGGGCGGCGGGCCAAGCCCGGCCGAGACGACGCTGCCGCTGGCGCTCAATTGGCCGGCCCCGCCTGCCCGCCCGACCCGGCCGCACCGCTCGCCTCCCCCCGGACCGCCCGGCTCGCCGGGCGCACCGCCCGGCTGGCGCCGGGTGCCCAGGACGAGGGGCTACCCGCCAGCCGGACCCGCCCAGCCGCGCTCCCCGCAGCCCGGCTACCGTCCCGATTATCCCCCAAGGTCGCCGGGAGCACCTGGGCCTCCGGGGCCACCCGGTGGCAGGCCCGGCGGGCCCGGCGCGGGCGCGCGCCCGCCCGGCTCCCCGGGGTCGACCGCGACCCAGCGCTCCAGCCTGGTGCGGTCCGGCGCCGGCATGGCGGTCGGCACCCTGGTCTCGCGCGCCACCGGCTTCCTGCGCACCCTCGTCCTGGTCTACGCGATAGGCACCGCGGCGCTCGGCAACGCGTACAACAACGCCAACACGCTGCCGAACATCGTCTACTACCTGATGCTCGGCGGCATCTTCACCAGCGTGGTGGTGCCGCTGCTTGTCCGGGCGGCCAAGCGCGACCCCGACCACGGCGAGGCGTACGCGCAGCGGCTGTTCACCCTGGGCGCGCTGGCCCTGCTGGCCGTCACCGTGGTGGCCACGCTGCTGGCGGCCCCGCTGGTCGACCTGTACGCGCCCACGATCGGTGGCGCCGAGCACAACCTCATGGTGATGTGGGCCTACTTCTTCATCCCGCAGATCTTCTTCTACGGGATGAGTTCCCTGATCGGGGCGATCCTCAACACGCGCGGCCGGTTCGCGGCGCCGATGTGGGCGCCGGTCGTCAACAACCTGGTCGTGATCGTCCTCGGCGGGCTCTACGTGGCGACGGTAGGCCTGAACAAGAACCCGTCGACCATCTCCGCCGCCGGCGTGCAGCTACTCGGGATCGGCACCACGCTCGGCGTGGTGGCGCAGACCGTCGCGCTGTTCCCGTCCCTGCGGGCGGCCGGGTTCAGGTGGCGGCCCACGCTCGGGTTCCGGCCCGGCGAGGTGACCGAGATGGGCCGGATGGCCGGCTGGATGTCGGTCTACGTGATCACCCAGTGGGCCGGCTACCTGGTCGCCCAGCGCGTCGCGAACGCGGCCTCGGCGGGCTCGAACGGTTATTCCGCGTACTCCATCGCATGGCAGCTGTTCCAGCTGCCGTACGCCATCGTCGGCATCTCGGTGATCACGGCGCTGCTGCCCCGGATGAGCGAACACGCGAGTGCGCGCCGGTATTCGCTGGTCAGGGACGACTTCTCGATCGGCGTCCGGCTGGCCTCCGTGCTCGTGGTGCCGGCCGCCATCTACCTGGCCGTGCTCGGCGGCCCGCTGGCCGAATTCTTGTTCTCCTACGGTAGCAACACGCCCGCGGAAGCAAGATACATCGGCGAGGTCTTCGGCCTGTTCGCCCTCGGCCTGGTGCCCTACATGCTCACCCAGCTGCAGCTGCGGGTCTTCTACTCCTTCCAGGACAGCCGGACCGCCGCCTTGGTCGGCCTGCTCACGATGTGCGTCAGCATCGCGGGCGCCCTCATCGCGAAGTCGGTGCTGCCGGGCGGGGACGTNGTCGCCGGGCTGGCCGTCGCCTTCGGGATCGCGAACCTGGTCGGGACGGTCGCCGGGTGGGCGCTGCTGCTGCGCCGGGTCGGCAGCCTCGACGGGCGGGCGATCGCCCGGAGCCTGACCAGGATGCACCTGGCGACCGTGCCCGGGCTGATCTTCGCGCTGGCCGTGATGATCGGCGCGGGACATGTCGCGCACAATCCCAGTGCGGCCTACGGCCTGGTGGTCACCGTCGTCGGCGGTGGCGGCGCGGTCGCGCTCTACGCATTCTGTGCCAGGTCACTGCACGTAGCCGAGTTCGGATACCTGACGAAGACGATAGCCGCCAGGTTCGGCCGGCAGGGCGGGCGGCATTAGCATGGGTGGCAACCTATGAGCACATACACGTCGGAACCAGGTACCCGGCTGGCGGGACGATATCGTCTCGTTGACCAGGTAAGCGCGGGCGCCGGCTGGACATACTGGAAAGCCACGGACGAGACGCTCGCCCGCTCCGTCACCGTGCTCACCTTCGCGGCCGGCTTCCCCCGGGTGGCCGAGACCGTTACCGCCGCCAGGGCCGCGAGCAGGCTCGGCGATCCGCGCTTTTCCCAGGTATTCGACGTGGAGGACGCGGACGAGCTCGCCTACGTGGTGCTCGAGTGGGTGGTCGGGGAGTCGCTGCTCGACATGCTCTCCGAAGGTCCGCTCGATCCGCCGCGCGCGGCCGCCCTGATGGCGGAGGCGGCGCGGGCGATCGCGAGCGCGCACGATGGCGGCCTGGCGCACCTGCGGCTGGATCCGGCCTGCCTGCACTGGACAGCGGGCGGCGGCGTGAAGATCGCCGGGCTCGGCATCGAGGCCGCCCTGGCGGGCCCGGACCTGGCCGCGGCGGAGGACGGCGCCGATGACCCGGAGCTCATTGACACGCGGGACCTCGCCCGGCTGCTTTACGCCGCGCTGACCGGCTACTGGCCCGGCGACCAGGGGTCCGCGGGGTCCGCGCCCGGGCTGCTCCCGCCCGCGCCGGAGAGCGACGGGGGTCCGTGCACGCCGCGGCAGGTGTCTGCGGGCGTGCCGGCCGGCATCGACGACGTGACCTGCCGGGCGCTGTTCCAGCGGCCGAACCGCCACGGCCCGGCGCTCAGCACCGCGGCCACGTTCGCCGACGCCCTGACCAGCGCGGCTCCGCCGATACCGTGGCCGGCTCCCGCGCCGCCCGGCCTGACCGAGACTCGCTACGACTACCAGCCGGACGGATCCGCCCGCCGGTACCCGCCGGACACGTATCCGCCAGGGACAGCGCCGCGGACCATGACCGGCGGCCGCCAACCGGCCGCCAAGCGCTCCCCGGCCGCCCGCGCCGTCATCAGCGCCGTGATCGTGCTCGTCCTGGCGGCGGTCGGCGTGGCCGCCTGGTCGTTCAGCCGCAGCTCGAATCACTCGTCGGCGGCCCAGCCGCCCACCNGACCGCGTTCGTCGGCGCCAGCCGCGGCCGCGGCCGTCCTGCTCAAGCCGGTCAGCGCGACCAGCTTCAACCCGCTCGGCAGCCCGCCGGGCAGCAACGAAGACTCGGGCGAGGCGGGCAACGCGATAGACGGCAACGCCAGCACCTTCTGGCACACCAGCTACTACGTCGGCAACCCCGTCTTCGGAGGCCTGAAGAAGGGCACGGGACTGCTCCTGGACATGGGCCGGGCGGTGCGGCTGAGCCAGGTCGCTGTCCAGTTCGGCACCACGTGCTGCGATCACGTCCAGATCGAGATCGGCAACGAGAACACCCCCGTCGCCTCGGCCCTGAGCGCCTTCACCGTGCTGCAGAGCTCCGACACGGCACGGGGCAACACGACGTTCAACGTGACCAGCAACGCGACCGGCCGCTACGTCCTGATCTGGCTGACCTACCTCCCGCCGCTGACTGGATCCCCCAATCAGTACCAGGCGCAGATCTACGACGTGGTGGTCCGTGGTTCCGGGCCCGGCCAGTCGGGCTGATGCGCGATGCCGGACGCCAACCAGGACGGGCCGTCTGATCAGGAGTTGCTCCGCCGGCACGTGGCCGGGGACAGCGATGCGTTCGGCGAGCTCTTCCGCCGGCACCGTGACCGGCTGTGGGCGGTGGCACTGCGCACGGTCTGCGATCCCGACGAGGCCGCCGACGCCCTTCAGGACGCGATGGTCTCCGCGTTCCGCCGGGCCGCTGACTTCCGCGGCGAGTCCGCCGTCACCACGTGGCTGCACCGGATCGTGGTGAACGCGTCACTGGACCGGCTGCGCCGCCGCGCCGCCAGGCCCGCCCTGTCCGCCGGGGACGAGCAGGCCTTCGAGGCCCTGGTGGCGCAGGACGGCGATCCGGCGCGCGCCGCGGACACCAGGCTGGACGTGGACGCCGCGCTGCGGATCCTGCCGCCGCAACAGCGAGCCGCGCTGGTCGTGGTCGACATGCTCGGCTTCTCCGTGGCCGACGCCGCCGCAATCCTCGAGACGTCGCCGGGCACGGTGAAAAGCCGCTGCGCCCGCGCCCGCGCCCGGCTGCTTCCCTACGTAGCGCACCTGCAAGGGAACCGATCAGCGAGCGAGAGCGTCTCACCTGCGCAGGGAGGCGATAAATGAGGGGGCAGATGACCCACCTGGACACCGACGTCCTGGCCGAGTTCCGCGCGGGACTCATCACCGGGCGGCGCGGCGCCCAGATCGCCGCGCACCTGGCAGGCTGCGATCAATGCACCGCCCTGGACGACCGGCTCGCCGGGGTCTCGGCGCTGCTCGCGTCGGTCCCGGCGCCACCCATGCCCGACAGCGTGGCCCAGCGGCTTGAGGTCGTACTCGCGGCTGAGGTGAGGCGAAGGAATTATCCCGAACGAGCTGAGGTTGACCGCCCGGGTGAATCCGTTGCGCATGACCGGCCCGCCGCCAAGCGCGGTTTTCGCCTGGCGACATGGCGCGTGCTCGTCCCCGTCGGCGCGGCCGCGGTGCTGCTGGCCGGGGGCGGCTACGGCCTGAGCCTCCTCGTCGGCGGCCCGGGGAGCCCGCCCAGCTTCTCCGTGGCGGCGGGCAGCGCCGCGAAGTCGGCGAGCAGCGCCGTCCCCTCGGCGAGCAGTACCGCGAAGGCGGCCAGCCCGCCCGAGGCGGCGCCGTTGACTCCCGGCGCGTCGGCGCGGCGGGCGATGTCACCGGCTTACCTCCGCCTGCGCATCGTGACCAGCCGCACCAACTTCGTGTCGGCCACCCTCAAGCAGCAGCTCCAAAACGAGCTGAACACGCCGCTGGGCACGACGCACGCCGCGTCCAGCCAGACGATCGGGTGCGTGCAGGCCATGGCGGGCAACGCCCGCCTGATCCGGGTCATGAGCGCCCGCTTNGAGGGCCGCCCGGCCACCATCATCGTCGCGCGCGATAGTACGGGCGACATGGCCTGGGTAGTGGGCCCGGACTGCTCGGCGGCCAGCCATGACGTGCTCGACGCGACATCGCTGCCTTAGGGAATCTCCGGGCCCTAGTATCGGTTCACTGGAGTGCCAGTCACATGAGGGGTTGATAACGGTTGGCAGAGGTGACCGAAGTCCGGAACGTGATCGTCATCGGGTCCGGCCCGTCTGGTTATACGGCGGCTCTTTACGCGGCTCGCGGCGAGCTGAAGCCCTTGGTCTTCGAGGGTTCGGTTACCGCAGGCGGCGCGCTCATGCAGACCACCGATGTGGAGAACTTCCCCGGGTTCCCCGACGGCATCATGGGTCCTGAGCTGATGGACTCGATGCGCAAGCAGGCCGAGCGGTTCGGCGCCGAGCTGGTGGCGGACGACGTGACGGCGGTTGACCTGACCGCGAACCCCAAGGTGGTCAAGACCGACAGCGAGACATACCTCGCCAAGGCCGTGATCATCGCGACCGGTTCCAAGTACAAGGAACTCGGCGTGCCGGGCGAGAAGGTACTCGGCGGGCACGGCGTCTCCTGGTGCGCCACCTGTGACGGGTTCTTCTTCCGCGGCCACGACATCGCGGTCATCGGCGGCGGCGACTCGGCCCTGGAAGAGGCCATGTTCCTCACCAGGTTCGGCAAGTCGGTGACGGTGGTCCACCGGCGCGACACGCTCCGGGCCAGCAAGATCATGCAGGAACGCGCGTTCGCCAACCCCAAGATCGACTTCCTGTGGGACAGCGAGGTGGCGGAGGTCCTGGGCTCCGACCGGGTCACCGGCCTGCGGATCAGGAGCACCAAGGACAGCACGGAACACGCGCTGCCGGTAACCGGCGTCTTCGTGGCCATCGGCCACCACCCGCGTTCGGAGCTGTTCGCCGGCCAGCTGCCCACCGATCCCGACGGCTACCTGCTGGTCGACCAGCCGTCGACGCGCACTGCCATCGAAGGCGTCTTCGCCTGCGGCGACGTCGTCGACCACACGTACCGCCAGGCGGTCACCGCCGCGGGCACGGGCTGCGCTGCCGCGCTTGACGCGGAGCGCTGGCTGGCCAGCAAGGAACACTGACGCACGCGTGCAGCGCAGAAATTACTCAACGCAAGTTAAGGGGTGTGATCGCAGTGGGCGCGACCAAGGTCGTGACGGACGAGACCTTTGAGGTGGAGGTCTTGAAGAACGACAAGCCGGTCATCGTGGATTACTGGGCCGAATGGTGCGGTCCGTGCCGCATGGTCGCCCCGGTGCTCGAGGAGATCGCCACCGAGTACGCGGACAAGATCGACGTGGTAAAGCTCAACATCGACGAGAACCCGGCCGTGTCGCAGCGTTACGGCATCATGGCCATCCCGACCATGAACGTGTTCTCCGGCGGGCAGGTCGTCAAGCAGATCGTCGGGGCCAAGCCCAAGTCGGCTCTGCTCCGTGAGCTGGCCGAATACATCTGAGTTACGGCCCACCGACCCCCTAGGGCCTGCAGGGTTTCGCGGTTCCGCCGCCCGTTCGCTCACGCGGGGCGGAGAGCGCCCTGGGGGGTCGACGGGGTCATGGACCCGAGCAGCCGCTCGAGAGCGACCTCGACGTCCTCCCGCCAGGTGAGCACGGTCCGCAGCTCCATCCGGAGCCGCGGGTAGTGGTGGTGCGGGCGGATGGTCTTGAACCCCACCGCGAGCAGGTAATCCACCGGCAGCAGGCAGGCCGGTGACTCCCATCGCCGGTCACCGAAGGCCTCAATGGCCCGCACGCCACGGCGGGTGAGGTCCTTGGCCATCGCCTGGACGAGCATCCGGCCGATACCGCCCCCCGCGAACTCGCTGAGCAGGTGGGCGGTCATGAACAGCACCGCGTCAGCGCTCACCGGGCTGGTAGGAAAGGCTATCGAGCGCGGAACGTACTGCGGCGGCGCGAAGAGCATGTATCCGGCGGGCACGCCATCGACATAAGCGATCTTGCCGCAGCTCCCCCACTCGAGCAGCACGGAAGATACCCACGACTCCTTCTCGAGTTCCGGGTCGCCGCTTTCCTCGGCGCGCGCCCGGCTGACCGGGCCAAGTTCCCAGAAAACGCATTTACGGCACTTCGGCGGCAAGTCGCCGAGATTATCCAGCGTAATGTTGACGATACGACGTGACATCCTGTTCCCCGGCTTCCCCGGCAGAATCCACAAGCGCTCCCGGGAGATACCCCGTATCCTGGCATGATACCCGCGCCCGCGGGGGTCTGGGGGCCGAGGGGGTCTGGGGGGAAAGGTTTCCCCCCAGGAGCAGGGGGGGTCTGGGGGGGATCGTCCCCCCGG
>JGI26340J50214_10000548_pt1 | contig 13040 bp, 7 predicted proteins | sample BogFormECP12_OM2_FD_50214 | JGI IMG/M metagenome (IMG submission 50214)
ACTATCGCGTCCGCTTCCACGACCACGGTGACACCATCCGCATCACCGCCGTTAAACACCGCCGCGATGCCTACCGCTGAACTGCTTCTAACAGCCCTCGAACTGAGGCCGAACGCCGAACCGGACAGACGCCGGACAAAGCCCGGACGCTCACCGGATGCGGCGCGTTTTTCGCCGTTGGTTTTTCGTTGCACTTGCGTAGCAAGGGATGGTGTCTCTGGTTACAACCTGCTTCTCCCGCCGCGCTCCGTAGATGCCATCTGCGGTCCCGCCACAGTCGTTTGCAGGTTCGCTTGCGAACATGAAAGGCGAATGCCTTTCATAGTCGAGATTCACCCGTAGCCAGGATGGCCGTCAAGGGCGCGCGTTCTTTGCGCGTTCATCGCAGCGCAGCGCAGACCCTTGACTCGGCTCCCGCGCTCCGTACACTCTCCAGCGGAAAAATGGGAGATTTCACCCCGCGCTTTCTTTTCAACAAGTTCGCCTGCGGTAACCGCAAGTTGCTCTCCAGCAACCTGAATCGCAGATCTGCTTTGTTTTCTGCGGTTACCCTGCAGTAACTCAAGGTTGCTGTGCAGCAACCATTTATGGGTGACGTGTCACCCCCCTACTCCCCGTGCAAAGCACGGCCAAACACTCTCAACCCCTCCACTGCTCTCCGGGTGAGCTAGAACCTCACCCCACCGCGCGGTCACTTGTCCCGCTGATAAAAGATGAGCCATCTTGGCTCGATCTCTCGTATGTAAACATTGGCTGGCAGACTGGCTGCTTTGTCCAAATCAGGCAAGAGGACACCCTCTCTACCATAGTCGCCCGACACGTATTCAATCCCTTTAACCCAACCCGGTCCGATCGCCACGCCCTCGCTGGCAAAGATGAACCTCACTGTACCGGTGGGCCCAGTCATTGCCACTTGAAGCCCGGGACGAATCTGGGATATCAGGTTCTTGTACTCGTCCCGCCGAGGCTGGTCGGGTTTGTTTTGGTCGCTACCCAACAGGTACCAGCCGCGCCGCGCATCCTCGGTCGCCATTTTCTGCAGCTGTTCGAATGCCAGGCGGTGGGCATGAAAAATTGAAACCAAATCTTGATCCTTGGGCTCCACTGGTTTTGAGGCTCGACAGCCTCCCTCCAAAAGCATACCGGATGCCAGGCCGAGGAATGCCAGAACCAAGCCTGAAGCGAATCTAAGCCGGATGCACGCGCGGCAATAGCTCTCAGGGGACGAGTTTCTCCGCTGTGGTGCTAAGCTTGCCGCCTTTCTCGATAGCTTCATAGCCGGACGCAATATCTGTTCGATTAATTGGATCATTCGTTCCTCCGTGCAGGTAGTCTGCCGCGGCCTCCAGGGCTGGCAAGCCGAAGAAAGCGGCTGCGCCGGTTGCACCGAACTCGAAGTTCCCGAACGCATCAAATATTGCGCTTCGACTCTTGAAGTTGTTGGCCGGGTCGCTCCAAAACTTCTTGAAGGCGAACCAGGTTCGAGGGTTCAAAGCCGATCTAGAGCTCCACGCAGAACTAGACCGCCACTGGTCCACCATAGTCTGAGGATCTATTCCCGGCGGCACGGCGATCCGGATCGGTGTACCTACCGGCCAGCCGGATACGACTGCCTGGGCGCTGTTCTTAACCTTGGACTGGGGTTCGTATGCTGCCCCGCTCGACGGCGTCACAACAACTACCTGATACAGCAGCGCGCGTTTAAGAGCTACTATGACCCTCAAACTTATAATTGGGATCGCGTTGATGGTGTCCATCATCCCGAGGCCGCCCATCACCTCGTCAATCTCGTTTCCGGACGGGTCCAGATTGTCGACCGGGTTGCCCTCGGCGTAGAGGTATTTGTGCAGCGATAGCGGGTCGCGGTCTTGGCCGTCCTCAGTGTCCATGCCCCAGAACCGCCCCGTGGCGGAGTTGAAGTATCTGGCGCGGTTGTAGTAGAGGGCGAGGGCGGGGTCGTACTGCTCGCCGGCGAAGAGGTAGTTGTTGGGCGTTGATCCGGTGGAGTTGGAGAGGTTGCCGAAGGCGTCGTACTCGTAGCTGTCGGTCACCGCCCCTGAGGAGTTCGTCAGTTGACGGACGCTGCCATGGCCGTCATAGCCGTAGATAGTTGGCCCCAACACGGTTTCCGGCCACCACGTCCCGCTATCCCAATGCGTCTTCTGGCACTTGAGCGACGTCGCCCCTACTGCGATGGTGCGATTTTTGGAAAAAATCCCCTGATGCGGTTTTTTGCCGCTGACCGTGTTTTCGCTGGTGTGCGTTTCAAAAGCAAAAGCAACGGCAACACCGGCGGCTAAGGAAAAAATCTGCTCATCACTTCCCACCATCAGCGGAGCGCAGGGAGCGAGCATTTCTTTTTTAGCTGCACAGAACATCACTGCCGATTGTAGTCAGCGGGGTCGGCGCAAAGAAGTAACTTCGGAGACGCCGCAGGCAGTTACTCAGTTTGCGATGCGCCGCACAGCGCAGCCGGACCGGGGCCCGTGGTCCGCTCGACAGCCCCCTACAGGAGCGCCTGCGTGCGCCACAGCGCACATCAACTCGAACAGGCGCGGGAGAGGGGTCTTTCTCCCTTGGGGATTCCATAGCGAAGGGGGTGCCCGGACGAGAGGGTTCCAAGGGAGAGAGACCGTGGCGGGGGCAGTCGAGTGCGCGGCGCAACGCACACCAACGAACGCAGAGCACGCGATTTCTGCGATGCAAACCGCACGGCAAAAAATGAACAAGTTTTTCTTTGAGAGTTTTTTTCTTAGCTGTTGGATTGAGGGATCAGAGCGGCACAACGGAAAGGCCGGGAATCAACTGGAAGTGCCGCACGTTGAGTGTCACTACATCGAAGCCAAGATGCAGGGCGGTAGCGCCGATGATGAGGTCCGGGAAGTCGATGCTGATTCCCTGGCCCATCTGCTCACCGTGGATGCGCCCGGCCAGCCGTGCAACCTCCAGCGTGAGCGGATGCACGGCCACCGTCTGGAAGAGTTCTTCGACGAAGGTTTCCCGGCGCTTGCGGTCGGCGTCGATCTTGGCTCGATAAATACCGTGCGTCAGTTCCACGGCAGTGACCGCCGAGAGCGCAGCCGTGGTCTTTCCACACACGGCCTCGACGCGCTCCAGGATCTCCCACACACTATCCCTGCGCCTCTCGCCTGCGATCAGAATGCTGGAGTCGAGGATCACTCCCATGCGGGCGGATTCCACGGTCTGCGGTTCTTAATGATCTCTTCCAGATCGGCGGCGAAGTCCGGGTCCATTCGGGGCTCGTAGCCCAGTTCTTCGGCGTGCTTCTTCGCCAGCGCGATGGATTCGGAGAGCAGGCGGGGCCGGAACTCATCGCCAGCAGAACGCACGACCGCCACGGGCAGCGTGCCGCTCTCGATCACCACTTCGATTCCGGCGCGCACGCGCGCCAGCACCGCGGCGAAGTCGCTGGTGGCTTCCGCTTCCGAGATGTGGACGATGTTCTTCGCCATAGGCAGCATTATATCGCTACTCATTTTCCTCTCCTTCCGCTTCTTCGTCGGCGAGCGCGGCCAGCAGTTCGGCGCGTTGCTCGGCGTCTTGGCGGAGGGCGGTGGTCTCCGGTTTTTTGAGTTGGGCGGGATGCGTGGCCTGGTGCACCTGTTTCAGTTGCCGGATGGAAACGTGCGTGTAAATCTCGGTCGAGGACAGGTTGGAGTGCCCGAGCATTTGTTGGATGAAGCGCACGTCGGCCCCGCCTTCGAGCATCAGCGTCGCCATCGTGTGGCGCAGCAAGTGCGGCCCGCCGCTCTTGCCGAGGTTTGCGGCCTCGATGTAATCGTGCACCTTGTCGCTGAGATGGTCGCGGCTGATCGGCTCGCCGTACTGCGAGAGAAACAGCGTCATGTCGTCCGGCTCCATCGCCAGTTGCGGCCTGGTCTCGCGCAGATATTTTTCGATCCAGGCGATGGCACGATCGCCGATGGGCACCACGCGGTCTTTCTTGCCCTTGCCCTGGCGGATGAACACCGTGCCGTTTTTCAAGTCGGCGTCGTAGAGTTTGATCTGCACCAACTCGCCGCGCCGCACGCCGGTCGAGTACAGCGTTTCGAGAATGGCGCGATCGCGCAGTCCCATCGGATCGCGCATGTCCGGCTGCAGCAACACTTGCTCGACTTCTTCCGCCGTTAGCACATGCTTGGGCAGCGTGTGGCTGCGGCGCGGCAACTCCATTTCCGAAGCCGGGTTGTGCAGGATGTGATTTTGCCGCGTCATCCACTTGAACCAACTCCGCAGCGGCACCAACATGGCGTGCTGCGTGCGAAAGCCCAAGAGCTGGCCGTTGCGCTTGCGGTAATGAAACAAGTGCCGCTGATACCGCTCCAACACCGGGCGCGTGATTTCGTGCGGGTCCTCCAACCCGCGCTCGCCGCACCAGCGCAGGAAAACCTCCAGATGATTGCGCCGCGTGCGGATCGTCTCCCCCGAGTACTGCCGCACTTCGAGCCATTCCAGATACAACGGGAGCATGGCTTCGAGCTCGTTCCTGGGCGGGGGCGGAGACGGCCTCGGCTTTGCTTTGCGGAGTCGGCGCAGCGGGGCCATCACATCGCCCCAGCACTCGGAGCGTTGCCGTTCGCCTTCGCCCGGCCATTGGGTTTCACGGGCGGTATGGCTACGATGCCATTTCCGCCTCGGGCCTCCATGCCCCTAGTACTGTTGTTTTCACGATTCCGGCTAAAATCGCCGTTTCCCCTCGTCAACACTGGCGATTCCTCACCCCGCGCACCCCCCGCTATCCCCCCGCTACCGGGCCGCGCACCCCCCGCGCAGTTGCCATTTACCCCCGCGCAGTTTGTATCGTAGCTGTAAAACTGGCTCAACCCGGCCAGCACCGGCCTGCCCTCGGCATCCATCTCGAAGTTGAGTTGGTAGACGAACGTCTGCCCCGGTGCGCCGTGCCGCACGCGCAGGTATTCCAGTTCTTCCAGCCGCCGGAGATGCACCCGCAACTGTGTGTCGCCCCAGCGCGTGTACTGTCGCACTGTGGCGCGCGTGAAACAGTAGTCCAGCCGTTCGATTTCGAGCCGCGCGCATTCTCCGCTCACCATCGTGTCGAGCAGCAGCAGCAAGCGTCGCGTCTGCGCCTGCAACTCTTCGAGCGCTGGCGTCAGCACTTCATTCACCAGCTGCAAGGCCAGCTTCACGTCGTCCGCCGTGGCCTCGATGTATTCCAGCGTCTTGCCCTTGCGCGTGTCCCGCTTGATTTGCCGCTGGTGCTGATGGAGCAGCGCAATCGCCTGCACCAGCGTCAGGAACTTGGTGTGATCGCGCCGCGTGCGGATCATGGAATCGGGAAACGTCTGATGCTGGACGTGCTGGTTGACCACGCGCAGCGGTCGGAGCAATCGCTGGGCGTTGCGATGCAGCTTGACGATTTCGGCCCGCTCGTCCTGCGCCCACATCCCTTCGATGGTCTGCGCCTCGCGCTGCTTTTGATGGATCGCCCGTGTTTGCTCCTGCTCTTCGTTCACGGCCAGCACCACGGCGCGATTCAGCAGCTCCTCGTCCACGTCCTGCGCCGTCGTGGTCAGAAAGATCATCACCGGGCCTTCGACCTCGTAATCGTGCGTCACGTGCTTGCCGCTCACCGGGTCTTTGCCGGTCGATGCGATCTTGATCCGGCCTTCGGACTGCAACAGCTTCAACGGATACGAGGCGCGTTCGGCTCCTTGCTGTTCGGCGATAGCGAGGATTTTGTGCTTGAGATTTTTCTCCCCCATGTAGAACAGCGATTGCCCGGTCATGGCCGTGTAACTCTCCCGCTGTTCTTCCGGCATGAAGTCGAGCACCGCTTCCATCAACGAACTCTTGCCCGCGGACGACGACGACTGCACCACAATCGCCAGCGGCTTATTCAGCAGGCGGGACACGGCTCCCAGATACGCGACTTTCTTGTTCGTCTCTTCGCCCACCACACCGCACTGCGCGAAGTCCGCAAGGATGCGGTCGAGCAGGCGCGGATCGCGCAGCAGTCCGAGCGCCGCCGCTTGCTCCTCCGCCGTCATCCCGGTTTCTTTGGTCTCCGGTTCCAGCGCCTTCTCGATCTGCTCGTCGCGCATCGCTTCCAGCTTCATCCGCACCTTGCCCAGCTCTTGCCGGATCAAGTCTTCCTTGACGCCCAACTCCTGGGCCGCTTGCTTGAGAAACGCCGTGCGCCGCTGCGCCGAGTAAAAGTCCAGCGTGTCGGTGTGTTCGCTCAGTTCGCCGCGCCCGTTCATTCCGGCCACCGTCACCGTGCACCGCAACTCCTCGGGGCTAGCGTTTTTCCGCAGGCCCCGGATGGTGTAGCGCCGCTCGCGCAGCGTGATTTCGAGCGCGCCATTCGCTTTCATCGTCGTGGGAATGTCGAGCGGCGACAGCTCCGATAACGGCGGCATCGTCACCGGCGCGGCTTCTTCGTGATCGAGGGTCTGTGGTTCGGCAGCCAAGGGAAAAACTTTCTCCGGCTCCTCGGTCGTCGGCGGAGTCGATAGCGAGATGTCATTTTCTTCTTTAGCTGCGGGTTTGGTTTCTTCGGCGGGAAGAGATGCGGCGGATTTCTCTTCGCTCTCGATCTCCGCCCGTGTTTCCGGTTTTGCGGCCGCGCTCTGCGGCCCGGACATTTCTTCCGCCGGTGGCGGCTCGATCTTTACGGGTTCGATCATTGCTGCACTGGACCGCTTGCCCTTGCCCAACCACTCGGCGCTATGCAGCAACACGCCCAGCGCCTTGGCTGCGGGCTGCGTGGTGCGGGCGTATTCGTTCGCGTCCATGTCTTTCGGAAACTTCACCCGCAAACACTCGATGCCCATCGCCATGAGTTCGGCGGCATGCGCTTGCGCCGCTCGCTCGCCCGCTTCGTCGCGGTCATAGGCGATGTAGATTTTCTTCGTGCCGTGCGTTTGGAATGCGGCCCGCAGCTCGCCGGTAAAATTGTTCACCCCGTAAATGCTGGTCACATGGCGATAGCCCGCGCACCAAAACGTCAGCGCGTCGATCAGCGCCTCGCACAGAATGATTTCTTTCGACGCGATCAACGCCTGCTCGTTCCACATTCCCCGCAACGCTCCCGGCAGGTACAGGTGTTCCGGCGTGCTCTCGCGCAGCTTGTTGCGCGGCGTGATTTTCCGCCCGTACATCTGCACCACGTCGCCATTGAGATTGAGAATCGGAATCACCAGCGAGCCCACGAAGTGCTCGTGTCCGGTTTTCTCCTTCAAGATGCCTAGAGTTTCCAAGCGCCCGCGCATCTCCGCTCCCACGGCGCGGTTTTTCTTCAACAAGTGGTAATTCAGCGTGCGGTTGGAAAATCCCAAACGGAAACGCTCTACCATCTCTGACGATTGCAATCCACGATGCCAGAGATACTGCTTGGCCTTGGGCGAGTCCGCCGAGTTCTTCAACGTCTCGTGGTAGTAGTCCACCACGATCTCCAACACTGCTTGGTCGTCCGCTGTCGGCTCAAACAGCGGCGGCAACTTTGGCACCGTCGAGATTTTCGGCGGCGGTTCCGTGGCGCTGGCGGCGGAAGGCAGATAGTCCCGGCGCAGCAACTCCAACGCATGGCGCACGCTGATGCCCTCGGCCATCATCACCCAGTCGATCACCGAACCTTTCTTGCCGCATCCTTTGCAGTGCCAGACATTCTGCGCGGGATCAAGGTTCAGACTCGGGTTGGTGTCTTTGTGGAACGGGCACAGCCCGATCAGCTCCTTGCCGCTGCGCTTCAGCTTCACCCCGCGCGCCTCAGCCAAACGCTCGACCGAGATTTCCCGCTTGATCCGCTCCACCAGCTCATCCGGCAGTCGCGCCATCGCCTCGGACTCCTTTCGCCCGTTTTCCGGGTTCCTCAGAAAAACCTGTCAAGAGAAAACTTGAAAAAGTATGCGATTTTAACTAGGTCAGAAAATACGTTAAAATGTTATATCAGTCAAGAGAGTTCGCCCCACCATGGAAACTAGCCCTTACACTGCCGCCATCATGCCTCGGAAGAAAGCTCCTCAATCAGTTCCCGCAGCGGAGCTAGAGCTGCCCCGTGAGCGGCTGTCCCGTCTGCGGAAAGAACGCGGTTGGACTCAGGTAGAACTAGCGGAGCGAGTCGGCCTTTCGCAGACTTTGATCTCGGATTACGAGCGGGGCAGGCTGCGGCTGAATGCCGACATCGTGGTGCGGCTTGCGAATGCGCTGGAGGTCACCGCCGACGAACTACTGCAACCGAACGGACGGCAACACTCTTTGCGCCGCAAGCCCAGCTTGCGCGTGCTGCGCCGTCTGGAGAAGATCGAGAAACTGCCTGCTCATCAGCAGAACACACTGCTAAAAACCATCGACACATTTTTGCGGGGAGCAACCGCTTCGCGCTAGACAACCCTCGAATCGACGCCGGACAACGACCGGACAGACACCGGATGTGCGCCGGACAAACACCGGACGCCGCGTGCTTTTCGGCTGTGCGCCTCTCGTTGCGCCGAAGGCGCAAGGGATGGTGTCTTGGCTCATCCTGCCTTCGCGCTGCGCCCCGGCTCCCATTTGTTTCTCACATTTTTTCGATGGCTGGAAGCAAACAGAGCGGAGAGGGAGGCGAGTCCAGGGCGCGCGGTTTTTGCGCGTTCATCGCAGCGCAGCGCAGACCCTTGACTCGGCTCCCGCGCTCCGTACACTCTCCAGCGGAAAAATGGGAGATTTCACCCCGCGCTTTCTTTTCAACAAGTTCGCCTGCGGTAACCGCAAGTTGCTCTCCAGCAACCTGAATCGCAGATCTGCTTTGTTTTCTGCGGTTACCCTGCAGTAACTCAAGGTTGCTGTGCAGCAACCATTTATGGGTGACGTGTCACCCCCCTACTCCCCGTGCAAAGCACGGCCAAACACTCTCAACCCCTCCACTGCTCTCCGGGTGAGCTAGAACCTCACCCCACCGCGCGGTCACTTGTCCCGCTGATAAAAGATGAGCCATCTTGGCTCGATCTCTCGTATGTAAACATTGGCTGGCAGACTGGCTGCTTTGTCCAAATCAGGCAAGAGGACACCCTCTCTACCATAGTCGCCCGACACGTATTCAATCCCTTTAACCCAACCCGGTCCGATCGCCACGCCCTCGCTGGCAAAGATGAACCTCACTGTACCGGTGGGCCCAGTCATTGCCACTTGAAGCCCGGGACGAATCTGGGATATCAGGTTCTTGTACTCGTCCCGCCGAGGCTGGTCGGGTTTGTTTTGGTCGCTACCCAACAGGTACCAGCCGCGCCGCGCATCCTCGGTCGCCATTTTCTGCAGCTGTTCGAATGCCAGGCGGTGGGCATGAAAAATTGAAACCAAATCTTGATCCTTGGGCTCCACTGGTTTTGAGGCTCGACAGCCTCCCTCCAAAAGCATACCGGATGCCAGGCCGAGGAATGCCAGAACCAAGCCTGAAGCGAATCTAAGCCGGATGCACGCGCGGCAATAGCTCTCAGGGGACGAGTTTCTCCGCTGTGGTGCTAAGCTTGCCGCCTTTCTCGATAGCTTCATAGCCGGACGCAATATCTGTTCGATTAATTGGATCATTCGTTCCTCCGTGCAGGTAGTCTGCCGCGGCCTCCAGGGCTGGCAAGCCGAAGAAAGCGGCTGCGCCGGTTGCACCGAACTCGAAGTTCCCGAACGCATCAAATATTGCGCTTCGACTCTTGAAGTTGTTGGCCGGGTCGCTCCAAAACTTCTTGAAGGCGAACCAGGTTCGAGGGTTCAAAGCCGATCTAGAGCTCCACGCAGAACTAGACCGCCACTGGTCCACCATAGTCTGAGGATCTATTCCCGGCGGCACGGCGATCCGGATCGGTGTACCTACCGGCCAGCCGGATACGACTGCCTGGGCGCTGTTCTTAACCTTGGACTGGGGTTCGTATGCTGCCCCGCTCGACGGCGTCACAACAACTACCTGATACAGCAGCGCGCGTTTAAGAGCTACTATGACCCTCAAACTTATAATTGGGATCGCGTTGATGGTGTCCATCATCCCGAGGCCGCCCATCACCTCGTCAATCTCGTTTCCGGACGGGTCCAGATTGTCGACCGGGTTGCCCTCGGCGTAGAGGTATTTGTGCAGCGATAGCGGGTCGCGGTCTTGGCCGTCCTCAGTGTCCATGCCCCAGAACCGCCCCGTGGCGGAGTTGAAGTATCTGGCGCGGTTGTAGTAGAGGGCGAGGGCGGGGTCGTACTGCTCGCCGGCGAAGAGGTAGTTGTTGGGCGTTGATCCGGTGGAGTTGGAGAGGTTGCCGAAGGCGTCGTACTCGTAGCTGTCGGTCACCGCCCCTGAGGAGTTCGTCAGTTGACGGACGNNGCCNTGGCCGTCATAGCCGTAGATAGTTGGCCCCAACACGGTTTCCGGCCACCACGTCCCGCTATCCCAATGCGTCTTCTGGCACTTGAGCGACGTCGCCCCTACTGCGATGGTGCGATTTTTGGAAAAAATCCCCTGATGCGGTTTTTTGCCGCTGACCGTGTTTTCGCTGGTGTGCGTTTCAAAAGCAAAAGCAACGGCAACACCGGCGGCTAAGGAAAAAATCTGCTCATCACTTCCCACCATCAGCGGAGCGCAGGGAGCGAGCATTTCTTTTTTAGCTGCACAGAACATCACTGCCGATTGTAGTCAGCGGGGTCGGCGCAAAGAAGTAACTTCGGAGACGCCGCAGGCAGTTACTCAGTTTGCGATGCGCCGCACAGCGCAGCCGGACCGGGGCCCGTGGTCCGCTCGACAGCCCCCTACAGGAGCGCCTGCGTGCGCCACAGCGCACATCAACTCGAACAGGCGCGGGAGAGGGGTCTTTCTCCCTTGGGGATTCCATAGCGAAGGGGGTGCCCGGACGAGAGGGTTCCAAGGGAGAGAGACCGTGGCGGGGGCAGTCGAGTGCGCGGCGCAACGCACACCAACGAACGCAGAGCACGCGATTTCTGCGATGCAAACCGCACGGCAAAAAATGAACAAGTTTTTCTTTGAGAGTTTTTTTCTTAGCTGTTGGATTGAGGGATCAGAGCGGCACAACGGAAAGGCCGGGAATCAACTGGAAGTGCCGCACGTTGAGTGTCACTACATCGAAGCCAAGATGCAGGGCGGTAGCGCCGATGATGAGGTCCGGGAAGTCGATGCTGATTCCCTGGCCCATCTGCTCACCGTGGATGCGCCCGGCCAGCCGTGCAACCTCCAGCGTGAGCGGATGCACGGCCACCGTCTGGAAGAGTTCTTCGACGAAGGTTTCCCGGCGCTTGCGGTCGGCGTCGATCTTGGCTCGATAAATACCGTGCGTCAGTTCCACGGCAGTGACCGCCGAGAGCGCAGCCGTGGTCTTTCCACACACGGCCTCGACGCGCTCCAGGATCTCCCACACACTATCCCTGCGCCTCTCGCCTGCGATCAGAATGCTGGAGTCGAGGATCACTCCCATGCGGGCGGATTCCACGGTCTGCGGTTCTTAATGATCTCTTCCAGATCGGCGGCGAAGTCCGGGTCCATTCGGGGCTCGTAGCCCAGTTCTTCGGCGTGCTTCTTCGCCAGCGCGATGGATTCGGAGAGCAGGCGGGGCCGGAACTCATCGCCAGCAGAACGCACGACCGCCACGGGCAGCGTGCCGCTCTCGATCACCACTTCGATTCCGGCGCGCACGCGCGCCAGCACCGCGGCGAAGTCGCTGGTGGCTTCCGCTTCCGAGATGTGGACGATGTTCTTCGCCATAGGCAGCATTATATCGCTACTCATTTTCCTCTCCTTCCGCTTCTTCGTCGGCGAGCGCGGCCAGCAGTTCGGCGCGTTGCTCGGCGTCTTGGCGGAGGGCGGTGGTCTCCGGTTTTTTGAGTTGGGCGGGATGCGTGGCCTGGTGCACCTGTTTCAGTTGCCGGATGGAAACGTGCGTGTAAATCTCGGTCGAGGACAGGTTGGAGTGCCCGAGCATTTGTTGGATGAAGCGCACGTCGGCCCCGCCTTCGAGCATCAGCGTCGCCATCGTGTGGCGCAGCAAGTGCGGCCCGCCGCTCTTGCCGAGGTTTGCGGCCTCGATGTAATCGTGCACCTTGTCGCTGAGATGGTCGCGGCTGATCGGCTCGCCGTACTGCGAGAGAAACAGCGTCATGTCGTCCGGCTCCATCGCCAGTTGCGGCCTGGTCTCGCGCAGATATTTTTCGATCCAGGCGATGGCACGATCGCCGATGGGCACCACGCGGTCTTTCTTGCCCTTGCCCTGGCGGATGAACACCGTGCCGTTTTTCAAGTCGGCGTCGTAGAGTTTGATCTGCACCAACTCGCCGCGCCGCACGCCGGTCGAGTACAGCGTTTCGAGAATGGCGCGATCGCGCAGTCCCATCGGATCGCGCATGTCCGGCTGCAGCAACACTTGCTCGACTTCTTCCGCCGTTAGCACATGCTTGGGCAGCGTGTGGCTGCGGCGCGGCAACTCCATTTCCGAAGCCGGGTTGTGCAGGATGTGATTTTGCCGCGTCATCCACTTGAACCAACTCCGCAGCGGCACCAACATGGCGTGCTGCGTGCGAAAGCCCAAGAGCTGGCCGTTGCGCTTGCGGTAATGAAACAAGTGCCGCTGATACCGCTCCAACACCGGGCGCGTGATTTCGTGCGGGTCCTCCAACCCGCGCTCGCCGCACCAGCGCAGGAAAACCTCCAGATGATTGCGCCGCGTGCGGATCGTCTCCCCCGAGTACTGCCGCACTTCGAGCCATTCCAGATACAACGGGAGCATGGCTTCGAGCTCGTTCCTGGGCGGGGGCGGAGACGGCCTCGGCTTTGCTTTGCGGAGTCGGCGCAGCGGGGCCATCACATCGCCCCAGCACTCGGAGCGTTGCCGTTCGCCTTCGCCCGGCCATTGGGTTTCACGGGCGGTATGGCTACGATGCCATTTCCGCCTCGGGCCTCCATGCCCCTAGTACTGTTGTTTTCACGATTCCGGCTAAAATCGCCGTTTCCCCTCGTCAACACTGGCGATTCCTCACCCCGCGCACCCCCCGCTATCCCCCCGCTACCGGGCCGCGCACCCCCCGCGCAGTTGCCATTTACC
>JGI26340J50214_10000549_pt1 | contig 13015 bp, 10 predicted proteins | sample BogFormECP12_OM2_FD_50214 | JGI IMG/M metagenome (IMG submission 50214)
CGAATCGTGTTTCCTGCCATGGCCTTCCCCACGGGATATCCATTTTGAACGATCACCTGCAGCATCCCGCCCCATTCTCTTGTCGAGGCCATCGCCTCTATCGCGGCCCTCATGAACGCGGGTGAAAATCCCGACTTCGTGGCGGTGTCGCGGGCCGGCTCCGAAGCGTCGCTCGGAGTGAGTGCCAGAATGGCTCGGTCCTCTTCAAAGCTCAGCGAGCCTTTTGTGATTCGCGCCAGGTCCTGCACATCCACGAACATACGTCCATGGTTTCGAATGACTGTCGCCTGGCCTTGGTAGCCTTGCACCGAGAGCGTTTCTCTCTGGACCTGCGTTTGCGCCAGTGCCATGACTGCTGACATTAGCATTGCCCCGACTATCACGGGCCGCTTCATAATGCTGAACATCGAGTGCTCCCTGGATGAGAATTGCGGTCGAAGGGCAGCGTGCCTCATTGCTGAGGCGGTTCTGCCACGCTATTTCCCGGCACGGTGTATTGTGCCTGCGTGAGAGGAGGAAGTGAGGACTCGACTTGCATATCCATCATCAAGTCGACGCGACGCTCCAACTGGAAGAACTTTGCCACGGTAAGAGCTGGAAGCACTTTGTAGAACTTCTTGTAGTACTTCTTCTTCAACTCAGCCAGACGAGAGTCGCACTCCAACATTTTTTCGGCCATCGCTTTGGCCTCGGCGTCGGTCAGCGCTGGGTATTTCTGGGTGTACTCCTTGATGACGGCAACGCGATCATCATCCAGCCGGGATCGTTCGTGCTCGTATTGCTTATAGATCGGCCAGAATGCCGCTCCATCTTTGTCGTTGAAATTCATTCCTGTTGTGATGAGGGTAGTCCTGTCTGCCTGCATATTGGCCCTCACTACCGCGATGGTGGAGTCAATAGTCGGCTCCTGATCTTGAGCACGGCCCAGAGGGCCAAATGCGAGCATCGCGAACGTAACCATGAGTAATGCACAATTCTTCATCATTGACTGAACTCCTAAGGCGTTTGCTTCGATGAACCTGGTACCGGACGACAACACCGTGCCCGGCAATAGGCACGCGGACCTCTTCTGGTCACGCACGGGGCGATTCGAAGATCGTCTGTTCCCATGCAAAAGAGTATTCGCGAGCCTTATTCGCCGTGGGACGGCTCTGCTGCCGAATCAAGCTTCGCCGCTATTGTCTTCGGCGCCTCGGCCTTCTTCATCACGATCATGCACATGGCTCCAACCCCTGCCCAGAAGACGGTGCGCGCACGCCGGCACAGTGCCAGCGTCAATCCAGCGGTGCCCGCCACGCCAAAGATCTTGGCTATCAGCATATTTCCGCCTTCATAGGTCCCGAAGTTGCCNGGATTGAACGCGCCCACGAGGTTGATGACCTTGGTCAGCGCTTCTACGATGAAAGCGCCGCCTAGGGCGACTCTTGCTCCCATAAACCGCAGAATGATGTAGACCTCCAGGATTGCCAGCATGTGCCATAGGAAATTGAAGATCAACGTTGCCCAGAATGCAGCCGGCGCTTCATCACGAAAGCTGAGGAGGTTGTTTTCCGCCGAGTCAATGATCGGCTGTTTGCCGCTGACCCAAGTATGGAGGCGAGGCAATCGGCCAATCGCCCGGGTTGCGTGGCCCACCAACTGCCACCGGTTTCTAACAGACACAGCCGCGAGGATCGCCGCTGATATGAGCACAGCAACGAGCAGCACTGCGTAGACTCGCCACGTGCCAGAAATCGGGGCAAACAGTAAGGTGGCTGAGATTCCTGAAACCGTGACGAGCACGGCGGTGAAGGTATGCAGAGCGCCGTCAATCGCACCGGCCGATAATGCATTCGACAGGGGCACTGCGCGACCCAGCAGCGAGATCCGCATTCCCTCGCCAACCACTTTTCCAGCGACACCAAATTGTCCGATCGCGTCCGAGATCAATTGCGCGACGAAGCTACGGGACCAGGAAAGGCCCCTGATATCGCAGGTAAACGCCTGCCTCCAGGCGCATGTCTTGGCCAATTGTGAGAGCCCTCCCAGAAGGATCACGAGAGCGAAACCCCACCCGACTGTCTGCAGTTGTTTCCAAACGGTCCCCGGGCCGCTTCGGAAAACCAGATAGCCCAGTAGGCCAAGGCCCAGCAGAGCTGCGAAAGATCGGAGAGAGAGCTGAATGAGAGACCGTAGTCTGGGTGCGGTACCGCTCTTGCCTGCCTGCTTGAAGATCCCTCTCCATCTGCTTCCCTTCTTCGGTTCGTGCGTCTGCTGAATCTCCACCAGCGCACATTCAATGACTGAGTCACCGGCTCCCATGTAGCTCTCCCCATTTCCAGTCGATTTACGCACCTGGACATTTGAGGAATAGCAGATGGATTACCAATCAGGATGTCGGCCTAAAGCCCTTATTTGTGCCTATTTCCCAGGAGTCGCCCTGCATTCGGCAGGCACTGCCCTAGGGCAGTGCCTCAATGTGGGCATTGATGGAAGGACTAACACGACGAAAGCTTATGGTATCCACGGAGAACGCTGTGCTTCCGGTTTGGCCCATTTAGTGCAACCTGCAGAAGGTCCATGGCGCGCCCAAGAATTCAAATCAACTCAGTAGCGGCAACCTACCAGGGTCGAAGGTGAACAGATGAAAGTGGGGATAGCCGCCGATCATGGCGGATACGAGATGAAACAGAAGATCTACATCTTGCTCTGCGCAGGAGGCCATCAGGTTGTCGACTTCGGCAATTTGTTGTACGACAGCGACGACGACTATCCAGACTTTGCCATTCCGCTTGCCCGCGCCGTGTCCGCGGGAGTCGTCGAACGTGGTCTCCTGCTCTGTAGCAGTGGCATCGGGGCGTCCATTGCTGCCAATAAGATTGAAGGGGTGTGCGCGGCAGTCTGTCACGATGATTTTTCAGCTCGCCAGGGCGTGGAGGATGACGACATGAACGTCCTGTGTCTCGGGGGGCGAACGACAGGTATTGCGGTTGCCTGGGATTGCGTGAAGAGTTTTCTTGACGCAAGGTTCAGTGGAGAGGAACGGCACCGTCGTCGCCTCGCCAAAGTCAGTGCGATTCACGCCAATCCGACTGTTGTCTGCGGCGTTCCCGCCCTTCCCATCGCAGGCGAGGCCTCGGGTCCAACTACAAAGGAACAGTAAAGCGAAAGAGTAGAAGCCAGCAGTGCCGTTACTTCGGGTGTGAGCGGACCTCATTATTATGGGGCTCCCTGATTCGGCCTACACCCGAGTGATCTCGCACCTGGATCTTGCCACTACTATGACGTGGTTTGCCAGCTTCCAGTCCCGTACTTACAGTTAACGTTTTTTGGGATATGACGTTGGACCGCGACCGACCAAAGTAACAGCGTCGCCTTTTATCGGGGGCCGAGGGGATCCGCAGTCACCGGTTCGGAGCGAAGTGGTAGAGGAGAGCGTGACTCGCCCTCGACAAGATGGGCGATCACCGCGAACAGAAGCCCCACGGAGATTCCGGACATCAGCATGCCTACCATACTCTCGAGCGGGCCCAACAGGCGCCATTTCGACGGCAGGACGACATCGCCGTATCCGACCGTGGTATAACTGCTCGCCGAGAAGTAGAATGCGGATTCCCAGGATGTGAAGTAAAGCCCGCGATAGCAACTCGCCCACAGCAGAATAACGATTCCGTGCAGAATGATGACGGCTACCGCAGTTTGCATGACCAGCGCGGCAGCGTGGAACATCCGAAGGTCGTGACGGTCCCTTGTGGCAACACTTCTTAACCAGGTGATAAGCGCGGCGACGCCAGCACACTGCAGAGATAGCGTAATCAATACGAGAAGAACGGCAGCACCAGATTGTTGAAGTAAAGTCATCGTTCGCGATCGCTCCTCTCCATTGAATACTGGCCGCCGTCCTGGGTTAACTTGCTGGTTTAACTCCCTGGTTTAAGTCGCTGGGTTAACTCGTTTTCGAGTGGTTGTAAGCGACGCCGCCTTTTTCAGTACCGGCACCTAGTCGGCGGGTACGGCGTGCACCAGTGGTTCAGACTCTACCGGAGCCACCGTTTCCCACTTAATCAGCTTCAAGTCCAACACAAAGATGGAATAGATCACCGGGACAAGCAGCAGCGTCACAAACGTCGCGATAGAAAGACCACCGATCTGGGCGTAGCAGAGAGGCTCCCAGAGGGGTCCCCCGTGAATGGCCAAGGGTATGAGCCCAAGCACAGTCGCACCGACCGTGATCATCACCGGGCGCAATCGCACGATGCCGGCATCGAGCAGCGCTTCCCGCAAGGGCTCTCCTCGCTCGTGTGCTTCTTCGATGAAGTCGAAAAGAACAATGACGTGGCTGACGATTACGCCGACCAGGCTGGCGACTCCCAGGAATCCCATAAATCCGAAGGGCTGTCCCATGATCACCAGGCCGGCGAGGGCTCCTGTCATTCCGTAGGGGATTGCCGCGAACACGAGAAGCGGCTTGACCGCGCTTCGGAACTGCACAACTAATGCTATGTAGATCAGCGTCACGGAAATCGACATCACGACGCTGAGTTCCTTGAAGCCTTTCTGCTGTTCGTCGTATTCGCCTCCGATCTCGAGGAAATAGCCGGGAGGCAGGTTCGTCTGGAACTCCTTGATTTTCGGCAGCAGCGGCGTGAGCACTTGAGACGGTAAAACACCCGGGATCGGGAACGCGGATACCGTAACCGTGCGGAACTGATTGCGGCGCTTGATTTTCGATACCTCCATCTCCGTTGTGATGTTCGATACCTGCCTCAGAGGTACACGCTGATTGCTGGACGAAGAGTAGACGTACGCATTTTGGATGTCAGACAGTCCAACGCGGTCCTCCATCCTCAAACGAACGGCGATGGGAATTTGCTTGTCCGCTTCCCGGTAAGTCGAAACTGATAATCCGCTCATTGCCGCGGCAGAGGAGAGGGCTATGTCCAGATTGGTGATGCCGGAAAGGTTGGCGCGATCCGGGTCAACCTTCAGCCGGACATTCATGGCAGGCTCGCCCCAGTCGTCTCGTACCCGGGTCGCATTGGGCTGGGCGCGAAAGATAGCCTGGAGATCGCCAGAGAGACGGTGCAGAACATCCATCTCAGGACCTGAAATTCGAATAGAGACGGGAATGCCAACCGGCTTGCCGGTCTCGAGCTGCCGCACATCGACTCGGGCTCCAGGGACTTCGCGGCTCAGCGCCGTCTGAAGCGGGCCCACGAACTGGTTGGTGAAGTGCTTGTCGGAAACCTCGACGAGGATCTGCGCATAGTTGAGCTGTTGTCGCTCGGGGTCGACCGAGAACCAGAATCTCGGGCCGCCGCCGCCGATGAATGTGGTCAGCGACTTTAGAACATCTTTGTCATGATGTTCATTTCCAAATCGTTCCGCCTCCTGCCGAATGACAGTTTCTGCTCGTTGTGCGACCGCGTCCGTTGCACCCAGCGGGGCGTCGGGGGGAAGCCAGACATCCACGTAAGACAGATAGGAAAGGTCCTTGGGGAAGAACTGCGGCTTCAGCATTCGGAAAAACACTCCGCCCAACACCAGAACGATGAGCGAGCAGGCGAACGTAGGCCAACGATGCCTGAGCAAGAAGTCACCCACCCGATAGTAAAGCGCCGGAAATCCGTGCTGCCGCCGCTCCGACATGGGCGGCTCCAGGTGCTTGGGCGGTCTAATCATGTAATACGCAATCAACGGCATAAAGGTGAAAGAAACAATGACGGAAGCGATCAGCGTGCACGTCATCACAACCGGCAGGCTATAGAGGAAAAAGCCTGTATCGCCGGTCAGCATCAGGAACGGAAGATAGGCGACGATATTTGTGATGGTGGCAAATACGATCGCCTTCGCCAGCTTGGTCGGCCCAATCCATGACGCAAGGTCGCGCGGGGAGCCGGAGCCCAACTCGCGCTTGATCGCGTCCCCTGCCACAACCGGCATATCTACTAACAAGCCGAGCGCAATGATCAACGTCGCGATGGAAACTTGCTGAATGTCAATCCCCAGAACGTGAACGATACCGAAGCTCATCGCCAGAGTCAGGGGGATGGAGGCCGCCATTAGCATGGCGGCACGCCAGTCCCAGAATCCAATCAGGGCGACAATCACGACGAGAACAATGGCCTCATAGAGACTACCCATCAACAGACTGACAAGCTCCTTCACTTGCCGCGGCTGGTCCGACGTGCGAGCCACAATAAGGTCAGCAGGCAGTTGCGGGCGCACGTAGGCTAGAGCCTTGTCTACCGCGGCGCCGAATTTGAAGATCTGTTCCCCCGATCGCATTTGCACCGCCAATGTGATGGCACGGTTGCGATGCCAATTTCCGTTCGGCTCGCGAGAGACCATGTAGTTCAGGTACCGGGTGGGCGTCTGATAGGCACGTGATATGTCGACCAGATCGCGCAAGTAAAGCGGCGCCCCGTTCGTCGACGACGCCAGGAGCACGTTGCCAATATCCTTCGTGCTTTTGAACTCGGCGGTTGCGTCAACCAGGATATTTCGCGATTGGGTTTGGACGATTCCACCGGGAGCCGTCACATTCCTCGCGTTGAGGATGTCTTTGATTTTCGTCGGCTGCAATTTCAAGGCTGCCAGCCGCGCGTCCGAGTACTCCAGATAGATCTCTTCGGGCAGAACGCCCACGCGCTGGACCTTCGCTACCTCGGGTACACGTTGCAGCGTGCGCTGGATCAGATCGGTGAAGTCATCCATCTGCCGATACGAATACCGGTTATTGGCTATTTCGGCGATGCGTTCCTTGGTGGCTTGAGGATCGCGAATGATAATCGGACCCCACGCGTCGGGATGCATGTCATACTCTTGCAGATTCTTCTCAATGAACTGCCGCGCATAAGCACGGATTTCGTCATCCGACTTTTGCGTCGCAAAATCGATTCCGGAGCAACTTCCTACCGATAACGGGTGAATATCTCGCGCTACGCCGTCTCGTTCTGCCTGCATAGCAAATATCCGAAAAGGGCGTTCGACGACGGCAGGTGGTACAGAGGCTGGATAACAGTTGAGAGCTGTGGCGCGTCCTGTTGTCTGTCCTCGACGCTCTTTCTCAATCGCATCCCGCACCCCGCGGGCGCGCAACGCGATTTCGAGGTCCGGCACCGTCGGACTGGCGACAGTCAGCATCAGCGCTGCCGTGTCTCCAAAGTCGCTAATCCAGGTGATCGGTCCCGCACCGTCGGGTAGGTCCGTGATCTGATTCAGTCGTTGTCCGATGTCCTGGAATTCCTGCTGGGTGTTCTTGATGTTGTCCAACAGCCTGACTTGCACGACAGAAATGTTGTCCTGGGTGGTGGACTCCACACGGTCCACCTTGCTGTTTCCCGTGGCGGCTTGCTCGACCTTTCGCGTGACCAACTGCTCGACCTTGTCTGCGGAAATACCCGGCCAGGGGGTTATGGCCAGTGCGATGCGCACAGGTATGTCGGGATCCTTCCGCTTGGGCATATTCATGTATCCAAATACGCCCCAGGCAAGCGTGGCGAACAAGGCGACCCAGGCAATCTGCCGGTTGTTGACAAAGAATCGTGCGATGTTGCGGTTGTTATTGGGGTTCTCGGCTTTCATTGAAGGACCTCTACGCGTTGCCCATCCTTAAGCAGATTGGCGCCGATGGTGATGATGCGTTCTCCTGCTTCCAGCCCATTGACTACGCTGATTTCTGTTCCATTGACGGCGCCGACCTCTACGCTGTGAAGGCGGGCGGTTTCTCCCGCACCTGACTCTGAGATCACGAACACGCCATATTTTCCGTCCCTCGCTTGCACGATTGCGGAAAGCGGAACCTGCAGCGCGAACGCCCGGGTTGCGCCATCGGCGTTGGCAAGTTGCAAAGAGCCGATCATTCCGACTTTCAGTAAATGATCGCGGTTTGGAATCGCGACCTCGACCTCGAAGTTACGAGTAACCGTGTCGGCTGCCGATGACATGCGGCTGACGCGCGCATGAAAAGTGCGTGTGGGGAATGCGTCGATGCCGACCTCGACGGGCTGGCCAACCTTTACCGAACGGACGACCGTGTCGGGCACGCCCACCACGATTTTCACCGTATCGGTTTTAGCGAGTGCGAATGCGGGAACCCCAGGACCGACGAACGCGCCCAGCTCCACGGATTTCTTCACGATGTCACCGTCACAGGGCGCAATCAGAGAAGTATCGCGCAGAGAGATTTCTGCCTCGCTCGTAAGAGCACGCGCCGATTTCAGCTGCTCCTCGCTGGCGTCATATTGCGCGCGAGCGGAATCGAAATCAGGTTTCGTAAGGCTCTGACTGTCATACAGGTGCGTGGCGCGATCGAAGTCGAGCTTCGCCTTTAGTGCGACCGCTTCGGCGGCCGCAGCCTGCGATGACGCCTGATGTACCTTGTCCTCGTATTCCGACGACCGGATGCGGACGAGCACGGCGCCCCGGCTGACCCGATCGCCTTCCGCCAGGTCGCGCATTCTGCCATCCTGGCCGCGTACTTGCTTGAGCGAAATGACGTATCCCGGAATTCTGAATGCCAGGGGAACTTCCGAGTCGGGCGTGACTACCGCCGAGAAGCGCAAGCCGTCGGCGCTGACCCCCACCTGGCTCTTAATGGCTTGAGCCTGTACTCCCTGCGGGGGCTGCTCCATCGGCTTGTTCGAGCCGCAGGCGGCCATGACTAGCGCTAATGCAAGGGTTGCAATTGTGGTTCTCACGTTTATTCCTCTCCCATCGCGCGGCGCAAATCTGCAAGGGAACTCCAATAAGAAGAAAGCGCCTGCTGATACTGAAATGATGTTTCCGAACTTCGAGCCTGAGCTTGCAGAAGATCTTTTATGAGTGTGGCTTGTTCTTTGTATTTATTGCTGGTGACGCGGAATTCCTCGGCTGCGGCTTCATGACCGGTGCGAGTGGCCTTCAGCAACAACGCAGCCTCTTTCCACTTCCGGTATTTCGCAGCGACTTCAACTCCGATCTGCGATTCTGTCTCCTGTGCGCCGTTGTGCGCTTGCGCCAGGGTGTTGGATTCTTCGCGTACACGGTTGTGCTTTCGTCCCCAATCGAATGGTTCCCAAGTCAACGCAAAGCCGGCCACACCGACATTCGTCGGCAGGACCTGCACGTTCTGAACTCCCATGTAGCTAACGGCAATACCCAGGTCGGGTATGTATTCGGCCTTCGCAATGCGGCGGTCGTACTCCGCTTGTCTTTCCTTGAGATGAGCCTGGTGGATCTCGGGCCGATTCTCCGACGCCTGGTGGCGCGCTTCCTCCAGAGTCAGAGTTGTCGTGTCCTCCTCGGGCATGAAATCAACCCGAAAGGGAGTTTCAAGATCGCGTGCCAAGAGTTGATTCAGGCGCTCGTGCTGTGTGGCAAGTCCGTTCTCGGCAACCGACAAGTCGTATTGCGCCTTGGTTAAGCGCGCATCGACCTCCAACGAATCTCCTCTCAGCACGGTCTTCTCTGCGACGTAACGCAGCGTAACTCGCTGCGTCTCTTGCAGCGTCTTCACTGCTTCCCCTGCCGCATCCACGGCGGCTTGAGTCGCTACCAGCTCGACGTATGCGCTTCGTACTTCGGCCGCGATCTTCTGCCTTTCGGCGCGAACGTCTTCTTTAGAGATCTCGCGGCCAAGTTCGGTCGCGCGAATTCCCAATCCGATCTTGTACTGCTGTGTCAGCGGCTGATCGATGCTGCCGTTCAAAAAGGCGGTTAACTGTGCTGGCGTGTGAACCTTGGCATTGGTTGACGGAATCGGTCCAGTTCCTGGATACGTCCCGAAGACTCCCTTCGCGAATGTGAAATCAACCGGCTGCAGCAGTTCGCCGCCAATTGCGGAAAACTGAAAATGTGGCAGCCGCTTGCTGCGCATCGTGCTCACCTGGAAGTCATACTTTTGCGCTTCCAACGCTGAGTTTTTCACGAGCCGATTGTTCGACAGTGCAATGGAGACCGCGTCGTCAAGCGTAAGGAGCGGGACGTCCTGCGCAGTTTGTTGAGCAAGCGACGCGATCGGTGACGCAAAGACAAGAATTGTCAGAACCAGTGCGAGATGTTTCGATTTCATCATTCTTCTACCTGGAAGTTCGGCCGGAACCTGACGGCGCTTTGAACTTGAGCGAATCGTGTCGTCGCTCGTATGCACCAAGATTGCAGGTGCCATGCCAACCTGGACTTCCTTGCAAGTTCTTGAATCGAAAGTGCGTGCGTACAAGAATGCTGAAGAATGCCCATATCTGGTCGACAGGCGCTGCCCTCATGCGGGCAATCGACAGCATTGGCTGGCGTTCCGGATGCTCCGAGAATGTTGACGGCTTTATTGCGGGTGACGGCCAAAGATAGCTTCAGGCGCGGAGCGGAACCTCCGCTGGTCAGCTGCCGAGTTAGAGATTATCGGACCTCACCATCGCGTAGTGATCTGTCTGGATCGCGCCCGTGACGGTTGCTGCTGTGCGTTGAACGATTTTCTCGGATAGTGGAGAAACTGCCGAAGACACAAATGTCCGCGAACGCACCATTCAAGCTCACCAATGTTGCCTTGCTGGCGAGAATGAAAGTGTTCGCGGACATCATAGGCACGGGGAGCTGGTTGACTCCGAAATGCCAAAACTCCTTATGCATCCAGGCGGCCCGCAACCACGCAACGGTGATTGCGGCTAACGTTCAGTTGTACACGGCTGCCAAGTTGTTCTGCCGCTGGAACTGCTCGCAGCCGATCACTTCCAGGGATTTAATCGCGGCGCAATATGCTGCTTCCACACTAATCCGATCGATACCAAGCAGAACCGCAGCCTGCTGGGTGGAACGCCTCTGCAGGCCGCAAATCACCAGGACAAAGCGCGAGAGTACATCCAGCCTGAAGATCAGGGCGCTCGACTCCTCCACCAGAACGTCACGCCAGTCGGAAGACAGTGCTGTGTGTCCTCCGTGAATACAGCCTCGCCGCTCATACGCTGCGGCGAGTTGAGTTATGCGTCGCTGCTGCATTTGCACCGCTGATTGGATCATTGTCAGGCACGCCCATTTCAGAAGCCAATCCTGAACACCGGGACTTACCGATTCTGCCAGTGCACATGCATCCACAACGCATGCCGCTGCTATCTTTTCGTCTCCGAGCAGGAAGTTCGCCAGCCACTCCAGCTCCTCGCGATGCTGGGTAATAACGCCGCCAACGTTTTCATTAATTGCAGATTCAGTAAAACTCGTGTTGGCCGCGCTAATCATGGGTGAACTTCCTTGGTGGTCTCAATCACCTTCTGGCTTAGGCAAGGCCGATGCCAAACTCATCCTCTGCACAAGTTGCTGACTTTAAAGACATATATCTGTTGCCTACGATGAGGACGGAGTGAACGGTGACCGGATATGGGCACTGTGTTATTTCAGGGGCAAGTGTAAGCTGTGGACAAAGACGACACTTGAAAATGCAAAAAGACTATTTGCGGGCAGAACCAGGCAATGGTGGGGCGCCTCAAGTGCCCAGATCCTGTCGTGCGACTGGCAGTGTACTCGATGGCTTCTCAGGTGCACTCGATCATCGGCAACGACGCTCAGTGGCCGAATGATTGCCCTTTCCGTTCGAATTACCCGGCACTTGCATGTTCGGTTTATTGCGGACCATCGGAAGATCAAGACGTTCGCAAACATCGCGGGAATATGAAGTCTCGGCAACGAACTGAGCTCCGAGCCTCTTGAACAGCGACAGCACCTCTTCGCCGACAGCATCAATGAATAGCACTTCCGTCAGATCCACAATTAGTTTCAGTTTGGAGTCGCAGCGCGTCGTAACCGTGCGAACCTGTTCAGCTCCGGCCCCGGTCAATCGGCCTTCGAGCCTGCACATCAGTGCACCGTCTGATTCTTGCGTTTCCACACGTAGCATGATTGGTCCCTCTGCCATTTACTGGCAGCTCAAAGGGCTGCCTAGACTGAGCTGTGCAGATGGTTTGCCAAGATTGCTCAGCGTAACTTATTGACAGTAAAGGGCGTCTCGATCAGGTGCCGCCGTCTAGGACGGGCAGCGACAGCATGCGGGCACCCCCCTCGAGCAAAAGAATCAAGGCGGCTGATTCAGCCGCCTTGAAGGGTTGAAGAATCCGAGGACGCCGGCGCCTTTGACTTGCCCCGCATGTTGTTGCGGGACCACATGCGGTCAGGCCGAATAATCAGCGCGAGTGATACTTAGCCGGCGCATCTTGTTCTGCAGCGTAGTTCTCTTAAGGCCGAGGCGCTCTGCCGCTCCACATTTGCCTGCTATCCGTCCAGACGCAGTTTTCAAAGCGTCGATGATCGCCTGCCGTTCAGCTTGCTCGAAGGTCGACGCCGCCGCAATAACAGTGCGGCCAGCGGATCGGTTCAGCTCGGCTCGTGGCACATTCAATTCGTCCCCTGGCGTGAGAATCACGCAGCGCTCAATGAAGTTCTCCAGCTCGCGAATGTTTCCCGGCCAATCGGCATTCACCAGAGCCTCCATCGCGGTTCTCGGGACAGACCGGATACGCTTTTGCATACGGCGGGAAAGGCGCGACACAAAAAAGTGGACCAGGAGCTGAATGTCCTCGCGCCGTTCGCGCAGCGGCGGGATTTCGATGGGAAACACCCTCAACCTGTAAAAAAGGTCTTCGCGAAACTGATTATTGCGAATCATGCTTTCCAAATCGCGATGCGTGGCCGCAATCAGACGAACATCAACCTTGATCGTCTTCGTGCTTCCGAGGCGTTCAAACTCTTGTTCCTGCAGAGCGCGCAGAAGTTTCGGCTGCAAATCCATGGTGATGTCGCCGATCTCGTCGAGAAAAAGACTGCCGTGATCCGCCAGCTCGAACCGGCCTCGCTTCTGCATGAGGGCACCCGTGAAAGCACCCTTTTCGTGGCCGAAGAGTTCGCTTTCCACCAAGCCCGAAGGGATCGCCGCGCAGTTCAGACGAACAAATGTGCGCTCCCGCCGCGGGCTGAGATTATGAAGCGCTCGGGCCACCAGCTCCTTGCCCGTACCGGTCTCGCCGTGCAGTAACACGGTGGAGCTGGTTGGCGCAACGATCGCGACCTGCTC
>JGI26340J50214_10000555_pt1 | contig 12913 bp, 15 predicted proteins | sample BogFormECP12_OM2_FD_50214 | JGI IMG/M metagenome (IMG submission 50214)
GCAGCCAGCGCGACTTGCTGCATGGAACGATGCTCAGCCTCTGCCTTGCGCCGGAGGGCCTCCGTCTGTTCGTCGCTGAGCCGAAGTGTCATGGCCATGAGTAAATGATACCGCACGGTATCAGTTGTGCCTAGCTCGGTGCCGGACCCGTGACCAACCCCCGCGAATGGGGAGTCACTCACTGAACCAGGCGGTACCGCCGATTGGGGCTGCGGGGCGGTGCGGTCGCGTCGATGAGTCCGTTGGTAGGGAGTTCCCGCAGCGCCTGGGTAGTCCGCTGCGGCTGAGGCAACGGCTGGCATCCTGAGGGTCGCAAGCCGCTCCGGCCGGTCGTCCCCGCCCAGCCGGTCACCCAGTACCGCACGGTAAGCATCCCATCGCGGCGCGCCGCGATGGATCGGGGCGTCTTCCGCGTGTCCGCCCCCGCGCTGCGGGCATCTGGTGGGATCCTGTCTTCTGGTCGGAGTCACGGAGGTTCGCATCGTGGGGAAAGCCAGCCGTAACCGGCGGCAGAAGAAGGACCAGGAGCGCCAGCGCCGTCGCGCCGCGCGGCCGGCGGGCCTGGGCTGGTCGCCGGGCCGGCAGAGGGTCCCGTTGCGGCGGGAGTTCGTCGTGACCGCGGTGAGCGCGGCGGTCGATGCCGTCTGCCGGGGTGATGAGCGCGGTTTCGCGGAGTACCTCAAGCTGCTGGCGGCGGAGCAGTCGCCCGGCTGGACGCAGGCCGTCAGCCGGGAGATCGCCGGCTTCCTGCGTCTTTCCGTCACGGCGGCGTGGCGGCACGGCTGGCAGCCGGCGGAGCTGGTCAGGCATGTTGGCCGGGAACTGGGCGATGCGTACGCGGGCATGGCCGCCGACATGGTCGCGGACGAGATGCGCGGCTACGCCCTCGCGATGGTGGATGCCCGCTGGGCGGCGCAGGTGTCGGCGCTCGGTGCCGAGGTGTGGTGGGGGAGCGACGCCGAGTTCCTGTCCGCCCGGAGCGGGGAACCGCTGCGGGTCGCCATCGAGCTGCTGCACCTGCTGCAGCACGTGCCCGTGCTGGAACGGCTGTGCCCGCTGCCGGGCACGGCCCGCGCCGGGGCGTGGGCGGCGGGCAGCGACGCGGACGAGCGGATCCTCGGCAAGATCCGCGCGCTGCTGGCGAAGGCGGAGTCCACGGAGTTCCCGGACGAGGCGGAGGCGCTGTCGGCCCGCGCGCAGGAGCTGATGGCCAAGCACAGCATCGATCATGCGCTGCTCGCCGCCCAGTCCGGGAGCAAGGACAGGCCGGCCGCGCGGCGGCTGCCGGTTGACAGCCCGTACGAGTCGCCGAAGGCGACGCTCCTGCATACTGTCGCGCAAGCCAATCGCTGCCGGTCGGTCTGGCAGAAGGCGATTGGCATGTCCACGGTGGTCGGTTTCCCGTCCGACCTGGACGCGGTGGAGCTGCTGTACACGTCGCTGCTGGTGCAGGCTAACNCGGCGATGCTGCGGGAGGGCGCGAAGAGGGACGCCTACGGTCGGTCGCGGACCCGGGCGTTCCGCCAGTCGTTCCTGGTGGCCTACGCGTACCGGATCGGGGTGCGGCTGTCGCAGGCGACTGTGCACGCGGAGCAGGAGGCGGCGGCTGCCGCGCCCGGCAAGGACCTGGTGCCTGTGCTCAAAGAGCGCCANGAGGCTGTCGATCACGCCGTCGACGAGATGTTCGGTGACGGCCTCGTNTACGACCGCGGGAGCCGTGCGACCGACGAGGAGGGCTGGNCCTCCGGCCTGGCCGCCGCCGACATGGCGGNGCTGCACAACCGGGAGCAGGTTGGCGCCTGAGCATGCCGCAACAGCCNNNCAGGTTGCCTACCCNGCTGGATCTTGCCCGGGTCCGGCCGCGCCCCGCGCAACCACCGCCGCCCCGGAACCGGCGACAGGCCGAGATGGAGAAGGACCGCGCGCGCCAGGAACTGCGCGCTCTGCTGGCCGACCCTGTCAGTACCCATGTCAATACGACTCGCCTATCTGACGGCAGTCCAGATGTTCGGCTGGCTCGCCTTGCTCGCCCGGTCCGATCGCGCCAAGGACACCGCGACCAGCCGACGTGACGTCGCAGGTCAACGACCATGATGAGGTTTTGGAACCCCACAGGCTGTGCCACTACCGCCGACGCGGCTACGCGCTGACCTAAGTGCCGTTGCAGTATTAGCCGTCCAGGGAGGGCAGGTCGTCCTCGGCCTCGATCGCGGGGTGGCGCCGGGGCGGGCGGGGGGTCCAGGGCGGGAACTCGCGTGTCCTTGGGAGGGGATGGCCTCCAGGGGGCGGGTGGCCGCGCTGACGCTGTCCCCGGTCAGGCCGCTCAGGTAGCCGCGCAGGTCCGGGAGGTGGACCCCGGTGCTGCGGCGGTCGGCGTCCCACAGGTCGGCGAGCTGGCCGGCCGCCTTGTTGATCCGGCCGGTGACGGCGCGCTTTTCCGCCTCGGTCTGGTCTGTGGCGCGCCTGGCCACCTTGGGCAGCCGGTTCATCCCCAGGATGGACGGAACCGCGACAATGACGGCCGGAATCATCAGCTCCGGGGGAGCGGCCGGGATGAACGTGGCGCCGCCCAGCCCGACGGCGGCGGCGAGCCCGCCGGGGCAGCCCCATTTCCTGAGTCACCGGAGCGTGCCCTGGCGCCGGTCGGCGTCTTTCTGGATCTGGGCGCAGATCTTCCCTGCTTGCTCCTCGGCTTGGGCACGCAACGCCGGTCGGGTGGTTCTTGCCTCATTGTCGCAGGCGAACCGGCACTTCCACTGCCCCTCCCCGACGGTGATCTCGACGGTGCCGGCACTGGGGAGGTCGTCGCGCAGCTCGTCTGCCGCCGTGACGATGAGGCTCTTGCTCAGCATGATCGCGAGAAGCTCGGTCACGGTCGGGGCCGGCGGCCGGCCGCCATCGGGCGCCGGGAAGGCCGCCTGGCTTACCATCCCCACGATGTTCAGCGTCGTCTTGCGTGCTTCCTCGTCGGCGACGACCATCGCCCGCGCGGCGTTGAGGTCCCCTTTGGCCAGCGTGATGGCCCGGTTCTCGCGTACCACGCTGAGGAGCTGCTCCTCCTCGGGGTCCTCGGTGCGGGCCAGCTTACTGAGCAGGACGGCGAGGTCCGCCCGGACCTCGTCCGACACGGACGCGCCCGTCTCGAAGCGCTGCCGGAAGTACCGGGAGGCCTGCTCGATGGCCCGGCTGGCCTCAAGCCGGGGAGACAGGACCTTCCATGCCTTCTCGTTGGCGGCGAGCAGCGAGAAATCCGGGTGTTCCCCGTACCGCGCGCCCAGGCTGAGCAGCCGCCGCTTCCACTCGCTGACCGCGGCGTCAAAGATGTCCTGGCGGGCTCGCTCCTCGGCGTACCACTCGCCCACCTGTTTCACCAGCCGCGGTGCCGCGCCGCCGCCGAGCGCGTTTCCGGTCACGGCGTCGATGACGACCTGGAAGTGGCGGGGCAGGTTCACCGGCGTGAGCCGGGACAGGTAGGCGGCGAGCCATTCCTGCAGGACCTCGTCGCGGTCCTGGTCACGCAGCAGGAGCGCCATGAACAGGGACGTCTTCTCGTAGTCCAGGGCCAGCGCGTAGCCGAGGGCCTCGCTGGCTTCCCGCGGGTTGTCGTCGAGCCAGGCGGCGACCGCGAGGGTCGCCTGCGCCACCCAGTAGCGGGGCGTCTGGATCGCGAGCCGCTCGGTGACGTCCCGGATGACGGAGCGGTTGATGTGGCCGCTGGCGATCACGTCGATGATGCTCGCGGCCATGTTGCGAGCATCCTCGTACTGGCCGAACTTCGCCTGCCACTGCCGCTCGGCGACGGCGAGCTCGTTATAGGCGGTCGCCACGACACGGTCCCGCTCGTACATCTCGCGCAGGCTGTTCAGCGAGTCCTGCGTCGCCTCCTGCTTGCGCGCCAGGTCGTCCAGGGCGGGCGGCACGGTCTCCTCGATCCGGCGCAGCCGGTCGCTAAGCCCGGAGACCCTGCTGACCTGGTGCTGCAGGTCCGAGATCTCCGAGCGAAGGCCCGATATCTCCCATGAGGGATCACCGGTCATGTGACTGCCTCCAAGGTGGGGAGGGGCACGCGGGTCAGGCCGGCCGCCTGCCAGATCAGCCCGCCGGTCTCGCCGAGGCCGCGCCAGGTCCCGTCGGGGGACACTACGGCCGCCGCCCCGGGCAGGAGCACGGCCGTGGCCGAGCGGGTGGCCAGGTCCCAGATGCGCGCGGTCCCGTCCCGGCTCCCCGTCGCCAGGAAACGGCCGCTGATGTCGAAGCTCATCGCGGTGATCCCGTGTACGTGGCCGGCCAGCACGGGCGCGTCCGCCCAGTCGGGCAGCGTCCCCCGCGTGCCGGCCTCGTACAGCCGGACGGTGCCGTCGGCGCAGCCAGCCGCGAACGTCGTGCCGGACGGACTCGCGGCCAGGACCGTGGCACGGTATCCAAGCGGGGAGTGGCACGCCGCTTCCTTACCAGTGGCCAGGTCCCAGGTCCGGATAGTCTCGTCATCGCCGGCCGACACCAGCAGGCCGGGACGCGGGCCGAACGCGACCGTGAGGACGGCGCCCTTGTGACCGGTCAGCTCCCACAGAAGCCTCCTGTCCTCCCAGACAGTGACGACCGTCTCCGCCCACGGGGCCGCGATCCGCTTGCCGTCACGGTCAGCCGCGACCGCCCGGGCGCGCCCGGTCCGCCCCGGCAGGATCCCAGCCAGCGTCCCATCCGCCCCGTTCCAGATCCGCACCGCGTCCCCGACGGTCGCCAGCCGCGTCCCGTCTGCCCGGAAGGCCACGCACCGCGCAGGCTCGGGGGAGTCCGCGGCCCAGCCCGGCTCGAGCGACTCGTTCACCGCGTTAAAGGACCTCAGCCTGCAACGCCTGTCGCTGACCACCAGCCGAGCGCCGTCTGGGGAGGCGGCAAGAGCGGTCACCGGACTGCCTGCGGCCCTGATCACGTCCATGGCGTGCCGGGAGGTGTGCCACAGCCGAAGCCAGCCGTCGCTGCCGCCCAGCGCGAGCATCCCGGAGCCGGCGAACGCGACGCCAGTGATGATCAGGTCGGTCCCGTCCAGGACGCGCAGGCGCGCGGAGTGGTCAAGGCCGGCGAGGTACACGCGGCCCCTGGCGTCATCGATCATCGCCGCGAAGCCGCCATCGGGGCTGAGCGCGGCCGCCCGGAGCGGAACACCCGCGATCCCCGTGCCCTGCGCCGCGGCACCGCGGGCCAGCCGTGCGGGCCGGCCGTGCTGGCGCTGAGCCAGCGATCGCGCGCGTCATCCCAGGCCAGTGCCAGCACCCGCCCGGAATGCGGCCGGCTTGCATCCGGCAGTGTACCGGGCGGGCCGACCTCCGCCGTTTCCAGAGGCACTGCGCCGAATGCCGCGGCCCCAGGTATCGCGTTCACGGGTGCGGCATCCGCGAGCTCCGCCAGGTCCCAGACGTGGACCTTGCCGTCCTCGTCGCCAGCGGCCAGCCGCCAGCCCGTGCCGTCGAACGCCAGAGCCGTCACCTCGGCGCCGACTCCTGCTCTGGGATGTGGCTGACCCGAGCGAGCCGCTGCTGGCCGCCGGGCTGCCGTGCCCCCCGCGCCTTCCACGGCGTGCTCCAGCTCGGTGATCTTGCGGCGGGCCCGGGCGCGGTCCAGCTGGGCCAGTACCTTGGGGTTGCGTTCCCCGGCGATCAGGTGCTCCATGATGTCCCGGCCGGTGACCCCATGCAGGTCGGTGACCACGGACGACAGCTTGATCGCCGCTGATTCCAGCAGCTTCTCGGTGCGGTTCTTCTCCCGGGTGCGCTCGTCGGTCAGGTCCCGCCGGTAGCGGGTTCGTTGTCCAGCTCCCCGAGCCCGCGCAAGAACTCGACCAGCCGCCCGACCTGGTGATCGGCGTAGGACAGGAACCCGGCGAAGACCTCCATCATCCGGCTGAACAGCCGTCGGGCCGCCGGGGGCAGCGACGCCCAGTCGGGCACGTCGGGATCGTGCCGCGACAGCTCGGCGTCCGCGGGAACGATGCCGAGCCCCTTCTGCCGCGCGAACACCATCTCCCGGTACGCGTCCCAGCCCTCGTCGAACAAGCCCGCGTACCGGTCCGCCCATTCCCTGGCCACATGGTGCGGGGCGTGCGTGGCGCCGAAGCACAGATGCAGGTAGAACGGCTTGGCCGGGTCAACCTGCTTGACGTCAGCGATGAACTCGATCGCCTTGTCGACTGGGTCCTCACTGAGGTGGTACCCCTGCTCGGGCGTGCGCGACGGCTCCACCTGGTGGTTGTCGTACACCAGATCCGGATACCACTGGCTGGTGTCACCGCCCAGGAAGCCATAAAGGCGCTGGAAGCCGCGCCCGAGGAGAATGCCCGCGATGCATGTGCGTCAGGGGGCCTGGGGCATTATCCGTCCGGCCGCCAGCAGCCTGAAGCCATTGCCTGAACGGTCTGCCAGTACACGGGAGTGTCCTCTTCGCTGGATCTCCCGGGCGGGGTGGCATGCCGACTGCTAGCCCGAAGCGCCCAGTCCGCATTCGTTGCGCGCCGGGGCCGGGGTGGCCAGCTTTCATGGTGGCTTAGCGAAGTCGCCGGGGCGGCCAGCATCTCATACCGTGGGGGGTCGTGATTGACGGGCATACCCGGACATTACGAGCCAAGGCCGGTCACTGCCCCGCATTTCGGGGTGCCGGTAAGAAATATGTCACCAGGGGGCAAACGAGCGTTGATCGTGTTGATCAGGCCCGGAAGTTGCCAATGACGTCGTCATAGCGCCGCTGGGCACAGACCGGGCAAGGCATCGTGAGCTGGCCAGAGCGTGCCGTCGCGGTCCCTTTGATCACCTCGATGACCCCCGGACCGCGCTGCAGCTGCGGGACTCGGTTACACGGCGGACTTTGCCTCTTGGACCATGCCGCCCGGCTGTTCTGCCGACGCTCCATCCGCAGCCGCCGTCCCGGCATCCGCAGCCGCCGTCAACATCGGCATCCGCAGCCGCCGTCCCGGCAACTGCGAAGGCATAGCCGGGAACCGGTATGTGGGCGCGTTCCGGCCGGTCGGCTGCTGTCCAGCGGTCCGTGCACGACATGACGTCCTTGCAGTACCAGCGGATGTCGGCGCACGCCTGACCGCTATCAGCTACGAGCAGGCCGAGCGGAAGCGCGATGCCGCACAAGCAGCACTGGGCTACCTCCGGCGGCCACAGACGGTCGCACTGCGTGGCTGCTGGTGGTTCCGCCGACACCAGGCGAGGACCGGCAGGAAGCTGTCCGGGTCCGGCTTCCGGGGACATCGTCGTAACTGCTGAGGCATGTGAGGCCATGACTCCTCCGCGCGGGACACAGGTCACCAGGCCACTGGCCCTGTCTGCAAGGACCAGGACGGCCCGCTTGTGACGTCATCCGGGGCCTGGGCTTGAGGAGCAGACTAGGCGAGGTCGTCGCCGGTGACCGCCTTCCACGGTTGCACGACAGTGCCGAACACGATCTCGTGACCGGGCCATTCGCCCAGGAGCAGGAAGCCGGCGTGCTGCATGTCGTCGAGGGTCAACGGCGTGCGCGAAGGTTCCGAGGGCCGCCTCTTGAGGACCCGCTGCAGCCGATTGGGGCACTACCCAGGAGCATCACCACGCACCGGGCAGGCAGGGCGCAGGCTGGCGCTCCGCGGGCTGACCGCAACTCCCATGCTCAGCGCCTGATGCCCGGACGAAGAGGTCACAGTCCGGCCTGCCGGTCTTTGCTGCTCATATCCAGGGCCTTCGGGGCAAGCTCAGCGGCGTGGCTGGTTTGCCTCTGCCCTCTCAGCGCCGGTGCCTGCCGCTATCAGCTGGCCAGAACCAGCGTGCCGTTCCCAGCCCGCCGGGACTGGCCCATCTACCGGCCACAGGGCGCCGGCGAGCTCCGCGCCGGTGAGGTCCGCGCTGGCGAGGTTCGCGCCGGCGAGATCGGCGTCGGTGAGGTCGGCGCCCGTGAGGTCCGCGCCATCGAGATTCGCGCCGGTAAGTCTGGCACCGCCGAGGTCTGCGCCGGAAAGGTCCGCGCGGACGAGCTTCGCGGCGAGCAGATCCGCCCGAGCCAGGACCGCATCGGCGAGCAGCGCACCGGTGAGGTCCGCGCCCGTGAGATCCGCGCCAGTGAGATCCGAGCCAGCCAGGTCCACCGGGCGGAGGTCGCGCTCGGCAAGCCGGCGCCCGACCACGGTGATGGCTGCCTGAACGTCGGGCCGCGGCGATCGTTCCCGGGCCTGGCCGCCGGGATCGGGTGGCGGCCAGTGCTGGCGTGAGCGCTCCCGGATGAAGGCGGCGAGCACCTCCATCACAGCGGGGTGGCGCCTGGGCGAGTCGCGGGCCACGTGCTCCAGTGCGCGGATGCCGCCGATACGCCCGTCCTGTTCCTCACAGCCAAGCTGCTCCAGCGCCTGGGCGTAGCGGCCGGTCACCTGCCCGGCCCGGGACAGCGCCAGGCTCCGCGCGGTGAACACCAGCGCGCCCGTGGCGAGCAGCCCGGCACCAAGTGCCAGCACCCGGCCGCGCGCGGCGTCCCGTGCCGTCGGGGGACGTGGTCGACGGGCCGGGCCGGCGTCATGGTGCGCGAGCCAGCCGCTGGCCGGCACTAGCACCCGTGCCGCCGCTGGTGCCAGCCTGCCGGCCGCGATCCCGCCCGGCGTCCACCGCAGGCCCCGCCGCCGGGCAGCCCACCACTTCATCACAGGCAAGACGTTAGGGGAACATGCCCGACTGCGCGGACCGTTTCGCCGACAACGCCGGCACCCAGGTTCCCGGCGTTCTTCATGCCCGGGCACGCCGGAGCCGGGATCAGGCCGGGACGCACAGGCGCAGCGTTTATTCTGCGGCCGCTACCTACGTCTTCGCCGCGTTCACCGCAGGTGCCGCCCGGCAACCCGCATCGGCCGGCAGTTATACCAGGCCGCCTGGGTCATAGCCGTCAGGCGGCCAGACCCTTACCATCCACCTCACGACCGCATGCGGTAACCGGGCCGCAGCTGCAAGGTGAGCGCGAACCGCCGTTACGCACGCAGGTTTTGATCGACAGGCAGGTCGGTGAGGGCGTACCGAAGGATCGTTATGAGCGCGAGCTGTTCATGAACACACTCGGCCCGGTGCCAGGCTATGGCTGCGGCTGTGGGACCCAGATGGCTGACCACCGCATCAGCGTCTGAAGCCGAGGCCGCGAGTGCGGGCAGCACGATCATCGGGTCCGGCTCAGGCGCCGTGGGTGCGGACGGCTTCCGGGTTCGGGGGCAGCTGAGCAGGCGAAGAGCAGGGCAGCACGCTGACCGGCGCTGGTGGTCCAGGGTCTGAAAGACGTGGGAAGAGTCGTCGGGCTTGCGCCAGCGGGAAGGAGAAAGCTGTGGCGCGGTACGGGACTGGACCGGCACGGGCGCTGCCATGGCGTGCCTTGTGATGTGCCGGTTTGATGAGATGAGGAGACGGCATGGCTGCTGAGGCGAGGATCAGCGCGAGGATCGTCAGGCCCGCATACCAGGCGGCGACCAGGGTGCCCGGCCCGGTGCGGGGGGCCAGGCCGATGATCGTGGCGGGCAGCAGCAGGCCCACCGCGACATTGAGCGCGTTGCTGTTCAGCGCGGTGCTCAGCGCCGCAGCGCCACGCCCCCGGGTAGATCGCCGCGACGGCGTTGGGCAAGCTGGTGACGACCGCGAGCACCAGGCCCCCGGTCACGATGCCGGCCACGCCGAAGTGCCCGCCCAGCGTGGTCGCCGCCCGTAGCGCAGATGACGTCCAGGTCCGACAGCTTGATGCTCGCCGGGTTTCCGGACCACAGCCCGGACATCGTACCCGCCGGGGCCCGTCCCGCCGTAGAGGTACGGACCGGTGGCGAGAAGATGAGTGCTAGTGCCGCCTTCGCCTTGGAAATAGTCATTGGAGGATTCCTCTTAGCAGCCGTCGTATGGCGACCAGTTGTTCTTGCCCCCCGGAGTGGCCATCGCATTGGCGAAGACCTGGTTCTGCTCGGCGACGCTGGCATGACCGAAGGTGGCGGGGTTACCGCCGTAGGCTGCCCAGGTCGAGGCAGCGAACTGGTACAGGCCGTAGTGGCCGGACGAGTTCATGACCTGGGAGTTACCGCCCGACTCGCGGGCGATGACGCATGCCTGGAAGCCGCTGTAGCTCGATGGCGAGACCATCTGGCCGCCGCGGCCACCTCCGCCGCCACCACCGCTGGTCGATTGCGGGGTGTCGCCGCTCGTCGTCACTGGCGCGTGGTCGCCATTCGACGTCGATGGATTGTCGCCGTCCTGCGATGAGCTGTGATCCTGGCACGACACGTCCCAGCCGTCACCGTCTCCGTCACCGCAGTAATTCGGGTGACCATAGCTGCCGTCGCCCGATGCCCGAGCATCGTCGCCGTTGCCCTGCTGCTGGTCCGGCGGGTCAGGTGTCTGCGCGTCCGCATGCTGCGGCTGGTAGCTGGCCATCGTGACCTGAGGTGCCGGCTGAGGCGGTGGCGGCGGAGGCGGCGGGTCGGCTGCCTTCATCGCGCGCGTGGTCAGCCAGTCTGCTTGCGGGTGCCACTGGCTGAGCGTGAGGTCCTGGCCGGCCTCGATCTTGTTCGGGTCCGGGATCGAGCCCTTGTTGACCCACCACAGGGCCGGCCACAGGTCGGGGTTGCCGTAGAAGCGCCCGGCGATGGCCGACAAGGTATCGCCGCTGGCGACGGTGTAGATTTGCGGCATGGCGGGGGCTACGGCCGCGGCAGGGGCTACGGCCGCGGTGGTGGTAACGGCGGCATGCAGGCCATCGGGGGCTGATAGCGCCTGGGCTTGCGCATGTCCCGGGGCCGAGGTCACTGCGAACGCAGTGACAGCCAGGGCTCCCAGCGGCGTCCGGAGGTTACCGGCAGCGGAGGCAGCCTGGGTGAGATGCGAGCGATGGCGTGCCCGGTGGCGCGCCTGGTACTGCTGATGACGGCCTACTGGTCTGCGATGACGTCCTTGTCCTGATATGAGGCGTTCCGCATGCGGCATGCCTCTCCCTACCGAGGTCCGTGCGCCCCGGGCGTGGCCTGGAACCGGCTTGCGAGCCCTGGCGCCTGCTAGACACGGGACGGTAACAGTCCGGCAACGGCCATGCAGGAACTTAGCGAAAGTCTTGATTTACCGGCGGGGACTGGTGATATACGGCGAAGCCGGTGCGGTCGCAGCGGCAGCGGACGTGGGCATGAGATGGACGGTCGCCGGCGCGGACGCCATATCGGCGCTCCGCTGCCAGCAGGCAAACCGCCCCGAAGACCAGATCTGGACTCAAACCGCAACCAGACAAGCGCCGCCTGACCCGCCGAACCCGCTAAACGATCTTGATCAGCTACAAAATTGACGCGCACCCCCGTTCTGATGACAATTTCAGGCGCTGGCAGATGACCGCTTTGCAGCATGCCTCGACGACACCGGATCCGACGAACAGGCCGCGGGACCTGAACCACTTGTAGCGCATGCGGGGCGCGTTGTTCTCGAAGTAGCCCAGGGCCTTATCCAGCTCGTCTTTCTTCACGCCCGCGAGAGGATATGCGCGGGCGGCGGCGCAGATCCCGTCGATGTCGCCGTAGTCCAGGTTCTCCAGCCGGGCGGCAAGCCAGTCCTGCTTGTGGTCCCCGAGCATGAACTCCAGGACGCCGGCCAGGTCGTGCAGGTGCTCGCAGGCGTGGAACAGGTCCACGATCTGCGTGGCCTCCGTTATCTTGAGCTTCACTGGTGATCATGGCTGTGACCTGGGCGGCTGCGTCGAGGACGGTGTCGTCGACGCAGCCGTGACGGGGTTCGGGTCTTTTCACCGGGCTTTGATTGTTATCGGAGGGTCCTGGACTGGCTGCACTCCTGCGGCTGGCAACTCCACCCCCGGCCGCCATGCCCCGGCGACCAGAGATAGCCGCCAGCTTCAAGTCACCGTGTGCTATAACGCTCAGGATCCTGCACGGGGCCCGTGGCTCATCGGTGAGCCCGTGTTCGCCGCTGCGGCGTCCCGCCGCCCTGGCCCTCGTCCGCCGCGGCCAGAGCTTTCACCGGTGCGGTGGTCGCCCTTGGCCCTGTCCAGACCCCTCCCCGAACCCGACTGACGTGACGCCCGCGGATAGAAGAAACTCCCGGTGCGCATACCAACAAGCCCCAATGATCGCCAACGGGCTTGTCAGAGGGGCGTTGCCCGCGTTGTGCCAGCCGAAGACACCTGCGACGATTTCACACGGTGCCCAAATCGGCAAGGAGTTTCGTCACAGGTCGGCAGGCCGCCAAGGAGGCAGGGCTCTGATCCGCTCGTGGGATATGTGTGAGACGATCCCAGCTTCGCGGCACCCGGGCGACATCGTCGGTCCAGGTTAAGGCGGCCGCGCTGCGTCGAGCGGTCATGGTCTGTAAAACCGTCGGCTCAGTGTCTGTGCTGTCTGATTCGGTTCGTACGGGGATAATCCGTACGTTTGGGGTGTCAGACCACCCGTCTGGGGTGTCCGGGGCAGCAGCCGCGGTGACCGGACCGGCGGCCGGGCTGTCAGCGGCTCGTTGGGCGGGGATGATCGGCACGTCCGGGGCGTCCGGCTCAGCGTCTGGGGTGTCCGGGGCACCAGCCGCGGTGACCGGAACGGCGGCCGGGCTGTCAGCGGCTGGTGGCACGGCGATGATCCGCACGCCAGGGGTGTCCGGCTCAGAGTCGGCGCTGTCCAGGCTAGCAGCCGGTGGCAAAGGCTCCGAGAGCCAGCGTGGCGACTCGGCCGGACCCTGCTGGCCATCGCCACAATCTTCTGTCTCCTCCTCAGGGAGGCCCTGACGCCTGCGGTAAGCCCGGTCGGCGCCGTGCAGCACCACTTCGGCCATCGCCAGCTTGGCGTCGAGCGTCGAGCCCGCCACAGCGCCAAGATCCAACGGCACGCGGTTGGCGAGCGACTGATCCCAGGGCGTCGCCACCACCGACACTCGTGTCCCCT
>JGI26340J50214_10000557_pt1 | contig 12888 bp, 14 predicted proteins | sample BogFormECP12_OM2_FD_50214 | JGI IMG/M metagenome (IMG submission 50214)
GAGACGAAGTACTCGATCATGCTGCGGCCGGGCGCGAGGTCGGTGATGTAGTACTTGTTGATCATCGGCGGGACCATGAGCAGCGGGAACTGGTGCACGGTGGGCGTGGCCGGCTTGTACTGGAGGAGCTCGCAGACCTCGGTGCGGGCCACCACCGACCCCGGGGTCACCGCGAGGTCCTTGCCGACCTGGAACGCGTCGGGTGCCACCATGGTGGGGATGTGCGGGGCGGAGGCCATGTCGGCGGCGAAGGCACGGACACCGCGGACCAGGCTCAGGCCGCCGGTGTCGATGGCGGCCTTCCGCGCGGCTGGGCTGAAGTACGGGTTGTTGCTTGGCGCGGCCGCGGCGATCAGATTGGTCAGCACGAACTTCAGCCGCGTGTTGTCGCGCCAGCCCAGTTCGGCGTCGGCGAGCAGGTCCTGAGCGCTCCAGCCCAGGGCCAGGTAGGTCTGGACAGTGCGCCTGAGCAGCGGATTCGTATTCCACGCGGGGTCTGAGAACCGGCGGTCAGGCCGCTGCGGGGTGATCTGCGAGCTGCCCTTGGCGATGCCGGCGAGTTCGGCGGCCAGCTGGCCAGCCCGCCGTGTCACCGTCCGCGGGTGGCCTGCCAGCCGGGCCGCGTACCGCACCATGCTGCTTTCCGGCCAGAACCGGCGCACCATACCGAGGGTGCCGGGCTCGTAGAAATCGAGCATGCCTGCCGCATCGGTAGCACCCGGCTCTGCCGACTCAGCAGGCGTGAGCGTGGTGGTAGTTGCGTCTGCATTCGTTGAGGTTGCCACGAGTGATCACTCCCTCGGCCGGTCCGCAGTGCGGAACTACCCCATCAGGCGAGCCAGCCACCGGCCGGAGCCAGCCGTCACTGAGGGAATCCAGCCATCATTAATGAGGGAATCAGGTACCCAGCAGGGGCCCGCAGAGTCGAATGGCCTTGTCGGGCAGGACATTCGGCCTCTTGTGCCAGGAAACGGCGCTGACTACCTGCCTGTGGGGTTCCCAGAGCGGGTATGGGTGGCTGACCTGCTGGTTCGCCTGCGGTTCGCGGCTTCAGCTGATGTGGCGGTGGACATTTCCGCCGTGGATGGCCCCGGCTCGGCCGGGGGGATCCAGGGCCCGGGTATCGACGGGTCGATGACGCCGTCCTCCAGCCTGGAATAGCGGCCGGTCAGCACGCGCCGCGCCAACGCCGAGTCGGCGGTGTCGGTGTTGCTCCACAGCTGGCCGAACAGCTCCTCGGCCCGCAGCCGCGCCTGGGCGCAGAACAGGCCGGCCAGCTCGGGCGCTGACGCACCCCGCTCGGTCCCGCCGCCAGCGGTCGCATCCAGCTGCGCCCGGACGCACACGGCGCTGATGGCGAACAGCTCCGCCCCCATGTCCACAATCCGGCCCAGGAAGCCCTGCTTCTGCTCCAGCCGCCTTTGCCACCGGGCTATTCCGTAGAAGGTGAGCCGGGCCAGCTTCCGGCTCGCTCGTTCCACGTACNGCAGGTGCGCGGCCAGCGGGCCGAACTCGCCGTAAGCCCCCGGCCGCTGCCCCTCGCCCGTCACNAGCGTAGGCAGCCACCTGGCGTAGAACCCGCCTGNCTTGACGCACGTCAGCCGAGTTGCGGAGGAGACCTGACACGGAAGAGGTCAGCGGCTAAGGCTACCCAGGGTCCACCTTGTGGTGGTCCCCACAGAGGGAACCCACGGTCACTCCCGGGCAGCCCGATAGACCGGCTCACCTGCAGACAGGCAGGCTGACCCGCTGCGCAAACCGGCCTTCTCACGAGCCGGTCACTCACTCAACTCCTCGGAGCTGCACGGCGTGCGTATCGTAGACGCGGGCCATCCCCTGCATGGTGCGGGCGGTCACCGGGCAGGTCCAACGGAAATAGATACCCGTCGTGCAAGGCCTCACACGACGGGTGGGACTGGCGGACAGGGCACCGACCGGCATGCGGGATATACACGGGATGATCTTGCGTATCGCGGTGAGCACGGCCACTGAAAGCCCAGTTAGAAACGCTGCCGGGCAGCGAGTCACCCGCTGGCTGGTCACTGTCATTTCGCCACGCGAACGGAGTCCCGTGCGGACACCAGATCAACGCCCCGGTCTCGGCAACCTTGGGGCCTGGCTTGCTGGCGATCCGCGAGTTCCGCGGTCGGCCGACCGCGGGCGGACGGCCGGGTCATCATCTCCAGCACGTGCTCGCCTGCGGGGCGATGCTGTACATGTACCTGGCCGCGGCCACCGTCGCCAAGGCCGCCGCCGGGGGGTCGGCGATGGGCGGGATGGCGGCCGGCGCCGCGCACCTCCGGACGCTGGCCCTCGTCCTGGCCTTCGCGCTAATCGGATCCGTGGTCTGGACGGCGGACCGGCTCTCGTCGCTGGCGCCGGTAGCCGGCCTCGCGGCCCGCAGCGTGCCGGTTCCGGTCCTGGCCGGGGCGGGCCCGGGCGGCGGAACCAGCATCCTGGCCGCGGGCGGCGAAGGCGGCCATGGCACGCCGGGTGACGACGGCCAGGCGCCGGCCGGCCCGGGCCGGCGGGTGCCGCTGTCCCCTCGGCTGGCGGCGTGCTGCGAGATAGCCATGGGCGTGACTATGGGCTACATGTTGATTCTGATGCTCTGAACTTTGGTGGCGGGAACGCCAGCGCCGGGCCGTAACCTGACAGCACTCCGGTGCTCCCCGACGGCCGGCGCCTCCGCAGCCCCGTCGCGCTACGGGGCGACGACCACCATCGGGGTGCCGCACGAGCAGGTATAGGTGGCGCCGGACTCGCCGGTGCAGTGACAGGCACGCTGGACGACCAGGCGGCACCCGCAGCCCTCATGGGTGCAGGTGAGTACTGTTCCCTCAGGAAAACCCGCTTCGGTCATGGTCAGTACTCCTTCTGGCTTTGCCTGGCCCGGAAGAATCCGGGACGGGCCGCGAAGGCCCGGGCTAGCTTGGCTCGGCGAGCTGGTATCCGGCTTCTTCGACCGCCGCCCGCAGGGCCGCCATCTCCGGGGCGGGCTCGGCCCGGATCTTGACCTCGCCGGAAGCGAGATCGACATCCACCTGGCTGACCCCGGGGATGGCCGAGATTTCGGCGCGCACCGCTTTCTCACAGTGCTCGCAGCTCATCCCGGTGACGGTGATCACGCTCAGGCTCATACCGGAATCGTATCCCCGCATCCGGGACCGGCCAGCCGTCTTCGTTCGTCCCAGAATGGATCGGGTTTCCACGACGGAGGTCATACGCCGGCGTGCCGCCCGGGAGCGGCTGGAGTACCTTTGCCCTAGGTCTGCGGGAGGTGGTGAATGTGGCGGCGGCGAGCCCGCTGACCGACGCGGCGCCGGCTACGGCAGAGTTCGAATTTGTCATCGGCGGGATGACCTGCGCCGCGTGCGCGGCCCGGGTCCAGGCCAAGCTGAACAAGGTTGACGGCGTCACCGCGACCGTCAATTTGAGTACCGAACGGGCCCACATCACCGCCCCGGCCCCGGTATCCGCCCGGGAACTCATCGGCGTCGTCGAGGCGGCCGGTTACTCCGCCGAGGTAGCCGTCCCGGCCTCGGCCGACGTGGCGTTTGCCAAAGATGGCGCCGCGGTCCGGCAGCTGCGCCGCAGGCTGATCCTGGCGCTGGTGTTCTTCGTCCCGCTGACCGACCTGTCGATCGTGCTGTCGCTGTTTCCGTGGTCCCGGTTTCCCGGCTGGCAGTGGTTCCTGGTGGCGCTGGCCGCGCCAGTGGCGATCTGGGCGGCGTGGCCGTTCCACCAGGCCGCGCTGCGGCAGGCCCGGCACTTCTCCTCGTCGATGGACACGCTGGTGTCGCTGGGCATCCTGGCCGCCTGCGGCTGGTCGGTCTACGCGATGTTCGTCCTGGACCGCAGCCGGACCGGCCTGAGCGGCCTGCAGTCGCTGCTGCACAACTCCGGCGGCGGGATCTACCTGGAGGTGGCCGCCTCGGTGACCACATTCCTGCTGGCCGGGCGGCTGTATGAGGCCCGGGCCCGGCGCACCGCCGGGGAGGCCATGCGCGACCTGGCCGCGGCCGGAGCCAAGGACGTGTGCGTGCTCGGCGACGACGACGCCGAGCAGCTGATCCCGGCCGACCTGCTGCGGGCGGGCCAGCGTTTCGTCGTCCGCCCGGGGGAGCGGATCGCCGCCGACGGTGAGGTCCTGTCCGGCCAGTCCGCCGTGGACCGCAGCATGATGACCGGAGAATCGGTCCCCGTCGACGCGGCCGCCGGCGACAGCGTCACCGGCGGCACTATCGCGCTGACCGGCCGGCTGGTGGTCCGCGCGGACAAGGTAGGTGCGGACACCCGGCTCGCGCACCTGATCGCGATGGTGGAGCAGGCCCAGGCCGGAAAGGCCGGCATCCAGCGGCTGGCCGACCGCATCTGCGCGGTGTTCGTCCCGGCCGTCCTGGTCTGCTCGGCCCTGACCCTGGCCGGATGGCTGATGGCGGGCAGCACGGCCGCCCACGCCTTCAGCGCCGCCCTGGCCGTCCTGATCATCGCGTGCCCGTGCGCGCTGGGTCTGGCCACCCCGGCCGCCCTGGTGGTGGCGTCCGGCCGCGGGGCCCAGCTCGGCATCTTCATCAAGGGCTACCAGGCGCTGGAGTCCTCCCGCGCCATCGATACCGTGGTGCTGGACAAGACCGGCACGGTCACCACCGGGCAGATGACGGTAACCGCCGTCCAGCCCGTCCCCGGCACCAGCCGCCCCGACCTGCTCCGTTACGTCGGCTCGGTCGAGCAGGCCTCCGAGCACGCCGTCGCCGCCGCCATCACCGCCCTGGCCCGGACCGAACCGCTCGCGCTGACCTCAGCCGACGGCTTCGCGGCGCTGGCGGGCCTGGGCGCGCGCGGCGTCGTGGACGGGCACGAGGTCATCGTCGGCCGGTCCCGGCTGTTCGCCGACCGCGGGATCGAGGTGCCCGCGGACCTCGCCTTGTGGTGCCGCGCCCAGGAGCAGGCGGGCTGCACCGCGGTGCTGGTCAGCTGGGATGACGAGATCCGCGGCGCGCTGGCGGTGACCGACACGGTCAAGCCCTCCGCGCCCGGAGCCGTCGCCCGGCTGCGGGGCCTGGGCCTGCGGCCGGTGCTGCTGACCGGCGACAACCCGGCCACCGCCCAGGCTGTGGCCGCGGCCGCGGGGATCGACGAGGTCATCAGCGAGGCGCTGCCCGCCGCTAAGGCGCGGGTGATCACGGACCTGCAAGCAGCGGGACGTTCGGCCGCCATGGTCGGGGACGGGGTCAACGACGGTCCGGCCCTGGCCGCGGCCCAGCTGGGCCTGGCTCTGGGTTCCGGCACGGACGTCGCCATCTGCGCGGCGGACATGATCCTGCTTCGCGACGACCTGGAGGTCGTCCCCGACGCCATCAAGCTGGCCCGGGCCACGTTCACGACCATCCGCCGCAACCTGGCCTGGGCGTTCTGCTACAACGTGCTGGCGATCCCGCTGGCCGCGCTCGGCTTCCTCAACCCGATCCTCGCCGCCGCAGCGATGACGCTGTCCTCGGTCTTCGTCGTGTGGAACAGCTTGCGCCTGCGGCGCTTCTCCGCCTCCGCGGATGTGAGGTGATCCGGTGGCTCGCGAGGCGAAGCTCGTGGGGTTCGTGCTCCTGCTCATCGCGATCTTCGCCGGCGCCCACGCGGCCGGGTCTCACCTGGGCCCGGTGACGACCACCCATTCCCAGGTCAGCGGTCCGGGCCTGGGCGGCGGCACGGGCGGCATGAACATGAGCCAGTCCGGCGGCGGCGGCCAGGGACCCGCGCCGGCGGTGCGGCTGCGGGGCGGCCACCCGTGAGCCACACCGAGACCATCCTCGAGGCCGAACTTGTCGTCGGCGGGATGACCTGCGGAGCGTGCGCCGCCCGGATCGAACGGCGGCTGAACCGGCTGGACGGCGTGGCGGCCACCGTCAACTACGCCACCGGGCGGGCGTACTTCTCATCTCTGGGCGGCCGGGACGCCCGCGAGCTCATCGGCGTGATCGAGTCGGCCGGCTACGCGGCGAAGCTGCCGGTCCCGCCGGATGACCGGCATGCGGATGTCGTTCGCCTTCACGTTCGGGCAGGCCAGGCCGGAACCCAAATGCGGCGGCGGAAGTTTCCGCGCCGCAAAGGCGTGGCGGCCGGAGTGGTGACACAGACCCGAGCTGCACGTAACCGTCTTCCTCGCCCGGTCCATTGTCCAGCTCGCGGCCACCGCGTCTAGGGCGCTCCCTGCGGTCGCGTCGCACGCGATCGGCTCCGCCGACCCTAGACCCAGCGGCCACTCGCAAGGATCCGGCGCCTACGAGGAAGATGGAGATGACCAGGCAGCCGAGAGTTCACGGCAGGTTCCAAGTCCGCCCACCTAGGGGTGAAAGACTGAAGGTCACATAGGCGGGCAGCCGACCCGTAGCTCTCGTTCTCGCACGCAGGCGATTTAGTTCGGGTGATGCCAGGTGGTCATGGTTGATTTGAAGCACCAGAAGATAGCAGCCCATCCGCGGTCGGCGGCGGGCCTGTGACACCGCCTGGGCCAGGCGGTCCGCCCGTCTCGTCCCGGTCAGGATCGGTGGACAGCGAAGGCAGTGACTCGCGCCCCGGCACCAGCGAGGCCGTCTTCGCCGATCCGACCCGGCGCACCTACCTGGCCCAAGAGCGCACGCTCTTGGCCTGGTGGCGGACGGCGCTCGCGACCATAGGTGTAGCCATAGCCATCGGCTCGATTCTCCCTAAACTGACCGGGCTCCCCAAAGCGCCCTTCATAGGACTCGCCGCGGGATATGCGGCCCTGAGCCTCTGGTTCGTCTTGCTGGGCGCATACCGCCAGTGGACCGGCGAACATGCTCTTGCCCAGCGCCGCTACCTCGGGCTCAACCGGGGCATGGTGACCGCCCTGTCCGTATACATGACGGCGCTCGTGGCAGCGACCGCCTGGGTGTTGTTCTGGGGACCCGGATAGCAGGCGAATCAATTCCGTCGGCCACTGGGAGCCACGCTGGGAGCCACCGGGGCGAACGACCTTCTGGGATTCCGGACGGCCATGAACAACGGGCCGGGGGGACGCGACCGAGGTCACGAACTGATCTGGACGGCTCCGGATGCCCGCACATGGAACTACGGATCAGCAGGCTGGGGGTTCGAGTCCCTCCGAGCCCGCCCAGCTCAGCGGCCCTTTCGCCCATCTGTGCGCGTCCCGACCTACCAGTCCCGAGCCGACCAGTGCGAACCCAGAATCTCGCCCCGGCGTAGACCGTATATCAGAGCCAGCACGACAGCTGCCTCGAACCGGTGAGCGTTAGGCAACCCGGTCGGCGAAGGCGCGGGTGACAGCGGCGGTGCGGCTGGAGACATGCAGCCGGGCGTGGATGTTTTCCAGGTGGCTGCGTACGGTTGCCTCGGAGATGCCGAGGCGCCGAGCGATCTGGGTGTTGGTGTGCCCGGCGGCGACCAGGTGCAGCAGCTCGGTCTGCCGGGGGGTGAGCCGAGGGACGGGGTGGCGGCGCCGCTCGGCATCCAGGAAGGCCTGGTGCAGGTGCGGGCGCAGCAGCGTGAGGAGCGCCCGGTCCCGCTCGGAGAAATCCGGCCCGGACTGACGGAAGAAGAACATCCGGATGGTCCGCCCGGGACCGGCGGCCCGCCTTGCCGGATCAGGCAGGCACAGCTGGAGCTCGTGCGCGATGTCCAGCGGCCGGTAGACATCGCAGTACATGCCGGTGGAACGCCATTGCCGGGCCGAGTAGAAGTCCGCGATCTTCAAGACACTGCGCACATCACCGGTACGGTCGGGGTGGCTACAGGGCTGGCTGTCCCAGTAATGCGCCCAATGCGCCAGATCCAGATCCGTGCCTGTCTCGAGGTCGTCCTTCTCTAGAGCCGGCATGGCCTGCAGCACCCAGGTCTTGTGCCGACCGCTGTCAAATCCCATGAAACAAATTCCGTCGCAGCGGATCTGGCCCTTCATCTCGGCCAGCAGGGACGGCGGCAGCCCCTCCCCGTCCGGCAGGTCGGGGCGGTCCTCGCTGACGATGGCCGCCAGGGCGCGCAGGTCCCGGGCGCTGGCCCTCACCGGAGTGCTCACGGTGGACCCCCTTTACTCCTGACGATCTCACGTTACGCCAGGCAGCACCGGTCCGTCATCCGCAGAACATCCGATACCGGACGCCTCGCAGGCCGCCCACACTGGCCGTTGACAGAAGCCTCTTGGCATTTCCGAGAAAGAAGGACGTCGACATGAGAAGCACTCTTGCTGTCGCCGCGCTCACCCTGGCCGGGCTCTGTAGCGTGGCAGCGTGCGGCGCTAGCGTTCCTGCGGCATCCCGGCCACTGCCGTCGACCGCACCAGCGACTAACACCAGCGTGGCCCTGGAAATAGCGAACATCGTGGTCGGGAGGGGCGGGCTTACCGCGCTAGACCACGGCGACGGGCAGGCCGCCTCGGCGTACTGCGACCCGGGTACAGTGTCGCACCCGCCGAACGTCAGCACGTCCACGTCCGCTGCGTGCGGGATCAATTACGCAGACGGGTCCGTCTGGAAGCAGCAAGTCACCGTTACCTTCGACAGCCACGGCAGCCCGGTCGCCGACTTCGCCAACCTAGGGACTGAGGTGTTGCAGCCTACCGACGGGCAGCTCTGAGGCGGTCCTTCCCCCGGACAGCAGACGGTCGAGGATCGATTCGTTCCACCGCGACTGCTGCCAATACTGCTGCCATCACGGTGGACAACAGCTGACACGTATGGACAACCCTGGAATATCGGCCCAGCGCACGGACCACTACGGACGGTCCTGGACGACGTGCCACTACTACGGATCAGAAGGTTGGGGTTCGAGTCCCTCCGAGCGCGCCCAGGTCAGAGCCCCGTTCCCAGAGCGGAAGGGGTTCTTTTGCTAACGCGGTTGTTAACAGCGCGGCCTTAGCTGGTGGCCGCTACGGCGCGGGCGAAGATGTCGGCAGCCTCGGTGAGCTGGTCGCTGATGAGCTGCGCGTACACCCGCAGCGTGATCGAGGGATCGGCATGGCCGAGCCGGGCGGCGACCACATGCACCGGCACGGCAGCCAGCAAACTGGGTCGTGGCGTGGACGTGCCTCAGATCATGCAGCCGGGCGTGAGGTAGCGGCTCGCTTTGCTGGTCGTTGTGGGTGTTGGTGAGAGTGGTCATGAGCGATGACACCGTATCGGGGTGGATCGGCTCGCCCCAGGCGGTGGAGAACACGTAGTCGTCGGCGCCGCGCCACTCGGGACCTACTCTCAGCCGCTCCCCGGCCTGGCGCTTGCGGTGATCTCGAAGTACCTGCACGGTTTCGGCGTCGATGCTGACGGTGCGGGACCGGCCGCTCTTGGTCGCTCCCTCGATGCGTACCCGTGTTTCTTCCCGCCCGCCAATAGCCGGGTCGTTTGCCTTCGGACTGGGGTCCCGCTCTCGGTCATTTCTTCTCCACCGCTCTCATTCGATAGCCGCTTGCCTGGAGCATGGCGTATAGTCCCGGCGCGCAGGTGCGCGCCTGAGGTGTGAATGCAGCCGCGCCACGCCGACCGGATGGCGGCGCGGCTAGCCGCCCATCTGGCGCTTCAGCCGCGCCAGTTCGTCATCGATATCCCGCGTGTCATACCGGGGCAGCGGACTGCTGCGGGCGGGCTCGCGAACCTCGCCGTCAGGCCTGTTCCGCGAGAGCTGCTTACGGTAGAACGCCACCTTGACGGCGAGGACGATGGTAGCCACCGCGAGCGCGGCGAGCGCGGCCTCCATGAGGAACCCGATGACCGAGGAGACAACCAGGAACGCGAACAATACACCGGCCGCGATGGCGGCCACCTTAAACCAGCGCATACCGCTTCCTCTCTCTAAAAGGCCTGAGCGGACTCCGGTCTCCCGGTCTTTTAATTGTCCTCGGAGGGATTATTACCGAACGCGGATCTTCGCGCGGGAGATTCGCCGCAAGCTTGCCCGGCGCCAGCAGCAGCCGGGACCCGGCTTACCGGAAACCGGGCCTGGGGCGGACGGTTTTGCGTCGCGCTTCTGCTCATGGCGAGTAGGGCTCACGGCCGGACCCGGCATCCCCGCTGTCCGGAGGATCGGCAGGTGGCGAGGTGGCCTGTTCGAGAGCTGCCCGGAGCGCTGACATCCCGCGCATAGTGTGGCTCCTGACGGCACCGCGGCTGATGCCCATCGCGGCGGCGATCTCCTCCTCGGACAGACCCGCGGAATACCGCAGCACGATCGCCTCGCGCTGCCGTTCGGGCAGCTCGCGCAGCGCGGCCACGACACTGTGCTTCTCCAGCGGGACGAGGGCGTCGTGCCCGGCGCCCGGCCGGTCCGGTGGCGCCTTTTGCAGGCCGGGACCGGCGACCGCCCGGTGCCGCAACACGGACAGGGACCGGTTCACCACAGCCCGCCGCAGGTAGGCCAGGCCCTTGTGCGCATTCCCCAGCCGTTGCCATCCGCCGTGCATCGCGACGAAGGCGTCCTGCACGACTTCCTCGGCCGTCGGGGTGTCCGACACCAGCAAGGCGGCCAGGCGCACCAGCGACCGGTAGTGCTCGGAGTACAGCTCCGTGACCGCGCGGTCGGCGCTCCAGCCCATGTCCGCCGTCCCGAATGGCGCGAAGGGATCGGGCGTGATGACGTCACTGACCGCCAGAGTCTGGGTGAGCGATGCTGGCCGCGAGGGAACCGGGATGGCGTCGGCATCAGCTTTTATCGCGGCGATCACGGCGTCAACCGCGGTGTGCTCGTTCAGCCAGGCATTGAACCGAGTCAGTCCGGCCCTGGCATCGTAGGTAGCGGCATACCGTGCCGCCTGCCGGTCGGTGCCCCGCTGGTACAGACGAGCCAGAAGTTCGTCCTCGGGTGTGCGTGCGGTGTCGTTCCCTTCGGGCGTCATGACGATGATCCTTCCTCGTCGCTGCCGAATGGGTCGTATGGCCCCATGCCTGCGGTGAGTTTGCCCCGGACGGCGGAGACGTGCGCCGCCACGGTTCCGTCGGCGATGCCGAGCCTCGCGGCGATCTGGCAGTTATTCATGCCGAGCAGCCAGCGCATCGCCGCTACCGCGTGCTGTTGCGGTGGCAGGCCCTGGACGATCTGCCACCACCGCTCCAGCGCGATGGCCTGCAAGGCTTGCGCATGAGTGTCTGCTGGCGGGGGCCGGTATCGTGCCTCTAGGAGCGGTAGGCGGTCGCGGAAGGCCTGATTGCGGCGGAACGCGCTGACCGCGAGGTTCCCGGCGGTCGTTCGCAGCCAGCTGGCGCGCTGGGCCTGGCACAGGCATCTCACCGTCGGCCAGTGCTCCGCGGCGGCGGTGAACGTGACTTGAACCAGGTCCTCGGCCAGGGCACGGTCGCCACGGGTAAGGACACAGGCGTAGCCGAACAAGCCCGCAGCGCACGCGGCGAAGCAGTCGGCAAGCTCCCGGGCATGGTCCGCCGGGATCCTGCCACCGCTCACCTGAGCCTCCGGCGGAAGATCCGCGGGTCCTCGCGGCGCCCGGCATCACCTGCGCATACGGCCATGACGGCACGCGTGCGCTGGCCAGGCCAGGACCCGTGTGCCACTCCCCGCTGCAGGAGTGAAATCAGCCTCATGTTTCTAGGTCGCACAAGGACGGCAAACCCTTTAGCCCTCCCCTGGTACGCCAGCAGCAGACGGCGCTGTTCGATCTGCAGACGCCGGTACCGGTCCTTCCGACAGTACGCTCCGTGACACGCCCATGAGCCCAGAAAGGGCCTTACCGGCCACGCAGGACCAGTACTGGCGGACAGGTCAATCCACGTGGGGCTCAATCCGCCGGTCCCTGCCGCGCGCTGCATGCCTGATGGAGCGACCCGGCGTTTCCGCTGCCTGGCGACTCGCCAGCTCCGCAGCTAATTGATCAAGGGGTGGAAGGCCAGCGATGACGCAAATGGGCTGGAATGATTATGAGCCGTTGTGGGCGGGGTCGGCTCCCCCGGTGCCTCAGGTGCCGAAGAATCGGGTCGGCCGCGTGCTGCGCCAGATCTGGTGGACCTCGGTACCGATCTGGTCCCTCGGCTTGCTGTCGTGCGTGCCGTTTCTCGCCTTCGCGGTGATCCAGCGCAGTAAGCGGGACTGGGCGGTGTTCGCGGCTTACCTGGCGGCGACCCTGGCGCTGATCACTGCGATGGGCTTGGTCAACACCGACAGCGGCTGGTACGACGTCGTGGGCGTGCTCCTCATCGCGCTCGGCACCAGCGCCGCGATCCACGCTTGTATCCTGTTCCGCCCCGGGCGCGCCCAGTCGCCCAGGGTGTCGGCAGGGCGGCACCGCAACCAGGAGGCCATGCAGGTAGCCAGGAGCCGGATAGAGCACCGGAATGACGCCCGGCGCGTGGTCCAGACGAATCCCGTGCTGGCCAGGGAGCTCCGGATCGGGCGGCCCGACCTGCTGCGGGACTACGACGATGGCGGCCTGGTGGATGTAAACCGGGTACCCGCTGCCGTACTGGCAGGCGAGTTGGGGCTCATGCCGGATGAGGTGACGAACGTGCTGGCGGCACGCGCCAAACTTGGCAGGTTCGCCAGCGTCGATGAGCTGTGCGACGTCACAGGGCTGTCGCCCCGCCGGGTGGACGAGCTCCGCGACCTGATGATCTTCACCTGACCGGGTGAGTAACTGAATGGGTAACAACGACTGCCGACACCAGCGGACGCCGGAAGACGCCCACGGACAGTGCGGAGCAGGTCAGACGGAGTAAGAGTGGTGATAGGCCAGATCGCGCGTTGGCCTCGGGACGAAGAGGCCAAGGCCAGTGAAGAGTNGTTATCTGGCGGGAGTCTGGCCGAGCTGCCCTGCAGCTCGCACTCAATGTCGTACAGCAGGGTGTACAGCAACAGGAGCGCACAACGGCTCGCGTGCACGACCGTGGAGAGCACGGGTTAGCTGCCGAGATCGGTGAA
>JGI26340J50214_10000560_pt1 | contig 12865 bp, 7 predicted proteins | sample BogFormECP12_OM2_FD_50214 | JGI IMG/M metagenome (IMG submission 50214)
CTTCGACCCCAATTTCCCCAATTCCCCAGGTGTCCCGACTGCACCGGGAGCGCCGAATGGCCAGGCGACCTACACGGCCGACGGCTACGGGCAGGGCGGTTTCGGCGCGCCTGGCTCCCGCCAGGATGGCTACCCACAGGACCCGTACGCTAAGGACCCGTACGCCCAGGACCCCTACGGCCAGGCCGGGTACGACCAGCCGGGCTTCGAGCAGCCGGGCTTCGAGCAGCCGGCCGGTCCGGGTTACGACGACGATGACGATGTCGCCGCCCAGGGCCGCGCGCCACGGTCGCGTTCTGGCCCGCCGCGTTCTGGCCCAGGGGCACCGCAGCATCTCGCCGGGGCGCGGATGGCCCTGTACCTGGCCGCGGCCGTCGTCAGCGTGGTCGTGATCGTGATCCTCGTCGTCCAGCTGACCAAGAGCGGGGGGAACAAGGCAGCCGCTGGCTCGTCCACGCCGAGCACCGGCAGCACCGCGGCCACTGGCTCGAACGCTACCAGCGGCTACGTCTTCATCCAGGCGGCCAAGGTCGGCACCAGCTTCCCGCTGAACAAGACCGCGACCAAGGCGCTCACCCCGACCCTAGTGACCCAGTCGGCTCCCATCGCCGACCAGATCAAGACCAGGGGATACGGCAAGCCGGGCAAGGTCACGGTCGGCGTCTACAACCTGACGCCGGTCACGTCCATCAACTCCAGCGCCTACAAGGGCATCGCCTTCGTCGGCTACGACGGCACCTTCAACCCGAAGTCCGTGATCAACCTCGTGCGGTCCACCCTGGTGTCCTCGCGCGTGGTGAACCCGGGTCCGCACGGCGGAGATATGGTGTGCGGCTACGACACCTCGGGTGGGTCCGGAGCCAGCGAGTGCGTGTGGGTCACCAAGACCACCTTCGGTCAGGTCCATTTCCTCGAGGGCGAGGTGGCGGTGAAATACCCGGAGGCCTCCAAGTTCACCCTCGAGGTCAGGAACGCGGTGGAGGTCAAGCCCGCCTGAGGCGGCGGACCTGGCTAACGAGTGAGGCAGAGTGCACCGCAGGCCGTAGACTCACCTGTCGTGAGCAGACCCGACGCCAACGTGCCTATCGAGCTGCCTTCCCAGTACGCGCCCGCCGAGGTGGAGGGGCCGCGCTACGAACGCTGGGAGAAGGCAGGTTACTTCACCGCGGACGCGCCATCGGACGCTCCTCCGTTTTGCATCGTTATCCCCCCGCCGAACGTCACCGGTGTCCTGCACATCGGTCATGCGCTGGACCACACGCTGATCGACGCGCTGGTCAGGCGGCGGCGTATGCAGGGCTTCAACACCCTGTGGCTGCCCGGCATGGACCACGCCGGTATCGCTACCCAGAACGTGGTGGAGCGCGAACTCGCCAAGGAAGGCCTGAGCCGCCACGACCTGGGCCGGGAGGCTTTCGTCGAGCGGGTCTGGCAGTGGAAGGCCTCCTCGGGCGGCAAGATCCTCGGTCAGATGCGACGGCTCGGCGACAGCGTGGACTGGTCCCGCGAGCGGTTCACCATGGACGAGGGCCTGTCCCGCGCCGTGCAGACCATCTTCAAGCGGCTCTTCGACGACGGCCTGATCTACCGGGCCGAACGGATCATCAACTGGTGCCCCCGCTGCCTGACCGCGCTGTCCGACATCGAGGTCGAGCACAGCGACGACGAAGGCGAGCTCGTCTCGATCCGCTACGGCAGTGCCGGCCCCGAGGGGGGAGACGACTCCGTCGTCGTCGCCACCACCCGGGCCGAGACGATGCTCGGCGACACCGCCGTCGCGGTGCACCCGGACGACGACCGCTACGCCCACCTGGTCGGCAAGACGGTGGAGCTGCCGCTGACCGGCCGGCGCATCCCCGTGGTCGCCGACGACCACGTCGATCCCGCATTCGGCACCGGCGCGGTCAAGGTGACTCCCGCCCATGACCCGAACGACTTCGAGATCGGCCGCCGTCACGGCCTGCCCAGCCTGACCGTCTTGGACGAGCGCGGCGTGGTCACCGCGCACGGCCCGTTCCAGGGCCTGGACCGGTTCGAGGCCAGGCCCGCGGTGGTCGCCGCGCTCCGGGCGGACGGCCGCATCGTCAACGAGGTCCGCCCGTACCTGCACTCGGTCGGCCACTGCAGCCGGTGCGGCACCACGGTCGAGCCGCGTCAGTCACTGCAGTGGTTCGTCCGCGTCGGCCCGCTCGCCCAGGCGGCCGGCGACGCGGTCCGCGACGGCCGCGTCCGGCTGCACCCGCCGGAGATGAACGCCCGGTACTTCGGCTGGGTGGACGACATGCACGACTGGTGCATCAGCCGGCAGCTGTGGTGGGGCCACCGTATTCCCGTTTTTTACGGACCTAACGACGAGGTGCGCTGTGTTGGCCCCGGCGAGCAAGCCCCGGAGGGCTGGCGCCAGGACCCCGACGTGCTCGACACCTGGTTCTCCTCGGCCCTGTGGCCGTTCTCCACCCTCGGCTGGCCCGACGACACGCCGGACCTGCGCACGTTCTACCCGACCAGCGTGCTGGTCACCGGGTACGACATCCTGTTNTTCTGGGTCGCCCGGATGATGATGTTCGGCTTGTACGCGATGCGCGAGCCAGGCCCAACTAGCAGGGCGCCGGATGACGTCTCCGGGTCGGTGCCGTTCCGCGTCGTGGCCCTGCACGGCCTGGTCCGGGACCAGTTCGGCAAGAAGATGTCTAAGTCGCGCGGGAACACCGTGGATCCGCTGGACTGGGTGGACCGGTTCGGTGCCGACGCGACCAGGTTCACCCTGGCCCGCGGGGCCAACCCGGGCGGCGACATCGCCATCAGCGAGGAATGGGCGGCGGGCTCGCGCAACTTCTGTAACAAGCTGTGGAACGCCGTCCGCTTCGCCCTGCTCAACGGGGCGCACGTCCCGGCTGCCGCCCCCAGCCCGGCCCCAACGCCCGGCTCCGCCGAAGCGCGCAAATCCGACATTTCATACTCTGCGCCAGATCGGTGGATTTTGTCGCGTTTGTCCGCCGTGAACGCCGAGGTGGACGAGCTGTTCGAGGCGTTCGAGTTCGGCAAGGTCTGCGACGTGCTCTACCACTTCGCCTGGGACGAGGTGTGCGACTGGTACCTGGAGCTGGCCAAGGTGCCGCTGACCTCTGGCGATCAGGCGGCCGCCGAGACCACCAGGCAGGTGCTCGGGTTTGTGCTCGACCAGCTGATGCGGCTGCTGCATCCGGTCATGCCGTTCGTCACCGAAGAGCTGTGGACCGCGCTGACCGGCGAGGACTCGGTCATGGTGGCCGCGTGGCCGGCGTACTCCTACACCGATGCGCAGGCCGAGGCGGAGATCTCGTCGCTGATGCGGCTGGTGACCGAGATCCGGCGGTTCCGCTCCGACCAGGGGCTGCGGCCGAGCCAGCGGGTCGCGGCCCGGCTGGCGGGCATCGAGGGCACGCCGCTGGCCGCGCACGAGGAGCAGATCCGGGCGCTGCTGCGGCTGAACCCGCCCGCAGATGGCTTCAACCCGTCGGCCTCGCTCGAGATCGAGGGGATCGCGGCCGAACTCGACGTGGCCGACGTCATCGACGTCGCGGCCGAACGCCGCCGGATGGAGAAGGATCTCGCGGCGGTCAGGAGCGAGGCCGAGCAGGCGGCGCGGAAGCTGAGCAACGCCGAGTTCACTGCGAAGGCACCCGCCGCGGTGGTGGCCAAGACCCGCCAGCGGCTGGAGGCGGCCAACGCGGACATCGCCCGCCTTGAGCAGCGCCTGGAAGTGCTGCGCTAGCCCGGGGGGACACTCTGCCCCCTGGGGACACCCCAGACCCCGGTGGCCCGGAACCCCCCGCTGCGCTCCGCGCCCCGCTGCGGTACCTCGCCGTACCATCACGCGGCTGGGAGGGCCGGAGGCCCCCGCAGACCGCGCGATCTCGGATCTTCGCTCCTCGCTGCCCCCACCCACCTCCACATCCCCCTTCAATGCCCCTAACACATAGGCTGGCAGGGTGGACATCGATGCGCGGATGCGCGAGGTCGAGCGGGAGATCGTCTCCCGGCGGCCCGAGCATTCCGTTGATCTTGCCCTAGACCGGATGACCGAGCTCGTCGGGCTGCTCGGCGATCCGCAGCGCGCGTGTCCCGTCATCCACGTGACGGGCACCAACGGCAAGACATCGACCGCCAGGATGATCGATGCCCTGCTGCGTAGTCGCGGGCTGCGGACCGGGCGGTTCACCAGCCCGCACCTGGTGTCGATCAGAGAGCGGATCTGCGTCGACGGCGCGCCCATCGACGCCGAGCGGTTCGTCGCGGCGTACGAGGAGATCCTCCCGTACGTGCAGCTGGTCGACGAACGGCATCCGGCCGCGATGTCTTTCTTCGAGGTCCTGACCGGGATGGCCTTCGCGATCTTCGCCGACACGCCGGTCGACGTGGTCGTCCTTGAGGTCGGCGTGGGCGGCCGGCTCGACTGCACCAACGTCGCCGACGGCGTCGTGGCGGTCATCACCCCGATCGCGATCGACCACACCAGGCTGCTCGGCCACACGCTCGAGGAGATCGCGGGGGAGAAGGCCGGCATCATCAAGCCCGGCGCGACCGCGGTGCTAGCGCAGCAGCCGCTCGCCGCCGCCGAGGTGCTGCTCAGGCACGCGGTCGAGGTGGGCGCGACGGTCGCGCGCGAAGGCGTGGAGTTCGGCGTGCTCAGCCGCGAGCCCGGGGTCGGCGGTCAGCAGCTGGCCCTGCGCGGCCTGCGCGGCACCTACGAGGACGTCTTCCTGCCGCTTTTCGGTGCGTACCAGGCGGGCAACGCGGCCTGCGCGCTGGCTGCGGTCGAGGCGTTCGCCGGGGTCTCGGACGAGGACATCTACGGGTCTGCGGGACTCGACGCCGACCTAGTCCGGGAGGCCTTCGCGAAGGTCACCTCGCCCGGCCGGCTGGAGGTCATCAGGCGCAGCCCCACCATCATCATTGACGCCGCGCACAACCCGGCCGGGATGGCCGCGACCGTGGCCGCCGTGCCGGAGTCATTCACCTTCAGCCACCTGACCGGCGTGTTCGCCGCCAGCGGCGACAAGGACGTGGTAGGCATGCTCGCTGAACTCGAGCCGCTGCTCGCCGACATCGTGGTGACCCGCAACTCCTCGGAGCGGTCGATGGGTCGCCAAGAGACGGCGGAACTGGCGGCCGAGATCTTCGGCGAGGACCGGGTCGCCTCCGCCGACCGGCTCGATGACGCCATCGACATCGCGGTCGGGCTCGCCGACGAGGCCGTCGCGGAAAGCGGACCGGGTACCGGCGGCGTGCTGATCACCGGATCCGTCATCACCGCGGGCGACGCCCGCAGGCTGCTCGGTCCGGCGGGCGGCCAGCTGCCGCCGGAGCCGTCGGCCAGCCAGCCCTCCCGCCACCCGTTCACGGCCGCGGAGCTGTCATGAGCGGGCTCGACATACCCCTGGAGGGGAAGGGCATCAGGCAGCTGTGCGGCACGGTGCTGATCATGGAGGCGATCGTCATCGGGCTCGCCATCCTGCCCGCCATCGTCCTGGAGCACGCGAACCGCGGCCTGGCCGGCGGGATCGGCGGCGGCCTGGCCGTCTGTGCCCTGCTGATCGGCGGAGTGGTCGGGCGGCCACACATGGGCTGGGCGCTGTGGGCGGGAACGCTGCTGCAAGTCCTGGTCATCGCCGCGGGTGTCGTAGTGCCCGCGATGTACATCCTCGGCGTGATCTTCGCCGCGCTCTGGGTCACCGGTATCTGGCTGGCCCGCCGCCACGAGACCCCCAAGCCCCGGCAGGAGGGCTGATAGTACCTCGGGCGAAGCGCCGGTCCCGGGGGCGGGGGGCACCCTCGATCACGGGTAAGCTGACCGCAGTAACGAATCGCATCGTCGACCGCGGTGAGCTGTATGTGCCCCGGTGAAGGAGCGTCGTTGTCAGCACACGCTGTCGTCCTGATAAGACCCGACGTGCAAGTATCGCGAGGTGAACAGGCCCGGGGAGAGATCGTGCTCCCCGTCCCGGAACCCGTCTAGCCGACATCACCGTTACCAGATAAGACCGCCACGGCCGCTCCATCGGAGTCGTCCCTGAAATAGTTCCAAAGATCCAAAAGCCCGCGGAAGGTTCCCGTTCCCGATGAGCAACGCGCTAACTTTCCTCGGCCGTGACATGGCGGTCGATCTAGGCACTGCGAACACGCTGGTCTACGTGCGCGGCCGCGGCATTGTGCTGAACGAGCCGTCGGTGGTGGCGCTCAACACCAACAACGGCCAGATCGTTGCCGTGGGCGTCCAAGCCAAACGCATGATCGGCCGCACCCCGGGCAACATCGTCGCGGTGCGTCCGCTGAAGGATGGGGTCATCGCCGACTTCGACGTGACCGAGCGGATGCTGCGCTACTTCATCCAGAAGGTCCACCGGCGCACTCACCTGGCGAAACCGAGGCTCGTGGTGGCCGTGCCGAGCGGGATCACGGGCGTGGAGCAGAGCGCGGTCAAGGAAGCCGGCCATCAGGCCGGCGCGCGCCGCGTCTACATCATCGAGGAGCCGATGGCGGCGGCGATCGGCGCGGGACTGCCGATTCACGAGCCTACCGGCAACATGGTCGTCGACATCGGCGGCGGCACCACCGAAGTAGCGGTGATCTCGCTGGGCGGCATCGTCACCTCGCAATCCATCAGGATCGGCGGCGACGAACTCGATCAGGCGATCATCACGTTCGGCAAGAAGGAGTACTCGCTGATGCTCGGCGAGCGGACCGCCGAGGAGATTAAGATAGCCCTCGGTTCCGCGTTCCCCTCCGACGACGAGCCCCACGCCGAGATCCGGGGCCGGGACCTCGTAAGCGGCCTGCCCAAGACCGTGGTGATCTCCGCCGCCGAGGTGCGCCGAGCGATCGAGGAGCCGGTCAACCTGATCGTCGACGCGGTCAAGAACGCGCTGGACAAGTGCCCGCCCGAGCTGGCCGGTGACGTGATGGACCGTGGTATCGCGCTGACCGGCGGCGGTGCCCTGCTGCGCGGCCTAGATGCACGAATCCGCGAGGAAACGGGGATGCCCGTGGAGGTGGCGGACAACCCGCTCGAGTCCGTGGTGCTTGGCACTGGGAAGTGTGTCGAGGACTTCGAGACCCTGCGTCAGGTCCTGGTGCCCGATACCAGGCGCTAAAGGGCGGCGTCGTCCGTTTGACCCTTTATAACCCCGCCGCCGAGCCGAGGCGGGCCGACGAGGAGCTGCTGTGCACGACAACCGGCGTACTCGCCTGGTTCTTGGCGTGCTCCTGATCGCCGCGATCGTCCTGATCACGCTGGACTTCAGGGACGGCGGCGCGTCGCCGGCCCGGAGCGTGGGCGCGGACATCTTCGGGCCCATCGAGCGGATCACACACGACGTGACCGACCCGGTGTCCAGCCTGTTCGACTCGATCACCGGCGGGCCTTCGGCGCAGGGCACGATCGCCACCCTGCAGCAGGAGAACGCCGAACTGCGCGCCGAGCTCAGCTCGGCCCAGCTGAGCCAGGCGGCGAAGAAGCAGCTAGCCCAGCTGCTACAGCTCGACGCCGGCGGCTACCGCATCGTGGCCGCCAGCGTCATCGCGGCCGGGGGTGACTTCTCCGACACGGTCACGCTCGATGCGGGCAGCAAGGACGGCATCAGGCCGAACGAGACCGTGCTCAACGGCTCGGGTTTCGTGGGCACGGTCAGCCAGGTGAGCGCGGATACCTCGACCGTCTTGCTGGCCAACGACGCGTCGTCCGTGGTGGGCGTGCAGATGGCGGGTGGCGAGATCGGCGACGTGACCGGAATGGGAAAGTCCATGTCCGGATCCGTCCTGCTGCGGCTGAGCCTATTCGACGCGAACGCGGTGCTGCAGCCCGGGCAGCAGGTCATCACCTACGCCTCGGTGGGCGACCAGCCCGAGGTGCCCGGCGTGCCCGTCGGCACGATCGTCTCGGTGAGCAACAGCGCGGGCGCGCTCACGCAGACCGCGATGGTGCGGCCCTACGTCAACTTCACCGGGCTCGGCGTCGTCGGCGTGGTGGTCCAGGTGCCGCGGCGCAACCCGCGGGTCTCGGTCCTGCCGCGCCCCGCGCCGACAGTCACCATCACCGTCACCCCCAGCCCGTCCGGCATCCAGTCTCCGGCCAACTCCACGACCACGCCGGCCACCCCGGCCGCCTCCGCCTCCGCGTCTGCCACGGGCGGGGGCTGATGTGCGCGGGCTGATCTCCCTCGTAGTAGTCGCGGTCACAGTCATCGTCCAGCTGACCGTCGTGGACCGGATCGCGTTTCCCGGCGGCGCCGGCCCCAACCTGGTGCTGCTCGCGGTGGCGGCGCTGGCGCTGGCAGGCGGGCCGCTAACCGGTGCACTGACCGGGTTCTGGGCCGGCCTCGCGCTCGACGTCGCGCCGCCGGGCAGCCACTTCGTTGGCCAGGACGCGCTGGTGTTCTGCCTGATCGGGTACGCCTGCGGGCTGCTGGCCGACGACTCCTCCGGCGACGCCGCGGAACAGGGGCATACGGCGCTATTCGAGATCGTCGTAACGGCCGCCGCCGCTATCTGTGGCGAGGCCCTGGCGGCTCTGCTCGGCGTCATGCTCAGCGACCCCCGGGTCACCTGGCCGGCGATCAGAAACGTACTCCCGGCCGCTGTGGCTTACGACGTGCTCCTGTGCCCGTTCGTGCTGTATGCGGTGGCGGCCGCGCTGCGCCTGGCAGGCGCGCGCGGCGAGGGCCGGCGGGCCGGCTGGTCGGCCAGCCAGGCGCGGGCCCCGGTGCCTGGCGCGAACCAGGGCGCGATCCGGCAGCTGGCCGGGGGGAACAGTCTGCGGCTGTCGGACCGGGATAAGGGGCCAGGGGCGATCGGCGGCCTGCGCGGCCCGGGGGCCGGCCGGCCGTTGGTGGCACGGCGTGAGCCCCGGCTCAAGCTGGGCCGGGCCGGGCCGAGGACCTCGACGACCGCATACCGGGAGGGACACGGCGCGAGCGCGTCCAGGGTCAGGTTCGGCGGCAGGCGCCGGGAGGGCGTGCTCGGCGGCTCGCTGCTCGGCAGCGCCAGCCCCGGCGGCTCCGCGCTGCGCGGCTCGGCGCTGCGCGGCTCGGCGCTGCGCGGCTCGGCGCTGCGCGGTTCCGGGCTGCGCGGTTCCGGGCTGCGCGGTTCCGGGCTGCGCGGTTCCGGGCTGCGCGGTTCCGGGCTGCGCGGTTCCGGGCTGCGCGGTTCCGGGCTGGGCGGCTCCAGGTTCGGCAGCTCGAGCATGGGCCGGTCCCTGCTCGGCGGGTCGGTGTTCAGCCGCTCCTCCGCCTCCCTGGGCCGCAGTTCTACGTCCGGCCGCTCATCGTCCCGGTTCAACCGGTCGGCTGTCTTCGGCCGGCCGGCCCCTGTCGGCCGTTCGTCGCCCCTGCGGCACCGGGGCAACCTGATGGGTTCCGCGGGCGGCGGGCTGGCCGGGCGTGCTCCCAGGTTTTCCCGGGGCGGCTCGCTCGCTCGGCTCACCGGCACCCTGCGCGGGTCGGCTGGACCGAAGTCACCCGCCCGCGGCTGGCTGCGCGGCGCCTCCTCGCGCGGCCATTCACCGGGCCGCAGCTCCCTGGGCCGCAGCTCCCTGGGCCGCAGCTCCCTGGGCCGCAGCTCCCTGGGCCGCAGCTCCCTGGGCCGCAGCTCCCTGGGCCGCAGCTCGCAGGGCCGCAGCTCCCTGGGCCGGGGCGTGTTCGGCCAGCGGAGGATGGGCCGGGGCTTCCGGGGTTCTCGGGTCTGGGCCAGCGCGGGCACACCACGGCTGAAGGCGTCACGCACTGGGCAGGCCCGGCTGCGCATGCCGCGCCCGAAGGCGAAGCGGAGATGGCGGACAGGAGGTTACCGATGAACGTGGCGTCGCGTCGCCGCCTGCTGGTGCTCTACGTGATCGCCGCCGCCATGCTGATCTCGCTGGGCGGCAGGCTCTGGTACCTGCAGGTGATGAACAACACCGCGTTCACCAAGCTCGCCGCCGCGAACCAGACCAGGGACGTCATCGTGCCCGCGGTCCGCGGCCAGATCCTGGACGACGTCGGGAACCGGCTGGTGACCAACCAGACCGCCCTGGTCGTCTCGGTGGACATGATGAACCTGTCCCAGCAACCCGGCGGTGCCGCGCCGGTGCTGCACCGGCTGGCCCCGTTGCTCGGCATGTCCGACAAGCTGCTGACGACCGAGACGCGGCTGTGCACCGTTGGTGTCCAGCAGCCCTGCTGGGCCGGCTCGCCCTATCAGCCCATCCCGGTGGACCAGAACGTCTCCGCCCAGGTCGCGCTGCAGGTGATGGAGGAGCAGAAGCAGTTCCCCGGGGTGACCGCGCAGGTCCAGCCGGTGATCGAGTACCCGCAGCCGGCCGGCGCCAACCCAGCTCAGGTGCTCGGCTACCTGCAGCCGATCACCCCGCAGGAGATCGCCAGCCGGCACCTGCCGGTGACCGGCTTCTCGGGCGTGGACCTGGTCGGCCAGGCCGGCCTGGAAGCCCAGTACGACAGCCAGCTCCGCGGCCAGGCCGGGACCCAGGTGGTCTCCGTCAACGCCGCGGGCGACGTCACCGGCACCGTCAGCCAGACCCCGCCGGTCAACGGCGACGACCTGGTGACCAGCCTCAACGCGCAGATCCAAGCCGATGCCCAGAACGCGCTCAACGGTGCTATCGCACGGTCGCGGGCGGCCGGGAACAATGCCAACCAGGGCGCCGCGATCGTGATGACGACCACCGGCCGGGTGGTGGCCATGGCCAGCTACCCGGACTACAACCCGAGCGTGTGGACCGGCGGTATCTCCCAGCAGGAGTTCAACGCGCTGTTCGGCACCGCCGACGGGCAGCCGATCATCAACTGGACCACCCAGGGCCAGTACGCGCCCGGCTCCACCTTCAAGGTCACCTCGACCGCCGCCGCGGTGGCCGACGGGTACCCGTTGAACGGCCTGTACAACTGCCCCGGCTCGGTCAGCATCGGCAACCAGACCTTCGGCAACGACGGCGAGCCGAGCCTCGGCGACATGACGTTCGCTGAGGCGCTCATCCAGTCCTGCGACACGGTGTACTACAACCTCGGCTACGACATGTACCTCAGCGACAACGTGAAGGCCAACTCGGTAAGGTCGCCGAACGCGCCGGTGCAGAAGATGCAGCAGATGGAGCTGGCCTGGGGCTTCGGGCAGGACACCGGCATCGACCTGCCCGCCGAGTCGCCCGGCACCATCCCGACCAGGCAGTGGCTGTATTACCTGTGGAAGGACAACGCCTATACCGGCGAGGACTGGTGCAAGAACGGCCGCCAGTACGGCAGCTACGTGCAGCAGATCGAGTACCAGGACTGCCAGAGCGGATGGGTCTGGGAGCCGGGTCAGGCGGCCATCGCCGCGATCGGCCAGGGCTACGTGACCGTCACCCCGATTCAGCTCGCCGACGCCTACGCGGCGCTGGCCAACGGCGGCGCGCTGTACAGCCCGCGGATCGGCCAGGCGCTGGTCTCGCCGGTTACCGGTCAGGTGGTCCAGCGGATCAACCCGCCTGTCATCCGGCACCTGCCCGTGTCCGGATACACGCTGTCCTACATTCGCAGCGCGCTGGCCGGCGTGGTGACCCAGGGCACCGCGGCCGGGGCCTTCAGCGGCTTCCCGCTCAGCAAGGTCTGCGTCGCGGGCAAGACGGGGACCGCCCAGCTGTTCGGCAAGAACGCGACCTCGGTGTTCGCCTCGTTCGCGCCGTGCAACGACCCGAAGTACGTGGTGCTCGTCATGATCCCCGACTCCGGTTACGGTGCCGACGTGGCGGCGCACGCGGTCCGGCAGATCTGGGACAGCATCTACGGCCTCGAGGGACACAAGGCGGCGGTGCCCGGCGGCCAGGTGCCCTCCGCGCCGCCGCAGATCTCCTCGACCGGGACCATCACCGCACCGTCCGGCTACACCAGGGGGAAGTGATGCTGGGCCGAACCACGAGCTACACCGCGCGCGGTCTGACCACACCGCGGCCGGGGGGGTTCTCCGCGCGCCGCCCGCGGTCCCTGCTGGCCCGCGCGTTCGCCAGGAACTCCCCGCTGCGGCACATGGACTGGCTGCTGGTCATGGTCGTGCTCGGGCTGAGCGCGATCGGCACCCTGCTCGTCTGGTCGGCCACCCAGCCCAGCCTGCTCGCGGCCGGCCTGGACGGGCGCACTTACCTGAAGAAGCAGCTGCTCAACGTGGTGATCGGGCTGATCCTGATGGCCGGGGTCAGCCTCGTCGATACCAGGCAGCTGCGAACCTGGGTGCCGTTCTTCTACGGCGCGACCCTGCTCGCCCTGCTGGCCGTGCTCAGCCCGATCGGCTCCGACATCAACGGCGCCCACGCGTGGATCTCGCTGCCCGGCGGCTTCCAGGTGGAGCCGTCGGAGTTCGCGAAGGTCGCGCTGATCCTGGGGATCGCGAGTATCTTCAGCCGGGCCCGCCCCGGGGTCTCCGGCGGACCCGGCGTCCGCTCGCTGCTCGCCGCGCTGGCTTGCGCCGCACCGCTGATCGGCCTGGTGGTGATCGAGCCGGCCCTAGGCGTGGCCCTGGTGCTCGTCGTGGTGACCGCCACCATGATCGTGCTGTCCGGCCTCCGGCTGCGCATCATCGCCGCGCTCACGGCCCTGGTGGCCGCGACGATCGCCGCGGCCGGCGGCCTGCACCTGCTGAAGTCCTACCAGCTCACCCGGTTCACCTCCTTCCTGCACCCGGCCGCCGACCTGGCCGGCGCCGGCTACAACGCGGCCCAGGCCAAGATCGCGGTCGGCTCCGGCGGGATGTTCGGCCAGGGCCTGTTCCACGGCCGGCTGGTGGCGGGCAACTTCGTCCCGTCCCAGCAGACCGACTTCATCTTCACCGTGGCCGGCGAGGAACTCGGCTTCGTCGGCAC
>JGI26340J50214_10000564_pt1 | contig 12854 bp, 9 predicted proteins | sample BogFormECP12_OM2_FD_50214 | JGI IMG/M metagenome (IMG submission 50214)
CTGTCGAGGGCTCCGGCGCGGGTCAGGACCAGGCTGTCTTCGACGAGGGTGTGGGCGGTCTGTGGATCGTTAAGCCAAAGCGCTTGCGCGGCCGCGTAGTACGCCGTCGCCGACATCCCCGGATTCCCGGCCTTTCTGGTGACCTCCACCGCCTCCATGGCGGGCTGCCGCGCCGCGGCGTGGTTGCCGCCGGCGGTCCAGGCCTGCGCTTCCATGGCATAGAAGGCACCGGCGTAGGCGTCCCAGCCCCGCTGTGCGGCCTCTTGGCGCGCTTGTTGGGCGATGCCGGCCCCGCGTTCTGGCTGCCCGGTCAGCGCGTAGGTGCGGGAGAGCACGGTTTTGGGCAGCCCGAGGCCGTTCGGGTCGCTGGATACCGGTTGCCGCAGGGCATCCTCGGCCCGCCGCTGCGCCAGCGGAAGATCACCGGTCAAGAACGCGCTCCATGCCGCTGCGCCGAAGACCGTGGCGCGCAGCTCGGACGGGCACGTGCCGATCTGGGGCAGGATGCGCTCGGCCCACGCACCGACGGTCAGGCGCGTGGAAATGGCGGAGAATGCCAGGGCGGCCACGATCCGGAAGGCGAGATGGTGAGGCTGGTCGCCGTCGGCCATGGCCCAGGTGACCGCGGCCTGCAGGTTGTCGAGCTCGGCCCGGATGCGGTGCTGCCAGTCGAGTTGGCGGGGGCCGAGCAGTTCGGGTCCGGCCAGTTCGGCGAACGCCGTGTAGTGCTTGGCGTGCCGGCGTGCCAGNNGNTCTGCCTCGCCGGTAGTCGCGAGTTGCTGCCGCGCGTAGGCNCGCATCGTCTCCAGCAGCCGGTATCGGCTGGTCTGGTCCGGTCCCTCCTCCTCGGCGACCATGGACTTGCCGACCAGGGCCGTGAGGCTGTCCAGGATGTCCCACCGCTGCAGGCCGTCTGCGCCGGCGACCGCGACCACCGCGGCAGCGTCGAAGCTCGCGGGGAATACCCCCAGGCAGTCGAAGACGTGCCGCTCGCTCTCGCTGAGCAGCGCATAAGACCACTCAACTGTTGCCTGCAGCGTCTGATGGCGCCCCGCGGTATCGGCCCGCCCGCGGGTCAGCAACCGGAACCGCTCATCGAGCAGCCCGGCGATTTCCGCCGGGCGCAGCGCCGCCACCCTCGCGGCGGCAAGCTCGATCGCCAGCGGGATCCCATCCAGCCGCCGGCAGATCTCACCGACGGCGGAGACGTTAGCGGAACTCAGGGAGAAGTCGCTGCGCACAGCCGCCGCGCGCTGGACGAACAGGGCCACCGCATCGCTGGCCCCGGCGGCGGTCACGCCCGCGTCCGGGGGCGGCAGCGGCAGCGGCCGCAGCCCGAAGACCTGCTCACCGTCCACGCCCAGCGCCTGCCGGCTCGTGGCCAGGAGACGCACCCCCCGGCAGCTGCGCAGGATGCCGGCTGCCAGGACAGCCGGTGCGCTCAGCAAGTGCTCGCAATTGTCGAGCACCACCAGCGCGTTTTTGGTGCGCAGGAACTCCACGATGCTACCGGACGTGGACAGGCCCGGCCGCGGGCGCACCCGCAGGGCTGCCGCGACGGCCTGCGCCATCGTCTCCTCGTCAACGGCTGGGTGCAGCTCGCACAGCCACGCCCCGTCGCGGAAGGACGGCAGCTCGTCGGCGGCGGCGTGCAGCGCCAGACGCGTCTTGCCGACCCCGCCGGCGCCGACCACCGTCACCAGCGCCGAGCGCCGCATCGCCGTAGCCAGCTCGGTGAGCTCGCCCACCCGGCCGATGAACGAGCTGAGCTGGACCGGCAGGTTCCCGGCGAACGCCCCGGGCGCCTTCGCCCTGGCGGCCAGCACCTCCGCGGCCAGGACCCGCCCCTGGGCCGCCGCCACGAACACCCCGCGCACCCGGCCAGCCAGGCCCAGCGCATCGGCCAGCAGCAACGCGGTGTCCTTGCGGGCGGTCCGGCTAATCCCCCGTTCCAGGTCACTGACCGTCCGCGGGCTCAGCCTCGCAGCCTCCGCCAGCTCCTCCTGAGTCAGCCCGGCATCAGCCCGCAGCTGCCGCAGCAGCCCGCCGAAACCCGGCGCCGCCTGCTCCGCCACAGCCCATCGCCTTTCACACCACCCCGCCGCCGTCCGCACCCCTCACCGGCGCGCCCGGCCCGGGCGCGGACACGGCCCTGCCCCCAAGCCTAATCCTGTGGGTTTCCTGTGGGCCGGCCCGTGTGGTCATCACCCCGGCCGCCGGTCACCGTGGAACCGTCAGCAGCCGGAGCTTCCGGGCTAATACACACAGGCAGGAGACCACCATGTTCACACCCCTTCCCCGCCACGGGACTTATCCGCGGACCCCGGCGCGCAGCGCAGGCGCGCGCCTGGGCCGCCTCGCCGCCGTCTTGACCGCGGTCATCTGCGGGCTGCTGGCATCGGCTGCCACCATCCCGGCCGCCTTCGCCATAGTGCTCCCGCCAGGGTCGCGCACGAGCTCCCCGATCGCGCCGGTCCCGGCCACCACTCGGGTCATCACCGTCGGAGGCATGACGGGCTGGCAGATCACACTGATCGCGCTCGGTGCCGCCCTGGTCGCGTCCGCCGCGACCTTCGTGCTGGCCCGGGCGATGGCCGCCCGCCGGGGCGCCGTCGCCACCAGCGCCTGACCCGGGCCAGTGCGGCGAGACGAGCCACATGATCAACGCGGCGACTTCCTGAAGCGCCCTGAAGGCCGGGCGGGCCGCACCGCAGCACGCGGCCCGCCCCGGGCCGACGATCCGGCCACCGGCCCGGCTTTGCGGCCGCGCGATGGCTACCCGTCAACAGGGACAACGTCCGCAGCCGGCGCCTGCCACCCCGCCGGACCCAGCCACTTCGCCAGCGCCGGCAACCAGCGGACCGCCATCACGGCCGCCTTACCTGGCCGCGCGGCGGCCGGCGACGCGGCACCGCCAGCCTTCCAGCGGCTGGCTACCGCCACCCAGCGCGAATGCGCCAAGATCGCTATCGCCGTGAGCTGTCAGGCCCGGGAGAAAATGCACAGAAGCGACGGCTCAGAATTGGCCATTATGCGCCACTCAGCCGCAGCGAACTCGCCATCGATAGGGGTCACCGATTCATCGATCTATAGCTATTCGAGCTAATAACAATGTCCCGCTTGTCACGCTACGCGACCGCGAAGAACGCTAACCGAGCCCGTTGTGACCCCACCTGGATCGCCGTCGACGATATGACCTACCGTTTACAAGACGGTCCATCACGCCCTAGACCGTCATCACCAGCCAGACGACTCAGCCCAGCTCACCGGCATTTTTGCTGATCACTGCGCCTGCACGGCCATCGTAGTAGTCGTACCACCGGGTGCCAGGTAATGCCGCCTTGTCCGTGTTACCGGTATGTTGATCTTTGCCAGATGGGATTCGAACCTACGACATCTAGGACCACAAATTGGCCGATCCTCGATCCTTCTTGTTATGCTAGCCTTCAAAAGGCCAGGTAAACCATGGTTTTTGGTAAGTAGTGGAGTCCAGTGCAGAGTCCTGGCGGCTGTTCTGGCTAACAAACTTGCTAACCAGAGAGGCCTCGCGAACGGGGGGCCGAGAGGGCGGAAGAAGTGCCATACGTCATCGACCGGGTCCGGAAACGCGGTGTCCGGTACACGGCCGTGTATATCGACGAGAACGGCCGGCGCAAGAGCGCCGGGACCTACGACACGGAAGAGCGCGCACAGGCGGTCGCCGAGCAGCATGAGAGCCATGTGCGGCTCCGGCTCGCCGAGACCAGCCCGGCTGACAAGGCCACGATCACGGTCCAGGACTTCAGCGTGAAATTNNTCCGTGAGCACGCGGTCGAGCCGAACAGCAAGATGACCTACGCTCAGCTGCTCCGCTCGCACGTCTACCCGTTCATCGGCAAGCGGCGCGTTGCCGAGATCGGCAGGGAGACGATCCACCGGCTGCTCACGGTAGTGCTGCCCGGGGAGGGCGCCAGTCAGAGCACGGTCGTGAACGTCCGGACCTGCCTGTCAGCCATGCTGCAGATGGCGTGGGATCACGGCTATCGCGACGGCAACCCGGTCAAGGGGATCCGGCTCAAGCATCCGCCGTCCGGGCCGATCGTGGTGGCGACCGTCCCGCAGTTCCAGCGGGTCTACGCGGCGCTGCCGTGCCAGCCGGCCAGGGTCTTCGCCCGGCTCGGGGTATCGACCGGGGCGCGGTACTGCGAGCTGATCTCGTTCATCCCGGAAGACTTTGACTTCGGCGGCTGCATGCTCACCGTCAGCAAGTCGACGGTCGAGGTGACCGCGGACTTCCACCCGGACGGGTACCGGTTCCTGACCCGGCAGTACACCAAGAACGGCGAGCACCGCCGGATGAAGATCGACGCCGAGGTCGCGGAGATGGTCCGGGAGCATATCGCCGTGAACAGCATCGGCCCGGGCCAGCTTATTTTCCCGGTGCGTTTGTTCGCGGCTCGCACGGTGGCCGCCCGTCGGGAGCGGATGAGCGACGAGGAAATGGAGACGCTCGGGTACACCGGCCCGCTGCCGAGCGGCAAGCAGTACCAGCACGGCACGATGGGCGCCTACGTTACCGCTAAGTGCCGGTGCCCGGGATGCATGCAGTGGAGCGCTGACTACGGCCGCTCGCGCAAGCGCCGGAAAACCGGCCGCACCGAACGGGAGTGGTCGGCGGGCTGGCGCCGGGACCCGACCGAATACATGGGCAAGAACACCTGGTACCGCATCTGGACCTCTGCGGTCGAGGAGGCCCGCCTGCCGTTCCGGTACACGCCCTACCAGGTCCGCCACACGCATGCGTCGTGGCTGATCGACCAGGGCGTCGACCTGGAGCGGGTACGGCACCGCCTCGGCCACGGCGACCTCACGACCACGACACGGTACGTGAAGGTCCTGGATGAGGAGGACTCCACTGCCGCGGATGTCATGAGCGATCTGCTGAAGGCCGTAGCGTAAACAGCTCAGCCTCTAACCGGCGGCGAACCCCGGATGCGTGCGGCCTGGCAAGGTTGCGGAGAGGACTTAAGTCCCTTGCCCCACCGGAGAGGGCCGAGTCTCATGGCACCACAGGTCGGGCTAGCTCGGTACAACCCTACGAACCTATCCCGCTTGAACCCCGACATCAAACCTGCGGGCGAAGCGTAAGCACCTGTGACCTGAGCGGCAACAGTAACAGCGGGCGACGGGGATCGAACTCGCAGAACCAGCATCCAACAAGGAGGTAAGTCATGCCACGCGAATCTCTGCTTGCAGCCGCGATCGCCATCGCCGGTGTGCTCGCCGTCGGTGTGCCCGTCGCCGGTGCCGCGGCGAGCACTGCGGCGACCAGCTCAGGAGCGACGAAGATCACATGCACGTACAAGATCTACAACCAGACGCCCACGCAGCTCTCAGGCTTTAGTTTCGGGTATGTCCGTTGCCCGCAGCCGTTCGGCCGTGGTGTGCAATCGGCCACTTACAGCGCGACCGTCGCGAAAACCGGCGCGGCGACGGAGAAGGGCACGTACAAGAATTGGTTCGATGCCGGGACCTTGTACGGGACGTATAGCCTGCGCGGACAGTACACCAGCGCTACTGCGGCGACGTTCAAGGGCACGTTTACAATCAGCGGAGGAACGGGTGCGTACCAGGGAGCGAAGGCCACAGGGCTGCTGACCTGTAGGACGACCAACGCCGGCGCCACCTCGACCTGCACGTCAGTCCAGTACACCTACACCGGCTCTTGATCGGTATCGAGTGACGGCACGCCCAGCCGCAAAGGGAGCGGCTGGGCGCCGCTCGGGCCGCCCAACTCCAGGAACTCCTCCAGGCCGCCGCCGTCATTAGACGGGCTGGGCAAGCCGGGAGCCCAAGTCGCTGGACACTGAACAGTGAGCCCAGCCGGACTGGCCGAAACCGGCGTGTCCCAGTCAGCGTTACCTTGCCCCTGGTCGGGCTGGAGCTTGGTGATCGGCTCCGCCCTAAGACCGGCAAGAGGGCGAGTTCCCCGGCCGGGTCCTTATCGCCGTTGCCAGCGGCAGTCTGTGGCACGCCCCGTTAGCCTTTGCCCATGACTGATAGCCCAGGCCCGGGGCCTGACGCCTAGCGTAAGGCCAGACCCCCGGGCCGGATGATCGTGCGAGCTTTGCTGCGGGCAGCGGGATCCACCATCGCGCTGGTGGTCATCTACTACCTCCTGCCCCTGAACCGTTCCTCGACCTGGGCCGCCGTCACGATGCTGGTAATCGGGCTGGTGGTCTTCACCGGCCTGGTCGCCTTTCAGGTCCGCTCGATCGCGGCCTCACCGTTCCCGGGACTGCGGGCGGTCGAAGCCCTCGCCACCAGCGTCCCGCTGTTCCTGCTGTTGTTCGCCGCCACCTATACCGTCATGGCCACGATGTCCGCCAGCAACTTCAGCCAGCCGCTGACCCGCACCGACTCGGTTTACTTCACCGTCACCACATTCGCGACGGTCGGGTTCGGCGATATCACCGCCACGACCGAGGCGGCGCGGCTGGTGGTCACCGGGCAGATGATCGCGGATCTGGTCATCATCGGGCTCGGGCTCAGGGTCATCATGGGCGCGGTGCAGCGTGGCCGGCAGCGGCGGCCGGGAGACGCTGGCCCCGCACCGCCCCAGGAGTAGGCCCGTGCTCCCGCACGAGAAGACCATCCAGTCGTGAACCCGGGCGTCATCGGGGCGGCGGCCGGGCTGTTCGCCGTCACCAACATCGACGACATCGTGGTCCTGTCGCTGTTCTTCGCCCAGGGCGCCGGGCACCGCGGTTCGGCCGCCCGGGTCGTGGCTGGCCAGTACCTCGGCTTCACCGCGATCCTCGCGGTGGCCATCGCGGCCGCGGTCGGCGCTACCTTCCTGCCCGAGTATCCCTGCCCGGCACCGCTCGATCACCAGGGGATCACCGGCTTGGTGACGGAGCCGGCGCCTGCGTCCGGCAAGTAGCTGCTCGCCAGATCGATGGCAGGCGCCAGGATCTCGGGAGTCATGCAGCGCGGCCCTGCACGGCGAGATTGGCTTGGTCCCTGCTGGCTCCCCCAGCCACAGGATGGGAGCAGGGATTCGCACGATGAGCTGCCCCGGGCAGAACGCGAACCCACGGCGAGCCGCGCCCGTCGACATGCCGGGGCACCAGGCCCGTTCAGGCCCGGGTGAGCAGCCAGCGTACCGACGGTGCCGGCGCGGCCTGGCTGGCGTCCAGGGTGATGCGGCGTACCTGGCTGCCGACCGTGACGGTGGCCTGGGCGACGGGCTGGCCCTGGCTGATCGCGCGCCCGAGCGGGCGGGGTGTCACCGTGATGGTGACCGGGGTGCCGGGCCAGGCGGTCACGGCGATCCCGGTGGCCGCGACCGCGGCGGGCCCGGCGGTCCACGCGCTGGACGCGCTTGCGAGGACGGCGCCCGGTTCGATGACCTGGACGTGCTCCAGGTCCCTGCCGATGCTGGCCAGGAGGTTCTCGGAGGCGGAGATCACGCCGCCGAGCTCGCTGGGCTGGGCGGGGGTGGCGTGCACGCCGAGCACGACGCCGACGATCGTGACCTGGCCGCCGCCGGCCGTCCGGGTCGCGGCGAAGGCCAGGCACCCGCCGGCCTGCGAGCTTGAGCCGGTCTTGACGCCGGTGATGCCGTCGTGGCCGAGGGCGGCATTGACGTTGTAGGCCAGGCCGGCCACCGGCAGCGTGACCTGCGGCATGGCCACGATCTGGCGGAACGCCGGGACCTGCATGGCGTGCACGGTGAGCCGGAACTGGTCGGCTGCCGTGCTCACCGTGGCCGGGTCCGCCCCGCTGGCGTCCGCGTACCGGGTCTGGCGCAGCCCGAGCGAGCGGGCCCGGGCGTTCATCTTCGCCACGAACGCCGGCTGCGAGCCGGCGTCCCAGCGGGCCAGCATCCAGGCGATGTTGTTGCCGGAGGGGATGAGCATCGCCTCCAGCGCCTGACGCTCGGTCAGCGTCTCCCCGGGCATCACCTTCACGACCGACTGCCCCTGCCGCCGGTCGCTGGCATAGGCCGCCGCATCGGCCGCGGTCACCGTGATCACCGGGCCGGACCCGCCCGCGGGCAGCGGATGGCCGCTCAGCACCAGGTACCCGGTCATGATCTTGGCCAGGCTCGCGATAGGCACCGGCTGGCTGCTGCCGTGCGTGCCGAGCAGGCCGGTACCGGGCAGCCCCACGGCTGCCTCCGCCCGGCCGGGCCAATCAGGGCGGGACGCCACCCCGGGCAGAACCCGCATCGTGGTGATCGAGGCTGTCAACGTCATCGGGGGGACCGGGCGCAACAGCTGCACGCCCACCCAGGCCACCGCGGCAACAACAAGGACAGCGCCCGCGATCAGCACCCGTGACCGCAGCTTGCGCCTGCCGGCGCCAGCCGGGGGCCGCTTGACATGGCGGCCGGCGCGCCGCGAGCGCACGGTCTTGCCGCTCACGGCCCGCGGCCCGAACTGCGTGCGGCGCATGACACATCACCGGAACAACCATCAGCCACCCGGTCCCGCTCGGCCCCAGCAGACTCACCGGGAGCCGCAGCGGTTTCACGGTCGGTAGCAGCAATGTTACCGGCACCACGGAATGCCGCGGACAGCCGCTTCAGGCTTTACCCAACAGGCCGCTGGCGGGTCAATCGCCGACCAGCTACCCTGCCCGCCCAGCCCATGACCCAGCCGCGAGGCGAGCCGAGGACCGATCCCCGCTCACCGCTAGCCTGCCGGACGGCGGCTAGCAGCAGCACAAGCAGCCCGCAGGGCTTCCTCCCGGCCCGTCAACCCGGCGCACGCTAGGCACCGCCAGGCGGAACCCCCGGCGGGGAAACCCTCCGCCGCGGCGGGCGCCTTCTGCCAGCCTTCACGCGCCGCCACGCAGCCCCGGCCGACGCCTCCAGCCCGCGGAGCCGCCGCACCCTCGCCGGGTAACCCCGCGGGGAGGCAAGCAGCACCGAATCCGGGATGACCCGGTTGTCCGCAGCCCGGATGGCAGCCGCCAGATCCTCCGGGCCGTCAGCGTAGATCACCATCCGCGGGCGGGCGCGCCAGGTCGCACCGTCCTGCCCCCGCGGCACGTACCAGATCTCCCAGCCAGGGAACTGCCGCTCCAGTTCGCGCCGGCGCTCACCGTGCCCCACGCTGTCTGCCTCCACGGTGAACAAGACGCGCATCTGCGCGCCGTGGTGTACCTGCCGCCAGCGCGCGACGTAGCCCCTTCGCCTCATGCCACAGCGCACGCACCACCTGCCCGCTGGCCCCGCTGGGTTACGGCGCTATGCGCGCCTCCGGCCGCCCGGGACAGATGCCGTCAGCATCCTGGCCGGCCCGGTGCCCGATCGCGAGCCGGCGCGCCGGGTCGGCTGCCAGCCGGCCAGGGCGGCCGTGTCCGTATTGCGTCACGAACACCACGCGTCGATACCGGTCATCCGGACAGGGTGTCGTTGACGATGTGGTCCAACGCTTACGCGGAACGGTTCGCGCTCACCGCCCGGACCGAGGTCACCGACCGGATGCTCATCTTCGGCCAGCGGCATCTGCGGACGATCCTGGCCTAGTATGTGGCCCACTGCAACGGACGACGCCCTATCGCAGCCGCCAGCTCCGCCCGCCCCGGCCCGACCACCCTGTCGCCGACCTCCCCCAGGAACGGATCAAACGCCGGACTGTCCTCGGCGGCCTCATCAACGAATACGAGCGGGCCGCATAAAAGCCAAGGTCAGCACCAGTGGCCGAGTTCTGGCACCCCACAGGGTTTCGCTGGCATACCTGTCCAGTGGTCGCCTCCGCCGTGCTCACCTTGGCACCAGGATGCTCACCTTGGCGGCTCCGGTCGCATGGCGTACCCCGGCCCACGTCACGGATGGTGACGGCTGGCCGTGGTAATCGCACAGGTAACCGATATGGTCACCCTTCGCGGTCGGCGTGATGGCAGTGCTCCGCACGCCGAATTGTGATTATGCTGCCTGGACTGGTGACGTGCTGGGTACGGCCGTGGTCTTTGAGCCAGTCAGCGTTGCTGGAGGCGTTCGGCCAACGTCGCGGCGATTTTGGCCTTGATGGTAGGTTCGGTGTCGATCAGCCACTGAAAGTCCTCGCTGGTCAATTTCAGCAGCCGGCCGGGTTCGGCGCACCTGACGGTGGCGAGGCGGGTGTAGCCGTAGCCGCCTCCCCAGTCACGGGCGGCGAGCTCACCGAAGTGGTCGCCGGGGCCCATGGTGCGGATGAGCCGGGAGTCGATGAAGACGTCGTAACGGCCGGACAGGACGATATAGAAGAACCGGTCGGAGTCCCAGCGGCGTGTGACGTCGTCCCCGGCGGTCACCTCGAGAAGGGCCGCGCGGGCGTGGACGGCTTGAATGATGGAGTCGGGCACGCGGGACAGCAGGGGAACGGCGCGCAGCGCGTCGTTATCGGGGTCCGCCATGACGTCGGGCCTGGAATCGGCGTAGGCTCTGCTGCCGCTCGACCCGGCCGCAGGAGCGGGTGCGCCGGCGAAGTGCTCGATGACCCGGCGTACGTGCTCCTCGGAGCTGGTCGGGTTGAGGATGCACAGCCGGATGGCGTGGCGGCTGGCCAGCCTGGTGGTGGAGACCAGCGCGGTGCCGCCGCGTTCCAGGTCTGCGGCGAGGGCCGTGCCGCGGCGTTCGGTTTCGGCCTCGTCGCAGCCGGGCCATTCCCGGCGGAAGCAGACGATCCCGAGCGTCGCCGGTGCCATCAGGGTGAGCCCGGCATGGCTGCGGATCAAGGTCTCGGCGTACTCGGCCAGCTCGAGATTGCGCTGGATGGCGGCGCGGAACGCGGCCAGACCGAAGGTCTGCACGGTTACCCATACCTTGAGCGCCCGGAAGCCCCGGGACAGCTGCAGGCCCCGGTCCGCGAAGTTGACCTCGCCGGCGCCCTGGGCGGCGTCGCTGTCGAGGTAGTCAGGGTGGATGGCGAACGTGCGTTCAAGCCGGGCACCGTCGCGGATCAGCACGCAGCCGCACTCCATGGGCTGGTAGAGCCATTTATGGGGATCAAGTGTCACCGAGTCGGCGCGGTCGATGCCGGCCAGCGCCGCTCGTCCCTTGGCGGTCAGAGCGGCGAAGCCGCCGTAGGCCGCATCGACATGCAGCCACAACCCTTCGGCGGTGCACACATCGGCGAGATCTGCAAGAGGATCGACGGCGCCGGTGTTGGTCGATCCGCCGCTGGCGCACAAGGCGAACGGGACACGGCCAGCACTGCGGTCAGCACGGACGGCCGCGGCCACCGTGCCAGGCGAAAGACGCCAGCGATCGTCGGTCGGCAGCACCCGCACCTGCTGCGGGCGCAGCCCCATAGCCCGCGCGGTCCGGGCCAGGGAGGAGTGCGCCTGGTCCGACACGTACACCACGGATTCGGCGGACGGCCCGCCGGCGGCCTCGCGTGCCACGAGCAGAGCGGTGAGGTTGGCGGCCGAGCCGCCGCTCACGAGCACACCGGCGGTCCCGGCGGGCAGGCCGAGCCAGCTGCGGAACCAGTCGATGACCTCCAGCTCCACCTGGGCGGCGCCGGCCGCCTCCATCCACGCCCCGCAGTATGGGTTGGCCGCGGCGGCCGTCAGCTCGGCCAGCGCCGCCGGCCAGGTGGTGAAGCTCGGGATGAAGGCGAGGTATCCCGGGTGATCGGTCCGCGCCGCGTAGGGCAGCACATCGGCGAGCACCCGGGCCAGGACCGCGCTGTACTCCCCGGGCTGCTCGGGCGGCGGGCCGCCGAGCCGCGAGCGCATCTCAGCAGCCTCGGCACGGCGTAGTACCGGATCGGCCTCGGGATCGGCCAGCCGGGCAACCAGCGCATCGACGGTCGCATAACCGGCTCGCCGCATGGCCTCGATGTCCATCGCCAGCGGGTGCTCCATGGCTGCCTCCCATCACCTGGCCGGCAGCCCTGGGAAGTGCCGCGCCCGCCTTACGAGAATCCTTGTTCCACTATGTATTTAGCGGCTCGCACGTACGGCCATGCAAGACGACGCCGGCGATCCGCTCTTGGTTGCCGTCACGGCATTCCCTGGCCGCTATGGGTCCTGGACCCTTAGCCGGGCGACTGGTTAGCCCTCCTCGGCCGTGGCTGTTCCTGAGCTGTCGCGCTCGCCTGATGCGGCCCCGGCGGCCAGCCGCGCATCGGCGATGCGATCAGCTTGCCGAAGGGTAGGAGCATGGCCCAATACCGCGGTCAGGAAAGGTTCCCGGTGGAGCTCGTACACGCTTGCGGCAGTACGAGCGATCACGGTGGCCGTGCGGGGGATGGCTCGCAGCAACGCGATCTCCCCGACTCCTTCGCCGCGGCCGCAGCGGCGCAGCAACCGCCCGTCTTGCAGGGCATCAAGCTCACCCTCCGCGATCGCATAGTAGGCATCTCCCGGCTCACCCTGCCGGATCAACACAGCGCCGCGCGCAGCTGCATAAGCGTCAGGGCCGCCCCGAGGCCCTCGATCACGGGTGCAGGCAGTTCGGCGAACAACGAAAGCGAGCGCAGCAGCGCGATCTCCGCGACCGGCACCGAAGTCCCGGCATCGAGGCGGAGCACGGCGCGCCCGCCGGTCACGGCCGCGAGCGGCAGCACGGCCGCGACTCCCAGCAGCGCGAGCCGGCTGCCTCCCAGGTGCATCAGCGCGGGAACGAGCAGCGCGCCCAAGGCGAACCCGGCCATCGTGAACCCTACGAGGATCCCGAAGACCCGGCCGATGAGCTGCGGCGGAACCGAGCGCTGCAACAAGGTGCGGGTGGCGACCGTCAGCAGGGAATGGCTCGCCCCGGCCAGCGCCAGCAGAGCCACGGTCCCGGCCAGGTCAGCCTCGGGCACCAGTAAACTCCGGCTCAACCCTTGCGCAACGGCAGGCCCGCAGAGCCAGACTGCCTGGATAGGCCTTGA